>Ga0134101_1000589_pt1 | contig 39462 bp, 34 predicted proteins | sample 12_3_2metaG_FD_94446 | JGI IMG/M metagenome (GOLD analysis project Ga0134101, IMG submission 94446) | Switchgrass degrading microbial communities from high solid loading bioreactors in New Hampshire, USA - 12_48_3.3_201_A2 metaG | ecosystem: Engineered > Bioreactor > Semi-continuous > Anaerobic...
CTAAACAGCTCCATGCCCGCCTCCAGCTGCGGGGCCATGCCGAGGATGAACTCTTCCACGTAGTGGCTCAGGCTCAGCTCCCCGCGGGCCCAGTGCTCGCCGTTAAACAGGCTGCTGAAAAGCCCCTTGCGCTTAAACCGCGCCAGGTTGCACGCGACGACGTCCCCCGGCTCAGACAGAAGCTGGCAGACAAGCTCAAACTTCGGCAGGCGGCTTGTGATGTCGTCCTGCAGGTACGCGATGATTTTTTCGTACTTCTTATCAAGCTTTAAGATAAAGGCCAGCGCGACGCAGCTAAACTCAAAGCCGTCGAGGCCCAGGCGCCGGGCAAGCTGGAGCAGCGGGAACTTCGACGCGTCGCTGCGCGCGATTCTTGTTTTCACCAGAAGCTCGGCGTTTCGGATGTCCTCGGCTTCTTCCTCCGTCACCGACGCAAACGCCGCAATCTGTGTCCCTTTTGAGAGGTTGTACTCAAACTCCTGGCGCGTGACCACAAATCCCATCATGTTGGACAGGTTGTTTTCCGGCCCGACCCACGCGTGGTATTTGTAATACAGGTAAATGCGCAAATCCAGCACGCGGTTGAGGTCGGCAATTAAGTCCCACTGATCGTCGTAGGCCAAGTCCACCGCCGAGTAATCCAGTTCTTCCGGCAATTCAAGCATTGTCGGCACCTTCCGTTTCTCTTTGCGCTATTTTTGCACGAGCGCGTCGCTTTTCCGCTCCCTTAAAAAGAGCAGAATCAGCACGGCGTCCGCGATACAGACGGCGGCGATGGGGATTAAAGTAGCCATGCCGCTTTTGGCGCTGATGCCGGAGATAAGCTGCCCGTACAGGACGGGACTGGCCGACTGCGCAATCAGCGCCACGATGGACATATACCCCAGCGCTTCCGAAGCCCCCACCTTTTTGACGGCGGGTATCGAGAGGAAGTAGTCGGACGCGATGGGATTGCCGTACTCGTCGAAGATTCCCATGAGAATGGCGGACAGCATCGCCGTGATGCTGAGAATCCTGTCGAAGCCGAGGATAAAGATGGCCACGGCGCCAATTCCCATCACAAGGGCAAGCGACTTCCTGCTGCCGAGCTTTTTCGCGAGCGCGCGCTCCATGAACGGCCCGATATAGATGCCCGCAAGGCCGTTGACGATGTAGCCGTAGCTTGTCAGGATGCTCTTGCCGGCCGCTTCCATGAAGCTCGGGAAAAACGCGACGATGAACATCAGCCCCACGTTGAGCGGGATGAGGACGAAAATCATGTACAGCAGCACATGCCTGTCCCGGACAAGCGCGAAGAACCCGCCGCCGCTCCTGCGCGCGCCGCCCTTGTCGGCCAGGGCTTCGGAGCCTGTCATCATCAGCGTCAGAATCAAAAAGACGGCGACGATGGCGGCCGCGACGGCGTACGTGGTGTAAACGCTCGTCACACTGCTGATAATGGCGCCCAGCGAGCCGCCGCACATGATGCCGCCGAGAATGCCCGCGTTGATGCCGGCCACGTTCCCGCTGATGTCGGCGCTCTCCCCGCCGAAGGCGGTAAAGCGGTTGAGCGCCGTCTTCAGCGCCGCCCCGCCCAGGCCGCACAGGGCGCGGATGCCGATGAGGTATGCGGCGCTTCCCGGGACGATGCACAGCAGGTCCAGCACAAAGAGCATGCCCGTCGCGATAAACAGCAAAAGCCTACTGCTGAGCCGATGGCCGATCTTATTGAGGATGTAAATCCCGATGATCACGCCGATGCACTCAACCGTTATGGGCAGAGACGCCGTGGCGGCGACGGACAGGCCCGCGAGCGCAAGCCCCCTCTCGCGGATTAAGACCGCCGTGTAGGGCATGCACGTATAGTTGCCCGTGTAGACGAGGAAAGCGGCAAGGCGCAGGCTCGCCGGCGTGACGGCCGCGCCGGCCTTTCCCTTTTGCGCGGTGTCTTTCCGCTGCAGCAAGATGACGGGCAGGCGGTTGATTTCCATGATGGCGGCCATCATGACAATCGCCGTCGACAGGAACGTCAGCAGGAGCTTTGTCAGCTCGTCGCCCATATAGGCTTCGGACAGCTCAAACTGCAGCTGCTGGACCCTCCTGCCGGAAACGCCCAGGTTGATGGTATAGGTGCTCTGCCCTGCCTTGGCGAGCATTTCGTTGGAGTCGCCGATGACGGTGATGACCTTCATGTTCCAGATCAGCGACGTCTGGTTGACGCGCTCCGCCAGAAATTCGGACAGGCCGTCCATATCCTCGTACTCGATGCCTTTTTCATGGACGCGCTCGACAAGGTTGCCGATGTATTCGGCGATGTTGTCGCCGCACTCGACCATGGAGGCCTTGTACTGCCGTTGCAGGTTTAAAAAGCCCGCGGTCCCCTGCACCGCCATGGAGACGAAGGTCAGCAGCAGGACGATGCCCAGAAGGCGCTTTCGCGCGTTTTCCTGCTCAATCGAGGGGTACAGGGAAATGAGCAGTACGACGGCGAGCATGGTCGACAGGGCGACAATCAGCGTCGTGCGCACCGTATGGCGCAGCTCGGCGTTAAAGACATCCCTGTATTCGTTGCCGCCGATGACAAGCACCAGCCCGCCCGCGACGGCCCCGTCGGGTTTATGGATGGGGAAAAGCATCACGTCGGAGCCGTCGTCGAGTGTGTCCGTCACGACGGCGCCGCCCGCGCCCTGGATGAGGTTGCTTTGAATCACGGAGCTTGTCAGGACGGCCCGGCTGATTCCCCTGTTCCCCGCGCTGTACAGGAGGCCGCCGTCCCTGTTGAGGATATAGGCGCTGATCGTCGGGCTGATATACCGGTACATGTCCTCGAAAACGGTGTCCATGCCGTAGAACCGCTCGATGTCTTTCCCGTACCGGATGCCCGATTCCATGTTGTGGACAATCTCCCCGCAGATCAGCCGGTAATACTGCTGCTGGATCTGCTTGTAGTTGTTCTTGTAGTCGGAGTGGATGACCCACGCGAAAAAGCAGCTGGCAATCAGGAGCAGAACGCAGACGACTTCAATCAGCCAGCGCTTTATCCTGCCCCGCGAAAAACTGTCCTCACGCTTCATGTCAAGCAGCCCCCTCCGACGAATTTTCCGAAGTGTAAATCTTCTCGCAGGAAATGAGCATCTCAAACGGGGGCATGATGCCGAGCTTTTTCGCGCTGTCCATGTTGAGGATCAGGTAAGGGGTGCTGACGTACTCCTGCAACACTTCCTCGGGCTTTGCGCCGTTGAGAATCTGGCCGATGGCGTTGGCGACGAAAAGGCCCAGCTCTTTCGCGTCGTACGTGGAAACCGTCAGCAGACAGCCTCTGGCCACCCAGTCGCCCGTCTGCACAAAGACGGGAATCCCCGCGCCGTCGAAGATCCTCATAAACTCGGCGAACACGTCGTCGTTTTTAATCATGTCGGAGGTCAGAAGGAAGGAGTCAATCCCTTCGCGGACGAGCTGCCGGCAGGCATCAAGGAAATTGTTGTTGAACGCCTCGAGGTCCGCGTCCGTCGGGTTGCTGGGGAGGGGGTCGACGCGGACTGTCCTGAAGTTGATGCCCAGCTCGTCGCAGGACGCCTTGTAGTCCTTGTACCCCGAAATCGCCTCGTCGTAAAAAACCGTGCCGGTGTCGGTGAAGTTGTAGACCTCGTGGAACACGCGCATCTGCCTCTGGTATTTCGTCGGGTCCGTCTGCGCCCAGACGTTCGGTATGCCGGAGTAGTCGTACGCCTTGACGATGCCGGAGGTCACCGCGTCGCCCAGAGGATACGCCACGACGGGCACCTTGTCGGAAAACTCAATCGCCACGCGGGCGGGCCATGTGCCCGCGGCGATAATCAGGTCGACCTCTCCCGACTCCACCTTTGCCTTCAGGCTCTCGCGCACGGCGTCCTCGCCGTCGTAGGCCAGGTAATAAAAGCAATCGCTGGAAAACTCGATATAAGGCCCCAGGTCCTGCGCGGCGAGCCAGTCGACGATGCCTTTCAGGTCGATTTCCTCGTATGTAAACGGCATTTCGTCATACTCTATCCACCCCTCGCTTTTCATCCCCTCGAAGAGGCCGGTATAGAGCTTGCTTGTGTATCCGTCCGGGTCGATGTCCACGACGGCGATTTTGAACCGGCTCCCGTCCGCTTTCGTCACGGGCGACACCTTCGTGCCGCCGCTCGTGCCCTGGCCGGACAGCTCAATCCAATCCAGATTGCCGCCGGGCGTCCCGCTTCTGCCGGCGCAGCCCGCAATCTGCAGGATGATCAGGCAGGCTACCAGGACAAGTAATCTTCTTGACGCAGCCCTCATTCTCCTCACTTCTTTCCCCGCGTACTTTCAGATGTCATAGCACCATAAGACCTCTTTGGGGCACCGGACGTGTCCGGTCTTCAGGCCGATGACCTGCCCCGGCGTATTCTCCGGCCTGACAAGGCCGACAACCCAGGGGTCGATTTTCAGCGCCTCTTTGATAATCCGCTTGAGCAGCTCGGTGCCCATCCCAAGGTTGCGGCATTTTTCCGCGATGTAAGTCGGCCCGTTTTCGCCGTCGTTGTGCTGCATAAAATAGCCCACAATCTGCCCCGTCTCCTTCTCCACGGCGCAGACCGTCACGCCGCTTTCAATCCGGTGGGCAAAATACGCCTCGTCAAACTCGTCGCCGTCCTGCGTGGCCACGACGAAGGGGAGGTCTTCGGGCGTCATCTTCCGGAACGCGATTCCGTCGTATTCCTTCAGGTCAAAGTTGCCGTCGCCCTTGTACACCATCTGGGCGTATTTGTGTATGTCAAGCTGCGGGTGCAATCGCCTTAAGTCTTCATAGAGGACGTCGGTGCTGATGAAAAACACCTTCGGCTCAGCCGTGCCGTACAGCGCTTCAAACTCGCCGATCTCTTCGGAGCGGAAAAAGTAGTGCCCGCTGCTTTTGTCCCGTAAGGATACGGACTGCCCCAGCACCCTGATGTCGGCCGCCCTGTTCTGGACGAAGCACTTTAAGAGCGCGTTTTGAAGTTCATCGGCGTAAAGCAGCTTAAACGCCGCTTCCTTCACATTCCTCTCTGCGAGTATCGTGCGTTTCATGCTTTTTCTGAGTTCTCCTTCTGAAATTAAATTCACGCCCCGGTCTCGTCGCGATCCAGACGGCGCCGTTGAGTACGAGACAGACGCCCAGAAGGCCAAGCAGCAAAATGATCGCTTCGTTAACAAACCCGTTGACCGTATCCCTGACGTAGCTCTGGGATATCTGAACCTGCACCTTGTTGTTGGCTCCAAGGGTGAGCGAGTCAATCATTTCACACGATGAGGCGTTTTTTCTCAGATAACCGTTGATGTCGCTTATATCCGCGGCCGACACGCCCATTTTGATGACGTTGTCGATCTGCTCCTGAATGACCTGCGCAATTTTCTGGGCCGACTGGGCCGTTATGCTCTCGACAGTCTGACTGATTTTGACCGTTTCAATCCCGCAGTCAAGCCCCTGTGACAGCAGCAGGCACACGCTCAAAAGAAGGGCAAACATCCCAAGGCGCTTGCGCCCCGGCGCCGCCTTTGAGCCGATAATGATTACGGCGCCGAGCGCGCACACTTCCAGGCTGATGACGAGGGACTGCCGCAGGGCGGCCGTTTTCTCGCGGCTGACGAGGTTTTGCAGCGTGTCGCCGTCGAGCTGGATGAGGAGCTTTCCCACGGGCGCGCCATTTTGGTCGGCGATGTCCATGAAGACGTAGATGGTGTCCCCGTAGTCCACGCTCCCGTACAGCTTCCCGTCCAGAGAGATTTTTGAGACGTCCGGAATCCGGCCGGCCGCGCTGCCGACATAAAACAGGAGGTCTCCCCCGCTGCCGAGGACGTATACGCCCTCCATGTAGGACGAGGACATATAGATGCCGCCGAGGATCTCTTCGATGCCAAAGAAATACTCCAGCTGCTTGCCGTATTTGATTCCGTATTCAATGGTGTTGACGTACTGCTCAGCTTCCATCGCGCGGATTTCCAGCTGCGTGCTCCGGTACAGCTCCTCGATGGCCCTGTACTTGATCGTCAGCGTCAGCCACATCGCCGATAGGACCACCGCCGCTATGATGAGAAAGGCCAGCAGTTTTTTGATTGCGTTACGCACCAGTCCGCCCCTTCCCTGTTTAAGGAACCGTAATTGTCGTAGCAGGGCTCATTGTTATGCTCACAACGCCGCCATAGGCGCACATCAGTTTGCTGCTGTTGTTCAGCGCCGGCTTGTTGCCCACCAAAACCGTCGGCGACCCCGGCGCCCAGGGCGCCGTAAACACCGGCACGCACGGCGCGGGCGTGAGCACCCCGAGCGCCGCCGCCGTGGCGCTGGCCACGGCCGGGTTGGAGGGCGTCGTGCACATTCCGAAGGTGGGCAGATTGGCCGGCGTGTTGTCCATAATGGTGGCAACCGGCATATTCATGCCCAGCGTCTGCATCTGGGACGTGACGACCAGCGGGCACGGCGCGGCCCCGAACGAGCACATGCACATACTTCCGTTGACAACAGGAAACCCCATGCTTCGTTCCTTTCTCTAAAAGACAAGATCCATTTCGTTCATCTCGCCGGGCCTTACGGCAATCTTCTTTTCCAGATACCCCTGGCCGGTCCGGACGTAGGCCATGAGCTCCTCCGAAGCGTCGTCAAGCGCGGCGAAAAACGCGCCGTTTTCATCGCTCTTAAACCGCCGCACGGCCCTGAGCGCAACGCCGCGCTTGTGGGCATACAGGAGCGGCTCGGCCAGCGTAAAGATGCCGTCCTGCGCGTCGGTTAAGGAGCACAGCTCGCTGTTTTTGCCGTCGACGATGAAGAAAACGCCGGGGATATTCATGAGGACTCTTTTGCTCGCGGAATACAGCCTGACCTGCCGCTTTCCCGCCGCCGCGTCGTCCTCGGCCACTTTCAGCATGTCGCGCTCCTGCGTCGACACAATCAGCAGCTCCGCATCCGGCAAAACAGCGCTTTTCGCCCGGAGCTTCCCCCGGATTTTCGTCGTGTGGGCCGGGAAGGGGTACGATGGCGACGGCTGCAGGCTGCGGTGGATTTCAAGATAGCCTGTCTGGTTGGGCGGGATCGTCACCGCAAGCCGCTCCGGGATAAACACGGGGTTGAGGAGCTCAATTTTGTGCTCTCCAGCCGGCAGGCCCGTAAAGACGAACCAGCCGCCTTCCTTGTATATGGGCACAAACCAGTCGCCGTCGAGCCTCACGCGCACGGCGCTCCCGCTGGAGACGGGCGTATTCCTGTACCCGTCCTTTAAGTTGAGGGCCAGCGAAACATGTCTGTGCATGGTCAAGCCCCTCCCCTGCCGGTGCGCTCATCCAGCGTGATGGTAATGTCGCCGACTCTGCCGACCACTCTCGTCCTGTGCGACTCGATTTCGACGGTGCATTGCACGGCGAAGGACAGCTTGTACGGCTTTTGCGTGTGATTCCAGATTTTCTGCAGCTGCTCGAGGGAGAGCTTGCTGATGCTCACGCGCAGCGGCGCGCCGCTTTCGGCCAGCGAAGCGCCGAGCAGGTCGCCCGTAATCAGGGGCGTGTCGCGTATGACCTGCATCGCCCGGCCGATGATCCTGTACTCGTCCTGCGCGCGGTTTTGCACCGGCGCTTTTGAGTGCGCCGTGATGAGAAAGTTGAGGTTTAGCGTCAGGGGCGCAAGCCGCTGGAGCGTTTTCCCCTCCCGGACGTAGCCGGCCTGCGACTCGGCGCTCTGTTCAATGTGGTAGAGATAAACCGTCAGCTGATAATCCTCCGGCTCATAAGGCAAGCAAAGCCCGATCAGTTCCGGTTTGCTGATTGGTTCCGGGGTCATCTGGCTGCGGAGCAGCTCGACGATGGCCATACCGGCTTCCGCGATGGCTGTGTATGCCGGCATTGCTTTTCCTCCTTATCAGGTTCTTACGCCGCGTGCGCCTGGCTGTCTCCGCCGGCGTCCGGGGATGGCGGCGCGGGCGGCTCCGAAGGCGCCTCTTCCTCCGGCGTTTCCGTTGCGGGAGGTGTCGCCGGGGGCGTCTCGGTTGCCGGAGGCGTTTCCGCCGCGGGGGGCGCCGGGGGCGTTTCCGCCGCCGCTTCCCTTTCCTTTTCCTGCTCCATCTTCGCCAGCACGCTCGGCGGGATGCCTCCCTCCGGCAGCGGCGCCGTGGACACGATTGTGGCCATGACAACGCCGGACGCCTCGCCGTCGCTCCACAGCGAAATCACATAGTCCTCGTACGTCACCTTGCGGCAAAACCGCTTTTTGCCGTCGAGCAGGCTGATCTGCTCAATGGACGGCGCCGGCTCCGTCTTTGACGTGTCGCTTTTATACCCGGGCAGCAGAACGATGTCGGACGCCTTCTTCCCGCCGAAGTCTGCCGACGTGTACTGGTAGAGCCGGTGGACGACGGGGTCTGCGTCTTCGGTCTGGTAGCTGACGAAGAACGCCATGCCGATATCCTTATTCACAATCAAAAGCCCGTCTTCAAGCTCGTAGTCTGCCGTTCGCGCGTCGCCGAACATGGCGCGCGCTTCGTCGACGCTAATTCCGATGACGGAATCCGGGTCGACGATGCCGCTGATAAACGTGCCTTCAAACACGACTTCGCCTTTGACGTTGTAATAGACGCCCTTGCCGGACATCAGCCCGTCCATAAAGCCGCCCGAGTAGTAGAGAAAGCCGTTGCGGTAAATCTCGGCCGTTCCTGAGAGCTTCCCCCTAGTGAACGTGCCGACAATGTATTCCGTGCTGCTCACGTACAGCTTCCCGCTGCCGTCATACTGCCCGGCGAGGAAGGAGCCTTCGTAAAGGAGCGTCCCCTCTTCGTCGTAGAGCTTGCCGCTGCCCTCGTAGAGCCCCTGGGCGAAGCTGCCTATGTACTGCGCGGCGCCCGACTGGTCGTAGAGCTTTCCTTCCCCGCTGTACAGCCCGAGGGAAAAGCCGCCCTGGTATCTGACGGCGCCGTTTTCGTAGTACTCCACGCCGTCTCCGCTGTAATCCCCCATGCTAAAGCCGCCCTTGTATTTGACGGCGCCGCTTCTGTAATACTCCGTGCCCATGCCGGAGTACACGCCCGCGGAAAACCCGCCCGCGTACTTTAAGGTCTTGCCGTCTTCATAGCACAGCTTGCCCTGGCCTTCGTACGCGCCGGACTTGTACTCGCCGGTGTAATAGAGCGTGCCGTCGCGGTACTCGCTGATCATCCCCTCGGGTTTCCCGCCGGCAAAGTCGCCTTCGATGTACTTGATGCCGTCCCTGTACAGCGTGCCCTTGCCGCTGTACAGGCCCTCGAGGAAGCCGCCCTCGTAGATCTTTTTGTTGCTCTCGTCGTAAAGGACGCCTTCGCCCGAGTACTTGTCCTCGGCAAAGCCCCCCGCGTACCTGAGGTTGCCGTTTTCGTAGTATTCCTTGCCGTTTCCGGTCTTGAGCCCACTTTTGAGCCTTCCGCTGAAGATGAGCACCTTTTTATCCCTGTCGCTGTAGAGCCTGACGCGGCCGCTGTACTCTTCCACCTTCCTGTCCGAGACGTAGAGGTTTGCCGTGAGGTACCGGCTTTGAACGAACGGCCAGACGACGAAATACCCCAGGACAAACAGCGCCGCCAGAGTGATAATGATGACAAAGATGAGCGATTTGGCCACGTAAACCGGGCCGGCGTCTATGTAATCCTCCCGCTTTTCAGGCTTGAGCTTGATCTTTGTCAGGCCTTTTGTCACCTGAGGGACGACTTTCGACACCTGTCTGCCGATGCTCGTCGCGCGCCGAGTCCGGTACCACAGGGTGCGAAACGGCCTTGTGATGGCGTTCTTGACCATCCTGTAGCCCATTTTCAGCGACGCCAAAAGGCTTTTGAAAAACATATCGCGTCACGTCTCCCCGGCAAAGCGCCTGTCAGTTGAAAATCCGGTAGGTCGGGTTGCTGCACCCGCCCGTGCTGTATTGATCGGCGAAATACATGTAGTTTCGCGACACGCCGTCGTTGCGCGACGCCTGCACGATCTGCATGAACAGGTAGCGCGCCTCTTTGAAGTTCCTGTTGTAGAAGTGCTCGACGGCCTGGGCAAACTGCGCGGCGTACATCTCCTTGTGCTTGAGCAGCGGGTACGGGTCGCCGTCGTAAATGTCGATGAGCTCCACGAGCTCGTTTTTCAGCTCGACAACGCCGACATAGCGGCTGCGGTACCCCTTGCCGCCCTCGAAGACCTGGCGCGTGCACCCGATGTAGATGTCGCTGTCGCGGCAGATGTCGACGAGCGCGTTTGCGGTGTTGATGACCTCGGAGACGGCCGAGGCGGACATGCGGTTTTCGTCGCCGATGATGCCCAGCATGACCTCCCCGCTGCTGATGACAATCCGCACGTCGACGGGCATTTCGCCCCTGCTTGCGCGCTCGGCGTTGAGCGCTTCGGCCTCCTGCCGGATCTGCACCGCGGCGCGCACGGCGTTTTCCGTATTCTCGTCAAAGACGGCGTGGAATCCGTCGTATTTGAAATCGTAAACCGTCCCGTTGTTGCGCATCACAACCGGCGCGATGCGCTCGGTCACCTGGTTAATCTTCTTAAACAGCTCCTCCGCCGACGTCGATTTTTCCGCGAAGCGGAAGCTCGTCACAAGCACCGTCATCGTATCCTTGACGTACGACTGCTTGCCCAGCTCCTCGATGCTCGACACGCCGAGGATGCGCATGAGGTTTTCCGGCACAAACCTGTAGTAGGCCTTGTTGCTCCGCTCCAGCTGGAGCATGTTTTCGCGGATAAACCGAGTCATGGTGTTAAAGGAGCCCGCGAGACTTTCCACCTCGTCGCCCGAGCTGACGCGCGCCGTAATTCGTAGTTCCCGGCGCTGACCGCGTCGACGCATTTTTTCAGCTTCCGGATGCTCACGGCCGTGTACAGGTCGATGAGGATGAAGATGACGACCATCACGGCGCCCGTTACGGTGAGAAAGTCCGTTATCTTCGCGATGACGTCGCTGATGTGCGCCTCCACGGACGCGGTGCTCGACGCCACGGACAATATCCTCCCGTCCCCAAGGGACGTGAGCACGTACATCCTCGGCCCGGTCGGCTCATACGTCTCGACATAGACGGCGCCGCCTTTCGCGGCCTCGTCCAGATAAGCCTTCAGGGGAATCCGAAACGGCAGGATGTCCGTGTCGTAACTTTTCTCAAACCCGTCGCTCGACAGCAGCAGGGCGCCGTCTGAGGAGATTAAGTCAAAATGCAAAGGCGATACGTTTTCGGACGCCTCCATCGCTTTTTTCGCGGCGCTGCCGAAAACGACGTCCGCCCCCGGGCCGGCCGAGATGGCGGAGGCCATGATGCTGCCGGCCGTAAACAGGCGGTCTTTGTACTGCTTTGTCAGGATGCTGCGCATGCTCGGGGCGATGATGTAAGAGAGCAGCAGGTAGAGCATGGCCACGACGGAGACGATAATCAGGATGCCCGAGCGGACAATCAGCGGCATGCGCATTTTGAAAAAGCCCACGAAGGCATCCCAGACAAGCAGCGCCAGCAGCACGGCGCCCACGGCGATGCCGATGATGCCGAGGATGTTGAGATTAAAGCCGCTGGCTTTCCGGGCGGCGACGTTGTCCATGTACGTCGACCCGCCGGTGAAAAACTCCCAGTTTCCGTCTCTTTGCAGCAGCCCGGCGATGATGCCGCTGCTTGAGATGTAAAGCTGCCTGAAATCGCCCAGAGACACGCCTTCGTCCGCGTCGACGACGGCCGTCCCCCTCGCCATAAGCTCCACGGCAAGGGTGTCGAGCCGGACTTTATAGACGTCTTTCGCGGCGGCGTCGTAGATGTATGCCGTGCCGTCGCCGCCCGCCCATATTCGGCCGATGACCACGCCGCCCGGCAGGGCGACGGCTTTTCTGTCGTTTTTGGAAATGATGGAAAGCTGCCCGGACGCCTCTCCCACAATCACCTGACTGCCGCCGGCGGGGATGCAACTTGCCGGCGGGAGAGCGTAGCGAAACTCCGCCAGCTTCGCCGCGATGTCATACGTGCCCTTCTGCATGGCGAAAAGCTCGATGCGCCCGCCGTCGTACAGCCCGAAATAGATGTTTGCTTCGTCTTCGCTGACGGAGGTAAAGCGCCTGCCGCCCGTTCCCGCGGACACGACGTTCTGGTCGCAGGGGACGTTGAGCGCCCGGACGGCGAAGGCGCCGTCCTCAAAAAAGACGTTCATCGAAAGCTCGCTGCACTGTTCGCTCGCCCGGTCGTATGCCGCGGCGGCGACGACGATGTTGCTGTTTGAAGACACGAAGATATCCGTCACAAGGTACTTTGACGAATCGCCGATGGCCTCGGGCACCAGGTTGAGAAAAACGTTCCCCGCGTTGTCCATTCCCACCAGGTGATTCTTGCCGTCCTTGTCCAGCACGTAGTAGACGTTTCCTCTGTTGTCAACGCAAAGCGCGCTGACCGCCTCGCGGCTTGCGCCCGCGCCGGGGTTGAGTGTCTCAGTTATGTAATCGCTGAACAGAAAATAAGCGCCCGCCATCACAATCAAAAGAATGATGATGAAGGAGATAAGCTTCTTCAAATAAACACCACCTATTTAACTAAGACACCTCTCCGCGCGAGTCTCTCCCTGTAGGCCTTCTTGTACTGGCTGGCCTTCTTCCGCCGTGTCAAGTGCGTCCTGACGGCGCCCAAAAACGTGGCGACCGGGCCGTCTTTCTCCTGCTTTTCATAATCGTCCTCAAGGGCGGGCCTGATCTCCCGCCACGCCGAGTACACGGCGGCCACGCTCTCAAATCCGCCGGTGCGGAGCCTGTCCAGAAAGTCAAGCTCCCGGGCCGGCGTGGTAAAGCGCCTTTTGAGAATCATCTCGCTCATTTCGCCAAGCTGGTCCGTCAGCCATTCCGTCCGCTCGATGTTTTCCGGCCTTGCGACCATGTTGAACTTCAGCCGGCCGCTGTCGAGGTTGACGACCGCGTTTTCCGCGCGCAAAACGGCGCACAGCAGCTCCTGCGGAATCGCGGACATGAGAACCGCCTCGTGAAGCAGTTCCTCTTCCATCTCCAGCCTTTTTTTCCTGTCAATTGTGCTTCCTTTATGGAAAACCTGCTTTAGCTTTTTTCCGGAATGGTAACGGAATACGACGTTGACCCGCGAAAACTCCGTATAGTACTCGACAAAACCGTCATAGCCGCTCCGGCTGGCGTCGTAAAAAAGCGGTACGAAACGCCTGATGTCAAGAGGATCCAGGTAGGTGTTGATCAGGACGAGCCTGTGCTCGTTGTCCTCGATATCGACGGCAACGGCCGATATGTAGCTTTCGTCGGACGACAAGTATTCAATGACCTTGTATTTTCCCTCTCTTACCAGAGTCTGCATAACCCGCTCCATTCCGCCTTGATGTTTTTCCGCCGCCGTTTAGTCCTCCACGATGACAAACGTGCTGACCTTACACTCGGGATCGGCGACGCTCTGACAGACAATCTCGTACGTCCCGCGCGTGTCGGGCGCCTGATACAGCCCGTTGCTGTCGATGCTGCCGCCGTCCTTGTCCTTAATCGACCAGATGACCGAGTGGTCCTCTGTGCCCGTGACGATGGCCTTCAGGTGCAGGCGCTCACGGACGCGCACCCTCTGAATCTCCGGCAGCACCTGGATGCTGACTTTGTTTTTGAGCTTCAAATCGTCGACGTCCTTGCTCACCTTGGACGCGAAGTACCGGACGAGGATGCTGCTGCCCTCCACGTCGTCCTTGAGCCACACGCCCACCCGGAAGGTGCCTTTTTCAGGGTAGAGCACGGCGGCCGTCTCGACCTGCGGAACGGCCTTGATGCCGTTTTTGCCGCGGAAGACCTCGCCGTTTCCAAAAGCGAGCGCCTGCCTTTCGTCTTTATCCTGGAACACAACCGCAAGGCTGATATTCACATTACCCGGCCCGAGGTTGTGCGGGATCTCGTCCGAATAATACCGCGCGTTGACTCTCAGCCCGCCGCTTAAAGGAATCTCCACAAGCCCCGAGGATGTGGAATACTCGTATTCCTCGCTGGTGGGGATGCCGAACCTGAAGCTGAGCGTTCCCGTCGCCGCGTTGTAATCGGCGTAGGCCTCAGGCTTTTGCCAGTACTTGAGCGTCCTGACCTCGCTGGTGACCGAAAGAACGCCTCCCAGCCCCTTCTCCTCCCGGCCGCCCCGGCCGTGCAGGCGCTGGTCAAAGGGCAGCTGCGCGATGTTCCGGATGACGCTCGTCGACCTGATGGGCATAAGGTCGAGCTTGGCAAGGTATATCGGCAGGTCGCTGATGTTTATGCGCCGGACAAGCGTGTCCTTCTGCGCGAGGTAGTTTTCCAGCTCCTCGTGATTCTTAACGAGGCGCAGCTCGCTGTCGAGCGGGATGGCCGCCGCGTCGTTTAAGTCGCCCATCCGCACCCGAAGCTCCACGGCCGAGGACGCCATCCGGACGGACATACCCGCCAGCGCCACGGCGCGGAGTTTGTACTGCCTGCGGTAGACGGCCTTTTTCTCCTCGGGCCCCTCCGTAAAGTGCAGCGCGATTTTCTTATTCCCTTTAAGGTCCGTCGCGGCCTCCGACTCAAAGCGCATGTCGAAATCAAGCGGCAGGCTTCCGGCCTCTTTCGTCACGAGGACGTCCACCGCAAATTCCTCGCCGGCGACGGCGCAAAGCGGCAGGCTCAGCGCGATACGGATGCCGTCCTTGCAGTAAAGCAGCGCCGTCTGCGTTCTCCCGGACGCGTCGCAGATCGCGGCGATGTCGGGCTCCTCCGTCTCCAGCGACAGGCGGTACGTCTCCACGACCCTGTTGTGCTGGCTGTGCTGGTCGCTGTCTGCGCCGACGGCGTTGACCTGCTCGCTGAGATACTCGTCATATCGGAGGCAGAGAAAAGCTTCCGTTTTCCCTTCGACGGCGGCGTACCCGTCGAGCATCTGCAGCTTTTTGATGACGGGCGCGTCGACGATGATTTCGCGCCCCTTGTAATCGATGGCCAGCCCGCTCTCCACCATGATCGTCGTCTCGTCGCTCTGCGTGACGTTCAGACCGCACACGACACCAGCGCCGGTCACCGCCATATTCAGGAGGCGTCTTTTGTCGTTGAAGTATTTCTGCTCCACCTCGAAATCCCGAACGGTCAGGAGCTTGCCGTAGAAATATCTGTTTCGTTCAATCGGGAAAAAGTTCTGGTTTTTCAATTTATCTCCCCTCCGATTATGGTGTCATAGTGAATCGCCGTGCTGTCATCGATAACCATCGGCGTGTAGCTGCCGATGACGGAATTGATGCCAAGGTACGTGTGGTAGTCGAGATAGACGCAGTTGCTCAGAAGGATCAGCTCGGCCTCGACGTACGCCGGCAACACCTTCTGCAGCCGCTTGAGGAAGGCGTCCGCTTCCCGCCTGTTCTTAAACGTCTTTTCGTCCAGGAGGATGAAAAACTTGTACGGCTCCTTGCCGTAAAGCTTTACGTACAGGTCCTTGTCCTTGCCCCGCCGGATGACGTCTTCCACCCGGAAATGCTCCAGAAGAATCGGGTCACGGCCCGTCCACCGCTTAATCAGCCTGCGGATGCCCTCGGGCGTTTGCGCGAAGCGGTACTCTTCCGCCGCCCGGGCGATGTTCCTGCGGATTTCCTCGTCGCTTTGGTTTTCCGTGTCGACGCACACCCAGGAGGCGATATAGCGCAGCATGTCGCCGTCGACCAGTTCGAAATCGAAGCGGTTGGCCGCGCCGTAGATGGCCTCCTCCATGTCCAGCACCAGGCTGTTGAAGATGGACAGAAACCGCCGCGTGAAGCTGTCCTTGCCGCCCTTGCGGTAAATGGCGGGCAGGTAATCGATCATGTGGTCGCCCGTATACTGAAGCCGCACGCTGTCAATGCTCGGCTTTTTCGCGCCGGTGGCCACAAGCTCGAATTTCAGCCACAGGTACCGCCCCCTGCACTGAAGCAGAAGGTCTTGCATCCCGCTGCAGCTCTCCGTGAAGAGCCCGTCCAGCCGCGACGCCTTGACGACGGCCGGGACGTACGGGTCTTTCAGGTAATCGTCCACCGACGCCGCGTCTTCAAAGGACCGGCCGTTCGACGCGAAGGCCGATACCCTGAAAAGCGTGTCCGGCGGGATATCCGCCTGGACAATCAGCCTGTCCCACTCGAAGTCCGTCTCGCCGCTGTCGATGGAAGCGCTGTAGAAGAGTCCCCGGGATACGCTGGCGCTGTCGCTCATGACGAGGCGGTCGTTTTCAACGGTCAGGCCGATCATCAGCCCGCGCCGCCAGTCCTTCTCGCTGTTTAGGGTGATAAAACTCCTTCTCTGCATGGCCATTCCTCACTGACGGGACACACGAAGTTCCAGCCTTCCCAAATAAGCGATGCCGTGTTTTTGAATCAGGATGTCCCCGTGCTTGTTGTACTGGTTCCTGTTTCCTTCGGCGGCGATGTGCACGTCCGTCACGCCCAGCACGCAGTCGACGCCGCCGATGGCGCTGATGACGCCGCTCTGGGAGACGGGCGCGCCGAGCTCTCTTGCCGCATCCAGCGAAAAATAGCTCTCAAGGGCCTGCCGGACTTTCCGGTAGACGGTCTGCTCGTCGGCGTCGGCAACCACGTCCGCCGTGATATTGACCGGCACATAGACCGGCGCGATCACCTGAACCTGCATGCAGATCAGGCGGTGCTTTTCCACGTGCCTGCGCACGCTCTCAAGGAAGCGCTCGTCCGGCATCGGAAACGGCTTTTCGCTGTAAGGCAGGACAACAAGCGTGAGCAGGCACGGCACCTTTTCCTGGATGACGGCGTCCGGCCTGTACAGCGGCAGCGCTTTCGCCTGCCACACGCGCCGGCCCGGCGTTTGCAGCGCGACGCGCTCGAAGTCGGCCGCCGTCGCCGTCCTGCCTTCCTTCCAGGCCGACTGCATCCTGATAATCGCCGCGTCGATGGACTCTCTGTCCCGCCCCAGTTTCACGTTGAAGGCGCTGCCGGCCGCCCGCTCGCCGTCAGCCCCGGACGGCTTATCTTCGGCGCCGCCTGCGAGATACAGCTTTTGCCCGTCGGTAATGCTGCCGTCGGCGCCTTCCGTTAAGGCAAAGCCGGCTAAATAGACGGCGTTTTTGCCGGCTTCAGGGACGGCGCCGTGCAGGTTGTCCCCGAAGACGAGCCCCGCGTGCTCGTTGTATGTAAACACGCTCTCATGCGGGGCGGCGTCTTCCAGCGACGCGACGTACCGCCAGTCGCGGTACCGGCCGTCCCCGCCGCGGCACATCACGCGCAGGCCGTCCGTCAAAAGCCGCTCGCCGCCGCTGAGCATGAGCCTGATCTGCTGGTTCGGCAGCCCCGTGGAGTGCCGCCGGATTTCCGCTTCAAACGCCGGCTCATAGCAGACCACGCGGACATTGGGCTTGCCGTCCTGCGCCAGCATTTCAGCCTTTATCTCAAGGCGCAAGACTTTCGCGCCGTCCTTCTCCAAAATGTCCTTTCGCTCCGGTTTGATTTCATACCAGCCGGACTCGTTGCGGACGAACACGTCGGTTTTGCCGTGCAGGGCCAGGCAGGAGTCAACCACGACGGCGGCGCTTTCCTCCGCCACGGTAAACTCGTTGAGCTCGCTGCGCGTCGTCCGCTGCCGCACGGCGGCAAAGTCGGCCGTCAGGCTCAGGATGGCGGGGTTTTCCTCGCACCCGCTGTCCGTAATCCGGATGGTCAGCCAGCACCGCTCCGGCAGCTTAAAGCCGCCGTCCGTTAAAGGGAACCCTTCGGGGCTATTTAGGTCCATCGCGCCGGATATGGAAAGCGAGTATGTCTCGTCCCGTACCACCTCAAGGGGCACGGGCCCGTTTTCCCCGACGGCCTCCACTTCAATCGTACGGGGATGCGCGTCGCCCGGCTGGAAGGGGTTGCGCCGGACCGGGTAGCTGTCGCCGATGTCAAACCAGAGGCGAAACGCCCTTCTGTTTTCAAGCCCGTCGAAGCCGAGGTAAAGCAAGTCGCCTTCGCCCAGCTTGAGCGGGACCTGCCTGTTTTCCAGAACGGATGTGACGTCGTGCATGCCGTCGCCGCGGAGAATATAAGCCTCGCGGAAAATGATCTCGCCCGCCGTCACGGTGTCGCTCAGCTCAAAGCTGACCCCGCCTTCCGAAATAAGCCGCGTGCCCCTGGCAAAACGCTGTCCTCTCGTCTCCCCGGAAAAATGCACCATGGCCGTCGTCTCGCGCAGCCCCTCGGGCTCGACGCCCAGCAGCTTGAGAAGCTTGAGCTTGTGGCGGTCCGTCACGCGGTTTAAGTGGTACTGCTGCATCTGCTTGTACCAGGCAAACAGCTCAAGGATGGTGATTCCCGGGTCGTGGGCGTTGAAGTCCGTCCACTCGTCGTACAGGTATGGGATGCGGTTTCTGGCGCTTTCCAGGATTTCGTCATACCGCTGGTCGTCAAGGTTCGGTACGTTCAGCACGCTTTATACCTCTTTTCTGTCCGCCGCCGCTTTCGCTCCGCCTTAAATCTTTACAGTGTGGGTGCCGCTGAGCACAACCGCGAAAGGCAGGGGCGTTTTTCCGTCCAAATTGATCAGGCGGTGCCTGCCGCGCTCAAAGTAGCTGCCTTCGATCATGACGTCGCGCACCGCGGTCACATGGTCGACGTACTTGAGCGCCCTGTAAAAGTCAAGCGTGGTGGGGATGCTGCCGATCGGGCGCAGACGGCCCTCCGCCGTCGGCTGGATGATTTCCGCGATGGCGTCGAGCACGCCGCGCTCCGCTTCCGCTGCGAAGTCCTCGGAGTCGAGCGCGACGGTGACCGTCACGTTGACCGTGACGACGGTCGCCGGAATGACGGAGAGCTTCCCCTCCGCGAGCACCATGCAGTCGCAGCACTCCGAGAGCGCGTTTTTAATCCTCTGGCACAGGTGCCTGGAATAATCCCTGTTGTCGTAATTGCGCGCCATGACGACAACCGTAACGGCGCCGTGGCTTTTATTCCCCGACGCGTCCAGATGGGGGAAACACTTGACGTCGAGAACCTCGTTGAACCGCTCGCGGACAATCGCCTCGTAGTCCTCGGGACACACGGCGCGGTAGCGGTGCTTGATGCGAAGCGGCCCGAGCCGCTCCACGAGCTCAAGGCTCTGCACGTCGCTGCCGCCGCAGGTGGGCGCGATATTCCGGATGCCCGTCACAAAGGCGACGGAGTGGACGAGCGCGTGAATGGCGCCGGCCGGGAGGTTCCCCCTCGCCCCGCCGCCGGACGTATACCGGACGGTGATGCTGTTTTCACCCACGGACGGCACCTTGCCGCGCCGCCCGTCGCCGAAGGTAATCGTCCCGTCGATGGGGTCGAGGATATAATGACGGCTTGCGGGCCCTGACGCGTCGAAGCTGTCCACTCTCGTCCACAGGACCTGAAAGGCCGTGATGTTTTCTTCCTTGTCGCGCGTGATCCGGACGATGTCCGGGCTGTTTTGCATAAGCTCCGTCTTCTCCGCCTCGGAGATGTCCGGAAGCTCGTCGACCCAGACCTCGCAGGACTGAACCGGCGTATTGGCAAGGCGCAGCACCCTGTTGGCCTCGTAAATGTCCGAGGCAAAGCGCAGCTCCTCTTCCCGCCGCTGCTGGACGACGTCGACCACGTTCATCTCGATGCCTTCCACGGGGAGAGGCGGTTTCTCCTGCCGCCGCTGGCCGTTGTCGACAAGCCGCAGCCAGTAGCCTTCCACGCCGAAAAGCGCCGCGCTCTCCATCCCCTCGTTGAGAAAGAGGCTCACGATGCCGCTGTCCGAAAACCCGTCGGTGGAGTTTTGCGTCTTGATTTTCTTAAAGCCGGTGCGCGTGAGAACCTGAAACTCGACGTCGCGCTCTTCCTCAAACTGTCCGGCGAGCTTAAAGTACAAGTTCACGGGGTAGCCCCGCACGGGCTTGTCAAACCGGATATAAACGCACGGCGGCTCCGGCGGGAGCGCCTTGTAGACAACGATGTCCTGCTGCAGCCTGTCCGCATTGCTAATACGGAAAGTCTCCCCGTTGTTGCGCGTCCGGATATACTGAGCCGGCAGCATGGCGCCGTATTTGTATGTAACTTTTAAGTCCTTGACGAAGGGCAAAAGCCTGTCCCCCGTGAGGCTGAAGTTGTTTTCAACAAAGGCCACTCTGGCCCGGATCCAGAAGTTTTCATGGGCGCTTACCTCCACCTTCTGGATATCGGCCGGGCAGACAAAGGTGAGCGCCATCTGGCCCTCCCGCCTGCAGGAGAAGGGATTGACGTCACCCGAGACCTTCAGCGGACGCCAGCCGCTGCCGTTCCAGTACTCCCACGTGATTTCGGAGATGTATATCTCGTCGACCTTGATGACCTTGTCGTTTTTGTCGATGATGAGCTTGTTAAACTCGTACATCTTATCCGGCGTGATCTGCCTGTCGACGATCGTGCGCATCTGGAAAGTGAGGCTCACCTGCGCCCCCCGCTTTCCAAACAATTCGCCGGACGCGATATAAAAGCAGTCGTACGGCACAGGCTGCCGGCCGAAGCAGTATCCGCCCAGGGCCATGTCAATCGGCATGTCGTTGAAGAAGACCTCGTCGGGGCCGGCCCATTCGCCGATAAGGCTCGTGCGCAGGTCTACGCCCTGCACAAGGATATCGCTCCTGTCTTCGCCGCCGCTCATGGCGCAGCGGATCCAGTAGGGGTTTTCGTCGTCCTGCCTGCAGACGGGGCGGTCGGAGCGCTTGACGGCAATGACCGTCTCGTTTTCCGCGCGCACCTCGTCGAACGGCGACCAATTCTCGCCGTCAAAATACTCCCATCTGGCAAACTTGGGGTCGGTCAGCCGCCCGATGACCTTGTCCGCCATCATGCCAACGCTCAAAAGCGGCCTGATTTCCACGACGCACGGCTGCCGGACCGACAGCACGTCGTCATGCCCTATGTACACTTCGTGGCGCTGGACATTCTTTTCGGGGTTCGCGCCGAAAAACGCGACGGGCCCGTCGGCAAAATCAGCCGGCTCGATGATGTCCTTTTTCGCGTCGACCAGCAGGATCTGATCGATTTTGGCCGGCGTCGCGTAAAAGCTCCGCTCCGTCTCGAAGACAATGTCCCGGCCCTGGCCGTCGGGGTCGTCGGCGTACATCTGCGTCCCCTTTTTGATATGCACGCCGCGCTCGTCCGGCGTGTTGACGTCAAACTTCACGTATCCCCGCGCGGGCGTCGCGGGGTTCTTGGAGACGTTGAGCATGTTCAGAAATTCGATGTAATTTCTGTGCGGCACCCGGTTGAACCGGTCGACCGTCTCGTAGAACATGCCGGCGAAGATGTCCGCGATGGCGCCGCCGGCGTCGAGGTCATCCGGCTCAAAGCGCCACTCCGGCGTATACGCTTTCGCTTTTTCGAGGATTTCCCTGATAATGTCCTGCTTTTTCCTCGGGTCAAGAATGGGGGCTTTATTCACGCTTCAACCCCCTCCTGCAGATAGAACGAATAGACGAGGTTGAAATAGTTGTTCGTGCTGCGCACCTTGTAGCTGACCGTGACGACGGCACGGCTGCGGTCCCCGCCTTCCTTCATGTCGGTGCTCACGTTGATGTCCTCAATGCGCGGCTCCCAGGCCACAAGGGCGGATGTGATTTCGTTGACGACGGACAGGGAAAAGTCCTGCGAGTCGGACTCGAAGACATAATCGAGCGCGCGCGAGCCGAAGTCGGGCCGCATGACCCGCTCCCCGACGTACGTTTTGATGATGATGCCGACGGCCTGCTTGATGTCCTCCTCATGGGACACCATCGCGATTTTCCCCGTCTTGGGGTCGACGCTTAAGGGAAAGCTCAGGCCTTTTCCCAGAAAACTCTTGCTGTCCATGATGCCGCCATCCTTCGACTAGTTGATTTTCACCATTGAACCCTTGACCTGCGTGATGCCCGACGACTCCACGCTCATCTGGCCGTTGGCCTTGAGGGCGCACTGCGCCTGCGCCTCGGCGTTAATCTGCGTGCTCTTCAGCTCCAGCTTCGACTGCCCGTTTACGGTGACGGCGCCGGAGTTCCCGTCGAGCGTGATGCTGGCCGTACTGCCGGCCTGCAGCGTCAGCTTGCTTTTGGCCTTGAGCGTAATTTCGCCGGTCTGGAGATTGAGCGTGAGCGCGTTGTCCCCGTTTTTATCCTTGAGGGCGATGCTCTTTTCCCCGTCGTCGAGGACGACCGTGCTGCCCGCCTTCGTCGTGATGCTGATTTTCTCCTTGCCGCTCGTGTCGTCGATGAGAATCTCCGACCCCGCCGGCGTCTTGATGGAGCGGATGTCGTTCTTTTCGCCGTCGTACGAATACGGCGCCGTGTTTTCATCGCTCCACACGCTGCCCAGAACCACCGGGTTGTGCGCGTCCCCGTCGAGGTAGGCCAGGAGCACAAGGTCTCCCACGTTCGGGTAAAAGACCGCGCCGCTGTCCTTTCCGGCCATAAAGCTCATGACCCAGGCCCAGTTTGTCTCGGCGATGTCGGTGTCCGTCGTGATTTCCTGGCAGCGGACGCGGTTTTTCTTGTCCGGGTCCTGGATATTCGTCACCTTCGCCAGCACGATGCCCCTCTTCGGCGCGATGTCCGTCATGCTGGCCCGGTTTTGCTGCATCAGTTCTTCTATGATTCCCATTGGAATAAGCTCCCTTGACGTCAAACTGCGTCGTAAACCCGTCCTGACCGAAACGGTGCGTCACCTTGGTGATGAAATACGTCCCATTAATCTGCTTGCCCATCCCGTCAAGCTCGATGTACCGCCCCGGGACAAGCTCGGGAAGCCCGATGCACATCCCGTGCCCGGAGACGAACGTCATGGCGCGCTCGTCCATAACCGCCTGCGCGATTTTATCAAGCCCCTCCTTCGTGTTCTCCAGGGGGTCTTTGTACTCGATGACGTTGCTGCTGATCTTGGACTTGAGCGAACTGAAATCAATGGCCGCCTTGCCGCCGCTTTTTTTGATGGAGACGCTGCTGGCCGAGCCCTCCACGCCGGTTCTGTTCACGTCGTGGATGCTGCGCGCCACCACTTTTCCGACCTGTTTTGTCGTGTCGAGCTCAATATCGAAGGAAAAGATGTTCTTGCCGTACGTCAGCTTCATGATCGCCTTTTGCTCGTCGACGAGGTTTTTGAGGACAACCTGCCCGTGGATGATGGCAAACGAGAACCTCTCGCGCCTGGCCAGCGTCGTGGTGATAAACTCGCAGTCGTCAAGCCCGGCCTGCTCGAGGCGGACTTTCTCTCCCCCGAAGTTTCCGATGTTCGAATCGCTGATGGTGGCAAGCCCGTCCTTGGCGCAGCCCTGGAGGATCTTTTTAATCAACGCGTTTTTGTCCTCGTTTTCATAGAGGGCAAACTTTTTGGCGTTGCGCAGGAGAATGGTGGAGTCGTACGCCGAGACCTGGATGGTCACGCCCCCTTCTCCGTACGACACCCGCACGTGATTGAGCAGGCCGACAAACAGCACGACAAGCGAAGAGCCGTACCCGCCGGCCACCTCCACCTTGGCGCCGATTTTCAGCTTGTCCAGCACGTCCGAATTGAAGGAGGAGGTTTTCATGTCGAATATTCCGGAGATCGTAAAGTTGCACTCGCTCATCTCGATGGAGCGCACCTCGCTTGCGACCGTGACCGGAATAATGATCTCCAGCTGGGAGATGTAGCTGCTCCCCTTCTGGATGTTCGTGCCCCCCCACCTTCACTTCAAAGGCCGGCACCATGAAATTGTTGTACTTTTTCTGAAGGTCGTCGTAGCTGTACTGCGTGGAAGTGCTGAAAGTGATTTTGGTGCTCAAAGCGGCGCCTCCTGAAATTACAGCCAGGCCGGTATTTTAATCACGGAGCCGGTCCGGAGAAGGCGGGGATTATCGATATTGTTGACGCGCGCAATCTCCCGCCACATCTCGGCGTCCCCGTATTCCTCGATGGCGATGGCCGTGAGGGTGTCTCCTTCGCTGATGGTCTTGAACTTCGTCCTGTCCGGCGAGTTGCGCGGCTCGCCCTTGAGCAGGTCGGCCGGCTTGACGTAGCGCTGGAACGTGACCTCCAGCTTGGCCCTCACCGGCTTTCCCGTAAAGGTGAATTTCGTAAACTGCTGCGTGACGGCGACGATGTACCCCTGGAACGACAGCGTCCCCCACCGGAATTCCACAAGAGGCGGGGCGTGCCTGTCGCCCTTGACGTCCATCAGGCTGTAGATTTTTTTCGTGTACTCGCGGACGTCGATTTTCCCCAGCTCCGTCAGCTGGCTCGTGGCGGCCAGCTTCAGGCCGTCCATCGTACTGCCCGCTCCCAGCCCCGCCGAATACGTATCGAAAAACAGGTTCATCTTCAGCGTTTCTCGGTTGCCGTTGACGAACTGCGCGATGGGCATATCAAGCCCGAGGACGTTGTGCTCGGCGTATTTGACTGAGCTTTCAATCGTATACTCCGACGGGTTGAACAGGACGGTAATCTCCTCAAGGCTCGGGGGGTCGATCTGCTTGATCGTCGCCTTTTTCAAAAACAGCGTCTGAACCGGCATTCAGCCACCACCTCAAATGATTTACGCGAATGTTTTACAGCCCAAAGCGGCGTTTTTCCGCTTTGATGCGGCTTTCAAGCCTGCTGTAGATCCTGTCGACCATTTTATTAATCTCGGACTCGCTCAGGCCCGCCCCGTGCACCTGGACTTCCCGCGTCGTTTTCACGGGCGTGTTCAGCGACCGCGGCTTTTGCACCTGCTGCGACAGGAGCTTGCCGGTCACGTCCGAGGGATTTTCTTTATACGTCATGTCGGGCGGCTGGTACCGGGGCGCCGGCAGGCCCGACACCGTTCCCAGCGTGCTCTTATCAAACGGCCTGCCGACCTTCTCCCGCAATGAGGCCTGCGCCCGGAAGAACTCCTCGGCCTCCTGCTGCGCGGTCTTAAACCGCCCCGCGCGGGGCGCGGCGCTTTGCCCGCCCGATTGCCTCTGGCGGTCGTCCCAGCCGATGTTCTTCCAGTCCTGGCGGCCCACGGGCGACAGGGCGGTTCCGTACTGGTTCATGTAGGCCGGCGGCGTGAACATGACAATCTCCGCCGGGCTGAAGATGCTGCGCATGTCGCTTTGCGGCGCCGCCAGCATCTCAAGAACGGAAGGCGGCTCGTCTTCCTCCTGCTTCCCGCTCAAAACGGCCATTTTCGAGTAATCGCGCAGCTGCATCCGCAGCCGGCCGGGCCGTGTCCCCTCAAAAGCGCCCGTGCCGGGCCTTGCGGGCACAAACCCCCTGCCGGCGCGCCGGCCGCTTATGATGGCCATCTCCGCGCTCAGCGCGCCGATCGCCGCGCCGCGCAGGGTTTTTTCAACGTCGCCCGCCGACAGTGCCTTGAGCGTCCGGACGCGCGCAAGGCGGCTTTCCCCTTCGGGGAGTGCCTGAGCGTCCGTCTTGTGATGCAGGGCGGGGTACGCCGCTTTCTCAAGCATTTTTTCCGCCGCTGTCCCGCCGCCCGAAACAGGTGCAAGGCCGTAGGGCGAGGGTACCTCGGGTTCCGCCGCCGGCACCGCCGGGCTGAAGGCGCTTTCCGGCGCGCCCGCGTGATAAAGTCCGCCCGCCTGCCGCCGGACAGCGGATAGCCCCGCAATCGTCCGGCCGCTTAATATACCGGAGCGGCTGGCGGAATATCGCATGCGGTGACCCCGACCTCTATCGTTCGCGCTCAAATCACCGCTGTGCTCGGATACGGCAGGGGCGTCTTCCAGCCCTTCGGATGGCTGAACGCGACGCACCGCATGCGCCTTGCCGTGCGCGCGGCTATACGCGCGGTAACCCGCCGCCGGCTGTATGCCTGAAGCCGCCGCGGGATTTCTGCCGGGAGCGAGGCTCAGCAGTCCCTCCGCCAGCGGCCTTGAGAGCGCTCTCTCCAGCGTCCTGCCGAAAGCCGGCGCCAGAACCGCCGGCGCGATTTCGCCGGTCTGCGCTCCGGCAGGATAGCCGGACGCGGCCGCCGTAGGCTGTCCGGACGCGCCGTCCCCGCCGTAAAAGCTCAGGGACACCCGCGGGTAAGGCGACAGCCACGGCGATTGTATTCCCAACACGCCGCTTCCGGCATCCGGGGTATCGAGGAGATTCATACTTCCAATACTGCCCGGACCGGCGACATTATCCAGACCACTAAAACTGCTTGGGCCGCCAATAATGCCCAGACTGCCGATACCGCCCTGCCCGACGATACCCAGACCGCGGCTTCCTAAGCCGCCGATTCGGCTCAGGGCGACGGTGCCCCCAATGCCGCCCGGGCCAGCGGTATAACCCAAACTGCGCATGCCCGGGCCGCCTGTAAGGCTCAGGCCGCCTTGGTATCCGCCGGGGAATGTCTCTATACCAGCCGGCGTTGCTAATTCGCCGCCGTCGGCGGCAAAGTCCGCTATGCCGCCCTGCCGCGCGACGCCGCGCCGGGCGGCTGTCCGGCCTGCAACGCCCGCGCCGATTGCCTGTTCGGAAGTCGGCAGTGCCTGCCCCGGCACAAGCGGCTGTCCAGCAGCACGCGCATCAGAAGGAACCGCCTCGCCGGCCGGTGTCGCTAATTTGCCGTCGGCAGCTTGTTCCACCATACCGCCCTGCCGCGTGATGCGGCGGGAAGCCATCCGGCCCGCACGGCCCGCCCCGCCGCTTTGACGGGAAGGCGGCAGAAGCGCCTGTCCCGGCATGAGCGGAAGCCTGCCGAGATTTATCTGCGGGATGGCCGAGGGCCCGGCGCCGGATGCGCTCCGGGGCGCGGGCAGGCCGGTCTGTCTTGCCAGGCGTCCGGATAGCATCCCGATGGTATTGCCTAAGGTATTGCCTAAAAGGTTAGAGATGCGGCCAAAGAAAAGTCTTGCGCTGTTTTCCGGCGAAAAGCGGGGCGCTCTTTCGCGCGCCGCCGGCGCGGCGGCGCTCGGCACGCCCGGCGCCTCGCTACCGTAAACCAGCGGCGGCATGGAGCCGTACGCCTGAAACGCCTACGCCCGTGCGTACGGGTTTGCGCCGCCAAGGAACAACGGCAAAGCGCCTGCCGTCCAAGGAACACCGCGCCGCCGGGCAAAACGCCGCGGCCAAAACGCGCGGGATAACCTGCCCCGATATTCGCGCCGCGGATACCGCCCGCCGCGCCAAACCCGCCGGCAGGCGCTATTTTTCCGGCGTGCCCACCATACGCGCCGCCGGGCGCGGTAACCGGCCAGCCATAAGGCGCGCTTGACGCGGTGCCCGCCATGCCGCCCAGCGCGCCGGAAAGCGCGGTATACGCCACGCCGCCGCGCGCAAAGGCCGTCAGGCTTTTTCCGCCGGATGCTTCACTTTCGCCAGGGGCCTGCGCGAAAGTGCCTCTTTCACTGTCAGGAGATTCCCCGTACGCCGCCGCGCTTTGCGGCGCGGCAAAGCGCCCTGCCTGCGCGGCCGCGCGGAGTATGCTCTCAACGCGCCGCAGCGGCCCGGATTGCAGGGTGCGGGCACGGCCGCGCGAAAAGGCCTGCGGCCTTTCGCCAGCTTTTCCAGCGCCGCCATCGGCCGCGATATCTGCGCTCCCTCCGCCGTAACCTGAGCGGTCCGCCGCATGATCCGGCTTATCCGGCTCTAGGTGCGGCCTCCCGCTCCGTGTAATTAATTTGAGGATTTCCTGCCCCATTGCCGTGTCCGCCAGAAGGAGGCCGAGCTCTTTTGCGATGGCGCGCGCCGGGCGGGGCAAAGCGCGGACCGGCCTTGTCGCCTGCGCCGGTATCTCCGTCTGCGCAGGCGCTTTACCCCTCCCGCCGGCCTGGCTGTAGACAAGCCGCGGGCGCCCGCGGTCTTCCGCTGAAGGCGCAGCTTTTCCCGCGGGGCGCGGTGCCGGCTGCTCGGACGGCGGATACACAAAGTACTGGTTTTTCTGGTAGAGCGCCGCCGGGGTTTTGCGCTCGCCCAGAGCGGCATTTCCGCCGACGTCGGCATATATCTTAAACAACACATGAAGCGCCAGTGAATTGGAGACAATTTGAGGATCGCGGAGCGCCCCTTGGGATGTTTCCGCCTCCGTCAAATAGCTGAGCGTAAATTTTCTCCATTCGCTGCCGCTGCTTTTTTGGAGCCTGTATTTAATTTTCTCAGCAAAACCCGCCGAATCGGTGCACCGCATGGCAAGCCCGCGCCTGCCAAGACCGAGGGCTGCGCTTTTTAACTTGCCTGCCGCCAGCGTTTTCAGCGGGCGCAGTGTTTTTATCTTCTTCTGTTCCATGTCACAGTAAAAAGGGAAACACGCCTGGAAGCAGCCCGTTGTGCATGATCTCGATGCTGGCGATGGCGACCTTGCTCTCCATCGCGTCAAGAATCGGGCCTTCGTATTTGACGGGATAGGCGTCCAGCATCGTCCACGTCTGAAGGACGACGCCCTTTTCGTCGCAAAGCTGGATCATGCCCATCACGCGGGGAAACGTGCCAAGCTCGGCCGCCCGCAGCCAAAGCGTCATCTGCATCGGGGACATGATCCCGCCTTCGAGGATGAGCCTTTGCGGGACGAGGCTCACGGGGAAAAAGCGGGGGCCGGCATTGTTTCCGCCCTCTTGGTATGTCTCCATCTCAATTTCATAGGACAGTCCCCTGACCGAGGAGAAATTGGCGTCCAGATCCGCGCCGAGCATGACGCGGAAATAGCAGCCAAGGGCTTCCTCCTTAAGTCCGAACAAAGACATAAAGCTCACCCACTCCCCTGCGAAATTCCAGAAAAAACTCAGTAGGAAAGAATCGACCCGACGTTCTTTTTGGCCGTGTTTTCATTGGGCGGCGGGAACCGGGTCAGCCCCTCATGGGCGATCTCCAGCGTCTCAAACGCCACCTCGCTTGACGTAGCGTCCAAATCGGACACCTCGTATGAAACCGGCCACGCGTCGATCAGCTCCCATTTGGGGCCGTCCTTGCCGGCGTCGTCGACCAGCGTAATGGTGACTTTTTTTCTCTGAATGCCCGTGGGCCCCGACGTGCCGTTCGAGGCCACCGAGAGAATCCAGGACAGCGTATCGAGCCCGCCGAGCACGCCGCGGCGGAGGACGACGTTCCCGTATTTTGTCAGTCCGGGAAATTTCCGCGGCGTCGTCCTCGACGTATTTCCATAGCGGAATTCCACCACGTCCACCGACTGGCTCAGGCCCGATATCTCGCTGAACGCGCCCGACGTGATCGAATCAATTTCAACTTTATATCTGAACACCCTGTACGGGTGTGTCAGAATGCCCTGTGCCATAAGCGGTACACCTTCGCCCCTGCACGTTATTTGTTGTATTTTTCAAAGATGTTCTCCGGCGTCCCGCTGAGCTTTTTGTTGATCTTCGATATCTCGGAGCACCAGCGCCGCCGTTCCTTGTGGTCCAGCGACATCACCTGCTCGTGGGACCAGTGCAGGTAATACGCAAGAAAGGCCATCTCTTCGTAGAGCCTGTCCGTCGGATAGAGGACAAGCCCTACTCCTCTATTAAAAAATCGATGGGCAGCTCAAACTCGTGCTCGCACTTGGGACACGTCACCTTATACCCCGGCACGTCCATCATGTTAATCCGCTGGTACAGGTCCTGCAGGTACGCCAGGTCCACGGTAAAGAGGTTTTCAATGATCTTTGTGTTGATGGCCGGCAGCGTCCCGAGCTTTGTAATCACGCGGGACAGCAGAATAATGGAGAGGTAGGCGCCGTTTTGCTGAACGCGCGGGTCCCTAAGCGGCAGGATTTCGTCGGCCGCGGTCGCAAGGCGCATGACGCCGTGCCTGTGGACTTCCCCGTCGGCGTCGACGTAGCCGCGAGGAAGGGTAAACTCAAATTCCGTCTGCATGCAAAATGTCTCCTTTCTTCATCTGCCAGGGCGAAAACGGCAGCTTTGCTGTCTGTCGCCGGAAGAGGCGGCTTTGGGCCACCTCTTCCGGAAGACAAATCATACGCGATATGTCAGCTTAGACCGTCACGGCCGTGCCGGCTTCGCCGCCCGCCGTCCTGGTGAGGCCTTCATGGCAGATTTCGAGGGACTCGACCGCGACTTCGCTGCCAAGGGCGTTGAGGTCGGGGATGGAGTACCTGACAGGCCACGCGTTGATGACGGTCCACGAGGGGCCGTTTCCGCCGGAGTCGTCGATGAGCGTAATGGTGATGTTCTTGCGCTCGATGCCCGTCGGCGGGGCCTGGTCGCTGGGGGCCACGGTGAAGATCCAGTCGAGGAAGTCCATGTCGCCGACGACGCCCCACTTGAGCGTGATGTTGCCGTACTTGGTCAGGCCGGGCAGCTTGCGCGGCGTGTTGCGCAGGTCGTCACCCTCGCGGTATTCCACGACGTCGACGCTCAGGTCAAACCCGGAGACCTCGCTGAAGCCACCGCGCGTAATACCGTCAATCTCGACGGCATATCTGAATGATCTGTATGGATATCTTAAAATCGTATCAGCCATTGAGCTTTACTTCCTTTCTCACATAATCAGAATCACACAAAACCTGAGCTAGAAATCAGCCTGCGGCTTCCAAGGTGTGCTGTGTAATTCTGAAGATGACAAATTCAGCGGGCTTAACCGGTGCGATGCCGATGTTGCAGATCAAGCGGCCGTTGTCGATATCGTCCTGCGTCATGGTGCTGCGGCCGATTTCCACAAAGTACGCCTCGGACGGAGACGTGCCCGCGAGGGCTCCGGAACGCCACAGGGAGGACAGGAAGAGCTCAATCGTCCTCTTGACACGGCCCCAAAGCGCTTCGCTGTTGGGCTCGAACACAACCCAGTTCGTATTCGCCTTGATGGACTCCTCGACGTAGATGAAGAGCCTGCGGACGTTGACATACTTCCAGAGCGGGTTGGACGAGGCCGTGCGCGCGCCCCACACGCGGATGCCGCGGCCGGTAAAGCTGCGGATGAGGTTGACGCCCTTCGGGTTGAGGACATCCTGCTCGCCCTCGTTGTAGAGGCAAGACAGGCCCGTGCAGCCGCGGACAACCTCGTTGGCCGGGGCCTTGTGGACGCCGCGCTCGATGTCCGACCGCGCGTAGATGCCGGCGACGGCGCCCGAAGGCGGCATGTACGTCGACTTTCTCGCGAGCGGGTCGAACACCTCAAGCCACGGGTGGTAGAGGGCCGCGTAGCTGGAGTCGAACATGTTGCGGTGCTCGAGGACTTCCGCGGGTTTTTTCTTGTCGAGAGGAATATCCAGCACGGCAAAGCGGCTCTTGGTGTTTTCGCAGTGGGCCTCGAGCGCCAGCTGGACGTCGGAAATCGTCACGCCGGGAACGGCCATGATGCTCACCTGCGCGTTTTCGATAAACGCCTGGATGCCGGTGCGCTTACCCGGCCCTTCGTCCGAACCGATAAAGTCCGTGGCCTTGGCCCCGGCGATATTGCCGTCGCTTCCGCCGGAGAACGTGAGCGTGAGGCTGCTTCCGGTGCCGCCCACAAGCGCGTAAGGCGATACGACGCCGCTCTTCGGCGCGGGCGCGGGAGCGGGCGCTTTTTCCTTTTCGTCCTTTTCGCCCTTTTCCTTCTTGTCTTCGGGTTCGGCCGCCGCCGCTTTCGCGCCCGCTGCCTTGTTGACCTTCACCGTCACGAGCTCGGACTTTTGCATCCTGCTGACGATGTAGCTGGAGCCGGCCTCGTTGAGCGATACGTTCGTGTAGACCTCTTCCGTATCCTCGTACTTGACCGAGACGTCCATTTCGCAGGTCTTGATGTACTTCGTGGGGAGCAGGTTCGTGTCGACGATGTTGATGTCGACCGGATGCTCCAGCGTCAGGACGCCGTCGATGGCCGACTTGACGACGTTGTAGACAACCGTCTTCCCGTCGCCCAGCTCAACGACGTCGCCGGCTGTGAAGCCGTCGCAGCTTTTGACCTTGAAGCTCTTGTTGTCAATCGCTTCAAGGGCCTGCGTTTTCGCCTTGCTCGCGGGGGTGATTGTCACGCGGAGCTTGTCGCCCCACTCGCCGGGGTTGGCCGCCGCAAACTGGAGCACGGCGCTGCCGCTGCTGACGCTGCTCTTCGCGCCCTGGGGCACGACGCGCATGATATACGCCCTGGAGCCCCCGTTTAAGAAAAACTGCTCGACGGCATAGGGCAGGAAACGGTATTCGCCATACTTAGCCTCGGAGAGATAGCCGCCGTAAACGCGTTTGTAATCCGAGAAGCTCGTGACAAGCTGGGGCTTCCCAACCACCGGCCCCCTCTCCGCCATTCCGATGAAGCCGGCGGTGCTGGTGCTGACGCCTTCCATCGGAACGGCGCCAGAGTCCACCTCTTCCACATAGACGCCTGGAGATAAATATTCTGGCATAGCTTCTTATCTGACCCCTCCGGCGGAATCAGATTCCTCCTTTTCCTAGATTATTTTAAGAACCGCACTTTACGGTTCAATTCAACGAAAGAACGTCTGCGGCGGCGCAAAACACCGTGTCCCACTGGGAGAGCACATCGCGGCAGTGGCTGCGGACGGCCTCTTTGAGCAGCTCGAGCGCGTAATAGCCGTCTGTCAGGTTTGCCACGGAGCGCGCGACGACCCTGTTGTTTCGCGCCTCATAATAAAAGCAGCTGTTTATCAAGACGGCGTTGATGCGGTTGCACGCCTCTGCACACTTCCCCCCGCTTTTCACTTCAAACGGATAGACCGAGTAAATCAGGACGCGCCCGTCGCCGGCTTTAAACGCCGACTGCCATTTGGCCGCCCCCGACGCGAAAACCACGTGGACCTCGTCGCCGGAAACGGCATAGTCAAAGCCCATCCGCTCAATAAGCCGGATCAGCCAGTCCATAGCTGTCCTCCGCTGCCGCCGCTGCCGAATGGATTCGACGGCGCAATCTGCGCCACATCCACCGCCTCAAAGAGGGGCGTGCTGCCTGTCTCCGGCGGCCCGGCGCCGGCTTCGTTGACTTTAAGGCCGGTCTGGGCGAGCAGATTGTCCGGAGACCAAACAGCGCTATCTTCGGGCAGGCAGCGGCCTATGCCCGCGCCGCCCAGCAGCCTGACCAGCTGCGTGTTCCCGATGGTTTTCCCGACAAGCCGGAGCTGCTCCGCCGAAAGGGAAGATATATCCGCTCCCGACTGAAGAATCATTCCGATGGCGCGGAGACTCTCCTGCAAAGCCCGCTGGCCGGGTAAAGACGGCCGGCTTTTCTGCCTGGTTTCCTCAGGCTTTTTCCCCGGCTGTGTTTTATCCGGGTGGAGCTCGTTCATCCGTTTTCTCCTTGCTCGCTTCCGTTTCCGCCGTCTCCGCCTGCCCGCTATAGCGGCGGTTTTTCCCTTTGTCGTCCCCGTCTTCGCCGGAGCCGGCCGCGTGCTCTTTGAGTTCCTCGTAGACCTCATTGACAAATTCGGCCCGCATGAAAAGCGCTTCCGCGCCGATGGCGTTGTCGCTGTATTCGCGCAGCTTCGTCATAAACTGCGTCTTCATTTCTATCTTTTTATCAACAATCGCCTGCAGCTTGGCGATGCGCCTTTCAAGTATGGAAGTTATCTCCTGCCCCGCGCCCTGCTCCTTAAGTTCTTTGAGCTTCCCTCGGTATTTCTCGAGCGCTTTCCGGTCGCTCTCGACCGTCAGAAATGGATAGAGCTGACGCAGCGTCTCGATGTTCTCCTGGACGGCGGGGCTGTCTTCCGACTCGGCGGCCCGGGCAATTGTGTCCAGCACGCGCCCGGCGCTTTTCAGGCTGCTGACGACGATGCCCACGGCACTTTTTATGTCGCCCCTGTTGAAGACAACCTGCGCGTCTTCCCGGGGGAGGTTTTTGTGGACGGAGGGCCCTCAGAAAAGCTTTTGCTGTCTGGCGTTGACCGGCTCGGACTGCCCAATCGAGCGCTTCAGGCAGCTGACCAGCATGTATCGGGACTTTCCCTGGAGAATGCCGGCCGCGAGGCTGCCGCCGTCAAACGCGGTCTGGCCGAATCTCCGCAGGAACAGGCCGCTTTGCTTTTGCAGCGGCGACGTCTCGTAATGCTTCGTAAAGTCCCATTTCCCCTCGGCTTGCGGCGCTTGCCGCTCCGCCTCGCCGCGAACCTCAAATCCGGTGCCGTCGTTTCCGGCTGACTTTTCGCGCTGCGTTTCAAAGCCCGTGCCGTCGATTCCGGCCGCCCCCGCAAGCTGTTCGGTGAGGCTGCGCCCGGCCCTGTTGAAGGTGGTGGCAAACGTCTCCGTAAGATGCCAGATTGGGTCCCGCGTCTTAAGCGACGCATCGAGCGCGACGGAGCGGCTGATGTCGCTTTTAATCACGGCGAGCATCTCCAGGCCATGGGCGCTCTTGTCCGGGACAAATTCAGGGCGCTTCTTCTTTTTTACTGATGTATACATACCCCGCACCGTTTTGCTTTCACAACGCGCAAGTGTTTTTCCGCCGCCTCGCTCTCCGCTTCCCGTGCGGACATGAGCCCGGCGCTCCAAGCGCTCTTGACGGGGCGGCGCTTGCCTTGAGCGCATCGGGTCATTTGCGGCAAAGGCTTTTTCGACTTTTTTATACCTATTTTACCTGCTTTTGGTTTTATTCGACAATGTGCCTATGTGCATCCTGCGGATATAAAAAAGTACAGTCCTTTTCACCAGGACTGTACTTTAGTGAAACCTCATATTCCCGATATTTTACGATTATTCGATAAGGCCCATCTGGACCGCATAAGCGATGACCTGGGCCCTGTTTTCCAGATGCAGCTGTTCGATGATTCGCCCCATGTGGTATTTGATCGTCCGCTCCGAGAGACCCAGCGCCCTGCCCACCTGCTTGTAGGTCATTCCGCCGGCGACCATCTCGAGCACGTCCAGCTGCCGTTTTGTGAGGACGACGCGGCCGCCTTTTTCCACCGGCTGCTTCGACTCCTCCGCCGCCTGGCCGCGCCTGAATTCCCTGAAAAGAATGGTCGCAAGCCTCGGGGACAGGGGGATTTCTCCTTTTTCCAGCTCGCAGAGCATTTCCACAAGCTCCTTGGCGCTGGTGTTTTTGAGCAGGTACCCCGAAGCGCCGCACTTGATGGCGTTTATCAGGTCGTCATCGTCGTCCGAAGTCGTCAGCATGACGACTTTCACTTCCGGCATGACGGCTTTAATCTGCCGGAGGATGTCAAGCCCGGAACAGTTCGGGGTTTTAATGTCCAGCAGTATAATGTCCGGCTTCGTCCGCCTTGCCTGCATGAGGGCTTTTTCGCCGTCCGAGACGGTGCAGACCACGTCCATTCCGTGCGTCTTGAGAAGATATTGAAGGCCCTCCATAAACAGCTCGTGGTCGTCGACCAGCATCACTTTCATCGTTTTATTTGGCATTCAATACCTTCCCTTCTTCCATCGGCGCCTTCAGCGTAATCCGGCATCCTTTCCCTTCCGCCGAGTCAATCCGAATCTGCGCGCCGATTTCCCAGGCCCGCTCCCGCATGATGCTCAGCCCGAACCCGCCCTTCGCGTTTCGGGACAGTTTCTTTGCGTCAAACCCCTTGCCGTCGTCCTCAATAACCGCTTGCAGCTGATTTTCCGCCACGTTGAGGGAGAGCTTTACGCAGCCGGCGCCGGCGTGTTTGGCGATGTTGTTGAGCGCTTCTTTAAATATATACGTCAGATTCAGGCGGACCTGCGGGATGAGCTCCTGTCCGGTAAACCCGGGGGCGATATCCGCCTCCACCTTGATCCCGGTCTGCTGCTCAAAGCTTTCAATTTCCTGCCACAAAGCCGCCACCAGGTTTCTGTCCGTTGACGCCGCTTCCCTGGCAAGGCGGATGTACTTGCGGATATCGTCGTACGCCGTCTGCGTCACCTTCACGAGCTTTTCCAGCTCGCCCGCGGCCGTTGTGACCCCCGCGATGAGCATTTCAAAATGAATGCCCGCAGCCTGATAGTTGATAAATCCCAGCTTCTGCGCCAGGTTGTCGTGGAGGTCCCTCGCCAACCGCTCTCTTTCCTCATTGATGGCGAGCTTCCACTGCTGCTTTTGATTTTCCTGCTGAATCTGTTTTCTCCGGGTGATGTCGTTGACGACGACGAGCCGGCCGATCGTGTTCTTCTTGCTGTCCGTCAGGGGATAAAGCCAGACTTCGTAAACCATGTCCTCCCCGTTAACGCTCCGGGTAAACTCGCTGGGGATGACATTCGGGCTCATGCAGAAGCGGAGAAGCTCCGGAAGCCCGGCGCACACTTCCCCGACCGGCCTGGAATAGACGTCGTTTTCGCTCATGCCCGCCATGCCGGCAAAGGCCGGGTTTACGTACATAACCCGGTTTTCAAGGTCTAAAACCATCACCCCGGCCTCCATGGTCTGAATCACGGTGGCCCAGGCCAGGGGGACAACGTCGAACATCTTGTACCGGAGGATCGCCCAGGTGATGACGAAACCGGCGGGGACAAAGAAAACGGGCGTCAGGTCGAAGCTTTGCACGGGGCTCAGGCCAAGTATGTACAGGATGTTGGGCACGATGACGAGGCTGATTCCAAGGAGCAGGGGGCCGTCTGCTTGCGGTATATGGTCGTTTTAAAGACCACCGCCCTAAACAGCAAAATCCAGCCGAACAGGCACAGGAGATACGAATACAGCGCGTGGACGTAAAACACCGGGCCGAATTTTTTGACGATGACGGGGAAGATGCCGCTGCCGTCGATGCGGAAATCGTAGCGGATCAGGCCGTGCAGCCGGTCCGTCCAGACAAGGACCATGATGATGGTCGGGAAAACCGCAAGCCACAGGACCTTTTTCAAATTCACCCGGCGGTCAAAGTCGGAAAACTCAAGGCACAACGCCAGCATGGCGACCGGGAGATAGCAGTACGCGAAGTACTGGATATTCGCCCAAAGCAGCTTTGTCTCCAAATTGGCGCCGGCGATTTCCAGCGCGTTCCCGTCCGACCATACGGCCGCGAAAACAAGGCAGGCCACAAAGCTTTTGGCGCCTTTGACATTCCGGCGCCCGAGCACGATAAAGATCCCCGGGGTCACAGAAAGAGCCGCCGACGCAACCCCCGTCCAGATGTAAGGATGATATTGATAATGCACAAATGTCCCCCTGCCGGTTTAGGCCTTGGATGCGTGTTGCAGCTTTATCCAGACATTCATTTCCGGAGGAACTCCCGATGATGAACGCACGCCGCAAATAAAAAACACCCTTGTCCTATACTCGAATTCGGAAAAACGAAAACCCCTTTAGGCGCTTTTGAACCCTTAACTTTAGCCAGGCTTTTTCGACAATTTGTCGGGCACTGTCATTATTTGTCATTCATTGTCATTATAGTTTAATACGCGGCATGAAGTCAACCGTTTCGCCGCGCCGGGGCCGCCTCCGCCCGTTGGGCGGAACCCGAAAAATTCTGGAAAACTAGTCTCCGTTTATAAAGCCGCTCAATCACATTGAGCGGCTTTCTCTTAGCCCGCGCGGCTGATGGAATTTATTGAAAATTTCTTTACAAATAATTTAAGCCGCGTTTAAATATTACTGCCTAAAATAAAAACATGCTTGCCAAAAACACGCAAAGGAGGCAAACCATGATATCGGTCGAACACCTGACGAAATGCTACGGTGATTTCAAGGCTGTTGACGACCTATCCTTTGAAATCCACGAAGGGCATGTTTACGGTTTTCTGGGGCCAAACGGCGCCGGGAAAACCACCACGATGAACATTATGACGGGCTGCCTGTCCGCCACGGATGGCCGGGTCAACATTTACGGATACGACATCTTTGAAGAGCCGAAGCTGGCAAAGAAGATGATCGGCTACCTGCCCGAGCACCCACCCCTGTACTTAAACGAGACGCCCCTTGAATACCTGCGCTTTGTGGGCGAGGCGAAAGGTCTGCGGGGCGCGGAGCTGAGGCGCCAGATTGAGGAGGTCATTGACAAGACAAAAATCGAAAACGTGAAAAACCGCCGCATATCGGCCCTGTCCAAGGGCTACCGGCAGAGGGTGGGGATTGCCCAGGCGCTTTTGGGCAACCCGAAGGTCATCATCCTCGACGAGCCGACCGTGGGGCTTGACCCCATTCAGATCATTGAAATCCGCGACCTGATTAAGGAACTGGGCAAAACCCACACGGTGGTCTTCAGCTCGCACATCCTCTCCGAAGTGCAGGCAATCTGCGACCAGGTCATGATTCTCTCAAAAGGAAAGCTCGTGGCGTTCGACACGCTCGAAAACCTCGAAAAAATCATGATGACGCAAAACGAGATTTCCATCACCACCGACGCCCCGGCGCTCGAGACGCAGGAGATTCTGGAGAGCATCGGCGGCATTGTGGAAATGCGCATCGAAGAAAAGGACTTTGTCTACGCCCGCATCAAAACGGACCGCGACAATATTTACGACATCTCGCGCGCCGTGTTCAGCGCCTTCGCCGCAAGGGGCAAGGTCCTGCTGGAGATGGCGTTGAAAAAGGCCAATCTCGAAGAGGTGTTCATTGAGCTGACGGAAAGCGACGCCGGCGCTGAGAACGAAGAGCCCCCGGCGGGCGCGAAAGAGTCGGAAGGCGAGGTGACCGGCAAATGAAAGCGGTTTTGAGACACGAACTGCGCACCTATTTCCACTCGCTGACGGCCTACGTCTTCGGGGCGTTTCTGCTGGCTTTCGTGGGAATCGGCGCGATGCTCTACAACATTCAGGCGGCGGTGAGCAATTTTGAATTTGTCCTCAGCTTCGGCTGCCTGATCTTCGTGGTGATTGTGCCGATTCTGACCATGCGCGTCATCGCGGAGGAGAAAAAGCAAAAGACCGACCAGCTCCTCTACTCCCTCCCCATCACCACAACGCAGGTGGTCGTCGGCAAGTACCTCGCGCTGCTGACGGTCTATCTCATCCCCCTGTGCATTATCTGCGTTTACCCGCTCATCTTCTCCCGCTTTGGCGACGTCTACCTGCTGACGGCCTACGGCTCCATTTTCGCCTTCTTCATTCTGGGCAGCGCCCTGATCGCCGTCGGGGTGTTCATCTCCTCACTCACGGAAAACCAGGGCTTTGCCGCCGGCATCGGCATTGCGGTCATACTGCTTAACTTCTACAGCGTCAGGCTGTCGGAGTATGTGTCCGCCACGGCGTACGGGGCGGTCATCGCGATGTGCGTCCTGATCGTCGCGCTCGGGCTGATTATCCGCTGCCTGACGAAAAACGAGAACCTGGCCTACGGCGTGTGCTTCGTTCTCATCGCCGCGGTAATCGCCGTGTATTTCGCGGATGTGAAGATGTTCGAGGGGCTTTTGCCGGGCATCATGAAGAAGCTGTCCCTGTTCGAGCGGTTTTACACCTTCGTCAACGGGGCTTTTGACCTGACGGCCATCGTGTACTACCTGACCGTCATTGCCTTCTTCCTGTTCCTTACCGTGCAGTCTCTCGAAAAGAGGAGGTACAACTGATGAAGCTCTTAGAGCGCCTGAAAGCCTCGCAGCAGGCGTCGAGCCGCATCGCCATGCGCGGCGGGTCGTATTCCCTGATTATAACCGCCATCGTGCTGGCGATTGTGATTGTGGTCAACATTTTCATGTCCTCCCTGCCCAGCGCGAAAACAAAGTTTGACATCAGCGCGTCAAAGCTCTACTCCATCACGAGCAACACGAAAGCCGTGGTCAACAACTTAACCCAGGACGTGACCATCTACTGGATTGTGCAGGCCGACAAG
>Ga0134101_1000639_pt1 | contig 37279 bp, 35 predicted proteins | sample 12_3_2metaG_FD_94446 | JGI IMG/M metagenome (GOLD analysis project Ga0134101, IMG submission 94446) | Switchgrass degrading microbial communities from high solid loading bioreactors in New Hampshire, USA - 12_48_3.3_201_A2 metaG | ecosystem: Engineered > Bioreactor > Semi-continuous > Anaerobic...
AAAAATAAAATAGCCATGGCCAGTTTGACCGTTGTAATAATTATATTGATTTTTGCATTTATATTACCTGCCTTTTATCCATACTCTTATGAGCAGCAAATCAGAGGCAGTGAAAACCTTGCGCCTATGCAGTATTCCCAGCAGGAGCTGGAACTTAAGGCATCAGGAGTAAAGGTATTTCCTCATATACTGGGTACTGACAGCCTAGGCCGCGATACTATGATCCGGCTCATGTTCGGAAGCAGGATTTCACTGTTGGTTGGACTTGTAGCCAGTGTCTTGGTTCTTATAATAGGTTCGGTTTATGGATCCATAGCGGGTTATTTCGGCGGTAAAGTAGATATGGTCATGATGCGTATCGTAGATATTATCTATACTGTTCCGGACATTCTGATCATTATCCTGCTTATGGTTACACTCAAATATCCTCTTGAGGATCTGGCCAACAATGTTCCGGGCTTCGGATGGATCAATACAATCGGTGTAGGATTGATTTGCATATTTATCGTGTTCTCACTGCTGTACTGGGTTGGTATGGCCAGGATCGTACGAAGTCAGATTCTGTCCCTGAAGGAGCAGGAATTTGTTACTGCTGCAAAAGCTCTGGGGGCAAGTCATGGCCGTATCATAAGAAAACACCTGCTGATCAACAGTATGGGCGCTCTGATCGTAACTACAACATTGCAGATACCATCGGCGATTTTTACCGAGAGCTTTTTAAGTTTTATAGGCATTGGTGTGGCAGCTCCGATGCCAAGCCTTGGATCAATGGCTTCTGACGCTATCGGCGGGATACAGTCCTATCCATACAGGCTGTTGGCTCCGGCTATTATGATAAGTTTGATAATTCTGTCCTTTAATCTGCTGGGAGACGGACTTAGGGACGCATTTGACCCGAAACTGAAGGATTGAGGTGCAATAAATGAGTAAAATGTTGCTTAATATACAGAACGAGCGCCTGTCATTCTTTACTCCCGCCGGCGAGGTAAAGGCGCTTAACGATATATCAATACAAATGAATGACGGTGATGTTTTAGGCATTGTCGGAGAAAGCGGCAGCGGCAAAAGTGTTACCGCCTATTCCGTCATGGGCCTGACAGAAAGGACAGGAAGACTTATAGGCGGCACTATTGAGTTTAATGGCCATAAAATAAATGAAATGTCTGAAAAAGAGCTGCAAAAGATCCGCGGCAACGAAGTAAGCATTATTTTTCAGGATCCTATGACAAGCCTGAATCCTGTTTATACCATTGGTAATCAAATAAGGGAAGTAATAATGCTTCATACCAATAAAAATAAAAAAGAAGCCCAGGAGCGTGCAATTGAACTTCTTAAACTTGTGGGAATAAATGAACCTGAAAAAAGGCTGAAACAGTATCCGCATGAACTGTCAGGAGGTATGCGGCAGAGGGTGATGATCGCAATTGCTCTTGCCTGCGAACCGAAGCTGCTTATTGCAGACGAGCCTACTACCGCTCTGGATGTAACAATACAGGCCCAGATCCTGGACCTTATGATTGAGCTGAAGAATAAAATTGGAATGTCAATCATCATGATCACACATGATTTGGGCATTGTTGCAAGCATATGCCAGAAAATAGCGGTTATGTATGCAGGAAAAATCGTTGAGTATGGCACAGTGGAAGATATTTTCTACAATCCTAAGCACGAGTATACAAAAGGCTTGCTCAACAGTATCCCTATTTTGACAGACAAAGAGCATAAGAGGCTGGTTCCTATTGAAGGAACACCGGTTGATCTGCTTAATCCACCGGAAGGATGTCCTTTTGCGCCCCGATGCAACAGCTGCATGAAGGTTTGTTTAAAACGTATGCCTGAATATACAAAAATCAGTGATGAACATTACAGTGCCTGTTGGCTGCTGCAAAAGGAACAGATGCTAGGCGGTGAGAAAATATGAATAAATTGCTTGAAATAAAGAACCTGAAACAATATTTCCAGGTCAGCGGAAAACTGCTTAAGCCTAAGTATATAAAGGCTGTTGATGATGTCAGCCTGTATATCAACAAGGGAGAGACTCTTGGCCTTGTGGGGGAGAGCGGCTGCGGGAAAACAACTTTGGGTCGGACCATTCTTCGCCTTTACGAACCTACGGACGGAAAGATCATATATGACGGAGTTGATATTACAAAAGTAGATATGCTCCCTTACAGGCGCAGGATGCAAATAGTTTTTCAGGATCCTTACGCCAGCCTTAATCCAAGGATGACTGTAGGAGATATTGTAGGTGAAGCTATAGACATACACAAATTAGCTCAAAATAAGAAAGACCGGCAGGACAGGATCATCAGCATGCTGCAGAGAGTCGGCCTCAACAGCGAACATGCGAATCGTTATCCCCATGAATTTTCAGGGGGGCAGAGGCAGCGTATCGGTATTGCCAGAGCTCTCGCTGTTAATCCGGAGTTCATAGTATGCGATGAGCCGGTTTCAGCACTGGATGTTTCTATTCAGGCTCAGATTGTGAACATGTTTGAAGATCTGCAGGCTGAGATGGGGCTTACCTATCTCTTTATCGCACACGATTTAAGTGTTGTAAAACATATCAGCAAAAGGATAGGAGTAATGTACCTTGGAAAACTTGTTGAATTGGCTGACAGCTATGAGTTGATATTCCATAGCGTTCATCCGTATACAAGATCGCTGATTTCGGCTATTCCTATCGCTGATCCAAGGCAGAGCCGGGCAAGTAAACGAATAATACTTGAAGGTGATGTGCCGAGTCCCTTGAATCCACCCAGCGGGTGCAGATTCAGGACCCGCTGTAAATATGCGACAGAGCTTTGTGCCCAGAAAGAACCGGAAATCAGGGAAATATCATCCGGGCATTTTGTTGCCTGCCACCATATAGATAAGGTCCAATAGTCGCATATTAATGATAAACTGATTTTCTTTTTAAAGCAGAATGCAACATGTAATTTAATATTACATGCAAAAAAGCATAGATTATTAAACCTACAACTAGGTATACAATGGAGGTACTGAAATGAACAGAAGAATTGCATTACTACTTGTAATGATCATGGCAGCCATGATTATTCTGCCGGCATGCGGCAATAAGCCTGCGGCCGGTGAAACTCTCAGTGTCAATGTGGGTCCCGACCCCGACACTATCGATCCCGCCCTCAACTCGGCAGTTGACGGTGCGACAATGATCATCCACGCATTTGAAGGACTTATGACTCTTGATAAGGACGGCGTGCCTGTACCCGGACAAGCTAAGTCATATGATGTCTCAGATGACGGGAAGGTTTACACATTCCATCTTCGTGATGGCCTCAAATGGAGCGACGGCAAGGATCTCAAAGCCAGTGATTTCGTTTATGCTTGGAATCGTGCCATTGACCCTGAAACCGCGGCCGACTATGAATATTTGTTTGATATAATCGACGGTTATGATGAAGGAAAATTGAATGTTCAGGCACCAGATGACAAGACATTTGTCGTTACTCTTAAAAGTCCTGTTCCTTACTTCCTTGAATTGACAGCTTTTCCCACCTTCTTTCCTGTTCGCCAGGATATAGTTGAGAAACACGGCGATTCATGGGCAGTAGATGTAAAAACATATATCGGTAACGGACCGTATAAGGTAACAGAATGGGTACCGGGTTCCCATATTACTATGACAAAGAATAAAAATTACTGGAATTATGAGAAACTCGGCATGGAGAATATCAAATTCGTTCTGATGGAAGAGGATACTGCAAGACTGAATGCGTTCCAGAAGAAAGAAGTTCTTTTTATTGATGATATGCCAAATGCTGAGATCGATGCATGGAGAGATAAGCCTGAATTCCATCTTGAGGGTCAATTAGGAACATATTATGTTTCATTTAATACAAAAAAAGCTCCTCTGGACAATAAGCTTGTCCGTGAAGCGTTGACTCTTGCTATAGACCGTGAATTTATCGTTAAGGAAGTTTCCAAAAAAGGAGAGGTTCCTGCAGGCGCATTTGTATCCCTGGGACTTTCTGATGCTGATCCTAACAAGGAATTCCGCGAAGTAGGCGGCGATTACTTTGATCCTTACGATTATGAGGGAAATCTTGAGAAGGCTAAAGCGCTGCTTGCCCAGGCCGGGTATCCCGACGGAAAGGGACTTCCTCAGTTAGAATATATATACAACGAAGGCTCGACCCATAAGGCTATTGCCGAAGCTCTCCAGGATATGTGGAAAAAGATTGGTGTTAATGTTTCACTGGTTTCCCAGGAATGGGGTACCTTCCTGAATACCAGAAAGAACGGGGATTACCAGATAGCACGTAACGGCTGGCTGTCAGACTACAACGATCCTATCAGTATGCTTGACATGTGGATTACCGGTGGCGGAAACAATGACGCACAATGGTCAAATCTTGAATATGATGCATTGATCGCAAAGATCAAGTCATCATCTGATCCGGAAGAGCGTTACAGACTGATGCACGAAGCTGAAGATCTGATCTTCGAAGACAGCATGCTTTGTCCCATCTACTATTATGTGGATCTCTATCTCATTGATCAGAGCGTTGAAGGATTCTGGTCTTCACCTCTGGGACTTAAGTTCTTTATGTATGCTACTGTAAAGAAATAATTATCTGAAATATGATTTAACAAATTGGAGCACTTCACAATGAAGTGCTCCTTTTGTGTATACGGCCTTTTAACCGATATTATGAAATCAAAAGACCCTTCGGTCCACTCAGGATGACTCTTAGTTTTGAGTCAGCCCCTTTGGCTTTTTGAACTTAATGTCCCAGCATCTTAACATAATACTCTTCATAGGTCAATCCGCTGTTATATACCTCGGTTGCCAGTTCCGGCCCAATATACCTCAAATGCCACGGTTCATAAGCATAACCGGTAATACTCTCCTTGCCATTTGGATACCGGATTATAAAGCCATAAAGGTGTGCATTGTCCTTGTACCACTTATATTCAGCTGTGTTTTCAACCGTATAATTATTTTTGATCACATCAATGGCTAATCCGGTATTATGTTCGCTGTGGCCGCCACGGGCATTCAATCTGTCTACATCCGCAACCGTTCTTCCGGATTTGACTTTGTTGTTCCAGATACTATTCTGTAACTCTATACTTCTGTATGTACTGAAAGCTGTAATATTGAGCCCCAGTTTTTTTGCGTCGTTATGCATTTTTTCAAATGCTTCTTTTGCTTCCTTCCTCAGATAATGGTTACCTGTTCCCGGAGCGCATATTGAAGCCGGTAACTGTTCCAGTTGGGGTACAAAATTGTCGGGAAGCTTGTTATATTTGTTTACCAGTATGTCAATACGGTTTGTATCGGTTATTGTGCTTATATTCGAATAAAACGGGAAATCAAGACCTATATTGACATATGTGATCACTTTTTCATAGTCCATATCAGGGTTTAGTTCTTTATATCCCACATATCTGGCCGCATATTCATGATTAAAATAACTTAGCTGCTGATATTCAGGTGGTATTATACTTAAAGCTTCCTCCCGGCTGATGCTGATAACCGGTGGTTCAGCTGCAGTTGGCTGAGGCTTTGCAGCAGGAGTATTTAACTGCTTTGAAGCAGGGCCGAAAGTCGTCGCTGAAGCAGGAGATGCAGAGGGTACCGGAGTTGATGTTGGCTCCGGTGTTGAAGTTGGTGCCGGAGTATGGGTGGGGGTTATTGTTTCAATAGCAGGTTCAGAATTCGGTTCAAGAGTATCTGTATCCTGAGAATCAGATGATGCCTCCTGCGGATTGAGAGTATTATCAGCTGTTGTGGGGTCTGTATCCGATATGGTGCTGAATACTGCTATATCATCAGCGTTCATTTGATATGATATAAAAGCAACCACTACCAGCAATGATAAAATAAATGCAATCTTTTTCATTTTTCCCCCCTAAAATTAGACAATTAAAATCTTGCTGTAATTCGGATGTTTATGACAAAATCCATCATTTATATTATACAATAAGAAATGCTGAAAGTGAGTAATGAAACAAGATTTGGAAGGAATTTATATTTTTTAACAAGAAAATCGTGTAGGATGGTACTCATCTAATGGGTAGACTCCTACCCGATTAAAATGTAAATCCACCATCTACACCAATATTTTGTGAAGTTATATATCTTGCTTCTTCAGTACATAAGAATGCAACCATATTTGCAATATCTATTGGTTCTTGAGGTTTACCATTAGGTGTTCCTTTAACCCATTCTGCCCATACACGATCACGTTCTGCTTGATCATCACCAGCCGTTTGGTCTAAAATTTCTTCCCACATACTTGTTTTGATAATACCTGGACAAATACAGTTAACAGTTACATTATCAAGTGCAGCTTCTCTTCCTAAAGATGCTGTTGCTGCTAATACTGCTGCTTTTGTTGCACTATAAACACTAAAACCGCCGAGGCAAGCTTTTGCTGCGATTGAAGACATATTAACAATTTTACCAAACTTTTTAGGTCTCATGATTGCCAAAGCTTCTCTGCATGAGTATAAAACTCCTTTAACATTAACATCAATTGATAAATTAATATCATTTATACTTTGTTTTGTAAGTTCTTCTGTTAAACACACACCAGCACTATTTACAACATAATCAACAGTACCCCATTGTTCAACTATTGTTCTATACATTTTTGCTACTTGATCGTAATCAGTTATATCTACTTCATATGCAATAGCTTGTGCACCAAGATTTCTTACTTCTTCAGCAACCTTTTCACATCTTTCTCTTTTTACATCAGCAATTAATACATCTACTCCATTTTGAGCAAATAATAGTGCGCATTCTCTTCCGAGTCCGCTACCACCACCAGTTACTAATGCTTTCTTTCCTTTAAAATTAAATTTCATAATAATCCTCCTCAATTAATATTTTTCGCTTTATATTTATTTGATAGAAAATATTTAAAAAAACTATATGATGAATTAATTGATAAAAAATCTATCTCAGTAGTTATTATTAGCAAAATACCTAAAATATATTATTCTTATCAACTTTGTCGTGCGGTTGATATTCACCGCATGCATAAGTCTGAAAGTATTTCATGTGTTTTTTATGGTCGCTTATAGTACGAGATGCAAGTCCTTCAAGGGTTTTGTCTCTTATAAAGTAATCATGAAGAGAGTAAAATTCTTGCAGAGTTAAAGTGCGTACAAAAAGACGTGTGGTGTTTTTTGGGGGAGTAAATCGCATTTTCATTGACTTTCATCCTTCCTTTTATTAAATTCAGGACGTGAGGTCTATTTTTGACTTGAAAAAGAAAAATTCCTATTCAAAGCTTATAATACGCTTGAATAGGAATCTTTTTTATTTGGCAGGGGAGACAGGGATCGAACCCGCGGCACGCGGTTTTGGAGACCGCTGCTCTACCAGCTGAGCTACTCCCCTATGCTTTATTTGGCTTAACAACGTCCATATATCGAAGTGCCGAATTCAAGTATACAATAGAAATAATACCGTTGTCAACAATCATGACTTTAATGTTTCAAGAGCTTCTTCAATGGCTTGTGAAAGCTGGTCAGGGCATGAAGTGGGTTTAAAATTGCATCTTAAGCCCTTAAGTTTTCGTACGGCGTCAACGGCGTCCATACCTTCAAGAAGCGCGGAAATACCCTGCAAATTACCGTTGCAGCCTCCTGTAAATTTTACATTATATAATTTCCCGGATTCTATATCAAATTGTACCGAAGTAGAACATGTACCTTTATTCTTGTGGGTGAATGTCATTTTTGATTTCCTCCGTTGCGGCGTTATCAGTTTCATATACTGCAATCAATTTATTAATTGGTGTTCCCAGACTATGAAATTTCTTCTCATACTCGGTGGGTATATTTCCTTCCAATAAATCACTGTTATACAGATCAAATGTTGTCTTAATAAGATTATAGCCTGCATCTTTAAATGTCTCAAGGGAATAATCGAACAGGGACCGGTTATCTGTTTTAAACTCAATAATTGAACCAGGTTTCAAAACATTTTTATAAAGTTTTAAAAATTTCGGCGAAGTAAGGCGTCTTTTGGCATGCTTCTTCTTTGGCCAGGGATCTGAAAAATTAAGGTATAATTTTTCTACTTCTCCGTTCTCAAAAATTTCTTCCAGGTTTTCGGCATCAAAGACAGTTATAGCAAGATTATCAATGCCCTCATCGGGTATTTTCTTTATAATCTTTACTAATACGGCAGGAAACTTCTCGATAGCTATATAATTTATTTGTGGGTTTTGCTGGGCCAATTGTACGATGAATTCCCCTTTTCCGGGACCTATCTCAACATGGACAGGGTTATCATTATCGAAGTACTTATACCATTTGCCTTTGTATTCCTTAGGATCAGAGACAAAGTTGCTGCATGCTCTTAATTTTTCATAAGCGTTGGGAACATTTCTAAGCCTCAATATAATTACCTCCTTGGTAATACTAAATTATATAGTATCGCAGAATAGATAACAATACCATAAAGCGCATGTTTTCTCCATTCTTTTGAATCACGGCAATTATTTCACATAAATTTAATATTGACAGAACCGAAGACTTTAAAATATAATCTCTATCTGTAAAGTAAAACCGCTTGACAGATGGTATGGGTATGAATGATAATATAAAAGCTGAACCAAATCCGCTGGATACTGTTGAGGACATTTATGAGATCACTGTACTCCTGGATTTTTACGGCCATCTTTTGACTGAGAGGCAACATGAGATAATGGATCTGCATTTTAACAGCGATCTGTCGCTGGGAGAAATCGCCGAGGAATTGAGTATAAGCCGGCAGGGAGTTTATGACAGTATCCGCAAGGCTAAACAGGCTCTTTTGGAATACGAGAAAAAGCTTGGCCTGGTAGAGCGGTTCAAAGAACAGGAGAAGAATATCGAGAAGGCGTTAAATAGCCTTAAGAATATGAGCAGGAAATCTCCTGAGCTTAATGATGATTCAGATTACAGACAGGCACTGGATTTACTGGAGAAAATGCTGGATACACTATAAATAAACAGGTTATAGAATAAGAAGGTAAAGCATAGAGGTAGTAAATGGTTTTTGAAGGATTATCCGAAAAGCTGCAGAATCTGATGAAAAAAATGAAGGGTTCTGTACGCGTTAGCGAGAAAGATGTAAAAGATATGATGCGCGAGGTTAAACTTGCGCTGCTTGAAGCTGATGTCAACTTTAAGGTTGTTAAAGATTTTGTTAATTCGGTATCGGAAAGAGCTGTAGGACAAAACGTACTGGAAAGTCTTACTCCTGGGCAGCAAATCGTTAAGATAGTGCATGAAGAACTGATAAAGCTGATGGGGTCTGTCCCGTCTAAGCTTACCTATTCACCTGCGCCTCCTACAGTATATATGATGGTTGGCCTTCAGGGTTCCGGTAAGACAACAACCACCGGAAAGCTTGCCAACATGCTTAGAAAAGAAGGTAAACGCCCGTTGCTGGTAGCATGCGACGTCTATCGTCCGGCGGCTGTTAAGCAGCTTCAGGTTGTAGGCGGCCAGCTTAACATTCCGGTATTTGAGATGGGGACTGACACAGATCCCGTAATAATAGCGAAGAAAGCTGTTGAACATGCAAAAAGCCTGCAGTTTGACATTGTTATAATAGATACCGCAGGACGGCTTCATATAGACGAAGAGCTGATGAATGAGCTTAAACGCATCAAGGAGGCTGTAAAGCCTCAGGAAATTCTGCTGGTGGTAGACTCCATGACAGGGCAGGATGCAGTCAATGTAGCAGGCTCTTTCAATGAAAAGCTGGGTATTGACGGTGTCATCCTTACAAAGCTTGACGGCGATACCAGGGGCGGAGCGGCTCTTTCAGTAAGGGCAGTAACCGGAAAACCTATTAAGTTTGCCGGTTTAGGCGAAAAATTAAATGATTTGGAGCCCTTTTATCCCGACAGAATGGCGTCCCGGATCCTTGGGATGGGGGATGTTCTCAGTCTCATAGAAAAAGCACAGGCTGCTTTTGATGAAAAGCAGGCAATTGAGCTTGAAAAGAAGATGAGAACCGCTACTTTTACCCTGGATGACTTTCTTGAGCAAATGCAGCAGCTAAAGAAAATGGGGCCTTTGAATCAGATCCTTGGAATGCTGCCGGGAGTAAATGCAAAAGCTTTAAAGGGTATTGAACTGGATGAGAAGCAATTTGCCCGTACAGTTGCCATAATCCAGTCCATGACAAAGCAGGAGCGCAATAACCCAAGTATTCTTAACGCAAGAAGGCGTATAAGGATCGCAAACGGCAGCGGAACGACCGTTACGGATGTTAACAGGCTCCTAAAGCAGTTTGAAGATATGAAAAAGCTTATGAAGCAGTTTTCAGGCGGGAATGCCAAAAAGATAATGAGAAGCATGGGCGGCTTTAAAAAGCCATTCTGATTAGCTTGAACGTCTATGACTTAAAGTAAAGTCTGACGAAAGATAGAAAAGATCTAAATACACAGCATGCGAAAGGTGGTGAAATCATGGTAAAAATCAGATTAAAGAGAATTGGCGCAAAGAAAAAGCCTTTCTACAGAATAGTAGTTGCTGACGCGAGATCTCCTCGTGATGGTAAGTTTATAGACCAGGTTGGTACTTACGATCCGAAAACAGAGCCTTCAGCTATCAATGTTGATGCTGAGAAAGTAAAGAAATGGCTGAAAAATGGCGCACAGCCTACCGAAACTGTTAAGAAGCTCCTTAAAATCGCAGGTGTTACAGAGTAATTCCATTGCGAGTTCAGGGTTCCTGGAACCCGCACGCAATTTGCGATTGTGGAGGGTTCTTCTTTCTGCAACGAATGGAGGTATTGCCTATGAAAGAGTTGCTGGAAAATATAGCGAAATCATTGGTTGACAACCCTGACGAGGTTTCTGTGACAGAAGTGGAAGATGACGATTCCTTGATTCTGGAGCTCAGAGTTGCCGAAGATGATATGGGCAAGGTAATCGGAAAACAAGGCAGAATTGCCAAAGCTATACGGGTTGTAATGAAGGCAGCGGCCATCAAGGAAAAAAAGAGGGTCGTTGTTGAGATAGTCTAGCAAAACAAAAAGCAGGAATGGGTAAAAGACCGGCACCTGCTTTTTTGTTACCCGTTATCTATATACAAACGGGTTGTCCTTTTAAGAACAACCCGTTCATTTATAAAAGATCAATAATAATATTATTTAATAAATTATTTCTTGGTGATATAACCTTGAGCTTTCAGAAGCTCTGCAATCAGCACGGCTCCTCCTGCTGCGCCTCTTACTGTGTTGTGGGACAGGCTGACAAACTTGTAATCATACAAGGTATCTTCGCGTAGTCTGCCGATAGTAACACCCATACCGTTTTCGATGTCACGGTCAAGTTTTGTTTGGGGCCTGTTATCCTCCTCAAAATAAGTGATGAACTGTTTGGGAGCGGAAGGCAGGTCAAGCTCCTGCGGAATGCCTTTAAAGTTTCTCCAGAGAGAAATTATCTCATCTTTTGCAGGTTTATTTTTAAAGCTGACAAATGTTGCAGCCATATGTCCGTCAGTAACGGGAACACGGATGCATTGAGTTGTAATGACAGGGGAATCAGCTTTGACAATAGCGCCGTTTTCTATTCTGCCCCAGATTCTCAAAGGCTCCTGCTCGCTTTTTTCTTCTTCGCCGCCTATATAAGGGATAACATTGTCTATCATTTCAGGCCAGTCCTTAAATGTTTTACCGGCACCGGAAATAGCCTGATATGTGCATGCAACAACCTTTTCGGGTCCAAATTCCTTAAGGGCATGAAGAGCGGGTACATAGCTTTGTATGGAGCAGTTGGGCTTTACGGCTATAAATCCCGTCGATGTTCCCAGACGTTTTCTCTGATACTCAATTATCTCAAGATGACCTGGGTTAATTTCCGGAATAACCATAGGCACATCCGGAGTCCAGCGGTGGGCCGAGTTATTAGATACAACGGGAGTTCCTGTTTTGGCATAAGCTTCCTCCAACGCCCTGATCTCATCTTTTTTCATGTCTACCGCGCAGAATATAAAATCAACATCCGATGCGACATTTTCTACCTGAGAAGCGTCTTTGACAATAATGTTCTTAACAGAATCGGGCATGGGAGTTGAGAGCTTCCATCTTCCCTGTGTCGCTTCCTCATAAGTTTTTCCGGCTGAGTTTGCGCTTGCCGCAATAGAAGTTACTTCAAACCATGGATGGTTTTCAAGAAGGGCTACGAACCTTTGTCCCACCATACCTGTGCCGCCGACTATGCCGACTTTCAATTTATTTATCATAATACTGCTCCTTTCAGTTTTTATTGCTAAGAGGACCAAATTTACTTAGATTAATATTAATATGAAAGAAAATATATTTTCAATTAGTATATTTTATAAATTGATCAGGGTCAATGCTGATTTAAATGTATTATTGCTGAAAGTTCCGGCCTTTGCAGGATCAATTGTTATTCCAGTCAAGATTTGTCCACTGTTTTACACATATACCATCATCCCGGCAATAAAAGGTGTTAAAGTTCTGATCTCTTCTGTCATAAATCGAGCGTGAAGAAATCATGTTACCTTCCGAATCGCGCTTATGGCTTTCAATGATGATATAATCAACCTCAGCCCCTGGTTTAATCGTATTCGGCAACCTACCGGGAGAGTACTCTTCTTTTGAGATAATGTTGCTGTTCTTATCCATTTGTATGATTACTATCTTTTCGGGAGGGATCATGATATTAAGTGAAATCTTGATATTGAAGCTTATAGTCTTGCTTTTCCCGTTTTCTGTCACTGTTGTTGTCTCTTCAAGTGTTTGTGTAAAAGATGATCCTTCTCCTTGTTCACCGGCCAGCATGATACCTTTTCCGGTAATAGCATAAACACTGCCATCGGCACTCTGATAAACGGGATTAATGTAGCGGGATGTGGCGCTTTGTCCCATGGCAACATAAATGGTGCCTTCAAGACTTGTTTTTTCTTCATCGTCGCCTTCATGGATACTGACATGACCGTCGCTTATCGCTTCATCGGACGATGAGGCAGTAAAACCGACTTCATCCTCAGTAGGAGGTATCATCACAGAAAAATAAGGGATACCTTCAACATTATCAAAAACGAATTCTCTGGTTTCAAAAGTGTTGCCTGTATCGTCCGTTAGCGTTCTCGTTTTAAGAGTAGCATACAAACGCCCCTGATACTTGCTGTCTACAGAATCAATATTTATTAATCCGCCGCTGAAATGTTTATTGAGGTTGTCTTTCAGGTATCCTTCCATATCAAAAAGGTCGAGATATTCATTAGTTATCAATACACCAACCAGTCTGTCCTGGTTATTATATTCTCCCTTATCTTCAAGGGCCAGCTGGCAGCCTGATGCCGTGAATAATATCAAAATAGCCAGAAATATCGCTAATATCTTCTTAATCATCATCATTATCCTCCAAATTACCATCGAATTTCAGAATATCTCCCACATCGCAGCCAAGGTAGTAACAGATTTTGTTTATTGTACTGAAACGGACACCTTTCGCTTTACCGCTTCGGAGAATTGACAGGTTAGCCTCGGTGATCCCGATAAGAGCGCATAGTTCCTTGGATGTCATTTCCCTTTTCTTGAGGATTTCTTCAAGATGAACCCTGATTGCCATAGTGAATCCTCCTCAGATGATCATATCGTTATCTTCCTTAAGCTGCTTGGTTTCTTTGATATACTGTGCAAGAAGCAGAGCCGCCAGGACAAATACGATTGAAAAGACAGGTATTCGAACCATACTGTTGGCAACCGATAGCTTGTTGATGAACATAAGCTGCAAAAGGTTATATGCGATATTTGAAAGTATGGTTATAACGAGAGCCAGCCCGCATATACGTGAAAGTTTTTCGGCACAGAACACCGCCTGCTCTGAATAGCGGTCCAGCGAAAGCTCATGAAGAAGGTTTTGCCCGCTTGATACAACTGGTATGACTAATAGATTGGGCATAGCGTCAACAATATATTTAAAGACCAGGAAAACATAGCTCATACCGAGCCGGTGTTCGTTTCCTTTATTACCTGCGCGAAGCTGCTCAAGGGAATCCGTAAGATCACTGAATTGAGCTGTAAATACAAGGAGAACGATAATGATGTTGACTATATAAAGCAGTATCATGAGATATCTCTGAAGGCTGATGGTATCAGCGGAGAAAAACAGCCGTATAATCCGAATCAAAATGTAGCCGGTCAAAACAGAATAGGCAATTCCCCCAAGTAAAGCCTTGCCGGCGCTGTGACCTATTTCGGATCCAAAGAATTTACCAAGAAAGCCAGGATTAATCATAAAATAGAAAACAGCAAAGAGTAATGCGCTGAAAACTGCCAACAGCGCATCTTCAGGATACAGTTTACGTTTTTTTCGAAGCAGGAACAAAACCAATACCGGTATCAGGCATAAAAAAGTGTAAATAACGATAGATATCAAATTGCCTGTACTGCCCGACAGGGAGAGAATTCTAAGAAGTATTCCAATCTGTTCAAAAGGGAATGCTATTATAGTGGAGAAAATCTGTGGCAAAGCTTCTCGGGCAAGTTGCAGCATAATACAGATGATTGCCTCACAGCCGAGAAAGATATAAAATGATTTATGCTTCATATTACCTCCAAATTATTGTTAAACGATAATTTTAACTTAATTATAAATCAAAATTATCGTTAGTCAATAATTTTTTAGTATAAATTCAGGTTAAAGTTCAGAATATCTTTTTTGGAATATGGTTTACATTTCAAAAGGTCCATGCTATAATATTACGGCGTGAATACGGAGTGGTCCGCTGTCTGCAGATTAAAATATAGTATACGGTACAGATAAGAACACTCTATGATTAGGAGGAAATACGATGGATATCATTCGTGCAATTGAGCAGGAAGGTATGAAAAAAGACTTGCCCAACCTTAAAATCGGTGACTATGTAAGAGTCAATGTTAAGGTTAAGGAAGGAAATCGTGAAAGAATTCAGGCATTCGAAGGAACCATTATTGCCATGCATGGCGGCGGTATCAGAAAGACAGTTACCGTTAGAAGGATTTCCTTTGGTATAGGTGTTGAGAGAGTTTTCCCGGTTCATTCCCCTAAAGTTGACTCATTTGAGATTATCAGAAGAGGTAAGGTAAGAAGAGCAAAACTCTATTACCTGCGCGACAGAGTCGGTAAGAGGGCGAGAGTCAGAGAAGATATCGGTGCTTCAAAAGATTAATAACATGAGCAAAAGAGGACTTAATAAAGTCCTCTTTTTGTTATTCCATTTCGTTCCAGAAAACGAGTTTAAAAATTTACTGATGAACATTTACAGTATAGAAAGTTATCACTTCTGTTCTTACAACAATTACTTATCCTTGTTGGTGGCTTTGATTGGTCGTCACCTTGGTGTCCTTTTTGCTTAAAATTTAAGGATCACTTCAAAATAATTTTGAGGACTTCTTTCTTATCTGTTTGATTCTTTGAACCTCCTTCAGTAACGGGATAAATTTCTATCTTTACTTCTCCCGGTGTCCCTTTTCCTTTTATAGAATAACCTGTTTTAGTAACCAATCCATTACCTTCAACTATCTCCCAATTGAAGGAAGTGTTAGAGGTCACGTAGTCTCTAAGATTTATTTCATCGGTAGTATTCATCTTAACGGTATTTGTTTTGAGGGTTACTTTATCAGAGTCAAAACATACAAATGTCCCACCCGGATAATTTCCTACATAATAATATCCGACAAACTGTTCGAAGCAGGATGAATCACTATAATTCCTATTTGCTTTAAAAGGGTCATAATTTTTTTCATTGCTTGCATCATACTGTGTTGCTTTGCCCATTCCGTTCTTATCAGACCAAATATTTTTCCCGTTATCTGAATCTTTATCCATCCTGTACCAGTGGAAATCACCATTTTCCCCCCATACCAAAGCCACGGGATAATATCTTACTTCTGCAGGAGGTTTTACATTAGCCGGAGCAAAATAGCCTTTGGTTACTTTGGCGTCAAGATAGACAAGAGACAGAATTTTTCCAATTGTATTTCTATTTTCATAACCATTAGTTAACTCGTGTATCAAATTGGCTATATTTGTCTCAGCTATATAAAGAGTTCCTGGGACATTTGGATTATTTCCTTTACCATATACTGAGTGGTTATATTTGGAGGTTCTGTTCAATGCATATAAGTAACACGGAGATTCCTCTTTAATCAGTCCATCATTCCATAGTTCTGCATTAAACTCCTGAAGGTCCGCTCCTTCACTAGATGGCAATGGTGGCGCCACTGTTGGGGTCGTAACATACACACTTTTTGACCATTCACTGCTCGGCGGCCCGCCATAGGGGCTGGTCAAAGCGCGCACTTGGATTTCATATAAGGTTCCAAAACTTAAATTCTCAATCCTATATTTATTTCCAGTTCCCACTGGGCTTGTTTTCCATAAATTATCTCCTAATCTGCGCCAACGCCACTCGTATTCAGCCGCTCCTACATTATTACAGGATACATTTATCCACGCCTGGTAATTGTCATTACCAACCCCGGTTGTTATTACCGGAACTTGATACCGCGTGTACTGTACTCTGCCCGGACTGGGTGGGGAAGCATTGAGGGTGCTTGTCTCAGCCTTTCTTTGATAAAAGGTATATGAAGTCCCTTCAGTCAAATCACCAAAAGTGGGATCTGATTTCCATGTACCACTTTCACCCATTCTATACTCATATCCAGACATCTTATTTAAAGTAATTGAGTTAGCGGTCACATCCGCAATCCCTGGAGGCGAGGTGGGTGCAGGTTGAGTCCCTTTGACAGTGGTAATTGTCTTAGCCGCTGACCAAATACTTGTAGTATATACGCCTACTGAATCGTTTGAAGCACGGACACGAACCTGATATTCGGTACCAAAAGTCAAACTGGAATCACTGATGGTATATTTGGGTGATTTGGAGGCCGGCTCGTCCCTCCATGTACCTCCGGATTTGCGCCAACTGAATTGATACAGGGTAGCTCCCTTAACACTGTCGCATTCTGCATGAATAATGACATTTGTCCCAGAAGAACTGGATGTTAACCTGGTAATTGTAGGTGCCACAGTGGCTGTCATCTGGGTTTTACCAGGACTTGCCGGAGAGGCATTCAGGGTGCTTGTTGCAGCCTTCCTTTGGTAGAAGGTATAGGAAGTACCGGCAGTCAAGCCGCTAAAAGTTGTGCCCGATTGCCATGAACCGTTTCCCATTTTATATTCGTACCCGGACACCTTGTTTAAAGTAATTGAATTGGCGGTCACACTGGCAATTGTAGGAGCGGAAGGTGCCGATTGAGACCCTTTATTAGTTTTTGCTGATTTTGTAGAGGACCATCCACTTGTAAATAATGTAGCACCTGAATAGCGGGAGGCTCTCACTCTAAAAGAATATGTGGTAGCCGGGCTCAATCCCGTTACGGTGTAGCCGAGATTTTTTCCGCTATATATTTTTTTCCAGGTGCTTTGTGAACCGCCCATGTATTGTAACTCATAACTATCGGCCGCACTGACCGAGTTCCAGCTCACTCTAATCTGATTTGATGATTGGACTAATACCGAAAGACCTGTAGGGGTGGGTAGTGTATAGGCGTTGGTGATTATACCTGCATTAAACGTAAAGATGATAGCAATGCATATAATGATACTTCGGAGCCTCTTTTTTACATTCCATATTTGTTTCATTTTTTACATCTCTCCTCCTTTCGGTGGCTTATATGCGTAAATAATTAAATTTAGAGCTAACACTACGCATAAAAATACTAATTATTCCTTATTATAGCATATTATTGGCGATATAATGATACAAATGGAATTTGGAATTTCCAAAAAGTAATATGTTAGTTTCTGTAGGTATTGCTCAATCCTGATTGACAGGGTTCTAAATCTTAAAGTGACTATTGGTTTTGCATATAATAGCAGAATACTCAGTGGCAAATAACAGCTACTGTTTTATGTTATTTTAGGTTACAATAGAGATAAGGTTTACCTAATGGATATATGGAGTGATAAACAAATGGTGATTCAATGGTTTCCCGGGCATATGGCCAAAACAAGACGAGTCATATCCGAGCATTTGAAACTGGTTGATGTTGTTGTCGAACTGTTAGACGCCCGGATTCCCCAATCCAGCAGAAACCCGGAAATTGATTCAATAGTAAGGGATAAACCCAGGATCATAGCACTCAATAAAAGCGATTTATCGGATCCCGAATTGAATAATAAATGGAAAGATTACTTTGCCAAAAAGGGTATCAGCGTCATTTACACAAACGCTATAACAGGAGAGGGCTTAAGAGAACTTAAGGAAAAGTTAAAGCATCTTACCAGAAAGAAACTTGAGTCAGCCCAGGCCAGAGGGCGTATTCAAAGACCTGTAAAAACTATGGTTGTAGGTATTCCAAATGTAGGCAAGTCTGCCTTTATTAATAAGATCGCCGGGAAAGCCAGCGCCGAGACCGGAGACAGGCCCGGTGTAACAAGATCACAGCAATGGGTCCGGATCAATCCGGAAATCATGCTGCTGGATACTCCGGGAATCTTATGGCCTAAATTCGAGGATCAGCTGACAGGCCTGAACCTGGCTTTTACCGGGGCCATTAAAGATGAAATTATGGATACCACCGAACTTGCGGCCAAATTATTGGAGAGACTGGCTGTTTTATATCCTGAGAAGATTAAAGCCAGATATAAGCTGGAAAGCCTGGAGAACAGGAAAGGTATCGAGCTTTTGGAGGAAGCCGGGAAAAAGCGGGGCTGCCTGATTTCCGGAGGGGAAATCGATTATAACCGGATAGCTGCAATCGTACTTGACGAATTCAGGGGTGGAAAGATCGGAAAGATTACATTGGAAGTACCGCCCGAGGAGGAAAATCAATGAAGAAACTCACGATTAAAAGCCTGAAAGAACAAGCCGATGCCATGGAAGCGGAAGAGGCCTTTAAATGGCTGATATCCCTGTCGGAAGAATATGGAGAGCCTGTAAAGAAACTTGCCGATAAATATTATAAGAGGATGGAATCAATAAAAAAGGAAGAAGAACGGCTTCTGGCAATGTCATCGATGGAATTTGAAGCATATGATAACGGCTATTGTTTAATAGGAGGCATTGACGAAGCCGGAAGAGGCCCGCTGGCAGGGCCGGTGGTCGCAGCCTGTGTCATATTACCAAAGGGTTGCATGTTACATAAGCTGAATGATTCAAAAAAACTGTCGGCGGAAGTAAGGGATCAGCTTTATGCCCGGATAAAGGCAGAGGCTATTTCATATGGTATAGGTATTGTTGAAAATCATATCATTGATGACATCAACATTTACGAAGCCACAAAGAAAGCCATGGAACTTGCTGTAAGCTGTATGAAGACCCGGCCTGATTTTCTGATAACCGACGCAGTTAAGATAAACGTAGATATTCCCCAAAGAGCTGTTCCAAAAGCTGATCAGAACTCGATTTCAGTGGCAGCGGCCTCTATTTTGGCCAAAGTTACCAGGGACAGGATTATGGAAAAAATGGATGAGAAATATCCCGGCTATGGGTTTGCTAAACACAAGGGTTACGGAACTGCGGAGCATATTGCTGCCATAAAGGAGAAAGGGCTTTGTCCAATTCACAGAAGAAGCTTTACCCACAATTTCGTATAAAGCAAAGTCAGGTGATTAAATGGATGCGATAAATGTAAACCCGGCTGTATCTCAGCAAATTTTTCAGATACTTTCCAAAGCCTCTCTGGAAAACTTAAATTCAGGGGATATCCTGAGGGGAAGGGTACAATCCCTGGAGAACGGCATGCTTTATATAAAGCTTATGGACGGGTCTGCTTTTACCGCCAGTATACCCGAAGGGTTTTCGATAGGAGTCGGAGAGATTATTACCCTGGAGATAGGAGAACGCCTAAACAATCAGCTAACGGCAAAAATAATCAGCAGGGAAACTGAAAGTCCCGGTAAAGCAAACGAGGGATCAGCTCTTATTGATACCATCAAATCCAGCCTTAACTCTTTTGGCGTTACAGCTACTCCGCGACTTATATCTGATGTGCTTGACATTATAGATCAGAAACCCGGGATCTCTTCAGATAAAGCTTCTTTTATGGTTGCCAACGGACTTTCGAAGGATCCTGATATGTCAGAAATACTGCAAAAAATAACAGAGCATGAATTCAGCCTTCATGAGAACCTCCAAATCCTTAAGGAACACCTTTCCGATGCCCTATATAAAGCCGGGCCGGAAACGTCTTCGAATCTGTTAAAGCCTCTTATTGTATCACAGGAAGCTGATGAATTGTTCTTTACCTTAAAAGAAATGATGTCGGAGGTATCTCCCGGACTTGCTCAGTCTATAGAACAAAATATCAGGGAATTGCTGATAAAAACACTTATAGACGAATTTGAGGGGACCGGAAATGGTACTATCAGGTTCGATAAAGAGAATCTTGAGTCACTTGTCAAGAGTGCCATGAAAGCTTCGGAAAACCTGAGCGTACATGATGAGACAGAGATAAGCCAATCGTTATTAACGCATCAAAACGCGGATACTTTATTGAAAGCTATAAATAAAGCCCTGGAGAATATACATAAAAAGATCGAAAATCAAGAAAAAGAAATTAAAAGCCCTGAATTGCATAAAGCGATCAAAGAAATCCTGAATAAACTGTTTGATAAGGCTACGATAAAAGTCAAAAACGGTATTGCCGAAGATATTGATATTAAGGAAAAGAACAAGGCGCTTAAAGAAATAATGGATTTTTCCCAAAAGGTTTTAAATAATTCGGACGAAAATGCGAAAGTGTCAATTATGCCTGCATACAAAGAAATAGGCGATGCTTTCAAATTCTTCAGCCAAGTTACTTCCTATGATTCCATATTTCAGTTGCCTGTTAAGATCAACGAAGAGAATACCACCGGTGAACTCTATGTCATGAAGCGTAAAAAAGGCAGAAAAAAGATCGATACGGAGAATTTTACACTGTTTTTATCCCTTGCGACAAAAAGTCTGGGTATCGTGGAAGCTTTTTTGAATTCAAGCCAAAGGTGCATAACAATAAGTTTCAGAGTAGAAGACGAAAGCCTTGTAAAACTGGTGAAGGATAATTACAGGGTTTTATATGACGGGCTTTTGGGTAAAGGTTTCAGGCTGGTGGATATGAAGTGCAGGGTACTGGAAAAAGAAAGAGTCAATCCTGTAAATGCGGCGAAAAAAGCTCAGGAATTGCTTGGAACTAAAATTCGGGTAGATTTGAAAATATGACAAAATTAAATCTTCCCTGTCCCGATCGGAGGCAGGGTCTAAAACGGGATAAAAACGACCCCTGAAAATATTAAATGACCTACGAATTTTTTATATAGTGAGGTTCATTGATGGCATCGGAAAGAAAAGAGGAACATAAAATTAAAAAAGCTTCGGCATTAAGCTATACTCCCGGCGAGGATGGAGCTCCTAAGGTTATTGCCTCCGGCAAGGGTGTGATAGCCGATAAGATTATCGAAAAGGCCGGGGAGGCTAATATACCCATCTATGAGGACGAACATCTGGCTGAGGCCCTTTCTCATATCTCTTTGGGAGAAGAAATACCCAGGGAACTCTATGAAGTGGTGGCAGAAGTTCTTTCGTTTATAAGCAGGATGGATGAATCCAACAGTGTAAGTAAAAAGCTCATGAAAAATCGTGGAGGATAAAGGAGAGAATACCAATGAATAACCGCGCCTACGGCGCTTTGGGTGAAGAAGCGGCGGCGGCATATCTTGCAAGGCAAGGTTATAAAATAATAACACGCAATTTTCGTGTAGGCAGGATGGGAGAAATCGATATTATAGCTGAAGACGGGGATACGCTGTGTTTTATTGAGGTCAAGTCCAGGAGCGGTTACAGCTTCGGAACCCCCGCCCAGGCCGTTTCGAGTCAAAAACAGGCTGCCATCACAAGGATTGCGCTGATTTTCATGCAGAATAACCGGTATTGCGATATTCCTGTCCGGTTTGATGTTGTGGAGCTTTTGATGGATAGAGAGGGCGATATTAAAAATATTTCCCTCATAAAAAACGCATTCTAGAATAACAAAGGGACGGAGGATATGGTGATTATTTTTGATGCCCATTGCGATATATTATCAGCAATAACGAAACCTGAAGAGCTTTTTTCCAATAATAAACACTGGGATGCAGAAAGAGCTCTTTCAAACGGTAATTTCATTCAGGTGCTTTCACTGTTTGCGGAAGGCGAAGACTGGCGTGAAATAAAGGACAAAATGGAAACTCAGCTTACTACAGCCCTACTGGCTGAAAAAAGTTACCCCGAAAGGATAGAAATAATAAGGGGAAAAGGTGAGCTATCCCATTGTGTAAACTCATCTGAACCACATAAAATCAGCTGTTTAATAGAGGCCGAAGGAGCTGAGGTAATCGGTGAGTCTTTATCGGAGCTGGAAAGGTTATATGAAGCCGGACTTCGTATCCTGACACTATCCTGGAATTATGACAACGCTGTATGCGATAGTATTGCAGGAAATAACAGGCATAACGGACTATCAGCCTTCGGAAGGCAAGTCGTGGAAAAAGCCGAAGAATTAGGGATAATAATTGACGTATCCCATGCATCCGACAAGACTTTTTTGGATGTTGCGGAAATTTCCCGTAAGCCATTTATTGCGTCGCACAGCAACTGCCGCTCCATATGCTCCCACAGACGTAATTTAACTGACGAGCAAATAAAATGCATTGCCAAAAGGGGTGGGGTCATAGGTATAAATTTGTGTCCCGATTTTCTAAACAATTCGGGAAATGCCGGTTTAACGGACATAATAAAGCATATAGAGCATATATCTTCCCTGGTGGGAACCGAATATATCGGTTTCGGTTGTGATTTTGACGGAATAGACAGCCTTCCTGCGGGGATATCAGGAGTCCAGGATATGGGTATAATAATAGAAGCTCTTTTGATGCTTAACTATAAAGAAAATGATGTAGAGAATATTGCAGGCCTTAACTTTGTAAGGTTATTGCAAAATATGCTGTAACTTGAGACATACTGAAAAATAATGTATAATACCTTAGGATATCATGTGACTTATAAGCATGCGGTTATGATATGAAACGGAGAAGTGATGGATAACAGAAGAGATCTGCTGGATATGACTCTTGAAGAGCTTAAAGAGGCTCTTACAGATATGGGGTTCCCGGCATACAGGGCGAAACAGATTCATCAGTGGCTGTATTCCGGCCGGCTTGATATAAACGATATGACCAATCTTCCCAAAGACATGAGGGAAAGACTGTCCGGCCAATTTATAGCCGGCGGATTGAAAATAGCAAAAAAACTGGTATCAAAAATTGACGGCACCAGGAAGTACCTGTTTGAACTGAAAGACGGAAATATTATTGAAAGCGTTCTTATGAAATACCGATATGGTTATTCGGTCTGCCTGTCCACGCAGGTGGGCTGCCGTATGGGTTGCGCGTTTTGCGCGTCAGCCGGACTTGGTATGATAAGGAACCTGACAGTCGGTGAGTTATTGGCGCAGGTGCTTGCCATAAGCAATGATATAGGCGAAAGAATCGGTCATGTAGTACTTATGGGCATAGGCGAGCCCTTTGATAACTATGAAAATGTGCTGGAATTCATGAGGAGGATCAACCGTGAGGATACTTTGAACATCAGTTTCAGAAAGATGACAGTATCCACATGCGGAATTGTGCCTCGAATACTGGAATTTGCGCGGGAGGGAATACCGGTGAATTTGTCGGTATCTCTGCATGCTCCCAATGATGAAATAAGGCAAAGGATAATGCCTATAGCCAGAAGATGGTCTTTGGATGAGCTTATGGCTGCCTGTAAGGAATATACGAAGATTACCTCAAGACGCATTACGTATGAATACTCGATGATGGAAAACGTAAATGACGCTGTTGAGCATGCGGAAATGTTGGCTGAAAAGTTGAAGGGTACTCTCTGCCATGTAAATCTTATTCCTGTAAATAAGGTGGAGGGAACGGCCTTTAGTAAAAGCTCCAGGGCCAGGATAGAAGATTTCAGACGAACTTTGGAAAAGTACGGCATAGCCGTTACCGTAAGAAGAGAGTTGGGATCGGATATTATGGCCGCATGCGGACAGTTGAGAAGGAACAACATTACGTAAAATCCGGGAAGGTGAAAGTTTGAAGTACTCAGCACTAAGTGATATCGGCCTTAAAAGAGAAAAGAATGAAGATAATTGGAATATTGTTTTGGACAGGGAAGGTAACCCCATAGGATTTATCATTGCCGACGGCATGGGTGGTTATCTTGCCGGGGAACAGGCCAGCAGGATAGCTGTGGAAAATATGTCTTTAATGGTGCTGGAGTGTACATCCAAAAAGCTTTCCGATGAATCTATCAGAGAAATTATAATAAGTGAGATCAACAAAATAAATGACAGGATAATGAACTATTCCCTTGAAAATCTGGGCGGACTGAAAAGCGGAACGACCCTGTCGGTTGGGATGGTTATAGGAGACAATCTACATATAATCCATATCGGAGATTGCCGCGTTTACAGAATAAGAGACGGCAAAATAACCCGTCTGACCGAAGACCACTCCTATGTTGCAAAACTAATTAAGGAAGGGCTGATAAGCGCTGATGAAGCAAATCATCATCCGGACAGGAACCGCATTACACGAGCTCTTGGATTTCAGGAGGATTTCTTCCCCGATATAAATAAAGAAAGAATAAAACCAGATGATATATATATTTTCTGTACCGATGGGCTATACGAAGGTATGAGTGACGAAGAAATATTGGATACGGTCAACAAAGAACCGCGTGAGAATATTGCAAAACGTCTCATAGAAAAAGCCAAGGAATCCGGCGGGGCGGATAACATCACTGTAATTGTTACCTGGATGTAGTCAAAGGGGTGTAGTAATGATTGGAACAGTTCTAGGAAATAGATATGAGATTTTGTCTGAGATAGGTTCGGGTGGAATGGCCAAGGTTTACAGGGCCAAAGACCGCTACCTTCAAAGAATCGTTGCCATAAAGCTGTTAAAAGAAGAATTCCGTGAGGACAGCGAATTTTTGAAAAGGTTTGACACGGAAGCTCAGGCAGCGGCAAGCTTAACTCATCCCAATATTGTCCAAATATATGATATAGGTGTGGATAATAACCGCTATTATATTGTAATGGAGTTTGTGGATGGTATTACCCTTAAAGAATATATTATGCGTAAGGGCGCTCTAGACTGGAAGGAAGCAGTTAATATTTCATTGCAGATATTAAGCGCTCTGGCGAAAGCTCACAGCAGAAACATTATTCACAGAGATATAAAGCCTACCAACATAATCATGACATCGGAAGGCATACCCAAGGTGGCGGACTTCGGTATAGCCCGTTCTTTAGTCAGCGAAACTGATACAGTGAGAATAGATACCATAGGGTCGGTTCATTATTCTTCTCCTGAGCAGGCGCGGGGAGGGTATACCGATGAGCAGTCTGATATATACTCAATGGGCGTGACAATGTTTGAAATGGTTACAGGTGTCCTGCCCTTTGAAGGAGAGACACCGGTTTCGGTAGCTTTGAAACACATACAGGAAGTGCCTCCGGTGCCATCATCCATAAAGCCCGATATACCGCAGGCTTTAGACGAAATCATACTTACAGCGATGGCGAAAAGCAGACAGGATCGTTACGCAACGGTGTCGGAACTGATCAATGACTTGAAAAAACTACAATCCAAGCCTGGTTCAGCCGATGACATCCTGTTACCCGACATTAAAAAGCATGGCAGACCGGAACCAAGAAATACACAGGAGCCTTTGGAAGAAGAGTTTGATATGGCAAATAAATACAAAAAATCATCCTCAACAGGAAAAAGAAGCAAAAGTAACGGGAATAACAACAAATTTTTGATGCCCATAATTTATATTCTGCTTATAGCCACTATCCTGGGCAGTATAGGTTATTTTGTAAAAATGATTATTAATGAATTTGTCGACGGAACCACCAATACCCAGGAAGTTGTCCTTGGCAATTATGTGAACCGCAATATAGATGAAGTTCTGGCAGAGCTGGAAAGTCAGAATATACGGCCGGTAGATGTCGTTTATGAACCAAGTGACACGATACCGGAGAATATAGTCATATCCCAATCCCCCACCGCTGATTCCACAATGAAGCTGGGCGGCTACACTACCTTAAGGCTGGTAGTAAGTTCAGGGATAGACAAGGTAGAAATACCCAATGTTGAATGGCAGGATCACAGCGTCATGAAGCTGAAGCTGGAGGACGAATACAAGCTGAAAGTTGTTGAAGTAGCTGAATTCAACGATGAAGTCCCTGTCGGTATGAGCATAAAGACTGACCCTCCGGCAAGAACACAAGTTAAGAAGGGAACAGAAGTTACATTATATTGGAGCAAAGGCCCTGAGAAAAAAATGGTGGTAGTTCCCAACTTGATTGGAGACACTTACGAAAAAGCGCTTAAAAAGCTTATGGATAACAAACTCAAGCTTGGTGATACATTCCCAGAAGGCAGTGAAGGACACCGTGGAGTAATTGTGGACCAGGCGCCAAAGGCAGGAGAGACTGTTGTTGAAGATACACCTGTGGCACTTTACTTTGAGGAAAAGGTGGAGGAACCGGGCGGCAGTACGCCAATACCGGGAACAAATACCAGAACGATCACCATAGGTTTGCCGCAAGGATATATTGATAGTGAAACAGTACGGCTGAAAGTTTATGTTACAAATGTCAGGACAGGCGATGGAACTGTGTACAAGGATTTGGAAAGCGTACCGGTGACCGATTTCCCGTATTCACTGATAGTTCCGGTTTTCCCGGGAAGCGAAACAAATGTCAAGGCATATATTGATGATATACTTGTATATGACAAAACATATTAGTATTACTGCTTCAGGAGTGTGATAATCAGCTTGTCCGAAGGGATCATTCTAAAGGGAGTCGGAGGTTTCTACGATGTTCTGGAAAGCGGAGGCGATGCGCTTTACACATGCAAGGTAAGAGGCATACACCGCAAGGAAGGCGGGATTACTCCTCTGACAGGAGACAGGGTTACTTTTGAAATAATTGATGAGACGAATAAAGAAGGGCGTATAGACCGGATATTAGAGAGGCGGAATTATTTTGTAAGGCCTCCGGTGGCTAATATCGATCAGTTGGCCATCGTTGTGTCAGTGGCAAGTCCCAGTCCGGATTTCATGTTGGTGGACAAGCTTCTTATAACTTGTATTTCCAAGGATATAAAGCCCTTGATCATAATCAACAAAGCTGATTTGGATGCTGACAACGGAATTGAAACAATTAAAAATGCATATAAGAATACAGGTTTCCCCGTATTGGTATTAAGCAAGTTTTTCCCTGATAGGTATGAAGACCTTCATCAACACCTGATCGGAAACACCACCGCCTTTGCCGGTCAGTCGGGTGTTGGTAAATCCACTATCCTTAACGCAGTTTTGAAAAACTGGGTTATGGAGACCGGGGAGGTAAGCGAACGAATTCAGAGAGGAAAGCATACGACCCGTCATGTTCAGCTTTTCAGGCTTAACGATGGCGGCTATATCGTAGACACTCCAGGATTCAGTTCCTTTTCTGTTCTGGAAGTCGGACACCAGGACCTTCAGAAATATTATCCCGAGTTTAACAATATAACTGAAGAATGCCGGTTTAAAGGCTGCAGCCATACGGGAGAGCCGGATTGCGCCGTAAGAGAGCTTTATAATGACGGGAAAATTGACGAAGGCCGATATAACAGATACATCGAGCTTTATAAAGAGCTAAAGAAAATATATGACAACAGGTATAGGAGATAAGCGATGATTAAGGTTGCGCCGTCTATTCTCTCAGCGGATTTTTCGGTTTTGGGAGAAGAAATCAAAAAAATTGAGAATGCCGGGGCTGATATGGTGCATATTGATGTTATGGACGGAAATTTTGTACCGAATATAACCATAGGCCCTTTAGTTGTGTCTGCAATACGTCCTCTGACAAAACTTCCTTTGGATGTACATTTGATGATAGAAAAGCCTGACCGGTATTTGGAGGCATTTAAAAATGCAGGAGCCGATAATATTACCGTTCATGCTGAAGCTGTCACTCATTTGGACAGGGCGGTGTCCAGGATCCGGGAGTTAGGGCTGAAAGCAGGCGTATCTTTGAATCCGTCCACACCTGAGACCGTACTGGAATATGTATTGGATAAAATAGATATGATTCTAGTCATGACTGTAAATCCCGGATTTGGTGGACAAACATTTATTGAGGGTATGCTCAATAAGATTTCGGCTATTAAAAAAATGGTTTCGGAAAGAAATTTAAGCATCGACATCGAAGTGGACGGCGGGATCAATGAAAATACGGTTTCCTTGGTTACAGCCGCAGGGGCGAATGTACTGGTTGCCGGATCAGCGTTTTTCAAAAGCAATGATCCGAAAGCGTTTGTAACCCTTCTTAAAGAAAGAGGCTCATTAAAATGAATGTACTCATTGTGGGAAGCGGAAATCTGTCTGATGAAAGCCTGGTAAAGAAATACTATCAATGGGCGGATATAGTCATTGCAGCAGATGGCGGACAAATGCACCTTAAAAAATTTGGTTTAAAATCCGATGTTCTTTTAGGCGACTTTGATTCCATTGACGATGATGAACTGGCGGAAATTAAAGCCCAGAACGATTCCGAGCTTATAACTTTCCCGAAGGAAAAAGATTATACCGATCTTGAGCTTGCAATTAATGCCGCTATGGAACGAGGGGCAACAAGTATTGTTCTTCTCGGTGCTACCGGTACCCGCCTTGATCATACAACCGCTAATATTCATTTGTTGTATAAGCTTATTGAAAATAATATCGAGGGTTACATAGAAGATGAATACAACAGGATATACCTTGTAAACAAGTCTCTTACAATAAAAAAACAGGATGGTCATAAAGTATCGATCCTGCCTTTGCCTCCATATGCAGGTGGAGTTACCACAAAGGGGCTGGCTTACCCGCTTACCAATGCCAAATTGACCTTCGGTACCGGGCTTGGTATAAGCAATGAATTCTGTGAGGAAACGGCTTTCATTTCCCTTAAGGAAGGGCTTGTTTTAGTTTTCGTATCCAGGGACTAGCGATATCATTTGAAATTTTTCAATATTGGTATTAAGATTATTACATTAGGTAAAAAAATGAATACAACATGCTTATAAGCTTATAATCAATAAGGAGAGAGGACGGTATGAAAGCCAGTAATTATCTTCAGTGCGAGACTACATTTTTCAGGGATTTCAGAGAGATGGTTGAAAATGTCGCAAAAAAGTATCCTGACAGGGTTGCAATATCGTACAAGAAAGATCCCCGTGACACCGAGACGGTGAAAGTGACTTACAGTGAAGCCAGGGATTTTATTCGTAATATGGGAACAGAATTAATCTCTTTGGGATTCCGTGACAGAAAGGTCGCACTGATAGGCGAAAGCTCATATGAGTGGGTATGTACATATTTTAGCCTGATGTCCATCGGAGCTGTTGTTGTACCCATAGACAAAGATTTACCAACAAAAGAAACAGCCGATATAATGAATTTTGCCGAATGCGAGTTCATGATTTACAGTTTGGCAATAGAAGAAAAAGTAAGTGAAATAAAGGCTAACGTTCCGTCCTTAAAGTCTTGTATATGCATGGGCGACACCCCGTTTGAGGGTGCATTGAAGCTTTATGATATTGTTGAACGCGGTAAGGAGAAGTTCCTAAAAGGCGACAACAGCTATTACGACTATGAGATCGATCCGGAAAGACTTGCTACTATTGTGTTTACATCAGGGACTACCGGAAAAGGAAAAGGTGTGATGCTGTCCCAGAAGAATATTACCTCAGATGTGTATTTGGGCATGAATACTATTAAAGTGACCCCAAAAACCATGAGCGTCCTTCCTCCTCACCATACATACTGCTCTTCTATAGTGTTTGTGGGGCATTTTTGTCAAGGCTCGTCAATTTTTATTTCCAGCGGGTTAAAACATATCATGAATGAGATGAAGGAGCAGCAGCCGCAGCATTTGATACTGGTTCCACTGTTCGTCGAAACGATGTATAAGAGGATTTGGTCAACTGCTGAGAAAAGCGGTAAGGCTGATATGCTCCGCAGGATGATAAAGATCAGTAACTTTTTAAGAAAGTGCGGAATAGATTTGCGCCGCAAGATATTTAAGAGTGTGCTGGACAATTTCGGAGGAAAGCTTGAATTGATTATATGCGGCGGAGCCAGCTTGAATCAGGACATCATAGATTTTTTCAGCTCGATAGGCATAGTATTATTGAACGGTTACGGAATAACCGAGTGTTCTCCGTTGGTGTCCTGCAATAAAAATAATTATCAGAAGAATGGCAGTGTAGGGATTCCGATACTCGATGTCAAGGTAAAGATAAATAATCCTGACGAAAACGGTGAGGGTGAAATCTGTGTAAATGGTCCTAATGTAATGCTGGGCTATTATAAAGACCCGGAAGCCACAAAAGAGGCCTTTGATGAGGAAGGTTACTTCAGAACCGGCGATTATGGCAAGCTGGACGATGAAGGATGGCTTTACATTACGGGAAGAATTAAGAACATTATCATATTAAGCAACGGTAAGAATGTATACCCTGAGGAAATTGAAGCAGAAATATTGAGAATTTACGGCGTTACTGAGGCTGTTGTATATGCAGGGGAGAGTAAAAGCCAGAATAACAAAGAAGTTATTGTGGCAGAGATATTCCCGGACTATGAGGCCTTAAGCCTAAGAGGTATACAGGATGCGCAAGCCTATTTCAACGAAGAGATCAAAAAACTCAACAGAAGAATGGCTCCGCATAAGACTATAAAAATGGTCAGGATCCGGCAAGAAGAATTTCAGAAAAATGCATCACGGAAAATCATCCGTTTTGCCATAGATAAGAATATTGATTAAAGAAAGACAGGATATACATAACTCAATGATCTTAAAGAATAGGGAATTATATGAAGAAAGCAGGATCACAATCGAGGATCCTGCTTTTTTTTATTAATCGTTTATTAACGTGTTAGCTTTTTATTAATAAATTTTTTAATTAAAAAATTTTAGTCTTCTACCAAGGTGTCTCTTTTGGATTTTATTTTGGTTGTTTTTGGAGGATTAACGGCAGCAGCCTGTTCATTATTGACCTCAACCATTTTGCAATTACCTTGGAATATTGCTCCTTCGTCTGTAACGATACCGCTGACTTCAATATCTCCATAAAGCCTGGCCTGGGCCATAAGATGGATGATCCCTTTTGCAAGGACATTGCCCTTTATGTAGCCGCTGACATATACATTGCTTCCATAAATGTTTCCTGTAACTGAGGATGTAGTCTCAATATATACGTCGCCGCTTGCTTTGATATCTCCCTCAACTTTACCGAGTATCTTAATGGAACCTTCAGATTCTATATTGCCGGTAAACGATGTAAATTCACCTAATACAGTATCCATGGCCAAAGGTGTATTCTTTTTATTAAACATATGTTTCCCTGCCTTTCATTAAATGTTTATCTTTTCTCCAAGTACTTTGTAGGATTTGTCGGAACGCCATTTACATGTATTTCAAAATGCAAATGCGTGCCTGTAGAAGTGCCGGTGTTACCCATTTTTGCAATCTTTTGGCCTTTTTTCACCCAATCACCGACTTTTACGCTATATGAGCTTAAATGCGCATATAATGACTTAAAGCCATTACCATGGTCGATAATGACATAATTCCCGTGTCCGCTGTTTCTGCCGGTTTCAACTACCTTGCCGGCACCAGCGGCATATATATTGGGATATGCTTTAAGGCCTATATCAATACCGTCATGGTTGCGATAATACTTATATATCGGGTGCAGACGTCTCCCAAAACCGGAATGTATGGTCGTGCTGTTATCAACAGGCCAGTATGTGGGAAGCGCATCAAGAAAGTTAGTAAGCTCGACTTCTTTCTTGTGGATTTTACTGTCGGTATCATCCTCGGATAATTTGGCGCTTTTAACGATGTCTATGAGAGTACGCAATTCAGCAAGGCTTTCCTTAAAAGTCATCTCGTTGGAGCTGCCGCGGCTGACCTTTTTTATTGTACTCAAATTGTTGTCAACATAAGCAACCACCAGGTTCTCATATTCATTTTGATATTGTTGGATAGCTTGTTCGGAAATTATTTTTGAGGCGGTCGCAGCTGTTATCAGTTCAGCATTTTCAATCAATTGATTTGTTTGATTCGCAATATAATCCTCCAATCTGGCTTTTTGCTCGAGGATTAATTCAATTTCCTGTTGATGTTGTACTTTTAGTGTTTTATTTTCTTTTACTACGGATAATGTGTATCCGGTAAGAGTCAAAAGCGCTGTCATCATCATCGCAGTTAAAGAAAGTAATGTCGTCCTGTAGTGATTTATTCTGATTGTTTTGACTCCGCCATGGTGCGGGACAAACATAAAAGACAGATAATTTCTCCGCTTAGTAGAAATCTTCCCTGTCATTCTTTTCATGTTTACTCTCCTTAAATACTCTCTCTTTACTCAACAAAAATAATTATTTACCTCTGAATAAGTCTGTATTCTAAGCCTATGTTCAAAGGAATAATAAAATTATTACATTTACATTTCAAATTTCGACTTTTTACGAATACACATATTATATTATATTATCTCCCAAAAGAGAAGGATTATTCATTATTTTTGTTTTGAATAAATGATATAATTGGTATATGATTAAGTATAAAAAGAGGATTTAGCGATTCCATAATTCTACATAATTCGAGGAAATTATGAAAAAAACAACCATTAGAAGCAAAATATATATTGGGTTTTTATTATTGACTGCGCTATCAATTATCCTCTATGGATGCTTATCATGGTTTGTCGGTGACTTTGTACTGGATGGGACTAAAAATATAAAATATAATTCTTCCCTGGTAAAACAAATCGAAAAGCTAAGAGCATTGTCCGATGAGAAAATACTTGTAGTTTATAACGGTGTTATTAATAAAAAGGACATTTCAGCCGATCTGGACCGAATTGATAAAGAAATCGATGCTGTATGCAATAATATTTCCACCGATATCAATATGCTGGGAACGCTGAAATCCAATATGGCTGTAGGAGAAGTCCAGAACCTTATCTCTTCAATCCTGGACCAAGAGAGCAGAATTAGTCAAAGTTATGATGCATTGATAAAACCCGGCATTTCAAGTACATATGAGGAAAAACTTTTATCTTCTGCTTCCGATGTTATGGAACACTGGGATGATTTTATGCGATCGGTTATGGTTTTGAGTGATGAAAACCTTTTAACTATACAAGCTCTTCTGAATAATTTAGAGAATGAAATAAACCGTCAAAACAAAAAAGCCACTGCTAACAAAGCAGAGTTGGAAGCAATTCTGGAGGCGACCGGGAAAGTTAACGTATTCTTGGGCAATTTATCATCAAGTCTGGATAAATATTTTGAAGAAAGCCAGAACACGCTTAATTTAATGAATGGCCTTTTAAATAATAACGCGAAAGATGCAGAATCGCCTGCTGTTAATACAGAGAATCCCTCGATTTATAATATTTCGACACTTAAGGAAGATGTAATAAACGATAAAAATGCTGTTATAAACAGTTTAAATAGCGTTATAAATTTGGGAAATAATTTAGCCACTGAGCTTAATTTCCTTGCTTCCGGCCTTGGAAATCTTGATACAGATGCCATAGCCGATGCCCTGGAGCAAAGGAATATGTTGACGGAAATAATACTGTCCGCTCAGGAAATTAGAACGCTTGCTGTGCTAAGCGGTTTTTCCAAAGACCAGTCTGCGCTGGAACAGGTAATAAATGAAAAGATACCCGTAATCAGAGAAAAAACTGAAAGTATAATAAACAGCAACAGTTTGGATATCAGTAAACTGGATGCAGCTACATCTTCGCTGGAAGAATTGCTGTCGGATGTAAAGGATGCGATAGCTGACGATAAAGGTGATGGGATCAATGAAATCGAAAGTATCAGAAAAGAACTGATCCTGATCGTTGAAACCCTTGATAATAAACTGCAGACAGATTTTGATGAGAATATATTAAGATCCGGAAATCTTGAAAAATATATCATCCCCGGGATTATTATAATGTCGGCCGTATCGATATTATTGGGCGTTCTTATTGCTTTTATTGTAAGCAATTCGATTATAAAGCCTATCCGGCAAATGTCGGGGCAGCTTAAAAAGCTGGAGAACGGGGATATCAAATCCAGGATCGATATACCTTTTGATTCAGATCTTTCTAAGATGGCAGAAAGCGTCAACACAGTTTTGGAAACCCGTGAGCAAATAATCAACGAGACCGCTTCAGTCAGTGAGAGTATTGAAAAACTGCGCAAGGAACTGTCGGAAAGTTTCATGAATAATCAAAAACTGCTTAATGACATGACTGATGCGATGCAGAAACTGTTGAGCCAATTTAAAGATAACCGTGTCGAGATAGAAGAAGAGGATATACTTCAGTCAGTGGAACTCGATGCAGCTGTAACCAGGGAAGTCCTGGACTCTGCCGAAAAGAGCAGGAAAGCGGTTGAGGACGTAAAAGAAACAATAATAAAAGCGTCCGAAACGGTGAAGGATATCGCGCAGCAAATAGAGCAGCTGGAAGGATCATCAGAGAGAATTGAAGAAATAACCGACACCATTACTCAGATAGCGAAGAGAACCAATCTTTTGGCGTTGAATGCCGCCATTGAAGCTGCCAAGGCCGGAACCCAGGGCAAGGGATTCGCAGTTCTGGCCGACGAAATAAGAAAACTGGCCGATGCCAGCGGGGAAGCGGCAAGCGCAATCAAAAACCAGTTAAATGAAATTCAAATGCTTATACGATCGACTGTTAAGAATATGGGTGAGGGTGTTAGCGGAGTAGAACAGGGTGCTGAGAGTATATCAGGTGTATATCAGTCAATCGAGGATATAACCGGCAGAGTGAAACAGGTAGTCAGAGCAATGGAAGATTATGCCCAAAAGAGTAATAACCAGCTTATGGCAAATCAAAAGCTGATGGATGCTATTGAAAATATGAATAGGCGTACAAACGAGCTTTATGAGACGGGAAAAAGCATGGATAACAAGCTGGTGAGTTCAAGACAGAGTATTTCAAATATGAAACATATGGAAGAAATGATTGATATGGTGTATTCAAAGATCCATGGAATACTTAAGAAATATAAAGGAGAGTCTTAATATATAAATGAAATAATGATATAATACAGCACAAAGGGAACGGTTTTACCGTTCCTGTTTTTTACCACTCAGTTATCCTGAGGGTCGCGTTAGCGAAGTCGAAGGATCTTGTATATAAACACGAAATATTTTTCGCTGACGCTCAGATTGACAAAGGATGTCATCCTGAGCGAAGTCGAAGGATCTTACATAAAAGATAACAATTACCCCCTTTCATCCTTAGTATAAGTGAAAGGGATTATATAAAAGAAGGAGAACTATGTTAACAAAGAACAGTATAGTTAAACTTGATATTACCGGAATGACCCATGAGGGATTGGGTGTTGGCCGGGTTGACGGTTTTTCGGTATTTGTCCAGGGCGCAATTGACGGAGAGGTAGTATCGGCAAAGATAATAAAGGTCCTGAAAAGTTATGCGGTTGCCCGTGTAATGGAGTATTTGAAAACCAGCCCGCAGCGTTCAGAACCCTTTTGCCCCGTATATAAGCGCTGCGGCGGCTGCAGCCTCCAGCATATGAGTTATGAAAAAACCCTGGAATTCAAGCGTCAGGTTGTGATAGATAATTTGACCCGTATCGGCGGACTTACGGATGTGCAGGTTAATGAAACTATTGGTATGGAAAATCCCTTAAACTACCGCAATAAAGCTCAATATCCCGTTGGGCTGGGAAAGGACGGCCCTGTTGCCGGCTTCTTCGCCCGCCGCAGCCATGAGATCATTTATGCCCCTGTTTGCGGGATACAGCACCAATTGAGTGATAAAGCGAAGGATATTGTTCTTGGATTTATCAAAGCTGAGGATATCCCGGTTTACGATGAAATCACCGGAGCGGGACTTATACGCCATGTTGTGGTAAAAACCGCATTCGGCACAGGGGAGGTAATGGTTATAATAGTAGCCACCCGACCGGAAATCCCTAAAATCAATAAACTGATAGAAAGGCTTAAGCGAGATATTCCCGGCCTTGCAAGCATCATCCTTAACGTAAATCCGAAATGGGGAAATGTGATACTGGGAGACCGGAATATAACTCTCTACGGGAAGGATGTCATCGTGGATAAACTAGGAGGACTAACCTTTGAAATATCTCCATTATCTTTTTATCAGGTTAATCCGGTCCAAACCGAGGTTCTTTATAATAAAGCCGTTGAATATGCAAAACTGAACGGAAACGAAACTGTATACGATTTATATTGCGGGATTGGGACCATTACGCTGTTTGCTGCCCGAAAAGCAGCCAGAGCCATCGGCATTGAAGTTGTCCCAGAAGCTGTGGAAGCAGCAAAAAGAAACGCTTTGAAAAATAATATAACCAACACCGAGTTTTATGCCGGAAAAGCCGAAGAAGTATTTCCACAGCTTTTTGCAGAAGGAAAAAAAGCAGATGTAGTATTCATCGACCCGCCAAGAAAAGGCTGCGATGAAACTTTATTAAAAACCCTTGTTGAAATGTCCCCCAGCCGGATCGTCTATGTCTCATGCAACCCATCGACCTTGGCCAGAGACCTTAAATATCTCTGCAGTGAAGATGCAGGTTACGAAGTAAAAGTAGTCCAGCCGGTTGACATGTTCCCTTGGTCGGAACACGTGGAGACGATAACAGTGCTATATAGGAGGTAAAGCGTTAATACAGCAGGGTTTGGAGCAATATGAGTATGTTTTAATACATTCAAAAAATGCATATACCTTAAAGTAGGAGAACATGATTTAAATTTGCATTTGGCTGAAGGAATTAAATTATTGAGTATCATTGTCTATCTTTTCAAATAAATGTAAGAGTAGTAAAATATCATTGACAAACCTTCTAGTATTAGGTGATACAATGAAAATATATGTTGGGGTCACAGATATAAACTGGTACAACTATCTATCAAACATTCAGCCGGATGAAGTAAATTTTTGGCAGCCAGGTGGGAAACAGGTGTTTAAAGCACTTGAGCCAAATGAACTCTTTTTATTTAAATTACATAGTCCACTAAACTTTATTGCTGGTGGTGGGTTCTTTGTGCGTCATTCGTTTCTGCCTGTTTCACTGGCTTGGGAAGCTTTTGAGAATAAAAATGGTACAGTTGATTATTATTCCTTTCGTCAAGCTATATATAAGTACCGCC
>Ga0134101_1000655_pt1 | contig 36260 bp, 34 predicted proteins | sample 12_3_2metaG_FD_94446 | JGI IMG/M metagenome (GOLD analysis project Ga0134101, IMG submission 94446) | Switchgrass degrading microbial communities from high solid loading bioreactors in New Hampshire, USA - 12_48_3.3_201_A2 metaG | ecosystem: Engineered > Bioreactor > Semi-continuous > Anaerobic...
TAAAAAATATGGTTCCAGAGTACATAAAGGTTTTGCATTAGTTCAGGCCGAACTAAATGAATTGTTTGAAAACTAACTTTTACATACAAGAAGTAGTTTACACAAACTTCTTGACACTATCCTTTTTTCTAATTTAGACGACTTTTATTTTAATTATATACACTAAATAAAAAAAGGACAACAAGATTGTTTTAAATAATTAGACCTATTCCTGTTGTAATTTATGTAAACTTATTAATAGAGTATTAATATTTTTTACTAATAATTATTAAAAAAGCGGCTTTCGCCGCTTTTAATTTACTTTCTTAACTTATCTAGTTCTTCTAAAAGAACATCATTAAGTACTTTTATGTATGTTCCTTTCATACCTAAAGAACGAGATTCAATTACACCAGCGCTTTCAAACTTTCGAAGAGCATTGACAATAACAGATCTTGTAATACCAACTCGATCAGCTATTTTACTTGCCACCAGCAATCCTTCTGATCCATTGAGCTCTTCAAATATATGAAGTATTGCTTCTAATTCTGAATAAGATAAAGTACCTATAGCAGATTTCACAATTGTGGCTTTTCTAACTTCTTCCGCTGATTCTTCGCTTTGGGAACGAAGTATTTCCAATCCAACCACAGTTGCTCCATATTCTCCTAATATTAAATCTTCTGTAATATATTCTCCTGATTCTTTATATAATAGAAGAGTGCCTAATCTTTCACCACCAGCACTGATAGGAATAATAGTACTTGTATATTTCCCAATTATGTCCTTTTCAACATCTTTAATGTAAAACTCAGATAATGGTATATTTTCTTTAGTTTCTACAATATTTAAAAGCTGCTCATTAAATTGAGTATCAATAAACTTTCCTATTATTTCTTCTTCTGAACTAAATAGTGCATTAGAGGGGTTAGTATAATATACCCCCAAAAACTTACCTTTTTTACTAACAATCATCGTATTAGAAGATAAAACTTCACTTAATACTTTACATATATCATTAAATATAACTGGGTCTGAACCAGAGCGCTGCAATAAACGATTTAACTTTCTTGTCTTTTCTAATAATTCAATTGACATTTACTTTCCTCCTTAATTACTCTTTCTGATTATTATTTGTATTATTTGTCTAATATTATGTTCTCAAAATTCTTACTTTATACAATTACAAATATTTTTTTAATGGTTTCACCTCAATCTGCAATCATCAAAAAAAGAAAGCTGACATAGTCAACTTAATTGTTAAATTTTTCTAAATAATGACTTTTTTCTTTTAATTATATATTAACACTGATTCTTTAAAAAAACAATATCTTTTAATAAACTTTAATAAAAAGTTAACTTTTTTTATTTCTTAACTATAAAATATTTTTTCTAAATTTAAACAAATTCTTCATTCATTATGTTCACTAATATGAATATATCCACATTCAGAATTGCTGCAAACTATATTCTGTGTTTTTTTCCCTTTTTCTATTAAGTAACTGTTACATTTCGGGCATTTTTCACCTGATGGTTTGTTCCAAGACATAAATTGACACTCAGGATTGTTTTCACATCCATAATATTTACGCCCTTTTTTCGTTTTTTTAATAATTACTTTACCATTACACTCAGGGCAATTCACCCCTGCTTCTTCGTATAATGGCTTAGTATTTTTGCATTCAGGAAATCCAGGACATGCAAGGAATTTACCATATCTACCATATTTGACAACCATATTCTTCCCGCAATTTTCGCAAATGACATCTGTAATTTCTTCCAAATCAATATTACCTATTTCTTGCTCTGCGATTTGCAATGATTGCTTGAAATCTGGATAAAAACTTTGAATAATTTTCCTCCAATGAATTTCTCCACTCTCAACTTCATCCAATTGCTCTTCCATTTGAGCTGTAAATTCTACATCCACAATACTCTTAAAGTAATTTTTTAAAATATCATTCACAATCTCTCCTAGCTCAGTTGGATAAAGAACTCTGTTTTCTTTTACTACATATCCCCTAGCTAAAAGAGTAGTAATCGTGGGCGCATACGTGCTAGGTCTTCCTACTCCATTTTCTTCTAAAGTTTTTACCAATGAAGCCTCAGAATACCTTGCAGGTGGCTGTGTAAAATGTTGCTTGCCCTCTAAAGTATTTAACTGTAACAAATCATTGTTTTTTATTTCAAAATCAGTGATTTCTTCTTTTTCCTGCTCTTTGTTATATACTGCAAGAAAGCCATCAAATTTAAGAGACGAACCAGAAGTTGTAAAAATATATTTTCCTGCACTTACTTTAACAGAAAATGTATCATATTTTGCTGGAGCCATTTGACTCGCAGTAAATCTCTGCCATATTAGTTCATATAACTTATACTGATCTTTCGACAAAGAATCTATGATTTCTTTTGGATGCCTGTTAATGTCTGTAGGTCTTATTGCTTCGTGAGCATCTTGAGTTTTTCCTTTTCCTTTGTATTCTGAAGGATTTAAGTTTAAATACTCTTTTCCAAAGGTATGTTCAATATACTCTTTGGCTTGCTGCTGAGCCTCCTGAGAAATCCTGACAGAATCTGTACGAACATAAGTGATAAGACCAACTGTTCCTTCACCTATTAAGTCAATGCCTTCATATAACTGTTGGGCAATTCTCATAGTTTTTTGAGTAGAAAATCCTAAGTATTTAGATGCTTCTTGCTGAAGCGTACTGGTTGTAAAAGGAGCAACAGGCTTTTTAATACGTTCTCCTCTTTTAACTTCTTCTACTTTAAATTGCTGCTTTTTGACTTCCTGAATAATTACATCTGCTTCTTCTTTAGAATTTACTTCAAGTTTTTTATCTTTTAACCCATAAAATTTTGCTTCAAATTTTTTATTTAAAGGAGTAATAAATTCTGCTTCAATACTCCAGTATTCCGTAGGAATAAAATTATCTATTTCATCCTCCCTGTCACAAATTAATCGTAATGCAACAGATTGGACTCTACCAGCACTAAGACCTTTTCGTATTTTTTTCCAAAGAAGAGGACTTATACTATATCCAACAATTCTGTCTAATACTCTTCTGGCTTGTTGGGCATCTACAAGATTCATATCGATTTTTCTTGCTTCTTTAATAGAACTTTTCACAGCATTTTTGGTTATTTCATTAAATGTTATTCTGCTAGTTTTTTTATCATCTAATTTTAAAGCATGAAATAAGTGCCAAGAAATCGCTTCTCCTTCTCGATCAGGGTCAGTCGCTAAATAAATCTTATCAGAAGTTTTCGCTTCTTTCCTTAATTTGCTGAGTAATTCACCTTTACCTCTAATCGTAATGTATTTTGGTTCAAAATTATCATCTATGTCTACACCCATTTGACTTTTAGGCAAATCCCTTACATGCCCCATAGAAGCTTCTACTTTATAAGACTTCCCCAAAAATTTTTTAATGGTTTTTGCTTTTGCTGGTGATTCTACAATCACTAAATATTTTGCCATAATACCCCTCCATTACTGATTTCGAACAAATCTTTTACCCGGCAGTTGTTGTATTAATCCTTTTAATTCCAAAAGAGTAAGTATCCCCTGAAGTTTATCTACAGGATAATGAGTTTTAACAGATAATACATCAATATGGGAAGGCTCAAAACTTATACAATCATATACTATATTTTCTTCTATTGCAAGTCTATTCGTTATTTTACCTTCATATTGCAAATTTTCATTAGCCTTATTATTGATAAAATTAGTACTAATTTCACATACTATATCTTCAATATCCGTAACAAGTTTTGCTCCTTGTTGAATAAGTTTATGAGTACCTTTACTCGTACTGCTAAAAATACTTCCAGGTACTGCAAAAACCTCTTTCCCTTGCTCTAAGGCTAAATCCGCCGTTATTAAAGCACCACTCTTTTCTCCAGCTTCTATTACAATAACACCTTGACTAAGACCACTGATTATTCTATTCCTTGTGGGAAAATAAACTGGAATAGGTCTTGTTCCAGGAGGATATTCCGAAATTAATACACCTTTTTCCTCGATTTCCTCCATTAATTGAGTATTAGATTTTGGATAACATAGATCAAGTCCGTTTGCAACTACTGCTGCTGTAAATCCTCCAGCTTCAAGTGTACTTTTATGAGCCATTGCATCAATTCCTTCTGCCAGACCGCTAATAATTCCAAAACCTTTATGAGAAAGCTCTTGTGCTAATTTTTTAGCTACTCTTCTTCCATATTCAGAACATTTTCTGGTTCCAACGATCGCCAGGAAACCTTTATCAAAGAATGGCATCTTTCCTTTAACATAAATCCCAAGAGGAGGATCAGCAATATTTTTTAGAATACTTGGATAAAGAGGGTGATCAATTGAATAATAAGATATACCCATTTGCTCTAATTCTTTAATCCATTTTTTTAGTATTTTGGGACTCTTAGAATTTTTTAATAAAGATACTTCTTCATCGGTTAATTTAAAATGATCCTTTAAAAATCCTAAGTCTTCTCTCCAAATTTCTTCAGGTGTTTTATAATAATCCAACAGTTGCTTAACTCTACTTTTTTTTAATCTCTTTATTGTTGTTATCCAAATCCAGTAAAGAGTTCGATTCATTTCTTCCTTCACGATATCACCCATTCATATTCTTTACTTATTCATATTCTTTACTTATTCATATTCTCCTATTTGTATATTTTTATTCCAGCTGTATTCTTAATTTTCAAAAATATAACGATATCAATTTTACCATCATTCCCATATATTTCAACACTCATTGATCTAGTGAGTTTATTAAATGTAAAAATGTGGAATACTTCTGATGAAATTAAACTTTTGGAAGGAGATTATAATGATTAGTAAGGTAAAAAGTTGCACTCTTTATGGTATTAACGGATACCTTGTAGACGTAGAAGTGGATTTAAGCGAGGGCCTACCAGGTTTTGATTTAGTAGGTCTTCCGGATTCCTCTATTCGTGAAGCAAAAGAGCGGGTTCGAGCTGCAATTAAAAATTCAGAATTTCTATTTCCTATAAAAAGGATTACAGTGAATTTAGCACCTGCTGATATCAGGAAAGAAGGCTCAGCCTTTGATTTACCTATTGCTGTAGGTATCTTAAGCTGCAGTCAACCTATTCCTGCAGATATTTTAAATAAAACCATGATAGTTGGAGAATTGTCCCTGGATGGAAGCGTCAAACCTGTTAATGGTATCTTGCCAATGGTATATTCAGCATCTCAGAATGGAATTACCCAATGTATTGTTCCTTACGAAAACGCTGAAGAAGGTGCTTTAGTAGAAAATATGGAAGTAATAGGTGTACGTACATTAAAAGAAGTTATACTGCATTTACAAAATGAAAAACCTCTTTTTAAAACTACAGTAGATGTGAATTCAATAATGCAAAACAGTGTGAATTCAAATTTGGATTTCTCAGATGTTAAAGGACAGGTTCATGTCAAAAGAGCTCTGGAGATTTCTGCAGCAGGCTCTCATAATATATTAATGATAGGCCCTCCGGGTTCTGGTAAAACTATGATGGCCAGAAGATTGCCTACAATTCTACCAGATTTGTCTTTTAAAGAAAGTATTGAAATCACCAAAATATATAGTGTTACAGGACTCCTTCCAAATAAAAAAGCTTTAATTAATACAAGACCTTTTCGTGCTCCTCATCATACGATCTCAAATACTGCACTTATTGGAGGCGGAAGAATTCCTAAACCCGGAGAAGTAAGCCTGTCCCATTACGGTGTGTTATTCCTGGATGAATTGCCAGAATTCAATAAAAATGTGTTGGAAGTTCTCAGACAGCCTTTAGAAGATCGTGAGGTTACAATATCAAGAATCAATGCGACCCTTACATACCCTGCCAGTTTTATGTTGGTCTGCTCAATGAATCCATGTCCTTGCGGTTATTTAGGAGACGAAGAAAAATGCCACTGTCAGCCAGATCAAATAAAAAAATATTTATCGAAAATTTCAGGGCCGCTGCTGGATAGAATAGATCTTCAAGTAGAAGCATCTCCTGTTAAATATTCCGATTTAGATATTCGGGAAAAAAGCGAATCTTCTTTAAGTATTAAAAAAAGAGTATTAAAAGCCCAAAAAATTCAACAAGAACGATATAAAGATGAGTCGATTTTCTTTAACTCGCAATTATCTGCTGCTCAAATTGAAAAATATTGTTCCCTAGGAGATACCGAAAGGAATTTACTTAAAACCGCCTTTGAAAAGTTAAATTTAAGTGCCAGAGCATACCATAGGATTTTAAAAGTAGCAAGAACCATCGCGGATTTAGATGGAGAAGAAAATATAAAATTGCATCATTTGAGTGAAGCCATACAATACAGAAGTTTGGACAGAAAATATTGGGCATAAAAAGAGCTTACAAATGATTTGTAAGCTCTTAGTTATAAACCTATCAATTTTTTATTTTTTTCTTATTGGGAAGCAAACTTCTGTAATAAATTCTTTTGGAGAACATCCTGATTCCGCACCTTTTATATACTTCTCAAAAGGTGGCTGTATAATTTCATAATCATTATCCTTTATCCAATCTGTCAGATATGCATATGCTTCTCCTATTTCAGAATATGGGCCAACATAAGTTGTATGAACATAAGTGAATCCTCCAAAGTCTTTAGTTAGGTTTTGTATGGTTTTATTTACCGGAATACATATTTCTATATCTGCACTCTCAGGATCAAAATTTTCATCATAATATTTTGTCATAACCTGTGCTGCAGACTCTAATCCATTCTCATGAATGGTTTGAAATGCTTTTCCTATTACACTTCCTATCTCTTCCATATTGATTGTTTTTCTTATACTAACAACACTAATTACTTTCTGTTCATCAATCTTTATTTCAAAATTACGTTTTGATGGCATAATATCTCCTCCATTTTTCAATCTTTTTATTTCGTCTTCAATGTCCTGTAATAAAAATTTGTAAAGAGCTATTTGTGCATTAATATTTTTAACTTTTTCATTGAGCAACTTAATTAATTGTGTTCTATTGTCATTGCTGTTATGAATAAGATTACTTATTTCCTGTAGGGAAAATTGATATCTTTTCAATTTATTAATGAGCAAAATTATTTGAACCTGATCTTTTGTATAAAATCTATATCCGTTATCAGGGTTTACATAGTTAGGTTTTAATAAACCTATTTTGTCATAATGTCTAAGCATCTTAGTTGAGACTTTTCCAATATTGGAGAATTCTCCGATTGTATACATATATAAACCTCCAATTAATTAATAACAGTTAACTGTTAATATCATTATAAAGCTTCCCATAATGTCAAAGTCAACAACAAAAACTTAATTTTTTCAACGCATATAACTGGCTTAAAATTCTATACTTAAAATACAATAAGCATCCTGTATGCGCTTGATCTTGAATAATTTGAGATAAAAAATTGGATATAATTAAAAGAGCTTACGTACTATATGTAATAATGTAAGCTCTTTTAAACTATGAGTTGAAAATATTTATATACTATGCTTTACTCTGTCTCTTTCTTCTGCTCTTTTACTATCATTCCATCTACTTAAATCTCCTACCAGATAACCTGTAATACGACGTATTCTTTCAAAATAAACACCATCTTCTCCATCTTTACGTCCGCACTTAGGACATTCATTATCAAGTATACCAGTATAACCACATATAGGATCACGATCTACCGGATGATTTATAGAACCGTAGCCTATACCTGATTCAGCCATAGCTCTGACGATCGTTTCAAATGCTTCCAAATTCTTTAGAGGATCACCATCTAACTCAACATACGTAATATGGCCTCCATTACATAATTCATGGTAAGGAGCTTCTAATCTGATTTTGTCAAATGCAGATATTGGATAGTATACGGGAATATGAAAAGAATTGGTATAGTATTCTCTATCGGTTATGCCTTCTATGATACCGAAACGCTTTTTGTCAATGGCAGTAAATCTTCCAGACAATCCTTCTGCAGGAGAGGCAATCAAAGAAAAATTAAGTCCATATTCTTCACAAGCTTCATCCATACGTTTTCTCATATGTTCAACTATTTCTAACCCCAATTCTTGTGCTTCTTCGGATTCTCCATGATGTTTGCCGATAAGCGCTTTCAATGCCTCAGCCAATCCAATAAATCCCATTGTTAAAGTACCATGTTTAATAACTTCCCTAATCTCATCATTCCTTCCAAGTTTTTCAGAATCGATCCATATTTTTTGTCCCATTAAAAATGGAAAGTTTTTAACTTTTTTCTTTGCTTGGATTTCAAATCTCTCTAATAATTGTGTTATTACTAAATCGATGGTTTCATCCAGTTTTTGAAAAAAGACCTCCACATTTCCCTTCGATGTAATTGCGATATAAGGTAGATTCACAGATGTAAAACTTAAATTCCCTCTTCCATAAGTAATCTCTTTACTGGGGTCATAGTGATTAGCGATCACTCTGGTTCTGCAACCCATATACGCTACTTCTCCCTCAGTACCATATTTATCATAGTAAATTTTATTAAAAGGTGCATCTAAAAAACTAAAATTAGGGAAAAGTCGTTTAGCGCTAACTCTACAAGCCAATTTAAATAAATCATAATTAGGATCTCCTTTTTCAAATGAAATTCCTTTTTTTACCTTGAAAATGGATATGGGGAATATTGGAGTTTCGCCATTTCCAAGTCCTCTTTCGGTTGCCAATAAAAAGTTTTTAGAAACCATCCTGCCTTCCGGTGACGTATCCGTTCCAAAATTTATACTGCTGAAAGGAACTTGCGCTCCTGCCCTTGAATGCATTGTGTTAAGGTTATGAATAAAACCTTCCATTGCCTGAAATGTTTTTTCATCTACTTCCTTTGCTGCATGCTTTGAAGCAAAATTTTGTGCTTTTCTTATTATTTGAATATCATCTATATTTAACAGATTTTTAAGTATTTCTAATTCTGTATCTAAATATTCAGTGTTCATCTCCAATTGAGGTTTTAAACCTGTTTTCATAATGGTTTCATCTATACCTTTATTAGCTATTTCTTTGGCTTCTTCAGCAGAAAGGTCTAGTAAAAATTCCAGGGATTTCCCCAGGTTAGATTTATATAGTTTTATATATGTTTTTGCCACCCCAGGAGCTAATCCATAGTCGAAATTAGGAATGGACTGCCCTCCGTGCATATCATTTTGATTACTTTGAATAGCAATTGCAGCAAGAGCTGCGTAACTGAATATATCCTGTGGTTCTCTTAAGTAACCATGCCCTGTTGAAAAACCATCTTTAAATAATTTGATAATATCTATTTGACAGCATGTTAGTGTCAAAGTTAGAAAATCCAAATCATGTATATGTATTTTCCCTTCTTGATGAGCTTTTGAATGTTCAGGATTTAAAACATGAAGATGATAAAATTCTTTAGCACCTTCTGACCCATATTTAAGCATAGCTCCCATAGCCGTATTTCCGTCTACATTTGCATTTTCTCTCATCAGGTCATTTTCTTCAGCTTCTGCATATGTAATTCCATGGTATGTTTTCATCAGTCTTGTTTGACTTTCCCTGATTTTTGTTCTGGCTGCTCTGTACAAAATATATGATTTTGCGGTTTTGGCATGACCTTTCTCAATTAAAATTTTTTCTACACAGTCTTGTATCATTTCAACGTCTGGAAGTTCATTTTCAGGTAAAATACGGATCAGATATTCAAGAACATCATTACTTAATTGCTTTGCTGTTTCGTAATCATGACCTCCAACGGACATGGCTGCTTTATAAATAGCTCTTGCAATCTTTTCTTGATTAAATTCTACAATTCTTCCATCGCGTTTTTTAATTTGCATTAGCACTCTAAAAATCCCCCTATTTATTTTTTTCCTGTAATAGCTTGGTTAACTCTTCCATAAAAGTGTTGATGTCTTTAAATTGTCTATATACAGAAGCAAATCTGACATAAGCAACTTCATCGATCTCTTTTAATTTTTTCATAACTAATTCACCAATCTCTGTGCTGTTTACTTCTTTTTGAAGTGTATTGGATATCATATTCTCAATATCATCTACAATACTTTCCATCTGATGAAGAGGAATCGTTCTCTTGTTACATGACTTTACAATTCCATTTAAAATTTTGTTACGATCAAATAACTCTCTTGTTCCATCTCTCTTAATGACCATAATTGGAATTGTCTCTATTTTTTCATAAGTAGTAAAACGTTTCTCACAATTTTCACATTGCCTTCTTCTCCGAATAGAATTATTTTCTTCTGCCGGCCTGGAATCGATTACTTTGGTGTCTTCACAATTACAAAATGGACACCTCATTTTGTCGCCTCCTTCAAAATCATATTTAAATCCTATACCAGGATCATTCTTTTATAATTAAACTTTTACACAAAAAATAAAACAATATTTTGTGTATATTAAAGTATAATCCACAAAATATTGTTGGTCAATATTTTTCATAGTATTAAGCTAGTTATTTTTTACTACCTTTTTCCATCGTTTTTAATATTCCGATTCAACTAAAACATCATCACCTGTAACATCAACTAAAATGATATCTTCACCAATTTTTCTTATTTTGCTCCACGGAATTTGATATTCCATATCTTTTCCAAAAAACCCCAAGAGTTTTCCGGGCCCAGGTACAATAATTTTTTTAATTCGCCCTTCATTTAAGTCAATTTCTATATCACATATATATCCCAATCGGCAACCATCTATAGTACTGATTACTTCTTTTTGCTTCATATCATAAATTCTAACCAAATCCAATACCCCCTAAAAATACTATATTACATTATATTCAAAAGATTATTCTGAATAACTCTACAAAACAATAGAACGCATTAAGACGATGATCTGTCATCTTATATGCGTTCTTGACTGAATATAAGTGCATTATATATATTTTCTCATATGTTTAAGTGCAGTTTTTTCTAATCTTGAAACTTGAGCCTGAGATATTCCAATTTCCTCAGCAACTTCCATTTGAGTTTTCCCTTCAAAAAAGCGTAGCGACAGGATATGTTTTTCTCTTTCATTAAGTTTCTTCATAGCTTCATTAAGAGCAATATTTTCAAGCCACATTTCATCTTGATTCTTATTATCACTGACTTGATCCATAATATATAAAGCATCACCGCCATCATGATAAACGGGTTCAAATAAGGAAATAGGATCCTGTATTGCGTCCAGTGCAAATACAACATCCTCTTTTGGAATTCCTAATTCTTCAGCTATTTCACTAATTGTAGGTTCTTTGGAATTTTGATTCATTAATTTTTCTTTTACCTGCAATGCTTTATATGCCGTATCACGGAGAGATCGACTTACTCTTATAGAATTATTATCTCTTAGATATCTTCTGATCTCTCCTATAATCATTGGTACTGCATAAGTTGAAAATCGAACATTTTGTGTGACATCAAAATTATCTATTGCTTTAATTAATCCTATACAACCCACTTGAAATAAATCATCCACATGTTCTCCACGATTATTGAATCTTTGTATAACACTTAATACTAATCTTAAATTACCTTTAATATATGATTCCCTGGCTTCCTGATCTCCTTCTAATATCCTCTTAAACAATTCTTCTTTTTCTTCATTACTAAGAACAGGCAGTTTTGAAGTATTTACACCACAGATTTCTACTTTGTTAATTGCCATACCGTTCCCTCCAGTATAGTTAAAATTCTACCTACTAAAAATGATTGCCAGAGAGAACTAAATTATACATTTGGTTGAATTTGGCTTAATGCATTCTATTTATTTCCTTTCTCAATCTATATATAATTTTTTTCTCTAACCTTGATATATATGACTGTGAAATCCCTAATAAATCTGCAACCTCTTTTTGTGTTTTTTCCTTGCCTTCTGCCGTAAGGCCAAATCTCAGTTCTACAATCTCTTTTTCACGGTTCGAAAGCTTATCCATTGCTTTATTTAATAAATCACGATCAACTTCATCTTCAATACTTCTATATATAATATCTGGATCTGTACCTAATATATCCGACAATAATAATTCATTGCCATCCCAATCTACATTAAGGGGTTCATCTATGGAAATCTCTGTCTTTAATTTATTCGTTCTTCGCAAATACATAAGAATTTCATTTTCAATACATCGTGATGCATAGGTTGCCAATTTAATTTTTTTATCTGGTTTAAAAGTATTAATTGCCTTTATAAGTCCTATAGTTCCAATAGATATAAGATCTTCCACACCTATTCCTGTGTTCTCAAATTTTCTCGCTATGTAAACAACCAGTCTTAGATTCCTTTCAATTAAAACTGATTTTACATATAAGTCCTGTTCTCCTCCCAATTGATTAATAAGAGAATCTTCTTCTTCTTTGTTTAAAGGTGGAGGGAGAATTTCGCTGCCTCCAATGTAATATATGAAATCTTCTTCTATTAAATTTAAGGCTTTTAATAATCTATTCCAATAAAAATAAAGTCTAAATTTAAGTTTATAAATCACTTTCACGTTATTTCCCCCTATCAATTACATTTATGCGATGTTATGAAATATATCTGGATGAAGCAATGCTTGATACCTATTGTCTTTTGAAAGTCTTTGATTGTATATTCCTATAACTACATCTTTTAATACTGTAGAAGTATTATCATGTTCTATAACTTCAACTTGATCCGGTCTAAAGCCCACAAGCATACCATTAGGCATGCCTAAGCTTGAAAAAGGAATCATTCTTAACTTAGCCTTGATAGGAGTTTGAATTATGGATTGGGTAAGTAGACTTAAATCATTCTCTTTATTATCATAAAACAATTTTTGAATGGATTCAGGTAAAAATGCTTTAACTGAAGAAAATTCTACAACAATAACGGGGCTTTGACTAAAAGGATCATATAGTGCATTTCCCGTATCGAGAAGCGCACTGGCATCAATTTGCTGTCCGTTAAAGGAAATCTTGATGCGATATAAGGTCCCTTCTTTCGTAGTATATTTACGAATCCAAGACCATATCGTTTTTATAAAGAAATACGATAAAACACAAGAAACAAATAATAACACTATAGGAAAGTTCTCTATTTTAAATTGGAAAGCATCCTGAATAACCTTTCCGATATTTAAGTAATAGAATAGTGCAATCCCAGCTCCTCCAAGGGCAAAAGCTGTTCCATGAAATAGGATAAAAAGTTTAATTAAATTTTTTAAAGATTGGGGTTTATAGGTGATCATTAAAGGAATCATAGGCAATCCTATTATGCCTATTAAGTTATATGTTGTTCTAAATATAGGAATAAAGATCATCAGGCAATAAAAAAGTGCGCCTAAAAAAGCTCCTAAAAGAAGTCTTTTAAAAGATACTTTTTTCTTAATGATTTTGCTTACGATCCATAAAATAAAATAATCCATTACAAGATTAAGAAAGAATACAACATCCGCATATATTTCTATTTGAAATGGTCGTTCCATGGTTATACTTCCCCCATTTATAATACTACTATTCATTTATATTCTTTCTATGATGTACATATAACTATTATACATAATAATCGTACCATTTTTTGTAAATTCGTCTGATTGCATAAAAAAAAGATATAACACAAAGTTATACCTTTTATGCAATACAAATACATATTAATTAATCATAGTGAATTGTCCCATTTTATGCGATAAACATTCTATATTATCTTCTTCTTCTTTGCAAAAAGATAGGAATATCAATAAAACTAGGTTCGTCAACTTTTTCCGAAGAAATAGGTGGATTTGTAATAATTTCTTTTTGAGGCTGTACGATCGTTTCTTCTTTTTTAGGAGTAGGTGTTTTAATCGTACTTCCAATCGTACTTCCAAAATTGCTTTCAAAACCAGTAGCAATTACTGTTACAATCACTTCGTCTCCTAAATCATCATTAATAGTTGTTCCAAAAATAATCTCTGCCTCAGGGTCAACAGCTTCACGAATAAGGTTAGCTGCTTCATTTGCTTCAAGCAAACCAAGATTGGATCCCCCACTAATGTTGATTAATACACCTTTTGCACCATCAATGCTGGTATCTAATAATGGGCTATGGATGGCTGCTTTGGCAGCTACTTCCGTTTTGTTTTCGCCAGAAGCTCGTCCAATTCCCATATGTGCTATTCCCTTATTAGACATAATAGTTCTTACGTCTGCAAAATCCAGATTAATAATACCAGGATTGGAAATTAAGTCAGAAATCCCCTGGACCCCTTGACGTAAAACTTCATCAGCCTTTTTAAACGCTTCAATAATAGTTGTCTTTTTATCAATAATATGCAATATCTTATCATTAGGAATAATAATTAAAGTATCAACGTTTTGCTTTAATTCTGCAATACCTTTTTCTGCATTCAACATTCTTTTACGGCCTTCAAAGCCAAAAGGCTTTGTAACAACACCTACTGTTAAGATTCCTTCTTGTTTTGCAATACCTGCTATCACAGGGGCCGCTCCAGTACCAGTTCCTCCACCCATACCAGCTGTAACAAATACCATATCAGCACCTTTTATCGCTTCAATAATTTCTTCACGACTCTCCTCTGCAGATTTGGTACCGATCTCTGGATTTGCACCTGCACCTAATCCTCGGGTTATTTTTTCACCAATTTGAATTTTTACCGTAGCTTTTGAACGACTTAATGCCTGCCGATCGGTATTTACAGTAATAAATTCTACACCCTTTAAGTCCTCTTCTATCATTCGATCAACGGCATTATTCCCTCCACCGCCTACGCCAATTACTTTTATTTGTGCCACATGGTCCTGATTCATGTCAAATTCCAGCACAGCTAATCCCCCTTCGCTAAACATTCCATAATGTTTTATTATACACTAAAACTCAATGATTTTCTATGTAAATTTATCTTAAGTGGATATTCCAATTAACTATATAATAATTGGTTTTTATGCATTATTCAATAATAAATTATTCTAAATTAAAACTTATTAAGTTAATGGTGAAAAAACCGCTCGCCCTTTATCAATGTTTTTCAGATCCACCTTACCCATATCGTACACGTTCATAATTTGAATCATCCACTGTATTTTTTTGTCAAATTCTTCTATGTTACCCATAGATACGTCCAATTTCTTTACATATACATGCGTATCGGTTGGATCACTTACATCAATTTTTATAATATCTTCAAGCAAATCATATTTTAACATCATCTGTGCCATCACTGCCACTATATTTAAAGAACTTTTATTTTTAACCGGAATAATTTCTCCAATTTCAAAATGATCAAATTCCAGCCCCTGAACTATTGGAAGATGATCTTTATAAGTAGGTGATGTTTCCAATACTCGTCCATCTTTATCTATATAAAGATATGTCCCTACATAAGGAACATATCCTACCACTTTTCTTTCATCAATTTGAATTCTGACATGATTGGGCCATTTTACTTCTATACTTGCCGATTCAATATATGGATCTTTACACAGCAGTTTTTCAGCTTTTTTTTGTTGAAACAAAAATATATTCTGGTTTAAATGAAAATTTATTTTTTCAAGGATTTTCTCTTCTGAGTAATGCTCATTTCCCCTTATTTCAATCTTTTGAACTGAAAAAAGCGGAGAAGTAAAAAATAAAAGGAAAAACACAACAACTAAAACCATAATAAGTACGATTTTTGTAAATTTGGGCTGGTTTTGAACATTATTAATTGGTATAATTCTTCCCATTTGCTTCACCTTCGTTTTTCACTTCAAATCATTGTTTTAATTGATCTTTCGGATACTGGCTCCTAATAATTGAAGATTCTTATCAATTTCTTCATATCCTCTTTCAATATGCTTTGCTCCTTCAACTACTGTACTTCCTTGTGCAACTAATCCTGCCATGATTAAAGCCGCACCACCTCTTAAATCTTTTGCATGAACCGCGGTTCCTGTGAGTTCATTTACACCTTTAACAATTGCTGTACGTCCTTCTATAGTTATATCTGCTCCCATCCTCATGAGCTCTTCCGCATGCTTAAATCTCGATTCAAATACTGTTTCAGTAATAATACTGGTTCCTGAAGCAATTGTTAATAAAGCCATCATTTGTGCTTGCATATCTGTCGGAAATCCGGGATATGGTTGAGTACGGACAATATCCACACTTCTTAGTTGCTTTGGTGCCTTTAAGTAAATATTGTTTTCTTTTTCAATAAGAGTACATCCAATTTCTCTCAATTTAGATGTTATTGCCTGTATATGATTGGGTTCAACATTAGTAAGTTCAATTTCCCCTCCTGTAATTGCTGCTGCTGCAAGATAGGTACCAGTAACAATCCGATCAGGGATTACTTTATGCTCTACTTTACCTAAAGTTTTTACTCCTTCAATATAAATGACATCAGTTGAAGCTCCCGAAATCTTTGCACCCATACCATTTAAAAAATCCTGTAAATCTTTAATTTCAGGCTCTTTCGCTGCATTATAGATTACCGTTGTCCCTTCTGCCAGAGATGCTGCAAGCATAATATTTTCTGTAGCTCCTACGCTGGGAAAATCTAAATGAATTTTTGCACCAGTTAATTTTGAAGCTTCGCAAATAATAAATCCGCGCTCCTCTTTAATCTGAACACCCAATTGCCTTAACGCTTTTAAGTGCAAATCAATCGGTCTGGGGCCCAATGGACAACCACCGGGATAGGAGATAATAACCCTCTTATATCTTCCAAGCACAGAACCCAATAAAATAATCGAAGAACGCATTTCTCTTACTAAGTCTTCCGGTACTTCATAGGAGGAAACAGTAGAGGAATCAACAATCAAGGTTTTACCTTCCCACTTCACGTTGCACCCAATTCTTTCAAGAATACTGATCATCGTAAGTACATCTAATATTTGAGGGCAATCATGAATATAACTTATATTCCCATTCAATACTGTTGCGGCTAATATCGGAAGTACTGCATTTTTTCCTCCTTGGACCCGCAGTGTTCCTTCAAGCCGCTTTCCTCCATCTATATAAAATTTGCCCATAAAGAAAGACACCTCCTGAAACTGTCAGGTAAGCCTATATATAACTATAGTATGCATAATAATATAAGTTGTGACAGACCTGGACAAGTATCCCATCAAGCTTCAGGAGTTCAATGAATTCTATAACTTATTCAATTTAGAATATCTTGATATATTAAGCAATATCCCCATAGCAGACATAGTAAACAATAGCGACGATCCTCCATAACTGATAAAAGGCAACGGCATTCCGGTTGTAGGAATTGTTTTTGTAATAACTGCAACATTAATGAGAACTTGTATCCCTATCATGCATACTATTCCCGACGCCACTAAAGATGAAAACAAATCAGGAGCGTTTATAGCCACCTTTATACCTCTCCAAATCAAAATTAAAAATAAAGATAACAAAGCTATTGCTCCAACTAATCCTAATTCTTCACATACAATAGCAAAAATAATGTCATTATGAGCCTCAGGAATAAAGCCAAGTTTTTGCCTGCTTTCCCCCAGCCCTAATCCAAACAAACCCCCAGAGCCTACTGCATATAGGGATTGAATGGGCTGGTATCCTTTACCAGTGGGATCTATCCATGGATTTTTCCAGATTTGAATTCTGTCTAATCTATAGGCAAATTGTGGAAGCATTACCGCAGCAGCCCCTCCGCCTAAAACCGGTAAAGCTAACACAAAAAAGTGCCAAATCTTAGGACTCGCTACAAAAAGCATGGCAACTCCAATAAATAGAACAACAATTGCAGTACTCAAGTTTTGTATAGCAATTAAAACAACTGGAATTGCTACAAATATTAAATAAAATAATAATCCCGAAAATTTCTTCAGTTTATTTCTGTTATAAGAGATGATAAGAGCCATAAAGAAAATAATTGTAAGTTTAGCTAACTCCGAAGGTTGAAATCCAAAAAGCCATCTCTTTGATCCGTTGACTTTTTGCCCAATCAATAACACGAGTACAAGCAAAATTTGAGAAACAATATACCCAGGAATCGCTAGCAATTTAATATTTTTATAATCATAATTCATCATAAAAATCATGGCTGAAAAACCAATGACAGACCAAAGTGCCTGCTTTTTTAAGAAATAGTACATGTCATTAAAATGATTTAAAGCATAGTAATAACTCGAACTAAAAATCATAACCAGCCCAAATAATACCAGCAATCCTACGGTAAACAAAATGGTGAAATCACATTGGGTTCTTATTGCTTTAATTCTTTTTTCCTTAGCTCCCTTTATTCGTCCTTGGGATTTTCGGGATACCGCAGATTCCATTTCTTTCACCCTTTCAAAGCATAAACCGCTTGTTTAAACATCTCTCCTCTTTCTTCATAACTCTTAAACATATCCCAGCTGGCACATGCCGGAGAAAGTAAAACGCAGTCTCCACTCACTGCAATTTCCTTTGCCAAAATTACAGCTTCATTTATGGATGAGGCTTTCTTTATGTTAAAGAAACCTTTTTCATGGGCAGTTTGAATGATCTTATCAGAAGTTTCTCCTATTAAAATGAGATACTTTACTTTATTAGGAAATACGTCAATCCATTCTGTAAAATCCGCTCCTTTATCCATTCCGCCGCCAATCAATACAATCGGCCTTTTCATTGCTTTGATTCCAATAATTGCTGCGTCAACATTGGTAGCCTTAGAATCATTATAGTATTGTACTCCATCTATTGTATCAACATATTCTATTCTATGTTCTACGCCTTTAAAACCAATTAAGATATTTCTAATAATCTCAACAGGTACTCCCATGCAAATCGTAATGGCTGTTGCTGCCAAAGCGTTTTCAACATTATGATCTCCCAAAATTTGCAGGTCACTGATTTTGCAAATACCAGTATTAATTTTATTCCATTTTACGTATATTTCGTCATCCTTTACAAATACTCCTTCATCTAATTCTTTTTTTCTGCTGAAGGGTATGATTTGGGCACACATTTTTCCCTTCATTTTTCTACAAATATCATCCTCTTCATTTAAAACACAAAAATCATCACTGTCTTGATTCTCAAAAATTCTTTCTTTAGCAGATACATAATTTTCAAAGGTTTTATGTCGGTTTAAATGATCAGGAGTTATATTTAATATTGCACTTACCTTAGGTTTAAAAGTATGTATTGTTTCCAGCTGGAAACTGCTGATTTCAGCCACAACAAAATCCTGTTGTTTCATTTGCTCAACTTTATCCGTAAATGGCGTTCCAATATTTCCTACAACATAGGTATCAGGATGATATGCTTTCATAATTTCTCCTACCAAAGTAGTTGTTGTGGTCTTGCCATTGGTGCCTGTAATTGCAATAATCGGGCAAGGGCACAAAACATAACCTAGTTCTATTTCAGACCATACGGGTATGTTCATTTGCTTTGCCTTTTGAAGAAACTCTAAATCCGTTGGTACTCCAGGACTTAAGACAATTAAATCTTGGGATTCTATGATTGGCTCTGGATCTTCCCCTAAGATAAGCTCAATACCCATGCTTTCCAACAGATTGATTTCTTCTTCCATAAGCGGAATAAGCTCTTCACGCTTTTTCATATCTTGAATTTTTACTTTTGCACCTAATCTGGAACATAATTTGGCTGAACTAATTCCACTTCTTGCCATACCTATAATCAATATATTTCTATTCTGCCATTCCATATTTAAAGTCCTCCGAAGTTTAAGATTCAAAATTACTGGACGCCTAATAATCCAAATAAACACATCACTGCCGTAATGATGCAAAAAACAGATACAACTTTCGTTTCTGTCCATCCAGACAACTCAAAATGATGATGGATCGGTGCCATTTTAAAAATTCTTTTACGGGTCATCTTAAAATAACCAACCTGAAGCATCACTGAAAGAGCTTCGATAACATAAATTAAACCTACTATAATAATAAATAAGGGCATTTTTAAAATAAAAGCTGTAGATACAACAAATCCTCCCAATGCCAAAGACCCCGTATCTCCCATAAAAACTTTAGCAGGGTGGGAATTAAAAAGCAAAAATCCTAATAAACTTCCTACTACAGCTGCTCCAATAGGAAGAATACTGCTGTTTTCTCCCCAACTTACAATAGTAAAAAATGTTGCCACCAATACTGTTACGCTTGAAGCCAAACCATCAAGGCCATCCGTCAGATTCACTGCATTGACTGTACCTAACATAGCAAAAATCAGAAAAGGAATAAAACATATTCCTAAGTCTATTACCATTCCTCCTGAAAAAGGAACAATAATTTTAGTCCCGATATTCGTCGAATTCAAGAGATAGTATCCAAAAAATCCTGTAATGATCAATTGTGCAATAATTTTCTGATATGCTCGTAAACCCAAGGAGCGCTTCATAACTACCTTAATAAAATCATCTACAAAGCCAACAATACCAAATCCCACTGTAACAAATAAAACTGCCAATCCATCCATATTATCTTTTAAAAATAAGATAGAAGTTAAAATGATGCTAATAAGAATAATAATGCCGCCCATAGTAGGAGTTCCGGCCTTTTTCAGATGACTTTTAGGCCCGTCATCCCTTACATACTGTCCAAATTTTAATCGGCTCAAAAAAGGAATTAAAATCGGACTCAAGATAAGATTAATTAAAAATGCAATGAGTGCGGCATAAATTGCTGCATTATAATACATGCTACTATTCCACCTCTTTTAATTTTTCCACAGTATTTTCCAAATGCATCCCTCTGGATGCTTTAACCAATATTGTATCTTCTGACTCAACAAAATGCTCTAAAGTATCCCATAAGGTATCTTGATCCCAAAATGTCATCACTCTATTTTTATCCATACCCGCATGGATTGCTCCTTGTGCTATATGCTTTGCCTCAGTGCCAACACATAACAAATAATCGATATTGCTTTGGACTGCATATTCACCTACTTCTTTATGGGCCTGTTCAGAGTAAAATCCCATTTCTAACATATCACCCAAGATAGCAATTTTTCTTTTTCCTTTGGAAATTTCATTAAGCACATCAAGAGCTGCCTTCATGGACTGAGGACTGGCATTGTAAACATCATTAATAATCCATAGATTCTTTTTTGTTTTTAATATGTCCATCCTCATTTTAGAAGCCTGATATGTAAAAATACCTTTTTGAATTTCTTCAAGTGATAAATCTAATTTTAAGCCTATCACAGCAGCACTAAGAGCATTATAAACCATATGCTTGCCAGGAGAAGGGATTTGCACATGAACTTCCTGTTCATTTAAAACAAAATCAGCTTCCGTTCCATCTATTCCTAGAAATCGGATATTTTTTGCGTATGCCTGGTTAGTGGTCTCCAATCCAAAATAAACAATTTCAATAGGAATTTTCTCTTTTAAAGTTCTAAGAAAAGCATCATCACCATTTAAAACTGCTAAGCCATCCTTATTGAGATAATCGAATATTTCGCTTTTAGCCTGTAAAATTCCTTCTTGACTTCCTAAATTTTCTATGTGAGAAACCCCTATATTGGTAATCACTGCAATATCAGGTTTTGCAATTTTACTTAAATTATGAATTTCCCCAAAATGATTCATTCCCATTTCAATGACTGCGAGTTCATGCTCTTTATTTAATTGGAAAATAGTCAAAGGTACCCCTATTTCGTTATTATAGTTGCCTTGAGTTTTTAATACTTTATAATGCTGACTTAATACCGAAGCAATCATATCCTTTGTACTTGTCTTGCCCACACTTCCTGTAATGGCAACAACAGGTACAGAAAAAAGAGACCTATAATATTCTGCCAAATCCATAAGAGCTTGTTTAGTGTTTTCTACTTGTATCAAGAATTTACCCTCTGGAGGCAAAAAATCATTTTTTTCGGAAAAACAAGCTTTTGCTCCCTTTTCATAAGCCTGTTGAATAAAATCATGGCCGTCGAAATTTTCGCCTGTAAGAGGAATAAATAGATCTCCAACGGATATATTTCGAGAATCCGTAGATACTCCAGTAATTACAATTTCATTTTCATCGGATCTTATTTGATTTTGAATAAGTTTTCCTTTTACTGCAGAAGCAATTTCATTTATTTTCAATGGTTCCATTAATTATGCCCCCTGAAGAATGGACTTAACCACTTCAACATCATCGAAGTGAATGACTTGATCTTTTATGATTTGATATGTTTCATGGCCTTTACCTGCAATTAAGACGATATCTTTTGCATTTGCAGCTTCAATAGCCTTTTTTATACCTTCTTTTCTGTCTACTACTTTTTCATAAGGACAATTAGTTTTCTTCATTCCTACCTCAATTTCATCGATAATACTTTCTGGTTCTTCTGACCTCGGATTATCAGAAGTAATAATGCAGTAATTCGAATACTTTCCTGCAATTTCTCCCATAATCGGTCGCTTGCTGCGATCCCGGTCACCGCCGCATCCAAAGACAGTGATGATTCTGCCTTCTGCAAATTCTTTAATGGTTTTTAATACATTCTCTAATCCATCCGGTGCATGGGCATAATCTACAATAACGCTAAATCCTTTGCTACTCTCAACTCTTTGCACACGACCTGGAACACCTTCCATTTCTTCAAGGGCACTCTTAATCACCTCAAGAGGTACATTAAGATAATATCCTGCTGCAATGGCACCTAAAGCGTTATATATATTAAATCTGCCAATGGTATTAAGATGAAAACGAGTTTCTTGACCCTCAAAAGTTACAGTAAACTCTATTCCTTTAGAATTCATCACGATATTATGAGCTTTAAAATCTGCATCGTTTTCAATTCCAAAGGTGATTACTTTACATTCAGCCTGTTTTATAATTTCTTTTCCATGGGGGTCATCAATATTAATGATTCCATAATTACATTTCTTAAATAGTTTTGCTTTAGCATTTCTATAGTTTTCCATAGTTTTATGGAAATCTAAATGATCTAAAGTGAGATTTGTAAATACTCCGATTTCAAAATCACATGCATCCACACGATTTAACTCTAAAGCATGGGATGAAACCTCCATAACAACATGACTAACATCTTCATTTGCCATTTGCGCAAATAAGGATTGTAAATCTAAAGATTCAGGAGTTGTTCTACTTGCTTCTGCTTTTTTGTTTCCGATACGGTTTTCAATTGTCCCTATTAAACCTACTTTCTTATTATATTGCTCCAGAATTTTAGCAATTAAAAAAGTTGTTGTAGTTTTTCCATTAGTTCCTGTTACACCAATTAATTTCATTTGCTTTACAGGATTATTATAAAAATTAGCAGATATATAAGGCATTTTTTCTCTTGTATTGTCTACGCGAATAATAGCAATATAATTTGGGATATCCTCTATATCTATATCTTTTTGAACAAGAAGAGCTGTTGCTCCCTTTTTAACAGCATCCAAGGCAAACTGATGTCCATCAACTTTAAATCCTTCAATACAAATAAATAATGTGTTGCTGGTTACTTGTCGCGAATCATAAGCAATGTGATCAATCTCAATATCCTCACTGCCTTGTATTACTGTATAATCAACAGATTTTAGCAAATCACATAATTTCATATTTTTCCTCCTGACTGGTTACAATTTCATCAGTTTATTATATCATATTAAAACATTGAATTCACTCTAATCACTTTAAAAATTAAAATATAACAATGACTTTATCATGGATTTGTATAAAGTATAACTTTTGTTTTAGGATTTACTTCTTCTCCTGATACCGGAAACTGATCGGTTACCGTTTTACCATTCCCAATCATCTCAACACCCAAATTGAGCTTCTTTAACTCTTTTATAGCATCATCCGTAGCTTTATTAATCAAATCTGGCACAAGCACTTTTTCAACTTCATCCATTTTTAGTTCTGCTTCTGTATATTTGGGCTCAATGTTTAAATAAGGCAGAATATTTTCCATGATTTCCTTCATGACCGGACCAGCTACAGTTCCCCCGTAATAAATACCTTGTGGCTCATCTATAATAACTAAAGCCATAACTTGCGGGTTTTCTGAAGGAGCAAACGCTAAAAAAGACGCAATATATTTTTTCGCGCTTCTGGGAAGTTTTTCTGACGTAGCCGTTTTTCCACCAATTCTATATCCGGGAATATATGCTTTATTTCCAGTCCCTTGTGCAACTACGCCTTCAAGTATTTTTTTCATGGTATCAGAAGTTTCTTTAGATATGATTTGCTTATCATTTTTATATTCAAATTCCTTTATTACTTCGCCCTGATCATTAATAATTTTAGCTCCAAAATGAGGAGTTACTAAAGTTCCTCCATTAACAACTGCAGCAGCTGCTCTAAGGAGTTGCAACGGTGTAATTTGAAAAGACTGGCCAAATGACATCGTCGCCAATTCTACAGGCCCAATATCCTTTAGATTATGCATAATTCCTACCGCTTCCCCAGGGACATCGATCCCTGTTTTTTCGCTAAAACCAAATAACTTCATGTATTGATAAAACTTCTTCGCTCCTAATCGTTCAGCTATCTGCATAAATACAGGGTTACAGGAGTTTTGGACTCCTTGAGCAAAAGTTTCAGCGCCATGAGCTCTGGGATATCTCCAGCATTTGATCATTCTCCCTGCAACAGTATGATAACCATTGCAGTTAAAATGAGAGTTTACATCAACAACTTTTTCTTCTAATCCCATTGCTGAAGTGATTATTTTAAATGTGGAACCTGGCTCATATGTATCGTTAATGGCAAAATTTCTCCACATTTTATTGAGTTCTTTGTATTGCTCTTCTGTGCTGAGCGTATCCCATATTTGATCTAACTCAGAATTATTAATTTTAAAAGGTTGATTTAAATCGTAATCAGGCTTATTGGCCATGGCGTAGATTTCACCATTCTGAGGATTCATGACAATCACACTGCCACGTTTTGCATCTTTTGCTTTTACGGCCTTATCCAAAGCTTGTTCTACATATTGTTGAATAGTTAAATCAATGGTTGTTACTAAATGATCCCCTGGAATGGGTTCAATTCTTCTTTCTGGAGTATTCTTTAATTTTCTGCCTTTACCATCTGTCTCCGTTAAGATTTTGCCAGGTGTGCCTTTCAAATATTCATCGTATTTTACTTCCAAACCAATAATGCCCTGATTGTCTTTCCCTACAAATCCTATGACATGGCTGGCTAAGTTGCTGTAAGGATAATACCTTTTTGAATCTTCATCAATTTTTACTCCTGGAAGATTCATTTTGCGTATTTCATCAGCGACTTCCTTATCTACTTTTGATTGAATTCTTTCAAGGGCAACAACCTTATCTACTTTCTTTTTCACTGTTTCATAGTCTAAATTCAGCTTTTCTGAAAGAACTCGTGCGACTTGTTCTGCATTCTCAATTTGTGCATGAATAACCCCAATAGTTGCTACTGTTGCACTTTTTGCCAATGCTACTCCGTTTCTGTCATAAATCGTACCTCTTTGAGGGGAAATCAAACGATCTCTGGTATGCTGTTCATAAGCCAATTCTTGCAAAAAATCCCCCTGTACAATTTGCAAATATGCAATTCTAAACATTAGACCCACAATACCCAATGTAAAAACAAATAAAAAAAACAATAATTTTCTTTTTATCTTTACAGTAGGTTTATCCATATGATTCCCCCATCATTGCACACACTGCTTAGTATCATTCTATTGCAATAATGGGGGTAATATTCATTCTATTCATTCTGTTCAATCTGTTCAGTTTGATCTAGTTGTTCATTCATTTCTGTTTGATCTGACTCTTCGTTTTGTCCTTCAGAGACATATAATTTAATTTTCATACCCTGAGGTACTTTTGTCTCTGCCTTAGGAAATTGATCGATAATGAGACTTCCTGTACCGATCACCTCATAATTCAGTCCTTTAATCGTAAGATCCATATCTGCTTCCATGAGCTGTAACCCTTTATAATCAGGCAATTCAATATCCGTTCTCTCATATTCAACTTCTTTATCAGAAGGCTCTACGCCTATATATGGAAGAATATTTTCAAATAATTCTTTAGCCACAGGGGCCGCAGCACCACTACCTTCTGAATAATACTCCGTTTCATCTAGCAATACAAGTACAATGATTTTAGGATTTTCCACTGGAGCGAATCCAATAAATGAAAGGGCATATTTCCCCTCACCTCTGGGTAACTTCTCTGCTGTTCCTGTTTTTCCACCAATTCTATAACCTTCCACTTTTGCTTTTTTTCCTGTGCCTGATTTTACAACAGATTCCAGCTGATTTCTTACCAACTGGGAAGTCTCTTTTGAAATCACTTTTCTTCGCACGATGGGAGTAAATTCTTTAACAACATTTCCATTTTCAGAAGCAATCTGCTTTACGATATAAGGTTTCATCAAGTTTCCACCATTGATCACTGAAGCAAATCCATTTAAAATCTGCAACGGCGTAACATTAAAGGATTGTCCAAAAGAACTGGTGGCCAATTCCACCGGATTTAAATTTTCTAACCTGTGAAGAATTCCCTCTGCTTCCCCCGGAAGATCTATTCCTGTTATTTCTCCAAAACCAAACACCTTTTGATAACGATAAAAAATCTCTGACCCCATCTTTTCTACAATATCCATCATGGCAACATTACATGAATTCGCCAAAGCTTCTTCGATGGTCTGGTCACCGTGCCCACTGGTTTTCCAACATTTAATCACCTGGCCATAAACATTTTTATAGCCCCCACAGTAGAAGTGATCATCCAAAGAAATAATGTTTTCCTCCAGAGCCGCTGCCACTAAAAGAGGCTTGAAAGTTGAACCAGGTTCATATGTATTACTGACATTATAATTCTTCCATACAGCATTAAGTTGTTCTACTTTTTCCTCCTTTGATAAACTGTTCCATATGTTCTTGTCAATATACTCACTTAAATCATTGTAATTATTAGGATTAAACGTTGGATATGCAGCCATCGCCAAAATTTCCCCTGTATTGGGATCCATAGCAATGATCGAAGCATTTTGGGGATGATGTTCATTGACAGCATTCTGTAGTGCAATTTCCGCAAAATGCTGAATAGTCTCATCTATCGTCAATACAATTGTATTTCCGGGCTTGGCAGGAATATTTTCTTCCATAATATATTTACCCTCTTTTAACATTGGAAATACACGCCCTGGAACTCCTGTAAGCCATTCATTATACTGCTGTTCTATCCCATATTGAGCTTTTTTGTCTTTGTTTACAAACCCAAGGATATGTGCTGCAAATTCATCTTTTAGATAACTTCTAATCGAATCTTCTTCCAGCCATACGCCTTTTAATCCTTCGTTTTTAATTTTTTGTGCCATATCCGCTTTAATATGTTTCTTTATTACTTCATATCTGGAATGGGGATTTTGTGAAATGATATCGTTCAAATCTTTTTCTGAAACAGATAAAAACTTGCCCAAAGTTTGCACTGTTCTATTTTTTTCATTTTCTGAAACCTGTTTAAGTAAAACATCAGGATCTAATATAACATTATATACAATTGTACTTAAAGCTAAATCATGATAATTTCTATCTACTATACTCCCTCTGTTGGGATAAATGATCTGCTCATTATTCAAACGCTGAAGTACTGCTTTCTCTTCATATTCTGCTCCGTCCACATATTTTATATAGCCAATTCTATACATCAAAAAAAGAATTGAAAATAAGAAAAAGAGTAGCATTAAAAAATATCTTCTTTTAACCTGTTGAACGATTAATTCATTCATTATTTCACTCTTTCCAATTAAAAAAATCAAAGAAGCTGGCAGCTACAACATCTTCCTCAGCAGTTTGTTCTTGTTCATTATTAGGTTGATAATATGCTGTATAACTCACTTTAGGTATATCAATATAAACAATCTGATGTGGTGCTGGCTCTACCATTCCCAGTTTTTCTGTAGCTTTTTTCTTAATGACTGTAAGATCAATGCTTTCTGCGATTTCTGATTTCAGAGATGTATTCATGTTTTGTAGTTCCTTCAACTGAGATTTCATATTTTTAATTTGCTTTTGATTAAATGTAATTGAAGCATATTGTCCCATAAGAAATAAACAGCCAATAAAAATTAAAACAACATTTCCAACCAGTTTTAATTTGTAAAATACAACTTCATTAGATTTCTCTGCCTTTTGCTTTTGCAAAGGATGCTTTAACGCGTCTTCTACCAAAATCTCATGAAATTCAGTACTAAGTTTAGGCGCAGTTGCTCCGGGTACAAAAATCTGTTCATTATAAAAGTCATTCTTTTTCAATTTCTTATGCGCAACATACTTCCTTCCCATTTTAACTCCCCCAAAATCATAATTTCTCCAAAATTCTAAGCTTAGCACTTCTTGCCCTTGGATTGGCTTCTAGTTCTTCCTTTGTTGGCAAAACAGGTTTTTTAGTAATTATTTTCACTTGTCTCTTTTTCCCGCATACACAGACTGGAAACTCAGGTGGACAGGTACATGGATTTTCTAATTCTTTAAAAGTCTGTTTTACTATTCTGTCTTCTAAAGAATGGAATGTAATGATACAGAGCCTTCCTTTATGATCAAGCAAATCCACAATATCCAGTATGGTATTTCTTAATATTTCCAGTTCCCCATTTACTTCGATTCGAATAGCCTGAAATGTTCTCTTGGCAGGATGAGGACCATCTTTTCTGGCTCCTGCTGGTATGGCTTTCTTAATAATATCTACCAATTGAAATGTGGTTGAAATGGGTGTCTTTTTTCTCTCTTCCACAATAAAATGTGCAATTCTTTTCGCCCATCTCTCTTCTCCATAATTTTTAATAATTTTTTCTAATTCATTTTCACTATACTCATTTACTACTTCTTTTGCCGTAAACGATGCATTCTGATTCATCCTCATGTCTAATTCTGCATTATGCATATATGAAAAACCTCTATCGGGCTCGTCCAATTGATGAGAAGAAACTCCTAAATCCAAAAGCATTCCATTAATAGAAGGAATATTTAAATCCCCCAATATCTTTCTAATATGTGAAAAATTATCATTAACCATTATGATATTAGGATATTTCACTTTTAATCTCTTTTCAGAAGCTCTGATCGCATTTAGATCCTGATCTATCCCAATTAATAATCCATTTCTGCTTAATTTACTGCAAATAGCTTCTGAATGGCCTCCACCGCCCATTGTTCCGTCGACATAAATACCATCAGGCAGAATCTCTAATCCATCGATACATTCATTAAGAAGAACTGATACATGGTGGAAATTCATCTTTTCACCTCATTGCTTATATTCCCAAATCTTGCATATTTTCTGCTAAAACACTCGCATCAAAATCCTCATCATTATTATATGCTTCCCAATTCTCTTTACTCCATATTTCTACTCGATTTGAAACCCCTATCAATATGACATCCTTTTCCAATCCACTATAAACCCTCAAGTTATTAGGAATAAGGATCCTTCCCTGCTTGTCCACGGAACACTCCACAGCACCTGCGAAGAAAAATCTAACAAATTTTCTTGCATTTCCACTTGTAAGCGGAAGAGTTTTTAACTTTTCTTCAAAAATCTTCCATTCAGTATAAGGATACACAAAAAGGCAGTTATCTAATCCTTTTGTTATAACAAACACATCTCCCAACTCTTCTCTGAATTTAGCCGGAACAATCAACCGTCCTTTAGTATCAATTGTATGTTGATATTCCCCCATAAACATGTGTATCCCACCTTAAACACTTACGCACCACTTTCCTCCACTTACAACCACTTTCTACCTTGTATTGTAATATGTTAACTTCTTTTTTTCAAGTATTTTCAAGAAAATAAAAAGAGATAGGCGTTATTACCTATCTCAAGATAGTAAATTCTTATTAAATTATGAATCTATACACTGTGAGTTACAAAGATCATAATTATAATAGAGTAAAATCAACCTGTCCAACTCAGTGCTAAGTTTGTAAATTTCTTGAAAATCTTCTTCTTCTACGATCAATTGGTTTAACTTTTCTCGTAGAACATCGATCTCCCCATAAATATTATTCATTTTTTCACCTCATTTAAAAAATCCCCATAGTTAAATCATAATCTCTTTATCTATCTCTCTATTTGTATAATTATTATAATACGTTTTAAATGATAAATCAACATATTTTTACACATTTTTCCCATTTTTATATTTCTTTTGCATTTTTTCTTTTATGCATCACAAATATAATAGAACTAACAATTAATACTCCGGATAATAACTGAGAAACAGCTATTCCTGTATTTCCAATAGTAAGCTGATCTGTCCTTAATCCTTCTATCCATACCCTTCCACAGCCATAACCGGCCAAATACATTAAAAAGATTTCCCCTGTAAATTTTTTTCTCCTTCTGTACCACAGAAGGAAAAGGAAAAGGCCAAAATTCCAGAATGATTCATATAAAAATGTGGGATGTACCTGTACATACTGGATCCCATTATAAGTAATTATGTTGTTTAAAATATCTTCTGTTAGATGCTGCCCCACATTATTTTTCATTAAGCGCATTGCAAAAATCGAATCAGTATATCTGCCAAATGCCTCCTGGTTAAAAAAATTCCCCCATCTGCCAATGGATTGACCTAGTACTAAGCTGGGAGCAGCAGTATCTGCCAGCAGCCAAAAAGATAATTTTCTTTTCTTTGTAAAAACCCAAGCTACTCCAATAGCTGCCAAAACGCCTCCATATATAGCTAATCCGCCTTCTCTAAAGGCAAAGATTTTCAAAAGATTATCCTTATAGCTTTCCCATGAAAAAATAACATAATAGGTTCTTGCGCCAATAAGCGCTGCAATTAAAGCATATAATAAAAAATCTATATAATTTTCTGGATTTTGATTCGTCCTTTTTGCTTCTCTCTGCGCCAGAAGAAGTCCCATGATCACTGCCGAACCTATAATAACTCCATACCAGTAAACAGGAAAACCAAAAAGTTTAAATGCAACAGGATCTAATTCGTAAATTTTAATATTTAAATGTGGAAACCACACTTCAGGCATTCTATCCATCATAATTCCCCTTTTTCTTTAGTATATTAAATGATGATTATTAATTATAATTATTTTTATTAAAAATGTAAAATAAAATCATACTATATTTTTAAACGATAGGAGTAATTCTTCTTATAATCGAACCCAGTTCTTCAGCAAGTCCATCTATTGGTTTACCATTATTTAAATCCTGGGCAATAGATGTAATTCTCTTAACCAACTCAGGGGATGCAGTTACCGCAACATTTTTTAATGAAGCATCCGCCAAAAAAGTTTTTTCCTCAATTAATTTTTTTGCTTCTTCAACTTCTTCTTCATTTATGCCATGATCCAATTCGACGCCTACTAAAGCAATATTCCCCATGACAATAACAGTAGCCTTCTCTACCTTTGGAAGTGTTGTTATTATTCTTGCAATATGTTTAGCTCTTTCACTGCTATATTGAATATCCCAGATATTATTTTTTTCAACTTGTTCCGGGACATTATAGGGATTCGTTCTTTTAAATTCCTCCATTGAGCCTTTTGCTTCTATTTTACTCGTATTATATTGATCTTCTGAATTTTCAATTCTGTTCTGTATTGATTTCGAATTTATTGTATTATTTGCACTGCATGCAGTTATAATAAAGATATAAATCAAACCAATTAAGTATTTGCTTTTCGGCATATGTCCACCTCCAATATTAGTGTTTGAAAAAACAAAAATTTTTAATGTAGAAAAGTATGTTCATTTCTCCACTGATTTCTTGATATCCTCATGAATAAAGCGAATAAAAACCTTTTTAAATAAGATAATAAGATTAATTGCTTTTTTTAGCTGAAAAGCTATGGTAAAATAATCATAAGTATCTAAATATTTTTTATATCGATAGGAGGAATCACCATGCGTTCAGAAGCTAAAAAGCGTCATTATCGTGTTGCGCAAAGAGAAATTGAGCAATCTCCAAATAAAGGAGTTTTCATTGCAAACGAGAAAAAGCAAACTTATATTTTATTTGCAATAGGTATATTCCTTTTTACTTTTGTTCAAGGTTTTATTTTAGGATATTTCGTATCAAGAGACTAAAGATGCACAATGCTTTCATTGTGCATTTTCTTTATAGGCAGGATTGATTAAATAAAGAGGATTCGCTATAATATTGACTTGTAGTTAAGATGAATGATCTATCGAATAGAAAACGAAAGGAAGAAATAGTTTATGAAACTTGGTATCGTTGGCCTTCCTAATGTAGGAAAGAGCACACTATTTAATTCTCTTACAAAGGGAGGAGCAGAATCAGCCAACTATCCTTTCTGCACAATTGATCCTAATGTAGGTATTGTACCTGTTCCCGATGAAAGGTTAACCCGTTTGGATGAAATGTATCATGCAGAAAAAGTCACTCCTGCTGTTATTGAGTTCGTGGATATTGCAGGTCTTGTTAAAGGAGCAAGCCAGGGAGAAGGTCTTGGCAATAAGTTCTTGTCCCATATCCGTGAAGTAGATGCAATCGTTCATGTTGTGAGATGTTTTGAGGATACAAATATTGTTCATGTAGAAGGATCTGTAGACCCTATCCGTGATATTGAAACGATTAATCTTGAGCTTATTTTTTCAGATCTTGAAATCTTAGATAGACGCATACAAAAAACTCAAAAAGCAGCTAAAGCTGATAAAGCTCTCCAAAATGAATTGCAGATATTGGAAAAGTTAAAAAAAGAACTGGAAGACGGAAAATGTGCAAGAAGTATTGAATTCACATCTGATGAAGAAAAAGAATTTGTAGCTTCTTTAAATCTTTTAACCTACAAACCTGTTCTATATGCAGCAAATGTTACTGAAGATGATTTGATTAACAATGGCGAAAATAATGATTATGTAAAAGCAGTAACAGATTACGCAAAAAAAGAAGGCTCTGAAGTCTTTGTAATCTGTGCAAAAATCGAAGAGGAGATTGCAGAGCTGGATGAAGATGAAAAGAAAATGTTCCTGGAAGACCTGGGCATTCATGATACAGGCCTGGAGAAACTTATTGCTGCAAGCTATAAATTGCTTGGTCTTATTAGTTTCTTAACCGCAGGTCCTAAAGAAGTACGTGCCTGGACAATTGTTAAAGGTACAAAAGCTCCTCAGGCAGCGGGAAAAATTCACAGTGATTTCGAAAGAGGATTTATTCGTGCTGAAGTTGTCTCTTACGATGATTTGATGGAATGCGGCTCTTACCTGTCTGCCAAAGAAAAAGGATTGGTAAGACTGGAAGGTAAAGAATATGTGGTGCAAGATGGTGACATCATTTTATTCCGTTTTAATGTATAAATGTATAATTGATATAAAAATCGGACTGCCCTACTGCAGTCCGATTTTTATATTTCGTATTCTGATTCGCTTTTTTCAGTGTGCTCTTTTTCTTTTTTGCTGCCAAAGTTAAATTTTGATAAAAATCCTGGGATCATATCTATCAGCTTATTAATACTATCCTGATTCTTAACACTAATAAGCTGAGCTGTACCGTCTTTAATCAGCAGCATAGCGCTGGGAGTAATTCTTGCTCCTAATCCCCCTACTCCTGAGTCTTTATCTTCGCCTTTTTCATTTTTCCCCCCAGAAGCTCCTGCTCCAACTCCAAAAGTTACATCAACCAATGGAAGAAGAATTGCATCTTCAATATGCATAGGTTCTCCTACGACTGTTTTGGTAGATATAAAATTCTCCAATTGTCCAAATAAAGCTTCAAAATTATTCTTCAAATTCGATTCCATTTTTATCTTCCTTTCGTTTGTTAAAATAAAGCCTTACGATTTGCTTTACAGGTGGTTTTAACAGGAATTCAATAATATATTTAAGAATTATGCCTATTGAGAATCTCCCTCGTCCACTGATTTCTCCCTGAAAAATCTTTTTTTCAAAATTCGCTTTGATATTTACACTATTTCCGAAATAGGGGGACATTATTCCTATTCCGGCTAAAACATAGCCAGTATGGGAAGGGTCTTCCAAACCAAATTCTATCTCACAATAAAGCTTTCTGGGCTTAATATGAAGAAACAGTTTTTTTAAAAATTCATATGTACAGGATAAAACCGCCCACTTATTCGGATAATGAAGCAGATCTTTTATTCCAAAACTGTCTTTCTCTTCTACTTGCTCCTCCATCTCATCGCCCAAATCCTCAACTTCTCTTTTTATACTTTTAATTAGCTCAGCTTCTTCTTTATGATGCTCTATAGTATTTTTGGATTTCTTCTCTTTATTACGGGAGACATCATTACTTGTATGTTTGATATATGTACTTTCATTCTCATGATGAGGTGAAACATCTTTTTTACTTTTTTCCTTTATATCTATGTCTGAAATTTTATCTTGAGTTGTATGAACTGGTGGTTCTTCCTCTTCTACTTTTTCTTCTTTTAATAAACTTCTGCCAAAGAAATAAAGGCCCTTAGTTGTTTTCTTAGAATTTTTAATCACATAGTGATAATAAAGAATCTTTTTTAACCATATTACTTTAACATCTGCATCTATATTTTTATTACCTGAAAAGCAAAAAGAATATTGAAAAGGTACAAATAAAATAATAACCAATAAAATTAGCAAGATCAACAGCATAATTTCCAAAATCAATCCAGCGTATTTTAAAATTGACACCAAAACCGAAAGTATAGACATCATGAAATGCTCCTACTCCAATGCAAAAAATTCTTTTACTTTAATGGGGTCTCCGTATTCTTTATAAACCGATTCAATGATCACGCGAGTTAATTCAAAGGCTTCTCGTTTACCGTTCGCAATACCTATTACTTTATATTCCTGATTAAAATAAATAGGTTTAAACATTTCTTTGCTTTCTATAATGTACATTAAATGCTTCGAGGAATTTCCAAGACAAATGCAATAAATATTTTTATAAGGGCGTTTTCGGCGAAGTCTTTTTATAACTCGACTTTCATTTCGTACATTCTTCCCAACATAGTAGTTTTTCGAGAAAATCATAAGTACTCCTCTTTCACAAATACATCCTCTATGATCAATTTTTAACTAATTCATAATATATTATAACAAAAATAAAAAACAAAGTCACGAGATACCGTGACTTTATTGCAGAGCACTTTCCAGTTTAGAGAGATGTTCTAAAGGAAATAATCTTAAGAGCTGTTTATACTGCTCTTGAGTTAACCCTTCAGTGGTAACGTAAATATCTATTTTTTCATCTACATTTCCATTTTGGAAACGTTTTTTTAATTGCTCAAATTGTTGTAAGTCCATAGTATACACTCCTTTAAAATTATTTCACACTTAGTATATACTATAGACAATAATCTATTCGCTTTAATTAAATTTATAACTCAGTCCTTTAATGATTTCTTCTGCCAATGCAGGACGATTCATAGGTTCCAAATGAATGCCCAAAACGCCATTGTCCAAAAGATCCTGAATCTGACGAATTGCGTATTCTATTCCTGCTTTTCTTAAATCATCTTGAGAATCTCCATATTGATCCATCATAGTTAACAACTCTCCCGGCATAGAAGATCCACACAGGGATATAATGCGCTTAATCTGTTTACTGTTAAAAATAGGCATAATACCTGGAATAACCGGACAGCGTATTCCTATTCTTTCAATATCCTCCATAAAGTGATAGAAAATTCGATTATCAAAAAATAATTGAGTGATTAATACATCCACCCCTGCATCAACTTTCTCCTTTAAATAATACCAATCTTTAGTAATACTTTTGCTGTCTTTATGTCCTTCAGGATATGCTGCCGCTGCTATGGAAAAATCCCCTTTGCTTTTTATGTATTCGATTAATTTCACCGCATAGGGAAAATCATTTTTATGATAATCAAAATTCGGTTGGTTGGTTGGCGGATCTCCCCGCAAGGCCAGTATATTTTCAATTCCTTTTTGCTTTAACTCCTCTAAAATGTAATCGATATCTTCTTTAGTATGCCCTGCACAGGTCAGATGGGCCATAGCTTCCAATCCATGTTCATTTTTTATTTTTGATGCAATTTCAACTGTACGCCCTTTATTTGAGCCTCCTGCTCCATATGTAACACTAATAAAAGAAGGATTCAATTGCTTCAGTTTTGAAATAGTATCAAATACTGTATCTATTGGAATATCTGTCTTAGGCGGAAAAATTTCAAATGACAATCTTCTGGTGTCAGATGAATATATTTGCGATAGCTTCATTTTTTTCCTCCTCATTCTTCTTAAATTTTTACTATTATATCATAAATTTAAAATTATACAAGAATAATATTATTTTTTTGCGACTAAATCAACCTTTAAAGCTTTTATATCCTTGAATAAATATCCACCAGCTTAGCTGGTGGTTTTTCGTTAGCCCTATAAGGGCATGGTACCTGCTGTGCCTTAAGGCACTCTTTGGTTTCGCCAGTTGCATAAAGTTCTTTACTTGCCACCCTTA
>Ga0134101_1000663_pt1 | contig 36062 bp, 31 predicted proteins | sample 12_3_2metaG_FD_94446 | JGI IMG/M metagenome (GOLD analysis project Ga0134101, IMG submission 94446) | Switchgrass degrading microbial communities from high solid loading bioreactors in New Hampshire, USA - 12_48_3.3_201_A2 metaG | ecosystem: Engineered > Bioreactor > Semi-continuous > Anaerobic...
GCGTTTCTCTTTTTTTCATGTTATCTTACACTTAGTGGCTTCCATTTGTAGGTTTTTCCTTTTTTAAACCTACCAGAGGTCTTTCAGGTCTCATTTCTTTCATACTAAGTTAACAGAGCCAATAGTTTAATTTATTTAAATTGCTGCACAGCAAAAATTAAATCGTAATTAAAAAATTATAAGAGGAGCGGAAACATTGTAGCAGTCATTATTGATACATCAAATAAATTTAAGCTGATTTATAATGTTTCACTTTATGAAATAGGATTTTACAACTTTAACGGTTAAAGATTATCATAAAATTTTCCCATCATCAAATATATTTCCTGAACAATATAACTTCACTTTTACTGAACAGACATTTATAATGGCATGTTTCTCGTTATTTCTTATATTTACTCTATATTTCTATAATAACATTCACGTAGAACATAACAGGTTTTGGAATTTCTGATAAATCCTTATAATTTAAAAAATTATGGGATAGATTAGGATAAAATAATTAGGACATAATTAATATATGATATGAGCTTATCAGATAGACCATAATTCAGGTTTACCCGTAGATACTCCTACAGCACCGGCATTCAGGACATCTATAATATCTTGTTTATTGTCCACCAATCCCCCTGCAATAACAGGCAAACCAACTGTTTGACATACCTTTTTTATAACCTTTGGCATAACAGCAGGCATAACTTCAATCATATCAGGTTGTTCAGCATTTACTGTCCTGATGGTTGTGTCAAAGGACAAACTGTCTATGAGAAAAAAACGTTGAATTGTAAATAAACCCATCTCCCGGGCATATTTTATATGGCTGCTTCGTGTTGATATGATGCCATTAGGCTTTATTACCCGGGCTATATAGTCAATGGCTGTATGATCCTTTCCTATTCCGTCTAAAAAATCAATATGGATGAATACGTTTTTTCGGGCAGTTTTGATCCTCTCCACAATACTGTTTATATTAAATATATCACCTGTAAGCATAAATATTGTTGTAACCTGGGATTCCAAAGCCTTTTCCAGGTCTTCAACCCGTCTTACTGCTGCAATTACAGGATTTTGCAGAATTTTATCAAGTATGTGTTCCATCCAGCTTTAACATTCTCCCCACTATTTTAAAGATAAGGAATTATATCTTTTAAACTGTCAAAGATATAATCAGGTTTTACACTAGACAGCTTAACGTCTTCCATTTTTGTTTCGCCGCTTAAGACAAGTATACTGGTTACGCCATTATTAACTCCAAAAGCAATATCGGTATAAAGCCTGTCTCCGATTACAACCATTTGGTCCTTGGTATAACCTGTTTTGCTTAAAATCATGTCAATGGTCTCACGGAAAGGTTTACCCAGAAAACGAGGCTTAACATTGGTAGATGCAGTTACCAAGGCACATATGGAACCACTGTCCGGAATAAAGCCGTCTTCTGTAGGGCAGTTGAAATCCATGTGTGTCGATATGAATAACGCCCCGTTCCTTATAAACTTACAGGCTTTTGATATCTTTTCATAAGTCAGGGTAAGGTCGAAACTTACAACAACAATATCGGGATCTTCATCAACGATTTGAATGCCCGCATTCCTAAAAGTTTCTTCCAGCATTGGCGTACCTACAAGATAAACTTTTTTGCCGCTATAATTTTCATGGAGGAACTTAATCGTAACATCTCCGGAAGTCATAATATTCTCCCTAGTTATCCGGCAGCCCATTTTCTCCAGTTTCTTTATATAAAACTCAGGATTTTTTGATGCATTATTGGTAAAAAACAGGAGCTTTCTCCCCGTTTCTGCAAGTTTATTGAAAAACTCTTTGGAACCGTCAAGCAACCTGTCTCCTAAATAGAAAGTTCCGTCCATATCAAGTACAAACAATTTTTTTCCTGTTAATTGAATCATGATGTAGTATCCACCTGTGTTAAGTTTTTATATTATGATACCATACATAAAATGGCCAGACAATAAACTGCACCAAAGCTACTATTTACTCCATCTGAAGTTGCTGTATTATTCTGATGTTTATTGCAAGTACAGTTAAATTATAAATGCCGATATGCATGTTTCCATACATACCGGCATTTACAGCTGACTATAAAGGTTTACAGTTCTATTTTTATTTTTTGGTCATCATTTAAGTTAACTACGTAACAATCATTAACATAAGTACGTTCCGGCAATACTATAAGGGTATTGACATAATCAGTGTTGTATACAAAAGGAGCATGGTGCCATACACCAGGCCTGATAACAAAAAACGTTCCTTTTGGTATTCTGAATATTTCAAATGTATCCGGATCAATTTCCCCTGAAGGAGTAGCATATCCGACATGTATCAGTATATCACCGTCTATGGGCATGGTTCCTTCAGCGCCGTAATTATGATATTCTGTTACGTCTACGACAGGTTCCCTTTTCTCAACCCTGCAAATGGAAAAAGATACAGTACCGGAAGCATGAGTATCATATTGTATCAGGTCCCGGAAAAATTCGACAGGTTTGTCGCCTATGCATACACCGTCGGGATTTATCATATTTCTATATGTGCCATATTTGCTGAACTTTTCTAAAGAAAGCTCCTGAACTTTCTTGGTTAACATATCAAAATACCTCCTAATTATAAAACAACCAGTATTCTCCGGATTAATTAAACAAACCAATATCCGGAGTCACCGACCCCGGATATGGAAAGCTTAGAAGCTTATATTTATTTGAATGGATTTTCATCTTTATACAACATATTTGCCGGCTGGTTGAACGCTACATCCTCCACTCCAAGCATCTTCATTGCAGCAAACAGTGTCTTTCCTATATGCTTGAAGGCAACTCCAGTATGGTGCGGGTAACGTTTCCCGATGAGGACATGCCTGTAGAACCTGGCCATTTCCTTAATGGCAATTACTCCTGTGCCGCCGAAGGTTCTCGGATCAATGTCCAGCACTTCGCCTTCCGCTACATAGCTTCTCAGCTGGCAATCCGCAGTGCCCTGGAGACGGAAAATAGTGATTTCTCCCGGTCTTAATGTACCTTCAAGAGTTCCCCTGGTAATGTTGGGTTCCTTGCCGGGCTCCAACTGCCTGTGCATAATAATCTGATAGTTCATGGCAAAGCATTTCATACAGCAGCTGGGTGTATTTCCGCAGTGGAATCCCATGAACAGGTCGTTTAATTTATAATCGCCCACAATGGTCTTGTTGGCATCATACATGTCTCTCGGAACGCTGTTGTTAATGTCCAGCAAGGTAACCGGATACTGGGACGCACAAGTGAGGATATACTCGCTTAACGCGCCGTAAATATCAGTTTCGCATGCTATGGGGATTCCCCTTGTGGCAAACCTTGAGTTTATATAGCAGGGAACAAATCCAAACTGGGTTTGGAATGCAGGCCAGCATTTATTGGCAAATGCTACATACTTGGAAGCACCAAGGTTTTTCTCCATCCAGTCCATAAGAGTTACTTCATACTGGGCAAGCTGGTTGAGTATGCCGGGATACTTGTTACCCATACCCAGTTCTTTTTCCATGTCCTTTACGATATCAGGAATCCTGGGATCGTCCTTATGTTCATTGAATGTTGCGAAAAGGTCAAGTTCAGAGTTTTCCTGTATTTCAACACCCAAATCAAACAATGGCTTAATTGGTGCGTTACATGCGAAGAAGTCCATGGGTCTCGGTCCAAATCCGATTATTTTCAGGTTCTTAACGCCAACTACTACACGAGCCACATCAACAAATTCGCCAATCATTGTAGCAATTTCTTCTGCGGTGCCTATGGGATATTCAGGTATATACGGGTTCAGCTTTCTGAGGCCCAGGTTATAGGAAGCGTTCAGCATACCACAGTAAGCGTCACCTCTGCCTGCCGCGCCAATATTGTCTCCTGTTTCCTCAGCAGCAGCCACAAACATGGAAGGTCCGTCAAATTTCTGCGCAAGCATGGTTTCCGGTCCTTCAGGCCCAAAGTTTCCAAGATAAACTACAAGTGCATTGGCCCCTGATTCTTTTAGCTCTTCAATGGCCTTTAATACGTCTTTTTCATTTTCGACGGTAGTCTGGATATTGATAATATCAATGCCTTTCTCCGTACAAGCCTTTACTACTGCTTCCCTTCTTCTCTGGCTGAGTTCAATGGGAAAACAGTCTCTGCTTACAGCAACAATAGCAGGTTTAATGACAGGTATATTATTCATGTTCATCCCCCTAAACATTGGTATTATTTGTATTATATCATTACAAAACAGGCGGGACAATATCAAACCCGCCGGTTATTCAGTCATGTAACAGGCAGTTATCTCGCCGAAATAGATAACGTGGTAATCACCGGTTCTGTAGCATACATCCTTTATGGACTGGTCCAAAGTGCCCGGTTCCATGGATTGCTTGTAAACGACCTTGCATTCATAATGGAGCTGGCACTCATTTATTATGGGCACATTTACTGTTCTGCCCTCCGTCAATGTAAGTCCGCACTCCTTGAACTTGTCGTAATCCCTACCCGATCTGCTGCCACAAAAGCCCAGTTCCTTCTTCAGGTTGTCCTTCAGCGGAATGCTTACAGTAAATTCACCGGATTTGTCAATAAGGTCATACGTGTATCTGGAATACCTTACAGCCACCATGAATATAGGTTTACCCCAGATTATACCGATGGTGCCCCATCCTATGGTCATAGTATTGGTCTTGTCCTTGTACCTGGTGTTGAGAAAAGCACCCCTGGGAAGCTGTTCAATTACCTGTTCAAGATACTCATTAAAAGCGACGTCTTTCATGCTGTACACCTCCTCCCGGAAATACGTGGATGATGGTACCTGTTTTATTGCATGCTGAAAAACTGGCAATAAAAAAGATATAATGAGTGCATCAACGTAATTAATAACACATCGCCATACTTATTATATCATAAAACATTACAATAATATATAAACTTGTACAAAAACAATCCCGCAGTTAGACGATGGGACCCAAAAGCAGGATTTCCTCATTGTTCTCATAAATTGTGTTAAATTGCGATATGGGAAGAGGATTCACACCAAGACCTGTCTCAATGGTATATCCCGGCCTGTTGTACTCCTGGATAAACCAGTCCTTGTAGCCTGCAAATGCTGCTTCATAAGGCACATCACTCACGGTATATCCACTGGCTTCGGCGAAAATCCTTGCAATTTCCAGAGCCCTGGGCGGATTGAAATTGGAAAACCTCCAGTAAATCACCCTGCCCTGGGTGTGGTATGCAAGTACAAGCCTGAAATTGTGCGCCCGTGTAAATTCAGCCATCGCCTGGGTTTCAGGTTCCGATAACGGTTCTGGACCTCCATATCTGGTGGGGCCCGGACCTGTTATACCTAAGGCCTCTTCCTGGGCCTTGGCCTGTTCCCACAAAGCGGGGTAGTTGCGGTTCAGGTCAACCCCCCTGATGTTGGCGTTCCATACTTCAGAAAAAGGACGCCCGGTGGTGTTCCATCTGAGAAGATCATTGTAATATGGGTTATCCGGGCTCAGGCCCTTTAGAACTAAATCAACTCCGTCGGGATTTACCATAGGCACAATGTAGTAACTGGCATAGTTGAACAGTTGCTGAATATTATATCCCCTTATGTTTCTGCCATTGGCATAAGCTTTTGAAAAGTCTTCCACAAATTTCATCAGGACCGGAGTATTTATCCATTCCAGCGAATGATGGGTGGCATTATAGAAAACTTCAACATCTCCCCTGCCCATCTTTATATAATGAAGATTTTTGCCCAACACGCTTTGTCCTGCCACACCCACCTCCAGGAAGGGATAACGTACCTGAAGGGCACGTATATTCATCTCCAATATTTCATAAGTATAGTCAATGTCTGTAAATACCACATCAATGCCATAAGGCACTGTAATTCTCTGTCCGACTCGGAGGTTGAAAGGATCTATGCCAGGATTTGCAGTTAAAATAGCGTTTATTGTTGTATAATATCTCAAGGCTATATTGTATATGGTATCGCCCGGTTGAACGTAATAACTATCATATCCCGAGAGAATCCTGTTGAACCGTTCCCATGTCAAAGGTCCCACAATGCCATCAGGGACAAGACCATTGTTCCTTTGGAAAGCTGCTGCAGCTGATGCAGTCCTGGACCCGTATATACCGTCGACAGCTCCGGGGTTATATCCAATTCTGGCAAGAAGGCTTTGCACAAGTTTTACGGTTGGTCCTTTTGAACCTATCCTCAATGTTTCCATATGTATACCCCACATTAATTCTATTACATTTTATTATACTCAACACCAAATGTTGCAATATGTAATAAGAACCTTCCCGTCGGGGCATTTTAGATTAAGGGACAAATGTCGGGTAATAAATAAACAAGCCGGCTTACCGGTAAAATCCCGGTTTGCCGGCTGGTTTTATATCTGTCTTACACGTTAATAGCCCTTCTTGCCTGTTCATCCTTGAATTGATTTGTATAAAGCCTGTAATAACGGCCTTTCTTCTTGAGCAACTGCGTGTGGGTACCTTCTTCCACAACCTTGCCGTTATGCAGGACAAGGATCCTGTCTGCATTCTTGATGGTTGACAGCCTGTGGGCTATTATAAAGCTGGTCCTGCCCGCTAAAACAGCATTGATTGCGTTCTGAATGGCATGTTCTGTTTCGGTGTCTATTGAAGAAGTCGCTTCATCCAGTACAAAAATGGCAGGATTGCTTATTACCGCACGGGCAAAGGATATAAGCTGTTTTTGCCCCGTAGAAAGCTTGTTTCCACCTTCACCTACATCCGTGTCATATCCCTTTTCCAGCTTCATTATAAAGTCATGGGCATTCACCAGCTTTGCCGCCCGGATTATCTCTTCATCCGTGGCGTCAAGCTTGCCGTAACGGATATTGTCCTTTATAGTACCGCTGAAAAGGTGCGGTGACTGAAGCACATATCCCAGATTGGAGTGCAGCCATATCTGAGACCTTTCCCTGTAATCCTTTCCGTCAATGAGTATTCTGCCTTCCGTTGGTTCATAGAACCTGCACATCAGGTTGACAATCGTACTCTTGCCGGAACCTGTTTCACCTACCAGGGCAATGCGCTCTCCCTGGTTAACTTTCAGGTTGAAATTCTCAAGGACCTTTTCTCCGCCCTTGTATGCAAAGGTAACATTCTCAAAAACCACATTGCCTTTTATAGGTGGCCAGTTTTCAGGCCTTGGATTGAAGAAGTCACCGTAAATTCCTGCTATTTCAGGGCTGTCCTTGACATCAGGTTCTGTATCAATCAGTGACATGATCCTTTCACCTGAAGCCTGGGCATACTGGAGCTCAGCAAATATTCTTGCCAGATCCCTGATGGGTTCAAAGAACCTTACAGTATAACTGCTGAATGCCACAAGGGTCCCGTATGTCAATACACCGCGGATAACCCCGCCTCCGCCAAACCAGATTATCAGAGATGTACCTATGCTGCTAAGCAGCAGCACGATAGGCATATATGTGGCAGAATAGATAGCTGCTTTGACGGAGCTTACGTACATTTCATTTGTCAATTCCTTAAACTCGCGTAAGTTCTCCTCTTCCCTCACAATGGTCTTTGATGTCTTGGCACCCATGATTCCTTCATTGAAGGCACCCGTTATCCTCGAGTTTACTCTTCTTACATACCTGTAGGCCTTTAATATCTTTCTTTGGAAAATTACGCTTATCACAGCCAGGGGCGGAACAACACTCATGGCAATCAAAGCCAATTTCCAGTTAAGCACGAAGAGGACCACCACGATGAAAACCATCATCGTCATTCCCCATATCAGGTCCACAAGGCCCCATGCAATTACAGAGCCCAATCTCTGCGTATCAGAGGTAAGCCTTGCCATCATCCATCCCACAGGAGTCCTGTCATAGTATGACAGGGAGAGTTCCTGCAGCCTTCGGAAAGCGTGGTCCCTTATATCGGAAGTCAATCCTACCTCCACCTTGCCTGCCACCAGGATAAAGAAATATATTGCTACCGCCTGGAGTACCACCAGCAGGAAAAAGGAGACTATATAAATCTCCATGCCGTCAAGTTTACCGGGTACGATGAAGTTATCTATGGCAGTACTCGTCAGCAAAGGATAAATAGCGTCCGCTGCAGCAACACATACCATTAAGGCCATAAGCGCAGCTATATATTTTTTATAAGGTATTGTGTATTTTATGAGTTTCTTCCACAATTCCAAGTCAAAATTTTTACTGTATTCCTGTTCTTCAAAGCCAGTCATTTTTATTCCCCCTTTAACTCCCCAAGCAGCTTATCCTACGTTGTGTTCCAGTTCCACAACTTCTTCTTCTATAGATGTCTGCATGCTCCAGATACGTTTATACATGCCTTCTTCCGCAATCAGCTGCTCATGAGTGCCTTTCTGAATCAGTCTCCCTTCTTTAAGCACCAGAATGATGTCTGCCTGAGCCAGGGTAGAGATCCTGTGTGAAATGATAAATGTGGTAATATCCTTTGATCTTTCCGCCAGGGCTTCCCTTATGGCGATATCAGTCTCGGTGTCAACGGCGCTTAAGGAGTCGTCAAATATAAGAATCGGGCAATCCCTGATAATGCACCTGGCTATTGCAACCCTCTGTTTCTGGCCGCCGGAAAGGGTTACGCCTCTTTCACCAACCAGGGTATCATAACCATCGGCAAACTCACTGATGACATCATGCATGGAAGCTATATCTGCTGCCCTGAAAATCTCTTCCTCAGTGGCATCAGCCTTTGATATGGCAATATTCTCCTTGATGGTCCTGGAAAAGAGGAACGGCTCCTGGAGCACAAGTCCCACATTTTGCCTCAGCCACTTCTTGTCGATATCTTTAAGTTCCACTCCGTCGATTTTTATGCTGCCTTCCTGATAATCGTAAAGCCTTTGAAGAAGATGTACCAGGGTAGTTTTACCTGAACCGGTGGGTCCCAGTATGGCAACTGTCTGGCCTTTTTTCACGCTGAAGGTGATATCTTTAAGTACCGGGTTATTCTTGTCATACCCGAATGTAACATTATTAAATTCAATATTGCCCTCAATTTTAGGCCTCTTTGTTCCTCCAGGCATTTCTTCCTCTATTTCGGTCAGCACCTCGTTTATACGTTCGAGGGAAACCGTCATTTTACCCATATCTGACAGGATTCTTCCCATCTGCCTTATAGGCCAAAGGAGCATGCCGATATATGAGTTGAATACAATCATGGTACCCATGGTAATCTGGCCGGTCGTAGCTTTATATACACCGGAAACCGTGACAATCATGATTTGTAACAGGCACGTAAAGTCGGATACGGACCAGTACATGGCAAAAAGTCTGGTCAGTTTAAACGACAAATCTCTGAAAGTGGTGTTCTTAATATTAAATTTATCATATTCAAATGCCTGTCTCCCAAATGCTTTTACAACCCTTACCCCTGTAAGGTTCTCCTGAAGCATTGTAGATAATTCCCCTTCAGATTCATCAACCTGCCTGAATATCTGCCGTATCTTTGTGAAGAACATGAAGGCGAAGGCGAATATGAAGGGTATTAGTATCAGTGATATGATAGCCATGCTCACATCTATGGATACGATTGTCACAAGCACTATGGAAACAAGGAATACGGAATTGAGCACCTCTACCATCTGCACCGACAGGAACCGCCTGACGGTTTCAACGTCAGATGTGGACCTTTGGATAAGGTCTCCCGTTTTCGCATTCACATGGTAATCATATGACAGCTTATGAAATTTGTCATATAAACTATCCCTGACATTGCGCGCAATTTTTTCGGAAGCTGTCGCGGTCCATCTGCCCCTGTTGAAAGAAAAGAATCCCTGCAGGAGAGTGACTGATACAAGGACAAGTCCGCAGGCCCACAAATTATGAGCCAATACACTCTTGCCTCCGAAACGCTCAATGATTCTTAAAACAAATGCAGGTACATCCATAGGTTTGTCGCCGATAATGGAGTCTATGGTCGTTCTCAGTACCAGAGGAGACACAAGCTGAAACACACTGGCTGACATGGCGCAAACTATAGCTGTAAGGTAATAAAGTCTGTTTCCCTTCATCAAGTCCCAAAGTAGTGATGATTTTCTGGATTTTTGTTTACTTTGCATAAGTTTACCCCCAGGCAATAAATAGCAGGTAACGTTTGTACCAACGTATACCTGCAGTCCTGATTTCTATTATTAAGCCGTAGAAAAAGGCCACAGGTACAACTTGATTCAGCCTGTGACCTTTTTGAGTCTATAGAAATGTATATAAGTCATCTGTAACCGGTCAGAGGCCGAATAAAACCAACATTATGAAAACCAGTACGTACTCTTCCCATTAAGATTACTGAATTTTTCATTGCTCGACCTCCTTTCCTCTTTGTGAGATAACATATAATATAGTATACTGGAAAAAAATAAAAAATCAAATGCTTTTATCAAATGTAATATTTTTGTAATACAAGAAAAATAGGACAGTAATTACTAATTTATACTGTCCTTAAATTTTGCTGGTGGAGGGAGATGGATTCGAACCATCGAAGGCTGCGCCAACAGATTTACAGTCTGCCCCCTTTGGCCACTCGGGAATCCCTCCATAAAATATTATGTTTTCAAAGTTCCGGTACCGAATTTCTCGGTACCGGTTGGAGCTGGCGGACGGAATCGAACCCCCGACCTGCTGATTACAAGTCAGCTGCTCTACCTGCTGAGCTACGCCAGCACGAAATTAAGTATCCGATGAACCTAAATCTTTACAGATGGTTTCCGGTACACAATAAGCGATTGATTTGCTCAACCGCTTGTATATAATAACACGCTCCGGCACTTAAAGTCAACACTTTTTTAAAGGAAAATTGTGTGTTGCATCTATGCTGTAAGTCGGGCGTAATCCATAGTATCTTGTGTCCTGAAAGCATTTCAAATTCAAACTTGAACAGAAAGATCTGGTTTTCGAAATTTAGCAGAATTGCCCTGCTTGATTTTCTGACTTTCATAACATCCCCCGGCAAATATTATTTGCCTAAAAAAATCAGGTACGGAACAGTATCATCTATTCCGTACCCGGAAGCAATATGGCTTTAACAGCCATGGCGACCCGGAAGGGACTCGAACCCTCGACCTCCAGCGTGACAGGCTGGCATTCTAAACCGACTGAACTACCGGGCCGTGTTGGTGACCCATAGGGGATTCGAACCCCTGTTACCGCCGTGAAAGGGCGATGTCTTAACCACTTGACCAATGGGCCGTATTATTAAGTGCTGCATAAAGGTGCGGCACTGACACATGATATTTTACAGGGGGATAGATAAATTGTCAAGTGAAAAAAATGTTCAATATTGAAATCACTATGAAAGAAATTTTGGCCAGGATATACATATGAAATGTCTTTATAAGCAATTCTCAATAAGTTCCTTCCTTATTTTATCCAATAATTTTTCAACATCTTCGCTGCTGACGGAATTTAGATAGTAAGCTGCTCCCAGGCTCATCCTGTTGTTATATGTGCCTGCCAGCAGCAAAAAGCCGGGCATCCTCACTGCAGGGCCGATAATATAGGCATCTGTTACTGCTGTCTTTCCAAACGTGATAATTGAATCAGAAATTAACCCCAGATTGGATAAGCCGGGATAGCATAAACCGCCACCGAATACCAACCTTCTGTTTGCGGTTTCATTAAGCTCACCCAAAGTCTTCATATATTCCCTTAGCAATATAAAATTCATTTTTTCAACACGTTCTGCGCCAAGGGCATTTTGCAAACCCGGTATCTTTTCCATGATTGCCTTTACTGTATAAATAATCCTGTAAAGGGTGCCCTTAAATGATTCATCCTGTTCCCTGGGAATTCTTGTGGTAAATCCTCCTGAAAAATTCCTTATAGCATTTGTTCTTGATCCGGGGAGGTAACGCCGCAAATCAATGGTGGAACTTATGTCCATGGGAATACCGCAAGGCACCTTGCATAATTCAAACATGGATCTGTAATATGCCGTCAGCAGCAAATCATTTATTGTAGCTCCATTCTTTTTAGCGAATTTTTTAATGTTTCTGAATTCCCTTTCTGTAAACCGGCTGATGGTATAGGTTATATCATTATCGCCGTAAGATTTCCATGGAAACGGCCAGGGTACCCAGGGAGCATCCTGAAAAGGATTCCAGGCGGATTCGGGATCTACCCCAAGGTTATCAAACATACGGTCCTGATCTTTTCTGCCGGCTATCCTGGATTCCGGTATATAGCAACTGCCGTCGTTTCGCATGGCCGAATAAATATCCGCAAGCGTCCTTATATATTCTTTGACGCCTGTACCGTCACAGCAGGCATGATTTACCTTAATGCATAAAATATCGTCTGTCCAGGAACGTATAAGCTTTGCCTTTACCATGGGGTCATTATCCATGTCCAGGGGCCTTTCTATAAACTTCCTTATGGCATCCTCCGGATTTTCCGCCTCCTCAAAAGCGCAGAATTCCAAATCGTCAATATTATCCCTGCGTTTCCAATAAGGTTGTTCATCCTCCACGAATTGACATCCGAATACCGGCTCTGCATCCACTGACAGGCGGAAAGTGCGCTTCAGCCTGTCATAATCAAGCCGTCCGCTTATCCCCAATACCGCCTGTATCTGGCAATTTGCCACACCGTACCTGGCAAGGTAATTGCATATATCATGACCATTGGCAGGTAAAACCATTGTGCCACTTTTAAGTCCCACGTCACCAACCCCTGATTTCTCAGTAAATTTTACAGAACCACCGATTTACAGTAATCAGCTCTTTATGTCCTGTAGTAGTATAATATGGAACTTTGAAAGCAGGTGTTACTCCCGACCTTTCACATAAAAAAGGGCAGATGCATATTTTATTATGTAAAGCTAAGAAATTTCAGATTTCAGAATCAAGTATTTTGAAAAGGGAGAGTTAAATATGACTTTAAAAGAAAAATTGAACCTGCTTGAAGAAGTATTGGACGTTGAAAAAGATTCTCTAGGCGAAAACACATTACTTGAGGAAATCGAGCAATGGGATTCAATAGCAGTAATCTCAACCATAGCCATGCTGGACAATGTCTTCGGCAAAGAAGCTGAACCTGAAAAAGTCAAAAATGCAAGAACGGTGAAAGACATACTTGACTTGATGGAATGAGGTGAGGCCATGGCATCAGGAATAATCAGGGATGTGGATATCAAAGGCATCGCGTGCGCCGTTCCTGAGCAGATAATCAATAATGAGGACTACGCTTCGGTATTTGGCAAAGAGAATGTCCAGAAATTTATAAATCTCACGGGAGTAAAGACCAGGTATGTAGCGAAAGATGAACAGTGTACATCGGATTTATGCTACGTTGCAGCAAAGGAATTAATGAAAAAACTTGAATGGGAACCTTCTTCCATTGATGCATTGATACTTATAACCCAAACACCTGACTACGCAGTTCCTGCTACTGCATGTGTCCTGCAGCACAGACTGGGCTTAAGCGAAGACTGTATTGCATTTGATATAAACCTGGGATGTTCAGCATATGTTTACGGCATATGTACAGTTTCCAGCATATTGACAGCCCATGGACTGAACAGGGCTCTTTTGCTGGTTGGCGACACAAGCAACTTCGGAATAAATCAAAATGACAGTGCCACGGCAATGATTTTCGGTGACGGAGGTTCCGCCACTGCGCTTGAACGCTGTGATGGCAAAAGCTTCACATATTTCCTCAAGACAAAGGGCAGCGGTTTCAGAAGCATAATGGTACCTGCCGGCCATGCAAGAACAAGGGGCAAGCAAATCCAGGATGAGTCACTGTACCAACTTAGTATGAATGGTTCAGAAATATTCGCCTTTACAATCACAGACGTGTATAAAAGTATAGAAAGCTTCTTTGAGGAATACGGCATTGACAGAAATGACATGGATATGTTTGTTTTTCACCAGGCAAACCTTTTCATTCTGAAAAACCTTGCCAGGAAACTGAAAATCCCCATGGATAAAGTACCCGTTTCCATAGACAGGTACGGCAACACAAGCGGGGAATCCATCCCGCTTACCCTGGTGGATGTACTGGGAAATGAGAAATCCAGGGAACCTGTAAAAGTGTTTATGTGCGGGTTTGGTGTAGGTTTGTCCTGGGGAGGAATCCTCATGGATATTGACAGGTCCGTATGCCTGCCCATGATTTATACAAGTGATTACTTTAAGGGGGATGACTCGTAATGATTAATCCTCTGAATCTCAGCGGGAAAAACATCCTTGTTACGGGTGCCTCCTCCGGCATTGGAAAAGGCATTTCATTGCATCTTGCCAAGTTAGGGGCAAATGTCATCATGATATCAAAGAATGAGGAGCGCCTTAGGACGGCATACAATGAAGTTGTATCACAGAATCCATATTACAAGCCTGAACATGATAACCATTCCTATTATGTCCAGGACTTGAGCTGCCTGGATAAAATAGAGTCCATGATAGATAACATCTGCAGTGCGGGAATAAAACTTGACGGGCTTGTACATTCCGCAGGAATATCCATAACAATGCCTGTGCAGTATCTTAAGTTAAGTGATTTACAGAATATAATGGCTGTCAATTTCTTTTCATTTATAGAGCTTGTGAAACATTTTTCCAAAAGAAAATACAACCCGGGCAAAGGCAGCATCGTGGCCATATCGTCCATTTCCAGCCAGGTAGGTGCCAGGGGACTTACAGCCTATGCCGCCAGCAAGGGAGCCCTGGAAAGCGCAATAAGGACCATGGCCCTGGAGCTTGCGTCCAAAAATATAAGGATTAACGCTATTTGCCCAGGCATTATCCGGACCCAGATGTATGACAGCCTTGTGAAAATAGTCAATACCAATGATTATGAAACACAGCTCAAAAAAAGGCAGATCCTGGGTCTCGGAGAGCCGGAAGATATTGCAAATGCTACGGCCTTCCTGCTTAGCGACGCATCAAGGTTTATAACCGGAACATCCTTGATAATCGACGGGGGCTATACAGCCCATTGAAGTTATATAAAGTTATATAATTGAGGTTGTATAAATGAAAAGTGTTCATCCAGGCTGGTAATGGCCTTGATGAACACTTTTTACTGTTTCTTATTCCTGGTGCATTTTATCGTTACTCAAATTTTGCTGCATCTCAGTTATTTGTAGTTTTTGCATATCTCAGCTAATAATGTTAACTTTACCTCAGCTATTTGCAGTAATCAAATCACCTCTGCAAATACCGGTTAACTCCTCTTTTATAAACCCAAGCAGTTTTTCTATTTCTTCCCTGGCTACGGTTCCTTCATAAATACCAACGGCAAGGGTTATTACACTGTTGTATGTGCCTGCCATAAGCAGCAGTCCCGGAGGCCTTACCACAGGGGGAATGATATAAAAATCCAGGGCGGTTCTTTCACCGAATGTTATGAGTTGGTGTGAAAGAACGCCCAAATTTGAAAGTACCGGCGCGCACTTGTCGCCGCAATAATAGGACCATTGCGATACAAGCTTGTAATATGCCAGTGTTTCACTCAATGTCAGTCTTTCCACCCTTTCAAGGCCAATGGCGCTTTGGAGCCCGCCTCTGGAATTCTTGATCCTGTTCATCTCGGAAGCCACTTTGCTTAATGTCTCGGTAAAGGTCTCATTTTCAACCAGTAAGACCCTGGATATTTCCGAACCTGAAAAGTTGCGTATGGATTCGGTTTTACGGTCCGGCAAATATCTTCTCAGATCTATTGTAACAGGTATTTCCATGGGCTCCGTATATACAGGCTGCCCCATCCTTGCCATTGCCCTGTAAAAAGCCGTCAGCAGGATATCATTAACTTTTACGTCATGAATCCTGGAAAATTTCCTGATGGCAGGCAAATACCCAGGATCAAGCTGTAAAACCACCATCCGCTCCGTGTTTGACTGAACCTGCACCCATGGAAACGGCCATGTGGCCCTTGTGATTTCTGAACCTGAAATCCACTCCGATTCAGGGTCTGTTATACCCAGTTCACTGAACAACCTGTCCTGGTCTGCCCTGGTCCGCATTCGTGGCGTTGGCCTGTAAATGCCAAGGAGGTTAAGGTTATTGTAAATATCAGAAACAAGTTTTATATATTCAATCGTTCCTACACCATCGCAGCAGGAATGATTTACCTTAAAGCACAGGGTGTCATGCTCCCGGATGCGCAGGAGTTTCACCTTAACCATGGGATCATTGTCCATATCCAGGGGAGTTTCCAGGTAAGTTTTAATGGACTGTTCCAGGTCTTTTGTTTCTTCCATGGAGCATACCATGGACGGTTCAAGATTGTTTATACGTTTCCAGTAAGGGGGTTCCGCTTCCACAAACCTGCAGCCGAAGACAGGTTCTTCTTCTATGGAAAGCATTACTGCTTTCGTAAGCGTTTGAAAATCCAGGTGTCCGTCAAACTTCATGACAGCCTGGATCTGGAAGTTGGAAATGCCGTAACGGGCCACGTAATTGTATATATCATGTCCATTGGCCGGCATAACCTCTTCCTTCTCTTTTTTACTCAGCTCTGCCGCTTTCTGGTTGAGGAATTCCAGAGTGATTTTGTTAATGTCAATAATGTGGTTTACAAAATTAATATATGTTTTCTGGTAAACCTTGGCCAGGTAGTCCAGGTATATCTTGTTATACAAATCATAACTCATATGCATTCGCTCCATTGTCCAATCTCAATACCAGGTAAACATAAACCGGCTATAAACCTGTGTTGATCCTTCTTCATATTATCTTATGGAGTGTTTTGAAGAAATGTTACTACAAATATTATGTCAATATCCAAATCTATAGCCTTTCCAAGTACATATCAATAGTATTAACCAGCCATGTTTTTTCTCCCGGGATAATATCCTTGATTTTTCCTGCCGCCATTGGAAGTATCCAATCATCAACGCTGTTCAGCGAAATGCCGGATAGTCTCAGGTATTCAAAAATGTAGGTACTGTATGTCAACCATTTTGAGTATTGTATCAACGGCACAACAACAATTGGAGTATTTTCAGGCACTACGGGAGAGGTCATTATGAGACAGGTTCTTGCCACATCACTGGCAGGATTGCCCCCATAGGCATTCATCCAGTCGATGGGAATAAACTTATTGCCCGAAACCATGACATTGCCGAAATGAAAGTCACCATGGCAGACAGAAGAACCGCCGGGTAGGTTGTATAAGTATTCGATAATCCTGTAGACCCTGCGTCCCAAAATATTTGATGAACTCCATATGGACTCCGCCAGCTTTTCTCTCTGGGAAGGCAGCCCCCTGGCCTTATGCTTATGTATCCTGTATTGCAGCCTGGCAAGCTGTATGGAGAAATATTGCAGTTTCCAGGGTTCAACCAGCACCTGGTCCAGCATGGTATTGCCGATGATGCGTTCCAGGATAATGCCTTTCCGGTTATCTACGTTTATTATTTCAAAAACTTCAGGAGAAGGAATTCCGGCATCAAAAACGGCTTTCCCAATGTTAGCCTCGTTGAGGGCCCAGGTCTCGTCGAAATTATCAAAAAACAGTTTGAGTACCTTATCTTCACCCCATTCAAACACTTCCGCCGTCATTCCCCGGGACAGCAATTTTCCCTTTTGCATAATAAAGCTCCCACATTCACATATAATGAAATAGTTCTCTTTCATTATACGCACGTGGGAGACATAATGTTTGCGTGTAATGAATGTTGTTACCTTGCTTTTTTGTTTATAACCTCTTTTTTACTTCCGCCAATGCAAGTAGTTTTATTTCTGCTGCTTCTGTAAGCAATTGCGCCTTCTTTTGCTTTACATCTTGCTTGAATGCCTCATCAGTAACGGAGGGCAGGTTGATATCCACACTCAGCATTGCGGCATTCAGCGCTGCTTCGGCTAAATATACCGCTACACCTACATCGGAAATTGCGGTTTTGTTACCTATGGGAGCAAGAATAGATGCCTGCCTGAGAATATCCAGGCACACCCCGCATAATTCAAGGGGTACTAATGTTGCATTTTTTGCTGCCTCTTCCAAGGCATTCGCTTTTATTGCCTTTTCTTCATCTGTTGCTGCCGGAAGCTTCCAGGCATCCATGAATTTTTGAAATGCCAACATATCCTTATCGGTTAATATTTTTGTTTCCGTCATTAATTTTTCTATTTCTGCAAGAATGCTCTTTATATTTTCCTGCACAGCTTCATAAGCCTTCTTACCGAGGGTGAGGTTTGCCACCATGGAAACCATAGCTGCCGCATTTGCTGCCACTACAGCGCTGACGCTTCCCCCGCCCGGCGTCGGGCTTTTTGAAGAAGCCGCATTCAAATATTCATCTAGTTTCATCTCATACAGGTTCATATATGTATCCTCCTATCCAATACCCTTCTGGAGTTTCAGTGCTCTCACGGTATTACACATTATGATTGTCGTTGTGAGGCTTCCCACGCCTCCCGGTACAGGAGTGATGGCAGATGCCTTTTCCTTTACTGCATCATAATCTACGTCGCCCGTAAATGAACCATCCTCCAGTTCATTTATACCTGCATCTATTACAACTGCCCCCTGGGAAACCATGTCAGCAGTTATCAGGTGTTTCCGTCCGGCAGCAGCTATGATTATTTCAGCATTTCTGCATTCTTCAGCCAAATCCCTCGTCCTGGTGTGGCAAACCGTAACAGTTGCATCACGGCTGATCAGCAAAGCCGCAAGGGGCCGCCCCACTGTATCTCCCCTGCCGACTAACGTAACCTTTTTTCCTTTCAAACTAATACCGGACCTTTCTATAAGTTCAATACATGACAAAGGTGTTGCGGGCACCAGCGCAAGTTTTTCCTGGCCTCCAAGGATATATCCGCGGTTTACTGCAGTGACACCGTCAACATCCTTCAGGTGCCATATGGCATTCATAACCTTAGTCTTGTCAATGTGCTTCGGCAACGGAAGTTCAACCAAAATGCCGTTTACAGAATCATCTTCATTCTGTTCTTTTATGTAGTTTAGAAGTATATCTTCATCAATATCTCCGGCAAATTCCTTAAGTTCCACACAAATTCCAAGCTTTTCCCCTATTTTCACTTTGCTTTGCGCATACCATACGCTGCCGGGGTCGTTGCCTACCAGGATGACCGATAATTTAGGTATGTATCCCATAGATTTTAACTTTTCAATTTCAGTTTGAAGCTCCGCGCGAATCGCCTGAGCCACAGGCATTCCCTTGATCTCAATTGCACTCAACTTTTTCACCCTTTACTGAAAAAATTATATTGTTAGTATAGCATTTTCCAGTAAAGGTATGAAGATATATTGCAAAGGATTGCTTGAATATATTCAATTATTCCAACAAGATAACATCACCAGCCGGCTTTCATACAGTCAGCTCAACATGATACTATAAATAAAGTACGTCAATTTATCAGTTAGCGACATAAATTGTTTAATCGATAAATAAATACACTTTCCTCATTCAAAACGCTTTCTCTATTTCAATATACTGTCTTACATAGAAAAACTTTCGCTAACGGGCAAGTTGGCGACAGTGCACATTCAACATACTCTCCTTACACCCACAATCTATTATCCCCACACCAACCCACTCTCTCGAAGAGAGGGGAGTCGAACCCCTCGTCGATACCACCCGATTTCAATACACTCCCCCATACCACTCCACTTTCTCCGTGTGGGGAGAGACATCCAAAAAAAAGCTGATACGAGTGTACCAGCCCATTTCAATCCACTTTCCCCGTGCGGGGAGAGACAAGCGGGAGTGCCGTTTTTCTTTAAACAGTGGGGCATTTCAATCCACTCTCCCCGTGCGGGGAGAGACGCAACTGCATCTGCCATCTTTGACCCGAAAACAATTTCAATCCACTCTCCCCGTGCGGGGAGAGACGTTGACATAACTGGGTTTAACCGCATGAGAAGGATTTCAATCCACTCTCCCCGTGCGGGGAGAGACGGTTTCACTGTACCCAGGTTCACCATAATAAGCCAATTTCAATCCACTCTCCCTGTGCGGGGAGAGACACCCCCATATTCCATTCTCCCCAATTTCCCCGCCATTTCAATCCACTCTCCCCGTGCGGGGAGAGACAAATTGGCAGAGGCTCGTTGTCAATAGGATCGTGATTTCAATCCACTCTCCCCGTGCGGGGAGAGACAAATAAAGTAATGACTTTTTGCCGACGATATGAAGATTTCAATCCACTCTCCCCGTGCGGGGAGAGACATTCATCCTGAAGGTCAATGCCAAGGACATAGATATTTCAATCCACTCTCCCCGTGCGGGGAGAGACACGCAGTCTAGTATAACACTAAGCTACTTTATCAATTTCAATCCACTCTCCCCGTGCGGGGAGAGACTGGACTTCGTGCACGTTCCCGCAGTATTTGATGAGATTTCAATCCACTCTCCCCGTGCGGGGAGAGACAGCAAAAAATAACAAACAATACTTTAGTTTTTATTCATCTTGCACAAATATTTAAAAGTAAATATTACTTCTACATAAAAAACTTAAGGTTTTATTACATAATTTAACATTAATGTAATAATATCTTGGTGCGAATCTCCCGGGAATTTCATGTTCACTTTATATTCGCACTTTATAAAAAATTGTTTACTTAAATCAAATCGATAATTTCAGGCACACATTCTGTTTCATCTAACGTAATTTCATACGAATCAAAAGAATCCGGAATATCCTTGATAGGTTTAATATGCAATGATCGGTAAATCTTTGACGATGTTTCTTTGGGAGTCTTGCTGCTATGCTCCCACCAATATACTCTGCATACTTCACAAGAACCTTCCGGACGAGCACTAGAGACATCATTTTCAAATAAGGTACATAACGCTTTTTTTATCTTTTGTGCATCTTCATAAGTAAAGCCGGTCTTTTCTGCTAATTGACAATTAATACTGCCGCGAATTACATATAACCCAAAATTAACATAATGTTTCATTCCCATTGTGTCTGAAGACTTACCGCTTTTTCCTGCTTCACTATTAACACTTTTCGTAATTTGCATATCTACAATGTCAATAGGAGAAACACTGACTGCTTGTTGTATGGATACCGGCCCCCGTACACTGATTGATACTTCATCCCCTTTGAAAGCAAAAACCTGACCAAATGCCCGAACATCAAACCATTTACTACATGCTAATCGCACACATTTATCTCTATCAGCTTTCTTCCCTTTATCAATTTCTGCTTTAAATTCTTTATAACTGTCAGCCCGTTCTCTAAGGCTCTTGCAACCATCATCAGAGCGATCATCTGATTGTACAAAGATGCATTCTCCCATGTCTTGTAAACGATTGCGAAGCTTCCTTTTAATAGCTACATCGGAAATGATGCCATGACCAACGTAATCTTCCCTTGGACGGTTTCCATTTAGAGGATCACCATTTATGTTTGCCCGGGTAACTGAAACTATAGCAGCAAAATCAATTTTATTCTGCAGAATACTCATTATCATTCTCTCCTTCCTCATTATTTTCATTTGATTCTTCAGAAATATCAGAAGTATCCTTATTCCGACGTTTGAAATCATTTCTCTGGCAGTCATATCCAATAAGGTATTTACCGTCAAGAGGCTCATTAGAAATACGATCTTCATAAATAAACAGCTCAGTTATTTCTCCGATCAAATTCTTAAAGTATTCTCTGGAAGAAGGATTTAACTGTTTCATGTATGGTTGCAAGCTGTTCCATATTATTGTCCATGTGCGGAATGGACTACGTGAAAAGGCCTGCATATATCGTTCCGCATTAGTAGTTCGTGTTTCTCCTTTTTCGTATGTAGACCTTTCAATTCGTTCAGCCACTGCAAGCAAACGTCCATAAAGGTAACTTCTGTCACGATTGTTTTTATCCAGCTCCATTCCTAATATCACTCCTTCTTGTTCATTTCTTTGCTTTTTATCCCAATAATGTCTCTTCACCAAAGAACAGGCAACACTTAACACTTTTTCGTAGTTACGTTCGTCTTTGTAGGCTAAAGGATTAGAAGCTTTCAAAACGGCTGCCCTGACCATATCCCATGGAACTGCTGTCCCGTCAAGTATACATGGACGTAATCTTTCAAAAGCAGCAACTAACATGGGAGCTTTATTATCACTGTTTTTGGAGAGCACAAGATGCCGGTTATTATCATCTCCCTGCTCCGTGCCATAGATTGCCAATGCTATCTCCTGAATAGATGCCATTCCTTCATAAAATATCCTTTTCTTATCTTTAACGAATGAATGTTTCCAACAACAACTTTCATGCCAGAGACGAATGTTATGAAGATATCGAGAAGATTCCAGTTCTTTATAATAGATAAGAGCCAATCGCCCAGGTGTTGCACTATCAAGAGCGAGTACAACCATTTTAGAAGTATTGCTTAATTTTGTCGAGTATCCATTTAATGCTGCACTAAATTTTGCCGCAGTCATATAATTAGTTTCCGGAACATCTTTATCATTATCAGCAAATAATTCTTCCTCCAGTTCCACACTATTTTCAATTTCATCAGTAATTTCACGGTTCTCAGACAGATCTTTCAATATACCTGCAGCACTATCATAAAAATTTGGCATATCATTTAAAGCACTCTCCCAGGCTACAATACAGACACCATCCTGGCTGAAGCCTTGTCTGCGGATAATCCACTTAAGGGCATTATGGACTTTCTGAGAAGTGATAAAACCAATAACTGCAGCTTCATTGTAACCAGTTTTTTCATCTTTGGTTTTGAATCTTCCTCTATAGGTAAAGTTTGTGCTATCATTAGACGAAATAAGCTTAGCTTTTGTATCCCACTTTCCTCTAATTTTTATTGGGTTTGTTCTCGCAATCGGCATGCGCTCACCGGTCATATAACAAAGGTCTTTTTCTTTGATACTCGAACAGTAATAATCTATAAAACTGCGTTGCACTGTTTTATCTAACCATACAGCACTATCGTAAATTTTTTCTTTATCATTGAGAATTAGTTCAGGCGTATTATATTCATCTGAAAACACACGAAATCGGACAAAGACTTTATCCAATGTTGTATTCTGGATTTTAACCTTATCTGAAATAATCCCATTTTCATCAGGCTGAATAATTTTGTGGTCAATTAAGTCCTTAGCAACTGTTTTTTTCTTGACATAGTTATAAATTGCCACTACTTTAGGATGAGAATAAGGAGACTTACACCAATTGTTAAGACCTGTCACATAATCCTGAAATGCTTCCTGAATTTTGGTTCTTTTTTTCTCTCTTTCTTTTTCATTTTTTGCATCGGGGAAATAAAAAGTTACTCTGTCCAACAAATCACCGGCAACATAAGCAAGACTGTCAAAGAGTGGAAGAGCTTTAATGCCGCTGGTTCTTATTTCAGGATAAGGAACAAGAGTTTCCGCTTCATCTTTTTCCAGAATTCGGGCACTTATAAAGTTGCCATCTTTATCAATATTGATTTCAATGTTCGCCTCCATCGTATCATATCCTATAGGAATCAGAACCAGTTCTTTACCTTTCCACCATTCAACATCTCCTGCCCTGTAAATATTGGCATCATATAAAGTACACAGAGACGATATCCAATTCATTGGTTCACCTCCTTTTCACAAAATTCCATCAACCCTGAAAAATTACCTTTCTCCTGTCCAAAAGGTTTGATGGACATTTTATGAAGAATACGTCTGTCTTTTTCCGGAATTTCTTCCGGACTGGGGAATTGTATTATTCCTTTTCTCATGACTACATGATGAAACCGCACACTTAAGTGTCCTTTTTCCTGCTCCCTTATTGCTTCATCCGCATATGTAAAGCCATGGAACATATAGCCTAGGTCCAACTCATTTACATTGTCATACGCTCCAGGTTCTTCTCCAAATATACAAGGTTCTACATATCCTTGGCATTCCCTGGTTCCAAGGAAAATATCACGTCGTCCTCCTCTTTCAATCATGCGCTTTGCAATATTATGGTGTTTATGCTCATTTCGGTCAGCCATCAACTCAGGACGGTTCTCGTTCCAAATGAAATGAGCACGGACTTGATAACAGACGTCTACTAAATAGGTGTAGATGGACAAATCATTACCGCCGCTATAGTTCAACGTTCGCACTCCTTCTGACCTGGTTTGAATAATATTCATCACACGAACAGCATCAATTATCCAAATAAAAGTAGGTTTCCAGTAAACTGAAGATAAAATGCCTTTTAGAGCCTCATAAGTCGGAACATAATAAGTTGTTTTTTCGCCTCCCATTCGTGTAACTGGGTCAGAGAATAAGGCTCTGTCTCCCCTTACTAAAAATTCAACCGTGTTTCTTTTTACCTCCATACCTTCACCCCCTTTCAAAAAATCAAAACTTCTGGTTTTATATCAACTGTTTCATCTACACCATAGTCATCATCATAATAACCTGAGGGTAAAATATAAATTCCGATATCAAATTGCTCAAGTCCAACTCGCTCTCTTTTAAACCAGTCATTATATCTGAGTTGTACCGTAAATGGCTGCAATCGCCGCAAAATTTGTCGTTTTTCTTGCATAATAGTGGCGTTTTTAAGATTCTCTATCCACTTCTTTGCTTCATCATTAAACTCAACACAAACATCTACTGTTGCTTCATCATCAATAACAGCAAACATATCTCCAGCTTCTCTAAATGCTTGTCTCATTATGGGCAATTGACTTTGAGGATATTTATTTACAAATGCTTTCTTCCCAAGAGGATTAACAGTTAGTAGATCTAATAAAGTATGTTCGGGGTCATATTTTAAAGGGTATGCCATCTCGTTTTGCAGAGGGTTGAAATACCTAGCATAATATTCATCAATGGCTTTCTTGGATAATAATCCTCCCGGGTAATTTTCAGGTGACTTTTTAATGTTATAAAGCAATTGACGAGTGGCTTCTTGAGCAATCTTAAGATAGCTTAGTCGTCCAATATGTTCGTCATTAATGTTAATAATCGAAACTACTCCGCAAGAGGTTTCAAAATGACGATTGCATCTGCCAGCTGCTTGAATGATGCTATCCAGTCCAGTCAATGAACGAATCACACGCTCGAAAGAAATATCAACCCCTGCCTCAACCAAAGAAGTACTGACACAGATAATCTTTACATTTGAATCTTTTCTATTCAACAATTCTCGAATATCTTTTAACACTTTGCTACGATGGGCTGGACACATATTAGTTGATAGATGAAAGAGCTTATACGGTTTTCCTTCAATTTTATCCCGTAAATATTTATAAATATTACGGGCACAGGCTTTGGTATTTACAATCGCTAAAACAGAACGGACATTCTCAGCCTGCTCAAGTATGTAATCTCCAGCTTCCTCTGTCGAAAACCCACACTCTCTTATGTGGTTCTCAAAACATACACGTTTAAAAGCTTCAGTATATCTAGTTTCATCAGGGATAATACTTTCCGGTTTTAGAATACGAAAATCATTAATTCTATCCAACAACGGCTGCGTAGCAGAACAAAGGACTATTGAAGCTCTACAAAAAGATGCCAGGAAGTTCATAGCACCATTAAATAGTTTGAGTATCTTGATAGGCAAAGCTTGAATTTCATCCAGAATAATCACAGAATTTCCTAAAGCCTGCATACGGCGAACGGAAGATGTTTTTCCTGAAAACAGTGTATTTAAAAACTGAACCGCAGTAGTTGCTATAACAGGCGATTGAGCCCAATTTTCAATAAGTAGCTGGTACCTCTTCTCTTCCTCATCTTGATCATTATCAAAGATAACATTGGAATGATGTTCTAATATAGCTTCATTACTTCCTATGTAATTTGAAATTTCTGCTGCATTTTGCTCCAAAATAGAATTGAACGGTGCAATATAGAAAATGCGTTCTTTTCCATAACGGTAAGCTGTATATAGAGCATATCGGAGAGCAGCCAAAGTTTTACCGGCACCACAAGGCACTACCAATCTATATATGCCTGCTTCGCCTCTGTCAAATTCTGCACAATACTTTGAAATTTCCATTCGATAAGGATCCAGAACAGATGGTTTTTTACATTTTTGTAGTTCTTTTAGTTCTTGTTCATAATGGTTCAAAAAAGATTCCCACATCTGCCGCAATTCAGCTGAGGTTTTCCGTTTTGGCAAAAGTGCTTGTTCTTCAAAGCAAGCTGTATCAGTCCTATCCGCATCGATAACTATAGAAGTCAGCAACCTGGAAAACATAGATAGGTAAAATTGAGATGAACCAATCGACTTATTTTCTTTCAAAATATGGTGTATCTTTTCTGCAATATTTTTAGTGTCATCACAAGCCCGTACAAACTCTTGATTTATGAAATCTACTCCATAATAATTAAAAACAGTTTCTTTTACATAAATGTAATTATCTTTAATTTTTTTAGCTGCTTCTTCAAAAACCGCATCTCCTTCTATGGAAATACAGTCTCTAAGACCATGGTGGCTCATAATTACGGTTCTTAATATTTCCGCAGTTAGTTTAGCATTGGGTCTGGAATCAGCTAGTTCATTAATCAAAAGAGCGCCATGAGTCGAGTGAATAACAGATCCTCGTGCTACTTTCTTTCCTTCAGCAGCATCAAGAATATATTTATAGAATTCAGGTGTATTCTTTCCATCATCATGATGACGGCCTGCAATTCTTGCCAGATTAGTGAGGCCGTATTGCATTGCTATATTAGCAGCAAATTCCGCTACATTATCATTATGCTCATCGACATATTGATAACATTTATCTAGTTGCCGAATATGAGCTATAAAACGCTCAATATTTTCGCGCATTCTTTGCCTCCAATATACTAAATGCCATTTTGAAATTTTAGTATTAGCGCATAATTAAAGGTATTTTTTTACTTTCATGAACAAAAAATTACAAACTGGATAATTTCTGTAATAGAGAATCTTGCTACTTCGAGGTATACAGATTAATCCAACAATATTCTCGAACTTATTGTTTCTTCATTTAGATGTTCACTTCAACAATAAATATTACTTCTATTCTTCAATTAAAAGCCCAATAAAATAACAATATCCTAATTTCTCATCTCTATTTATACTATTATTATAAACTTTTTTTCAAAAAAAACCATACTTAATGCATATTATTTTACAAATTCTAACAAGTATACGGTTTCTCTAAAAAGAATCTTGTTGCAATTTTTCATTATTCTACATATTTTGATCTATGATATTGAAATTTTCATAAATCATTTCACTGTCGCAAAGCTTCTCATCTACCAAATTCAATCCACTCTCCCCGTGTGGGAAGAGACTGTTTGCAATTACGCCTGCTTGATTGACCGGTACAATTTCAATCCACTCTCCCCGTGTGGGAAGAGACCATTTTCTATTCTAAGTGTAGGCGAGGACATCAATTTCAATCCACTCTCCCCGTGTGGGAAGAGACAAGACCGCTTATGGGTTTAGCATTGGCAATGGATGATTTCAATCCACTCTCCCCGTGTGGGAAGAGACCAGCATACTTAAAGACGCTGCGAACAGTCACTAATTTCAATCCACTCTCCCCGTGTGGGAAGAGACATGCTTATATGGTGCAGAACCAGTACCATCTGCAATTTCAATCCACTCTCCCCGTGTGGGAAGAGACCTGGAGGTACTGTATCACTCAATAGCCTTGCAGAAAATTTCAATCCACTCTCCCCGTGTGGGAAGAGACATAGATAATAATATAATTGTATGGAGGCTGATAAATTTCAATCCACTCTCCCCGTGTGGGAAGAGACTATATTGAGCATACCGCTTATGATATATCTGCCATTTCAATCCACTCTCCCCGTGTGGGAAGAGACTGGTCTTGCAGAAGATGAGACCAGAGAGCAAAGCATTTCAATCCACTCTCCCCGTGTGGGAAGAGACTTGACGGCAATCTTGCCCTCAAAGGAGCGTTTAAATTTCAATCCACTCTCCCCGTGTGGGAAGAGACCATCGGGATTCTGAGGTTCTAAACCCCAAAACTATTTCAATCCACTCTCCCCGTGTGGGAAGAGACCCCAATCATTATCAATCAGGTTATTAGTATTTGATTTCAATCCACTCTCCCCGTGTGGGAAGAGACGCAGCCATGAAAGATTCAATGGATGCAACTGAAATTTCAATCCACTCTCCCCGTGTGGGAAGAGACTTCACAATTAGGGTAAACTTGCCTACCTTCAGATTTCAATCCACTCTCCCCGTGTGGGAAGAGACGAGGAATTATTCGACAATGGCACAGCAAAAGTCATTTCAATCCACTCTCCCCGTGTGGGAAGAGACTTCTATTAAGGGGTTCAATTCCCTAGCACTACGCCCATTTCAATCCACTCTCCCCGTGTGGGAAGAGACAGCAAAAATAAACAATTGTTATTTTCAACATTTGTACATTTTATATAAAAACTGTGTAATAAAAAAGATTTCACGATGTTAATTCGAAGAATCTTATGCAGATATTATTAAAAAAAGCTATTAATTTCTGGTGCGAATCTCCCAAGGAATTTATGTGAACTTCATATTCGCACTTATCATATCAGTAATACTCCTTCAATATCAAAACTTCCTTTTATACCTATATGTTCTATTTTGTACTTATATTTATTACCTAAATAATAAAACCGCAAACTGTCCTTTTCCTTGTCAATAATTCTCTCAAGTTTATCTTTTACCTCTCTTGATTTTGCTGCATCCATAACACATTCAAAGACAGAATTCTGTACTCTTTGACCGTAATTGGAACAAATTTTTGCAACTTTTTGCAATCTCCTTTTTCCGGCCGCTGTTTCAGTATTTACATCGTAAGTTATTAAAACTAACATACAATCACCTACTTCCATAAAAATGGGGGATAAGCATCTAAATCACCTCTAATATATCTAGCTAAAAGTAAGGCTTGAATATATGGGATTAATCCCCACTCCACTTTTTCCTCTAAAAAAGGATGTTTCACTATTTCCTGTCTTCTTTTTTGCCAATGTGTAAGGATTGTCTTTATATTGTCATCAGACATTTCCACTGCGCCATTCTCCATAATAGTAAATCCTTTTGGATCTACTATGCGTTTGTTTATTATTGTAAGTACAAAACGGTCAGCCATTACAGGTCTTAATTCCTCAATCATATCGAGAGCAAGAGAAGCTCTTCCTGGTCTGTCAGTATGATAAAAGCCGACATATGGGTCCAGACCCACAGTTTCCAATGCTGAAGCAACATAATTCGTAAGTAAAGCATACACAAAAGATAACATAGCGTTTACTCTATCTAAAGGAGGCCTTCTATTTCTTCCATCAAAGTAAAAATATTCTTTGTTCTGCAATATCATTTCATCAAATACTGAAAAATATAAAGATGCAGCTTCACCTTCAAATCCCCTTAACTGCTCGTTTGAGTTACATTCTCTTGAAAGCTCGATAAAGTTTTGAAGCTTTAGAGAAATTCTTTTTATTTTGCTCTTGTCTATGCTAATAGGATGGTCTCTTATGAACCTTTCTAAGACCCATCTTGCATTGAATATTTTCCCAACAACAATATTTCTGGCAATTCTATTACATAAAGCAGGATTATCTGATATACGGTATTGCTCTTTTCTCAATGTTACATTACCATATACTTTTCCAACTACTCTGGCTAAAAATCTACCATACGATGTCATAAAGCATAAAGATATTTGACGTTTCGCACACTCACCCATTAGTGCAGGACTTGCACCGGAATAACCAAAAGTGACAATACCTTCTAAATTATGCAGTGGAATCTTTCCTAATTGCTTATCTTGATTAATTACTACGACTGTCTCTCCATCAAGTGAAAGATAAGAGTCTGGAGTTGTAACATAAAGCGTGTTAAGTAATTTCTTCACATTCATCTTCCTTTAGCATTTGATTTAAATAGACATCTACTCTTTTGTTTTTACATAACATGGGCAAGCAGATATTAAGTAATGAACAAGCTTTACAATTCTTTTTAGGTTTCACCTTCGGCGTATATCTTCGGTTATAATATTGGTGCATCTCTTTAAACGTCTGTATAACTTTATTCCGCATTTCAGGTGTAAAATTTACTTTTACTCTGCGTCTAATTTCTCCATAGTACAAATACCCTGAATCTATGTTACAACAAAGCATGTCCTCTAGACATATAGCTTGAGCAGTAAGTTGAAGGCTATCCATATCATTAATTTTAGGCCTGCCTCTTTTATACTCGATCGGACAAGGAAGGTATTTACCCTCTCTTCCATATAATACGACACCATCTTGGGAACGATGAAATTCCACCACATCGCAAACACCATACACACCTAAATTTGCCGAAAAAACTGGCATTCCTCGTGTAATAATGATGTCCCCCCGGGTTTCCGTTTTTAAGGAATCATGAGCTGTTCTATGCATTAAACTACCTTCAACAGTCCTAACATTATCTTCCCATTGCTGTTCTATATAGATTAATGCCCATTGCCTTTTACAAAACTCGAAATGTTGTATACCTGCAAGACTAAGATATTCTTCTTCCCGGTACATTTTAACACCAGCCATATTTATATGATACCAACGGATAGATATGCTGATTGACGTTAATATTAAAAAATTTATTTTTTCTTCCGTATAAATATTTGTGTATTATATACTGCAAACAATGTAAAAAAATCTAAAGAGCAATAACAAACTTACAAAATCATTTATTTATGTATAATTATAAGTTCTCATTATAAATGGTCCTGATGAATTATTGGCAATGATGACTTAATTATGATAATTGTAATTAATAGGATTTCAAAGGCTATTACTATCAACGATAATTGATGTAGCATGTTATTTTAAAAAAATGATAGCACATTTTTTTAATAATTACCATAATTTGATATAAATTTTCAATATATGACTAAGTTTTTCGGAACTTCATAATAAATACTTCGTCTTTATATTATAGATGGGAGGGGTAGGTATGAAAAAGGGAAAGCTGCTTTTCGTCCTTCTTTATATCACCATATTTTTCTTTCATGCACCAGGAGCCAATTCTGCCAATGCAACAACGGAACATCCCGCTGCATTGGCACAAATTCCGGCTGAAGCAGAATGTTCCGTTTTAAATGATAAAACAGCATTAGTCAATAATCCTACAAATGAAGATAAAGACATCATTATACAAAGACCAAGCATAAGGGAAAACCAACAACTGGACCATCCCATGCTGATTCCGGGAAGGCTCGATATAGACCCGAAAATGATAATTCCCGGCAATCCCTTGATAGATCCCCGTATGCTAATAGACACAAATGGCAATAAATTACTGATTCAATATGAAATCAGAATTCCTGAAAAAGAGTAACTATCATAGTATGCACTGAACAGGCTGTCCTGATGAAAACGGATCAAAGATAGTGTTCTGCCAGTATTCCAAGGTTGTTGGAAACCAGTCATTCCATTCTTTTGCCCGGGTGTACTGGCAACAGACAAAAAGCAATACGGAAAGCGCAAAGTATGCATCCAGATAACGGCGGTTTGCTTTTCCGCGGACACTTTCCCACCCTTTAAGCATTACCTGCTGCTCTGCCTGGTCTGGCGAAGCGCTTATGAGCCCGCCAATATCCATGTATGAATATGTATACCCGGAAAGGGACCAGTCAATAAGCCCTATCTTTTCGCCTGTCCAAATCAGGTTGCCAAAGCCCGGATCAGAGTGGCATATTAATTTCATATCACTTTCACTCATTTCATCCATAATACAGGAAACAGTTTCAAGAGCTTTTATCACGCTTCGAATAGCTTTCGCAGGAATATATTCCGTTGCCTGCTCTGCCCTTACAACGAGTTTTCCTATAAGTTCCTGGTCATAAGAAAAGCGCGGGAATGAGTATAAACCGGGATTGGCCTCAATCTCCTGCCTGAGCATTGCTAATGTCTGCCCTGCAGAAAACAGGATTTCTTCAGTACGCTCTACACGTTCCAGGGATTCTCCTTCTACCCAGCTTAACAGGCTGACGAGAGTCCCATCAGAAAGCCGCGCAACTATATCGCCTGATACAGTTTTTACAGGTTTTTGCACAAGAATGTCTGTTTGCTCCGCCAGCGTCTCAATAAGGCCTAATTCGCCTCTCAATAACATCTCTGTTTCACCGCCGAAAACCGTCAGGTCAAAACCCTGAACAGGTTTTTTTAGCCTTAAGCAAAAAGACTGCCCATTGTGATCCACCCGGTACGTACAGTTTTCATTATGCCTAAGCTGGGTAACCTCAGCGTTTTTAATACCATATAAAGATAAAGCTTCATTAATAAAATCACTCATAATTTACTCCTTTGCTTAATAGAACGCCCAAAACAGTTTCAGCATATTTTAGTGTAATCAATTAATAACGCATCTCCTGTAGAAGTATGAGTTCATTATGTCTCTCCACTCTCTGGCATCTGCCATCTGCATTTCAAGCCTGTTGCTTACAACATTGAAGTAGACTTACACCTGTTACGCTTACTGATGACCGGTCAGATACTTTGTACAGTGTAAGACTTGGTGATGACTGCATATCCACATATAATCAATACATATTTGATAGATTAATGATATTATACCAAATTATAGTATAAAATCCCAAATGATTTTGTGCAAAATGACAAATATCATTTGTTCTGGCATCTCTTGCACACTTTTATTTTTCTTCCGTCTCCTGTTATAACCTCATATAGGAGTTTTATACCTGTTGTCTTGCAGATTGGACATGTTCCTCTGCCCCGCAGGGGCAGTCTCCACAATTTTTTTCCTCTATGATCCTTTGTCGCCATAATTTTTCCTCACTTTCTTTTAAATTGGCAGATTTAAATAAATCACTGTAAGGGGGATAATTGGTTACTTCTTTATTATTTTGTATGTCAGGAATCTGTACAGAATGCCTTTTCCTGACGAATTATTCTTCTGATGCTCTGTTCAGAAAGGTAATAAATCCGGGAAAGTTCAGGGACTTTAATTCCGTTCTCATACTTTTTATATATTTCACTGTTCCTCTTTTTAAGACTTTCCCTGGTGCCGCTTTTTTCTCCCCAAAGCCTCTTTTCCCCGTTCTTTCTGGGGATATAGACATATACGCCGTCTATAAATTCCTGGATAGTATTAAGGACATGTTCGGGAAATATTTCATCCGCTTTCAAATACTTCATACAGCCTTGCTCCTCCTGTATTTATGGTGAAGCAAAGACTACCGTTGCTGGCTTATTGCACAAAAAAGCTGCAGACGGAAAGTGTCTGCAGCTTCTTTATATATGGATACACCGAGATCATAAGATAACGTTGCTTAAGTTGCGATAGTTAAAAAATAAGCTATAAGATAGTTAAGTTAACATATGATTTATGTCAATGCCAATAAAGGTTGTCAAGTACTTTGTTTCAGGCGGTAAATATTGAGGTTATCTTATGAAAACAAGCTCCGGGCAGAACACTCCCTGACCTGGATTCAGTAGTCTTTGCCAAAGTAATAAATATCTTTCTTGTCATCATAAGAATCCCTCCTGTTCATTTAACTGTAGTTTCGCAGAAAATGTTACCATATATTAACTGAACGTTCAAGATAAAAAACAATTATGAATTGTTTTCAATCAATACATGCTTCCGTCAAGGCCGTTTATAAGTTCAATGCCGGATACTTTGCCGTTTCTGATAAGATAAACAACGCTCTTTGTACTGTCTTTTGGCGTAAAGGAATAAGCACGGTCATATTCGCTGAACCAGGCTTCATCATCATAACTGATACTATCCAGCTTCCTGAGTTTTTCCTTCAGGTTTTTTGTCCAGTGATCCAAAAGTTTTTCCTCCGTATCCCCGACAGCTACTCCTGCGGCTGCATAACCCTCCTTTTCGGTACGGATTGTTGTTACTGTATACACACCTTCATAAGGATTCAAAATAGTTACGTTCAGGCTGTCGCTCTCTATAATAAAACCTTTACCGAAACTTTCAGCCACAAAGTGTTCCCTGCTTTTCTCAATAAGACTACAACCAAACGGGAAATCCACCGGGTACGTGTTTAAGTATATACTGAGCCCACTTTCGGGTATAAACAATCCAAACAATTCAGACTGGTTCTTTCCATGGCCCATCATATAACATATATGTTGCCGGATTACATTTTCTTCTTCATCCGAAAACTTTTCTATCAGTGCAGTACTGTAAAATGTGCGGTTTTGCTCCCATTGCCGCATTACAATATCGGACAGTCCTTCCGCATAAGCGCCGTCTGATGTAAGGAATGCTTTTCCTATGTAATAGTCCCGGTAAACCTGGTCAGTGCCGTCATCATACACATCACTTACTGCGGCACTATTCAGGGCTGCCCACAGGGAATTCCACCAGGTTGTATTTTTGCCATAAGTTTTTTCAAATTCCTGCCATGTGTCATAAGTGAAATTTTCAAGGCAGGGAAGCAGTTTATAGGCACTCACATATTCACCGGCAAGTATTTTTTGCATATAGTCATGAAGATTTCCTGTGGACACAGAATAAAATCCAGGAGATTCCGGTACAGAACCAGATGGCAAGAAGCTCCTCAGTGTGGCCTTATCATGGCCGAATAAGCTTTTCACAAAGTCAAGGGCAACCCGTTCCGGCTCAAGCCTGTCCAGATTCTTACCTGCCTTGCACTCTTCCTGCAGCATGGTATAATACTCATCTGAAGAAATACCGTTTTTATCCGGAAAATATGGATATACGTATCCATACTGATCCTTCCACCGTTCAACGCACCAAATGCCGTCAATACCCTGTTCTGCGGGTTGAGAAAGGATAAGCGTCCAGACCTCATCCCTGCTGCCGTTATATTCATAATATGGATAGTAATCAACAAATATATGATTGCTGTCATAAGTGTATTCCCTGTCCCAGAATTCCCTGTCGCTGTAGGGTTCCAGATCATTTCGCGTAACAAAGTCATCTTTTATGGCTATACATTTTTCATTCAGTTCAATCCATGACTTCCACTCATCAGACTGCTCATCCAGCCCGTCCTCGTGATAAAACTGTACATCAGTAGGAATAAACCAGCCATAGTAATAATTATCATCCCTGGCGAAGAAACTTTGCCCGCTTCCGTCAGAACACAGAAACTGCTCGTATTGGGCTTTATTGTAACGTACAATGGAAAATATGTACCCGGCATAACCGTCAGGATATTTCTTCTTAGCTTCCTCAAAACTCCTTTTCTCATAAACGGAAATCAAATATGTATCTTCATATGTTTCCCATTCAGGATCAGTGACAATAATTACGTCATCAATTATGTCATTGGGAATTGATATGGCAAGACCATACTTCTCATAAATAGTGAATTTTTCTTTTTGTTCCTGCAATTCGTCCTGGTTGCCGGTTTCCTGCCCGTCAGGTTTGTTAGTTGCCGTACAGGCAGTAAAAATCAACAGTGATATTACGGTTAACACCAAAACAACATACTTTATTTTTCCTGAATTCATGTTAATGTAACCTCGCAATCGGCTAGTCTTTTCCTGGATTAGACGTAAATTTATCCAAAAAGTTCACAATGAATATTTTATATATATATATGCTAAAGCTAATATAAATACAGAATTCACTAAGGAGTTGATAGATTTGTTTAAACATGAAAAGAACCTTCTACATGAAGTTAGAGTAGATGCACCAAACGCGAATTATGCAGCTATGTTGCAGGAACAACTTGGTGGACCTCAGGGCGAATTGAAAGCAGCACTACAGTACCTTTCTCAAAGTTTTCGTATAAAGGACCCCGAAATTAGGGATTTATTTCTTGACATTGCTTCTGAGGAATTAAGCCATATGGAAATGGTCGCTACTACCATAAATTTACTTAACGGTCATGTAGTTAATGCAAATAATGCAACAATTGGTAATATAGAAGCACACGTATTAACAGGACTTACCCCTATGTTATGCAATGCATCAGGCTATTTATGGACTGCTGCCTATGTAAATGAGACTGGTGACCTTGCAGCCGACATATTGTCCAATATCGCAGCAGAACAGAGAGCAAAAGTTGTTTATGAATATCTCTACAGGCAAATCAACGATAAAGGCGTAAGGGATACAATCGACTTTTTACTAAACCGTGAAGAAGCCCATAATACTATGTTTAGAGAAGCGTTTAATAGAATTCAGGATACCGGTTCATTAAAAGATTGGGGAATTAC
>Ga0134101_1000699_pt1 | contig 34837 bp, 28 predicted proteins | sample 12_3_2metaG_FD_94446 | JGI IMG/M metagenome (GOLD analysis project Ga0134101, IMG submission 94446) | Switchgrass degrading microbial communities from high solid loading bioreactors in New Hampshire, USA - 12_48_3.3_201_A2 metaG | ecosystem: Engineered > Bioreactor > Semi-continuous > Anaerobic...
AAGCTGAGACCCTTTTTCTATAGTTCAGTTTCACTTTTTAAGTGAAAGCAATAAGAAGATAAAAACATAGTAATTATGCAGTGCCAGGCACTGTTGTATATGTTACGATGAATAATTCAGGTTAAATATTTTAAAATTAGCATCTGCATTTAAGGATTATTTAATAATTGCCCTGCTATTATGACCTCAACAATTAATTCCCGACACTGGCGGAAAGGAGTTTATCATGTTTTTTCGAATTCTTCAAAAGGAAATGCTGCGAAAAAGGACCATGAACATTATAATGCTAATCTTCATTATTTTAGCCACCACCTTTATATCCAGCAGTGTAAATAATCTTGTATCCATTTCTACCGCACTGGATAATTACTTCAAGAAGGCAGGCTTAAGCGATTATGTGGTAATCGCTATAGCCAATGAGGATAATGACAAGGCTATAACAAGCTTTTTAAACAGAAGCAAATGGGTCAATGACTGGGTCTTAGATGACAGCCTGTTCGTAATAGACGAAAATATCCGAATAAAAAACGGCCTGAAATATTCATCAAACATAGTAGTTTTTAACAGCTGCAATGTAAAGCAGCAAAAATTCTTTGACAGCAGCAATAACGTTATTACAAAGGTTAATGACGGTGAGATATATTTGCCCCTATCTATAATGGAGGAATTTAAGCTGAGTGCCGGCGACAGTATCTCTCTTGTAAAGGATGACTTTTCAATGGATTTTACCATAGCAGGCAATTTCAAGGATGCATTTTTGGGTGCAAGCATGGTAGGGGTTGAAAGATTTATCGTCAGTGACAAAGATTTTAAGGCTCTCAGGCAAGCCGGCTGCTTTATCGATGGCAAAATATATTCCATTGATACAACAGATATCCACTCCTTTGAACAGGAATTCAACAGGATGGGCTTTAGTACGGCAATGGCAGGGGATCAGGCCCTTATTGCCACCGCTTATATTATGGATATGGTAATAGCAGGCATCCTGCTGGTGGTAAGTATTTGCCTTATCCTGATATCTCTGGTGATTTTGCGCTTTACCATAATATTTACCCTGCATGAGGAATTCCGGGAAATCGGGGTTATGAAGGCCATAGGAATTAGAAATCACAGAATTCGCAGGCTATATTTAATAAAATACCTGGCGATGTCGATTGCAGGAGCTGCTCTTGGCTTTATCCTGAGCATCCCCTTCGGCAAGCTTTTCCTCAAGCAGGTATCAAAGAACATTATAATAGCAGGATCTGCCGAGTATGTTTTCATTAATCTGGCCCTGTCACTTTTTATAATTGCCATAGTGGTATCATTTTGCTATTTGTCTACCCGCCGGATAAGAAAAATGACTCCTGTGGACGCCATCCGCAATGGCTCAACCGGTGAACGCTACAGAAGCAAGTCTTTGATAAAGCTAAGTAAAACGGGCTTTTCAGCAATATTTTTTATGGCCGTCAATGATATTTTAAGCAATATAAAAAGGTTCGCTGTTCTTATACTAACCTTTACCCTTGGTACCATTCTGGTTATTGTACCGGTCAATACCGTCAACACACTGAAAAGTGAAAAGATAGTCAGCTGGCTCAGCATGGCTGAAGCGGATTTATATATGATAAAGGTTGAACAGATCATTGAGTTCATGACCCATGACGGACGCGAAAAATTAATAAAATATCTTGACAGCGTACAGGCCACTCTATCCGAGAATGGAATTGATGCATCTGTTTCCAGCGAATCCTGCTTCAATGTAAAAATATCCAAGGGAGAAAAAATAAGCAATGTTACAGCCCTGCAGGGTACGAACATCAGCGCCGATATGTATTCCTACACTCTGGGGATGGCTCCTTTATATGAAAACGAGATTGCCATAACCGCCGGTATAGCGGATGAAATTGGAGCCGGAATTGGCGACACCGTAATCGTTAAGACAAGAAATGATGAAGGAAAATATATAGTCACAGGCATTTACCAGACACTTAACAATCTGGGTAAGGAAATCAGATTTTCCGAAAAAGCCAATCCTGATTACGGTAACTGTATAGGAGGGCTGGGCGTTGTCCAAATTCGCTACAACGACAAGCCGGGCAGCAAAGTGCAGAAAGAACGTTATGAGCTTATAGTCGGTCTGTACCCGGACTATGAAATATATACCGGAAGTGATTATGTTGAAAACATCCTGGGCAATATCGCAGGACAGGTTGATGCCGTCAGGAAGATAATTGTTGTAATAATCATCCTGATAAATATGCTTGTCACAATACTGATGGTAAAATCCTTCCTGACGAAGGAAAAGGGCGAAATCGGGATGCTAAAAAGCCTGGGCTTTAACAATCAGGCAATAATCCGCTGGCAGGTACTTCGAATAGGCCTAATTCTTATATGCTCAACCCTGCTAGGTACAATTCTGTCAGGTCCTGTTGCCAGGATTTCATCCGGAGAAATTTTTGAAATGATGGGAGCCGGCAGCATAGACTTTGTGATAAAGCCTCTTGAGGTATTCTGCTTCTACCCTCTGGTGATTATGCTGGCTACGTGTTTGGTTGCCTCCATAACTGCGTTGGGGATCAGAAAGGTTAATGCATTTGATACTATAAACATGGATTAAGGGAGGAAATAAAATGGTTAATGTATTGGAAGTTAAGGATTTATGCAAAACATATATAGTAAACAAGCGTCAGAATAATGTATTAAAAAATATCAGCTTTAGCATAGCTGAAGGTGAAATGGTGGCCATAATGGGGCCGTCCGGCTCCGGCAAATCCACCCTGCTTTATACAGTTTCAGGAATGGATAGCATTACGGCCGGCAGAGTCTGCTTCCGTGGCAAGGAATATAACCGGATGTCCCAGAAGGAGCTGGCGGATATGCGACTGAAGGAAATGGGCTTTCTCTTTCAGCGGATGTATATGCTCAAAAACCTTTCGGTTCTTGATAATATCATTCTTCCTGCTTATCAGGCTGAAAGAAGCCCGAAAAAAAGAAGGCAGCTGCTGCAAAGAGGCAAGGACCTGATGAGAAAGCTTGGAATAATAGATATAGCCGACAATGATATTAATGAAATCTCAGGTGGACAGCTGCAGCGGGCCTGCATCTGCAGAAGCCTGATTAATAATCCCGGTATTGTATTTGCAGATGAACCTACCGGCGCTCTCAACCGCAGTGCCTCCGATGAGGTAATGGATGAGCTGGCAAAAATCAACCGGGAGGGAACCACTATAATGCTGGTTACCCATAATGTAAAGGTTGCAGCCAGATGCTCTCGAATAATGTATCTTGTTGACGGCAATATACAGGGAGAGTATAATTTTAGTAATAATGACAGCGAGATGAAGCTATCGGAACGGGAAAGGCTGCTGAACAACTGGCTGCTGGAGAGAAATTGGTAAAAAGTATGTTATAAGGAAGGCAAGGATTATGGCGGGATATATTACGGATATTCTTATAGTTGAGGATAATAAGGAATTAGCCGGGCTCCTGGAGGATTTTCTGAAGGCTGAAGGCTACAGTGTTATGGTTACCGACAGTGGAAGGGATGCCCTGGAATTGTTTGACGGCAATATAATCCGCCTTCTAATCCTGGACATTATGCTTCCGGGCATCGACGGCTTTTCGGTTTGCCAGAAAATCAGGGAAAAGTATAATACACCGATAATTATTGTAAGCGCCAGGGTCAACAAGGAGGATAAGCTGAACGGACTGATTCTCGGAGCTGACGACTATATAGAAAAGCCCTATGATATCGATATCCTGCTGGCAAAGATAAGAGGAATATTCAAGCGCAGGTACGAGGATGACATCCTGATTGAGCAAAATCTGAAGATAGATAAAAAGCGACGCTGTGCATACCTGAGCGACAGTCAGCTGGCCCTAACAGGCAAGGAATATGAGCTGCTGCTTCTTCTGGTGGAAAACAAGGGCAAGACCTTAAGCAAGGAATGGATTTTTGATAAAATCTGGGGGATTGACAGCTTTAGCGAACCCCAGACCCTCACGGTACATATCAAATGGTTAAGGCAAAAAATTGAAGATGACCCGAAAAACCCTCGCCATATCATTACAGTCTGGGGTATTGGCTACCGATATGAATGAGCATTTCCACACAGGGAGGCTAAGTTATCAGAATGAAAAGCTATAATCGCTTATTGGTTGAAATAATATTGCTTCTAATAATATTTATTACTGCTGCCAATATCTGCCTCTCCTCAATATTGAACAGCAGATCCCGGCGAGACTATCAGGTGGAAATAAACCGGCTGTATATGGAGATAAAAGAAAAGGGACTTGATGCCATCCGGCTTAATGACTATATATATGTTAAAAATATATCCGTGCTTGATGAAGGAAGCGATCCCGGGCAATTTTTTGAGGGAAATGATAGTGATTATGCAATCAGATATATTAACGGAGATTATTACCGCTTTGATTATCAGATAAATTTCTCCAAAAATTATATCAAAATAATACTCACAGTAAATATCTGTCTGGCATTTATGGCATTGGCTGTCATAGGAATTCTAATATTTCTGCGCATCAGGCTTGTCAAGCCATTTCATAACATTAAGGAGGTGCCCTTCGAATTATCAAGGGGCAATCTAAGTGTCGGCCTTAAAGAAAGCAGGAATAAATTTTTCAACCGCTTTGTATGGGGTCTTAATATGCTGCGGGAGCACCTGGAAAGCCAGAAAACAAAGGAACTGGCCCTGCTAAGGGAAAAAAAGATGCTTATACTTACCCTGTCCCACGACATTAAGACACCCCTCAGCGCTATAAAGCTATATGCAAAAGCTCTGATGAAAAATCTATATGACAGTGAAGAAAAGCGTATGGAAATAGCGGCAAGCATAGAGGCGAAGGCTAATGAAATCGAAGGCTATGTTGCAGAAATAGTTAAGGCCTCAAGAGAGGATTTTCTAAATCTGGAGATAAAAAAGAGCGAATTCTATCTGAAGGATTTACTTGATAATATAAACAGCTATTACAGGGAAAAGCTGGAGCTTTTAAAAATTGAATTTGATATAGCTTCCTACAGCAACTGCCTGCTGTCCGGTGATTTGGACAGAGCCGTGGAGGTTCTTCAAAATATTATTGAAAATTCAATTAAATACGGCGACGGCAGATACATACATATTCAAATTGATTCTGAGGAAAACTGCCGTCTGATTACTGTTACTAACAGCGGGAATACACTTTCCGAAAATGAGATGCCCCATATGTTTGACAGCTTCTGGCGGGGATCTAATGCAGGCGGGAATAACGGCAGCGGTCTGGGCCTTTATATCTGCCGCCAGCTGATGAAGAAAATGGACGGAGATATTTATGCGCTGGCCACAGGCAACGAGATGCGGCTGACTGCTGTATTTCGCATGCCATGACGTATCACTATGGATACGGTTCTCACCATCTTTAATTACAATTAGTGTTTATATGATTTCCTATATCATGCTACAGCTTATGTATGGTAATTCCCGCTGCTGCATATTGCTATAGCTCCAGGACAGAAGCTCCTTTTGCTGGTTCAGGAATATAATTTCAATCTACAGCAGCTTCCTGTTTGACTGATATATCATAATTGCAAGAGTGATGATAAGGAGCAGAATGCATGCGGTTATTTCATAACGGTATATCATCCTGTTTCTGGTCATAGGTGCTTGCTTGCTGACCCAGATGATAAGGTTAATGAATACATACATTAGATAACGGTATCGCTTTGTCGCATTACTTAAGGTATTGTGGACAGATATTTTCCTGCTGATAACAATAAGCAGGCCTCCAATGCCTATGCAAAGGGCAAGCGATAATAGATACGTAAGAAGGTTATGCGCATTTAGAGCTGCCGCTAAGACCGGTGTTTCACTTTCACCTGCAGTTATATTATTATAAAAAATAGCGTTTGACAATGACAAACTTATGAATGCAGCACCGTACCACCAATATATCCTGTACCAGTCAGAGGCAAGGCATTGGCGTATAAACACCACAGTTAATAGAACACCTGAAAGGATGCATCCCTGGATGGCTAAATATAGCAACCTGCTCTGTTGATATAGCTCTGCTTCTCTGAAGGCAATAGCCATAAACTCGCCTGCTGTTCCAAGCAATGTACAGAAGCCGGCCGACAAATAGGCTTTTATTCTGACTGTTTTTAGCTTATGGCTGTGTATTATGACAAAATAGGCCATAAAATTACAGGTCAGTATATGAAGATAAGTTAACATGTTTGCCGGATTTCCTTTCTCCCATAATCCAGGTATTGAATCTCAACTATAATAATTCACCACAACCAGAACCTTCTAAGGAATTCCTTCATTGGTATATATGTATACAGCTCCGTCACAAGCTAAAAAACTATGGTATATTTATACTGTGTATCTATATTATAACCATGTAACCTAATATAAAAAAGAAATAAAAAACTTCCCTTTCATAACTATATTCGCATTTTAGCTGTGACATCACAATTTGTACCGGCTCGATGAAACAGCTGACAGTAGGGTGAGCAAGCGAACATTTACTAAAAAAGGGCGAGGAACTTTGCTCCTCACCCAAATATTAATATTATTTCCTATTTACTCTTATATTGCTCTTATATGCTATTGCTCATAATCTCTACAGCCTTTATTTCATTTGCATGTGCTGATTTCAACAGTGACGCTATTTTTGCCCGTGTTTCGTCCAGGGTAATATCCTGTGTGGTTTTTATATTGAAGGCCTCCTGCCATGCCTCATATACAGCCTTATAGATTGCTGCCAACTCCATCTCTTTCATCTTGTCAAAATACTTCCATGCATAATATTTCAGTGGCGCATATGTGCCGAGGAAGTATTCCAAATTCCATGAAGCTTCAGGGTTAAAATCCTCTTCAAAATGCCTGATTAATGCAGGATATGCCTCAAGGCCTTTGGCATTGTCACACCATTCTTCACCCTTTAAGTGACTAACAGCCAGCTTTTTAGTATCACGTAAAATGCTCTCTGCAGATTTTTCAGTCTTACCCGTTACAGTCAAAACTGATAAAATCGGAATCTCACGTTTTCCCAGCTGATCATAGGGCATTTGTGCTCCTCCATTATCAGAATTGCCAAAGTCGTTAATTGCCAGAACATTAAACATCTGTGTTTCATCATCATAGCCGGTTATAAGTCCCCATTCCGGCACTCCTATGTCCCATGATACTGCAGGGATGCCATTATCAATGGATTTTTTGATGTTTGCTATAGCCTGAAGGCGCCTTTCTTCTTCAATATCATCCTGTCCCCAATAGCGACCGACATAGTCGCAGCTTAAGCCGCCATTTTCCACCCAGGGCTTCTGCATGTCAAACTGCCATATGCTGGTAGCTGACGCGCAAAGATCTGCCGATACCCACATACGGAAGGCAAAACCGCTTGTGGCAATTATATCCTCGGCATATTCAGCCCACGGGCTGTTTTTTACAGCGCAAGACAATGATTTTGCAAATGAAAACAAATAACCAGTACTATCATTTACTCCATCCCAGTTGATATTAAGCTTTTTCATAGAAAACCTCCTTAAATTTTTTTGATATTTATAAAATTACTGATCAGTAAATTCCTATGTTATGTGTTTTCCTCTTTAATTCTTCTGGCAGCGTATTTATTTAGTTTCAATCGGAATATATATTTTTTCAGAGTATATACGGCTTTGCTCTACGTAGCATTCAAACTCATAACCATCTTTGCGTATGTAGCCGCTCCCTGGCAGCCAGACATTATTGATATAATCCCATGTACGGTGAACAGTACTTATAAAATTAGCATGACTGGCCTTCGGGGTAATAAACAAGGCATATAAGCCGCCCGGTATTTCAAGCCTGACTGTCCCTCCGCTATCTCCCAAAGCTTCTTGACTGCGTATGCCTATATAATAATCCAGCTTACCTTCTGCTTCATTCCATCTGCTTACACCATAATCCTCGCATGTTTTTCCACCGGACAGGCGAAGGGATAGCTTTTTTGCATTGTATTTATTCCAAAAGTGCGGGGCATAGTCTTCATCACTTTTATAAACCGTAAGCGAAAAGGCATCCAGCGTAACAATTTCGGGTGTGATACTAAAGGGCTTTATATCAAATGATAATGGCTCGCAAAGCTTAAGGCTGTTTTTAGCCTGCTTGTATTCAGTCGGCAGAATATGATGCTCCTCTTTAAAGGCCCGTATAAAGTTTTCCTTTGAATTGAAGCCATAGGCAAAGGCAATTTCAGAAATATATTCATCACCCTGACAGATCCTCTTGGCTATTTCACTTAGTCGCCTTTTTCGTATATAGTCTGCCGGGGTCATTCCGGTAACCTCTTTGAAAACCCGCAGGAAATAATATTTTGAATAACCGCAGGCCTTTGCACAGGCAGCCAAATCTATATCGCTGGTTAAGTTTTGCTCTATGTATTCAACTGCTCTGGCTATATGCTCCTTGTAATCCATGGCCACTCCCTCTTAATCTGTAGTATTATATATTTTGCCACTGGAACCCTTCTGTAGCTAATATACATCAATTATAACATAAAGGATTGATAAAAATTGCGATAATAACCGGATTGAGTGTATGGTTTGGTGGGTTTTAAAAATAAACATGATTTTGTTATAAATTAATGAAGGCAAAGCTCCATGGTAACTAAATACCATGATTCTTTGCCATCATTATATTTTGATATATTATTCCATATCTTCCATATCAAGTTTTATTCATATCATTATTGTCTTAAATCATCTCTGACCAAGCTCACCATCAAGAATATACAAGCCATTCCATGCCCCGTTAATTCTTTCCAGTCTCTCAGTGAGTACGCTGAAGGTATCCTCTTCTTCAATCTGCTCGTCCACAAACCATGCAAGCAAATTAAGCACTCTCTGGTCTCCTTCTTCTCTTGCCTGCTTTACAAGATCATTAATACGGGCTGTTACCTTCTTTTCATGAGCAAGAGCCTTGGAGAATACATCCAAAATAGAATCAAACTCACCGTTGCCGGGATCTAACGGACGATACTTAACACCATAACCGGTTTCCTGCAGGAACTTCTTTATCTTTGCGGCATGTCCCATCTCTTCCTTTGCCTGTTCTTCAAGGAAATGTGTCATTCCCTTCATATTCAGCTTATCTAAATATGCAGCCATGCTTGCATAAATATAGGCTGATTCAAGCTCAAAATTCATCTGCTCATTCAGGTTATCGTATAATTTGCTCATTGTAAATACCTCCTTTTATATTTATAGTTGCACTTCTAGGTAATATTATTACATAATTCACCCATCCAATCAATGTATTTCTAAAAATTTATTGGGCACTCTCCAAAATATCTCCGGGCTGACAATCCAAAGCTTTCCTGAAAATAATATTCCGGCGTCGGCCAATAGTTATATTGAACCCAGCTTCACCCAGTTTGCTGTTTGAAGAGTAAATACGGCATTATTCGTTACTGTTCTCTCATACTTATTTATAAAACATTCAGACACAGCTACTGAACATATACGAGCATTAATTCGGGGAAGCAAATATCAGAATATCTTCTCAGAATTAGTCTCAGGATTATGAATATATATCAAATCAAAAAAAATGCAAATTTCTGATATAATTATACTAAGCTTTATCAAACTCCGGTTACTATATGGATGAGAGCATAAAAACAAAGGATGTGATGGCTTGGAGAAGGAAAATATCTTTGCAAAGATTACCGATGAATATTCATCAAAAATTCTCAACTGGGCAATCAAAAAGACCGGTAACCGTCCGGACGGTGAGGATTTGGCACAGGAGGCATTGCTGCAGATATTTAAGGCTGTTACCCAAAATAAAAGAATTGATAAGCTTGAACATTTTGTATGGAAGGTGGCCAATTATACCTGGTGCAATTATGTCAGGAAATTATCCAGAAGCAACTATGAGCCCCTTAATGAATCTATATCAGACAGAAATGATTTTTCAAGCGATTTGGCTGATAATGAAGAGCTTGGATTTGAGCTTGCAAAAATGCGCAGAAAAATAGCAAATTTAAGCTACATTCAGCGGGAGGCCTTGATCCTGCACTATCTCGACGGCCTGTCAATTGCAGAAGTTGCAGAAAGACTTGAAACAACAGAGAGCACCATCACATGGTATTTGTTTGAAGCTCGGAAAAAAATACGGAAGGAGTTTGATATTATGAAGGATATCAAATCACATGTATATCGCCCGGGAAGACTTTCTCTTGGCGGTTCAGGATTGATGCCTGCAAGTCCTGACACTGATAAGATTAACGAAAGTCTGATAAAGCAAAACATCTGCCTGCTATGCTACAGGGAAGGTAAAACTATCGATGAATTGGCTGAGTTAACGGGTATTCCAAAGCCTTACCTGGAATTTGATCTTGAATGGCTGGTCAGACGTGAGTTTCTGGCTCTTAATGGCAAAAAATATTATACCATCTTTCCAATAATATCCCGGAAGCATATGCAAAAAAGAGGAGGAATTTATCAAGATACACGGAAGGAATACATAGATAAAATTATAGAGTACCTATGGGATAATGAAGAAAAAATAAGGGCTATAGGCTTTTATGGTTCCGATTTTCCTACCGGAAAGCTCATGTGGTCAATAATAATGATGTTTACCAGCTATGCAAGCCGCAACAGCGAATTACTACTTAGACTAAAAAAACGTGACGACAGAGAGATACGTCCCGATGGCGGCAGGTATTATATTATGGCTGTTGACAATTCCGATAATCAGGATATTGACAAAAACGGCTTTGTTAAGCCTGATGGCTGGAATGACTATTATGGTATATGCTCAGACAGCTGCGCTACAAATGGTTCCCATGACAGATATTACTGGTTAGGTGTATATACCTTTTCCAAAAAGGAATATCATCCTGAAATAATTAATGTATACAATAAAGAAAATCAAGCTCTGCTGCATAAGTTGTATTGCAAAATAACTGTCCCTGATTTCAATCCGGATGAGCTTAACCTTATTGAAAAGGAAAAGCTTGCAGAAGCTGTTCAGGATGGTCTTGTTGAAAATATTAACGGAAATTATAGAGCTAACTACATCGTCATGACGCCGGAACAGCTTTCAAGGCTTCAGAAGGAAATATATGCTCCTCTTTTATCGGTTATAACACCTAAGATGATGGAGCTGGCACAGCTTTTTGGGAAGATGCACAAATCTGATTTTCCTAAAGTCAGCCAGGGTTATGTTGACTATCACACCTATATGGACCTGTGGGATTTTGGAGTCTACACTCTAATGTTTGCAGCCGAAGATAAGAAGCTCTATCTGCCTGAAACACCTGAAAAAGGAGTACCCTTGACTTTAGTTATTATCAGATAAGCAAAACTTATTATACCTAATTATTACATTTCGTTCTAACAGCCAGCTTGTGTAATATGGCAATGACTGAGGGTTTCCGAACCATCAGAAACTCTCAGTCACTTTATATACTAATCTAATAATTTCTTCCTTCTTAGAATTTAACTCAACATCAATCTCAATCCAGCTCCACTGCTCCTGTATAGAGCTGATAGTATCTGCCGCCCAATGCCAGCAGCTCCTCGTGGGTACCCTGTTCCACTATCTCACCATGCTCCAGCACGATAATAAGGTTGGCATTTCTGACAGTGGACAGTCTGTGGGCAATCACAAAGGTGGTTCTGTTCTTCATCAGGCGATCCATACCTCTCTCAATATGCTTTTCCGTTCTGGTATCTACCGAGCTGGTAGCCTCATCAAGGATAAGTATAGGAGCCTTTGAAATAGCTGCTCTGGCAATATTCAGAAGCTGGCGCTCACCCTGGCTCAAATTGGAGCCATCGCCATCCAGCACCGTATCATATCCGTTGGGCAATCTCTCGATAAACGAATGGGCGCTGGCTATCTTAGCTGCTGCTACCACCTCTTCATCGGTGGCATCCAGGCGGCCATACCTTATATTATCGCGGACCGTGCCGGAGAAAAGATGGGTATCCTGAAGCACCATTGCAATATTGCCTCTGAGTGAGTCCTTCTTGATATTCTTTATATCTATGCCGTCAATCAGTATTTGGCCTTCTTCGATTTCATAAAATCTGTTAATAAGATTTGTAATGGTGGTCTTTCCGGCACCCGTTGAACCTACAAAGGCAATCTTCTGACCCGGCTGGGCGGTTACGTTTATATTTTTCAGGACGGTTTTTCCCGGAACGTAACCAAATGTTACATTCTTTAATACTACCTCGCCCCTAATCATCTGTGCTCCTTCCACCTTATTGGTCTCTGCACAAATTTCAACCGCATCCTCAGGATCTGCCATTTCAGGCGTTTCATCCATTACCTCAAATACTCTTTCAGCACCGGCAAGAGCTGCATAGATGGTGTTCATTTGGTGGGACAGCTCATTAACCGGCCTGGAAAACTGCCTTGAATAGTTTGTAAATATAGTTAGACCACCGATATCAAAGTTGGTAAGCAGGCAGAGTATCCCGCCGACGGTTGCAGATATGGCATAGCTTATCTGGCTTAGATTACCCATGACAGGCCCCATAATACCGCCAAAAAACTGGGCTTTCATCTGCTTCCCGCGTAAATCATCACTCAGGAATTCAAATTCATCAATAACCGTCTCTTCGTGACAGAATACCTTCACTACCTTCTGGCCGGTGACAGTTTCCTCAATATAACCATTTACCGCACCAAGTGCCTCCTGCTGTCCCTTGTAAAATTTTCTGCTGAGCTTGCCAAGGGTATTGGCCATATATACCAGCATAGGTACTGTTACAACTACAACAATTGCCAGTATCCAGTTGGTTACAAACATCAAAAACAAGGTTCCAATCAGGGTTATAAAACCCGAAAATATCTGTGACAGGGTATTATTCAGCATTTCACCGACAGAATCGAGATCGTTTGTGAAGCGGCTCATGATATCTCCATGGGTATGGGTATCATGATATTTTACAGGAAGCTTCTGCATCTTGCCGAACAACTCATCCCTGATCTTAACCAGGGCATTCTGGGATACCCCAATCATTATTCTTTGTTGCAGGTAGGAACACAGAACACCGACAAAATATATGCATGCCATAACCAGGATAGCAACTGCCAGATTTTTTATCTTTTCCTCGGCAGTCCTGTCCGCTGAAACCAGATTGTTGATAACCGGGCGCAATATATAGCTGCCCCCCAAACTTGTAATGCTGCCTCCCAGCACACATGCAAAGACAAATAATATCTTTATCTTATCCCGTCCGATGTATGCAAACAGTCTCCTAACGGTAGCTGATGCATTCTTTGGCTTACCTCCTGCCATACCCCGCATACCCGGAGGGCCACCCGGTCCTCCGGGACGTCTTCCGCCCGGTCCAAAGCCGGGACCACCAGGGCGTGTCGGACCCCCGGGGCCGCCAATGGATTTATTTCCATATCTGCGCAATAATATCTCTTTTCTTTCTTCGCTAATCTTACTCATGCTGTCACCTTCTTATCCATCTGTGAGTAGTATATCTCTGAATATGCCTCACAGGTTTGCATCAGTTCATCATGTGTGCCAATGCCGGTGATCCTACCGTCATCAAGAACAACAATCTTATCGGCACTGATAACTGATGAAATCCTTTGAGCGATAATAATCTTCGTTGTACCCTTAAGCTCATTATTGAAGCATTCCCTGATTTTTGCTTCCGTTGCGGTATCAACTGCGCTTGTGCTGTCATCAAGAATAAGGATTTTAGGCTTTTTTAGCAATGCTCTGGCAATACATAGTCTTTGCTTCTGGCCTCCGGAAACATTTACACCACCCTGTCCCAGCTCGGTATCATAACCGTTCTGAAAAGAGCTTATAAATCCATGCGCCTGTGCGCTTTCTGCGTATCTGCAGATCTCCTCGTCAGATGCGTTTTCATCTCCCCATTTGAGATTTTCCTTGATTGTACCGGAAAAGAGAATATTCTTTTGCAGCACGATACCGACACCATCACGCAGATTCTTAAGCGAATAGTCCTTTACATCCACATCATCGACCAATACCTCACCCTGGTCTGCATCATACAATCTTGGTATCAGCTGTACAAGGCTTGATTTTCCACAGCCGGTAGAGCCAATGATGCCTACCGTTTCTCCCGGATTCAGTACCAGATTAATGTTTTCAAGCACCCATTTCTCATTGTTTTTATAATATTTGAAAAATACGTTCCTGAATTCAACCTTGCCGTATTTGACCTTTGCATCCTTGCGGCCGGCATTCTCATCTGTCAGGTCAATTTCTGTGCAGAGCACCTCATTAATACGCTTTGCGGATGCAATCGCTCTGGAGCTGCTGAGGATAATCATGGATACCATCATAAGCGACACAAGGATCTGGACCACATAGTTTACAAATGCAGTCAAAACACCTGCGGTCATGCTGCCGGCAACAATCTGTTTGCCGCCAAACCACACCACCGCCAGGGTTGTAATGTTCATAGCCAAAGTCATAACAGGCATGGTAAAGATTATAACCCTCATTGCCTTGACTGTGCTTTCCTTCAGGTCTGTATTAGCCTTTTTGAATTTGCTTTCTTCATGCTTTTCCCTTACAAAGGACTTAACCACCCTTATATTGGTCAAATTCTCCTGGGTTGTGGTATTGAGCGCATCCAGCTTTTGCTGCATAATTGTAAATCGTGGAAAAGCTATCCTCATAATTAAGTAAAGCGCAGTAGCCAGCAAGGGTATTACGCACAAAATTGTAAGAGCCAGCCTGGCATTCAGACTAAATGCCATAATAAGCGCACCAATCAACATACCAGGAGCCCTAAGCGCCATTCTCATCATCATCTGGATAATGTTCTGTACCTGTGTGATGTCATTGGTTAAGCGTGTAACCAAAGAACCTGTGTTGAACTGATCAATATTTCTAAAGGAAAATTTCTGAATTTGGCTAAACATATCCTTTCTGAGGTCATTGGCAAAGCCGCTGGACGCCTTTATGGCAAAATAGGCTCCTCCAACTCCACCGGCCATCATCAGCAAAGCTGTAATTGCAATTGTTATGCCCATCATTATAATGTAACTGACGCCTCTGTTCTCCCTTACTCCATGGTCGATGATATTACTGAGCAAAAGAGGCATAACCACTTCTCCAATAACCTCCACAATCATAAGAATTGGACCTATGATAAATGCAGGCAAATATGGCTTTATATATTTCCAATAACGTCTCATACTTTATGTCCTCTCTTTTTTAAATTTATGTCTTCCTCCATTTTTACCAGATTATCATCCAGCTTTTGCAGCAAAGCAGCCAGAATGGACTTCTCTTCATCGGTAAATCCGTCAAAAACCTTCCTGTCGGTATTCTCAAATATCTGAATACTCTGCTCTACTACCTGCTTACCCTTATCAGTAAGCGTAATTTGGTTAAAGCGGTTATCACCTTCGTCCATTACCTTATTGATATAGCCGCCCTTTTCCAGCTTTTTTAATGATACCGCTATGGTTGCTGCAGATATGCCCATAGAATCGGCTATATCCTTTTGGGATGCATTCTGATTGCGGGAAATCTGCATAAGCAAGCGGTGCTGTGCCTGGTAAACACCCGTCTCATCAAGGTAATACTGCATAATTCTCCTGTGCTTCATGGCAAATCCAATCAACAGGTGAACTAAAGTCTTATTAGTTACCTTGCTTTCTTCCATGTTATCCATTTTAAGATTCTCACCACCTTAAAATTAACATATTAATAATTATCCTGTTAATAATTAAAATGCTAATAGTTAGCTAGTTAATTTTTAATCATAGTATCACATGCAGATACAAATGTCAAGCTTCATAATGCCTTCCACTTTTGTATCCTTTAATCTAGCCGGTTATTATCTTGTTATCGTCATCTTTTTTTAAAGCCTTTACCTTATGATGCTTATAAAAGCGAATATATCGGCTCAAATATCATAAAAAATAGCAAGGCAGAATATACTACCTTGCTAAGATAAGTTTGGGTTAAATCAAATTAAGCGCAGTATCAAATATTTTAACAATCCTTTTTTATACCTTAAATACTGATACAAGCTCAATCAATCTGTCCACGCTATTGCTGACATCATTGGTTTTTTTCAAAACCTCGCCTGTTCTCTTGACTATGTCTGAAGCATTAGAAGCAAGCTCCGAGGTTTCTGCAGCACCCTTCTCCGAAGCAGCCGCGACATGCTCAATAGCCTGTGACATGTTCTCAATAGATGCATACAATTCTTCAGTAGTGGCGCTTAGATTTGTAACCATTTCGTTCAGCAGCCTGGCATCATTATCATACAGTTCTCCTGTTTCTACCAGCATATCGTAGTCCTTAACTACCTTAGTTTCTATAAAGCCAAGCACCTGTTCGGCACTCTCTGACAGTATATGTACAGATTCTATTATCGCTTTTGTTACATCCTTGATTTCATTTACCGTCTGCTTTGACTTTTCGGCCAGCTTTTTTATTTCTTCCGCCACAACTGTAAATCCGGAGCCTGCATTTCCTGCACTTGAGGCTTCAATTGCTGCATTCAGTGCCAGCAGATTTGTTTTTGAGGATATGGTCAAAATAGCATCAGACAAGACCTGTATTTTTTCAACGGCTCTTGACTGCTCAATAGCATCCCTCAACCTTACTGCTACATCCATTAGAATTTCCTGTGCCTTATGCTGCGAATCAATAGCTGTTTTCTTAAGAGAAGCAGCTCTCTTGCTTACTTCGCTTGCCGTTACGGCATTATGCTGCGTCTCGTTGGATATTGAATCGATGGCTCCTTCAATTTCATTTGATGTGGCGCTCATTTCCTCTGCCGAGGAGGAGTTCTCTTCCATTTTCAAGGCCAATCTCTCTATTATCTCAGACATCTCATTTATTTCAGAAGTCAGTGAGAACATGTTTTCATCAACATTTTTTATTGCCTTGTTTACACCATTAGCTTCTTCAATAACATTGCGAATAATCTTTGCTACATTTGCATTTATACTGTTAAAGGATCTGGCCAGTTCTCCTATTTCATCCTGGCGTCTTGAGTATTTATCCTCTATTGCATTGGAAAAATCACCCTGGCTAATTATATAGCCTTCGTGCGATAAGCGTACTATTGGTGTAGATATACCTTTACCTATAACATATGCTACTACAAGACCTGCCAGTAAAAACAAGAGCGATATAACAAGAAAATTAATCCCGAGAGTATTCATTCCTGACAGCATCTCGCTCCTGTCAGCCGAAACAGCAATCGACCAGCCGTATTTTTCTAAGGGCGCAAACCCCAATACCTTGGAGGTCCCATGGTATTTATATTCACTAAAGCCAGTTACACCTTCCGTCATCTGCCTTTGTACTTCCGAAAAGCCTTCAAATCCTATTTCTTTAGCTAAAGAACCCTCACCGTCGGCTTGTTTTGCATCAGCATCTACTGTTGGAGAGGAAACTGCATCCGCTGAATCGTCCGCTACAGTTGCTGATGATATCAAGTCGACAGCATTGATATCATCAGATAAGGAAGAACGTCTTGATTTGGCAGCATCCAACACATTCAGCAATATATCCTTATCTGAATGGGCTATTGTTTTTCCCAGACTGTTTATGATAAATGCGTCTCCTGTCTCGCCAAACTTAATTCTTCCGGCGAAATCGCTCAGCTCCATACCGTCCCTTACTGCCAGTAAAGCACCAGATATTTTTCCTTCTATTTTTACAGGAACAGCATATATCATGATAATTCCCGAGCTTTTATTATCCAGTGCGGGCTCTGTTACAATTTCTTTTCCCGACAGAGCATCCTTAACAATAGAATTGTTACTGAGATCATCCATGGTGCCATTATCAAACAAAGCCTTTCCATTCTTGTCCACCAGAATCATCTGCTTATGTCCTGCTCTGGTTACCTCATCAGATATAAACTTCAATACCTTTGTATAATCCGCATCAGACTCATCCAGCACGCTCATTATTTCTAAGGAAGCTATAATATTCAGTGTATTAAGCTGATTTTGTATTCCGTCTTCTATGGTTATGGCAGCTTCCTCAGCAACCTTAGGCATGGTTTCCTCAAGAATTCCCACCAAAGAATTTTTTGATGTGTAAAAACTAACCATACCTAAACCAAAACAGATAAAAAATGCCATCAAACCTAATAAAGCAATAATCTTGGTGCTGATTCTTCTCATATAACCCTTCCCCATGTATTATTATTTATATAAATAAGTTGATTTGTAAAAGCATGCTGTCTAGAACAGTAAAATTGTATCATATTGTTAGTTAGTCTTCAATAACTCCAATTTAAATTTTTTTAAGTATCTGACAATAAAGCCTGTAATACAACCTTTTAGCTTCACTTAGCACCGTATTATATAGGATTAATTTCAGGTAAATTATACTTCTTTGTTATATTTTTAACATTTGTTTTTATATTATTGGTAAATAAATATAAACATGGAGAAATTAGATAAAATCACTAAAGGCGCCTGCTGTAATTCATAAATGGCGCCTCATTGCTAATATTTCGGCATTAACATATTCTGTTATTTGTATTATAGCATGATTATTCGATATTTTCAATCAAAATACTTTCTTTAAAATAATAAAAAAACTGAAAATAACACCTACAAATACTAGCTTTCAAATAATAGCTTCAACATTCCGTCTTCATACCTGGCCTTTTGAACTTGCTTACTCCTTAATTTATCAGGCAGAATAAAGCTTCTTCTTTCATTTTTTATAACCAGGGTTAGCTCCTCTCCCTTTTGCGTCAGCTCCATATCACTTATATTAAAGAAGGGCAGAGCTATTTTAAATACATCCTTTCCATCCTCTTTTCCACTTGAAAAAATTGTACTGCAAAACAATATTCTTGACGGATCGGTATCTGAAAGGCTATACTCTCACACTTGTTTTCAAGTGCAAGCAAAAGAGAATTAATATATTGAAGTTCTTAAAAGCTGCTAGCATTCATTGGCATTAGCAGAATTGTATATAGGACCGGCCGTATGAATTATATATTCTTCCTAAAAGCCTCTCCTTGACAGCCAGTTAAGAAGGATCTCCTCCCTATGTGAGTTATCGATATTGGGATTGTATTTGCCAAGTGACAGCTCTGCCTCTATTCTGCCATCCTTAAGGAATATGACCCTGTCTGCTCTGGCAGCCACTTTGACATCGTGGGTGACCAGCAAAATTGCAGTTCCTTCCTTATTAACTGCATTTAGAATATTCATTACCTCTATGCTTGCGGATGAGTTAAGTGCCCCTGTCGGTTCGTCACAAAAGAGAATTACAGGATGATTAATCAAAGCCCGGCAAATGGCAGCCCGCTGCAGCTGTCCACCTGATACCTTTGTAATATCGTGGCTACCTACCCTGTCAATTCCCAGCTTAATCATAAGCTCATCCGCATCCTTTGACAGCTCTGCTTTTGGCTTTTTTGACGCCTTAAAGGCCGGTAGTATAATATTATCCCTGATGCTCATATTCTTCAGAAGATGGGAATGCTGAAATACAAAGCCCATCTTTGTTAGCCTTATCCTGCTCATTTCCTTATCGCTTAAATCGGAAATGTCCTTGCCGTCAAAATAAACCTTACCTGACGATTTCTGATCCATCCCGCTGATATTATAAAGCAGGGTGGATTTGCCTGAGCCCGACTGCCCCATAATGGCAACAAACTCGCCCTTTTTCACCTTCAAATCAACATCCCTAAGGACTCTGATTTTATCATCTCTTCCGACTTCATAATCCTTACAAAGACCCTTTGCCTCCAATATTGCTTCCATTTACAGAGCTTCCTCCTGTATTATTATTTCTTCATACTAGCTTCTCATTATCCAATTCTGCTATAACTCATTCTATTTCCTGCTTTCATTCACGTATCAAATTTACAATATTAAATTGCCTTACCACCTTACTGCAGTCCCATGCAGCAAGTATCGCTGTGCAGCTTATCATAAATGGATGCAGAAGGAACACCTGAACAGGCTGTATAGTAAAATCAATTATGCTAAGGCCGAAGCCGGCTGCTGATATAAGCCCGCCCATCATTGCTTCTCCCAGATTATCTGATAAAACGATGCCAAGCAGTATTCCTGCCAATGTCGTTATGCCGGTCTTGAACAGATATTGCAAGCGGATATCCATATTTGAAAATCCCATAGCCTTCATATTTGCTATCTGACTGCAGCTTCGCGTGATATTCAATTTAAGGAATAATACCGTTATCAGCAGGCTGATAAATACCGCCACTATATTGGCCACAAAGGCAACCTGGCCTAAAGGCTCCAGCACTATATCAAAGGTCTGTACCAGAAAATCCTCCATAGGAATCACCTTGGCAAAAGAAAACACCTTGGCATATTCATCAGCCTTATCCTCAACAGGGATTCCTTCCTTCAAATCAATAAAGTATGTATATTTGACTACATCCTTGCTATTATAGGGATATATCATTTTAGCAGTATAACCGCCATTGGTTACATCCTGATATATGCCGGATACCTGCAGGCTCTCCTCCCCATTCTCCAGCATAAGGTGTATACGGTCCCCAAGCCCGAGCGAAAGCTTCCTGGCATTCATCACCGAAAGAGCTATCTCCCCCTGCTTTATTGGCGCTCTGCCTTCAAGAAAGGATATGTCAAAGTCCGTATAATCACCGCACTCAATCAGAATTTCTTCTACACGATCCTCTGCCAGCATTTTATAACGGCACATGGCATAATCCGAAAAGCCTTTTATCTCCTCATCCGCTATAAGCCGCCTTATAATTTCATCATGCTTCCTGTTAATATCATCCACCAGCTGAAGATCTATTCTGATATCACTGACAGATGAACCCATATATGCTGCAAATCCGGGCGAGCGGAGAGTGTTGTTTAAATTGGCAGGTATGTTCATGATACAAATCGCTAGGGCATATACCAGCAGCAGTAAAAGCCATGCTCCTGAATTAATAATTAGCTCCCGTATGCCCAGAAACAGATTCATGGGAATTGCAGTATTCCTTTCTATCCTAAGCAGCTTAAGTCCGAATGCCTTTTTCTTTCTTATTTTTCTGCCTGAAGCATCCTGGGCAATCAAAGCCTGAACCACTGTAATATTCCTTATCCTTTTAAATAACCTCCGGCAAAAATACATTATTATCAAATGCACCAGCGCCACCGCCACAAGCGGGATGACCAAATCGTGCAGGCTTAACTCCTGCTTGCCGTAATTAAGCTCCATATCCGTCAAAAACAGTCCGCTGCATAAAATGGCTACAAGGCAGGCTAAGCAACAGCCGCTTAAAGAAAGGATTTTATACTTGGTCATATACAATTTCCGGATTTCCTTATGGCTAATGCCAAGCGCCTTAAGTGTGCCGATTTCCTTAATATCGTCCTCTATACCTGTCAATATGGTAAAACGCAGATTAATCACGGAAATAAATATTAGAAGCAGACTTACCAGTACAAAAATAATTGCTTTTATTCCTTCACCCAGGGCATTTACCATCACAAAAAGGGGATAGGTAACCGCAGTGCCATTGTCCGGCAACCCTGCCTTTCTGTATTCTCTGCTGAAGCTGTCTATCATATCTGTACCTGTTAGCATGAACTCTATCAGATATTCAAGTCTGCCGATATTATCCTTTAGCCTTATGTAATCAGATACACTCACCATAAATCTTGTGGAGGAAGCAAGGGAAGAGGCCATTTGTGCATCCCGGACAAAATCTGTAATGACAAACTCCATATATAAGTTGCCCTCAGATATTATTACCCGATCCCCAAGCTCCAGCCCGTAGCTTTTCATGTACTTGACAGGAACTGCTATCTCACCGTCGGATATGCTGATTATCTCGTTATTAAGGTTAAGCAGATAATCAAAATGCTTATTCTGAGTTACAAAACCGTTATCCATCATACTGTCGGACAGATTAATGCGCTCCGTAATATCGCCTCTTGCCTTTACAAAGCCGATACTGGCTCCATCCATGTTAAGCATCTCAGAAATCTGCCACTGCGTTACATAATCCAGGCTTTTTGCGAATGATTCTATCTCCGCCTGATTGATATCACCGGTATGCATCTGCATGAAATGAGGGGGCCTAGCTATGGCAAATAGCTTATTTATTGAGGCAAACGACTTATTTATTACCATAGCTCCTGAAGCCATCAGGAAGGCTGATAAAATTATAAAGAACCACTGAATAATATTAATTGCCTTGTTCCGTGCAAAATCCTTTTTTATCATTGTCCCTGTCATATGTTCACCCTTATCCAATCCTGAAAAACACAATCTATGTGATACAAAAAACATCAATCCCAAGCTTGTATTTTCAATAATCTTGTAATTATGCAACTGAACTGATATCAATTTATTTGGCTCAATGTAATATTTGCTTCAAAACATCGTTAACCGGTTTTAGCCACATGCTCCATCGATTTGATGGTTTTCGACCTCCATATAACTAATCCCAGAATTATAACAGACAAACCTGATAATATAAACATAAAGCCAATCCCTCTGCCTGGCCCTACTCCAATAAGCTTGCCAATAGTCCCGGCCAGCCATCCTCCCTCAAGTAACAGGGGATTAAAAATCTTATCAGCTAAAAGCCCTGCGGATGCATAGGCCAGGACATATCCCAGCTGGGATAATATACTGATTAGTCCCCAGGCCCTTCCCTGCAGCTCGGCAGAAATCTTGCATCTTATCATCACATCGGCGCTTGTGTTTATATAGGGCAATGTACAAAAGAACAGGACTCCTGCTGCCGTGATTATAATAATGCTAGTTGATATTCCAAAGAATGCAATTGAAATTCCTGCGATACAAAAGCCACCGGCCAGAGCCCTTACATATCTCTTTACCGGCAAGATTCCTATTACAGCACTTCCCAGCAGCATACCGATTGCGCTGACGGACTCAATCATGCCAAGCGCCTTTGAATCCGAAAAGGAAAGTACCATGGGAGAGATAAGTGTCTGCAAAAGTCCCAGATAAAAGGTAGCCACAGAAATTAGGGCAACCAGTGCTAATACCCCTCTATCACAGGCTACGGCCTTCCATCCCTCCTTCAAATCCTTAAAAAGCTGTATCCTCGTTCTTTGCCTAATTCCTGAAGCTATTCTTTTTCTGATACAAGCTACTATTGTTATAGTAAGAGCAAGAGTGGATATATCTATAATCAGAACCGTCCCGATATCGGTCACAGTCATCAGCAAGCCTCCTATAAAAGGAGAAAGCAAATACTTGGCCGAAGCCGCCAGCTGCATCATACCGCTGGCCCTGGCGTAGTCATCCTTGTTCAGCAAATCCGAAACAGTGGCCTTGTATGCAGGATCAAGAAGCGCAACAAAGATTCCGCTAATGGTTACTCCTATGTAAATCTGAAATAACCCCAAGCTTTCCATACAGTAGTAAATCAGCATATACAGCAGGCCAAATGCTGAAAATAAATCCCCGCAAATCATCATAAGTCTGCGATCAAAGCGGTCTGCAAGCACACCACCCAAAGGGTTTAAAAGTATCGTAGGAAGAAATGCCAGCAATATGGTAAGCGATACCGCACTTGCACTGTTTGTTATCCGGAACACATACACCGATAAAGCAAATGCTGTCAGCCCGCTTCCTATACTGGCTACAAACTGTCCGACCCATATTAACAGAAATTTTCTAAATGCATCATTTGCCTTCATGCCAAACTCCATCCCTAATCCATTATCCGAGCAGGGCCATAAGTACAGGCTCAAAGCTGCCAGGCTTAGCTCCCAGCAAGGTCTCAAGAGAATATATTATAGCCTGCAAAAGCCTTTGCTTCTCTTCATCTGTCAAACTAAAGATACCTTCATCAGTCAATGTCAGTGCTGCCGTAAGCATAATCTGAATTGTCTCCTTTGGATAAGGTGTTGAAAAAACACCTGCCTGAATCCCTTCATCAACAATATCCGTCAAAATAGGAGTCAGTCCATTTACTATTCCAGTTAAGGTCTTCTGATGCATCAGAGCATTTTCCGGATTGTGAAGCTCATCCATTACTCCGCTTTTTGGCTCTTCCATCCTGAGGGCAAGTATCAGCTGCAGGATCTTCTCAATCGGGCTTAAATCACTTCTTTCTTTTATAAGCTTCGCCCGTATCAAAGCACCTTCATTAAGCCGTTCTATTATAGCATCCAATACCTCTTCCTTTGATTTAAAGTAATAGTAGAAGGTTCCCTTTGCGATACCAATTTTGTTGAGGATATCATTTATAGTTGTCTTATTGTACCCTTTTGCTTCAAATAGCTCCGCTGCCGTATCCAATATTTCGTTTCTTCTTTCGTCATGTTCCTTTGAAACTCTCATATAATCACCTCAAAATTAAGCATATTTCTTTCCTCTGGTCATATAGTAAGCTCTCTCTTTATGCCATTCTAAAGAAGCAGTGGTCACCGACCGACCGTCGGTCTATTAATATTTAATATAAAACAGCCAATTTTGTCAAGTGGTTATTTAATCCTAAAGATTTAATTTTATCCATAGCTAGTAATAAAAACACCTTCCAGATGAAAATAATGAAGGGTATCCTATACCCCATTTTCACCTGGAAGATGTTTTTGTTCTATTATACTCTTATATGCATGAAAATTTATGATTCATCAGCTGTGTCCGCTTTTTTGGCCGCCTTAAAGATTACCATAATTGTCGTGCCCTCGCCGGGCTTGCTTATAAGCTTTAGCTTCGCATTATGGTATTCGGCACTGTGCTTTACGATACTAAGTCCCAGACCGGTACCTCCTGTTTCCCTTGAATGGGACTTGTCAATTCTGTAAAAGCGCTCAAATACCCGGCTCTGGTGCTCTCTGGGTATTCCAAAGCCATTGTCGGAAACAGTCAAAATTACGTTATCCGAGTCTTTCTTTACTGTTACATCAACCTTACCATTCTCGTAATTATATTTAATCGCATTATCACAAAGGTTATAGATCATTTCCTCCAAAATCTGCCTTACTCCGGAAATATAAGCGCTCTCTCCGTTTACCGACAGCCTGATACTCCTTTGCTCAGCAAGGGAGGATAGCCGGCCTGCCGTTTCCTTAGCCAGCTCAAGCAAGTCTATCTCTTCAAAAGGCATATTTACATTCTTCTCATCCAGTCTGGAAATTCGTATCACATCATCAATAAGGTTTATAAGGTGCCTTGCCTCATTGTATATTCGGCCTGCAAATTCTGCCATATCCTCCGGCTGTACCATACCGCTTTTCATAAGCTCGGCATAACCGGATATAGATGTGAGGGGAGTTTTCAGCTCGTGGGACACATTAGCGGTAAATTCACGGCGCATTTTTTCTGCAGACTGCTTCTCGGTCACATCCATAATAAATAAAATGACCCCTTTTACATTACTGTCATCCTTAACCGGGCTAGCCAGCAGATTATAGGAATTCTCAGCTATTGCAAATCTGTCCTCAAAGATATGCCCGGTCATGACCGATTCAAATGCCTTCTGGAGAAGGATACTGCGCTCCAGAGTCAGAATGTGCTTGCCTGCCACGTCCTGGCTGCTGATATTAAAAATACCGGCTGCGCTTTTATTGATAAACAGCACCATACCCTTATTGTTTAATAGTATGATTCCTTCCCTGATATTTTCGGTAATCGCATTAAATTCCTCCTGCTTCTCCTTAAGCCTTTTTACCTGGCTTTCTATCTGTTCATTCTGCTTTGCCATTCGCGCCAGCAAGGGAGCCAGTTCATCATATACATCATTGGACAGGGGATTTTCCAAATCCAGATTATTCAAAGGATAAATGATTTTTTTAGTCAGCAGATTGGCAATGTTCATAGTCAGTAAAATTACCAGCAGTGTTATTAAGCCTAGAAATGGAATAAAGCTTAAAACTGTTTTGAAGACACTGTCGGTTGTGGCCGACACCCTCAGTACTGTACCATCATCCAGCCTGACTGCCCGGTAGAAGGTCTGGCTGCCCAGAGTTTCCGACAGGTGTATCGCTTCTGCATAGCCCTTTGCCAATGCTTCGGCCACCTCCGGCCTGTTGCTGTGGTTTTCCATCTTACCGGCATCAGATTTGCTGTCAAACAGGACTGTACCATCAGCAGCTATCCAGGTAATCCTGCTGGTGTTTTCCTGTTCCTTAAGAACACTGAAGACCTCCTGCCCGATTAGATTGTAGCTGTAAGAGATAAAATTGGCTTCATTTCTGATTCCCTGTTGCATCTGATGATAGAATTCCCGATAGATGACAGCGGTAATTAATAAAGAAGTGAAAAAAATGGTTATAAGAGCAAGCAACAGCATACTTTTGTAAATACGCTTTTTCATGTATTTCCTCCGATCCGGTAGCCGACCCCTCTTACGGTTTCAATAATGCCTCCTGCCTCTCCAAGCTTGTGCCGCAGGGTACGGATATGCACGTCCACAGTACGGGTTTCTCCTTCATATTCATAACCCCATACCTTCTCCAGCAGCTTATCCCTGGTCAGCACGATTCCCGCATTTTGAATCAGATATTTCAAAAGCTCAAATTCCTTGAGTGTAAGAGTGACCTCTTTTCCGTCGACCAGAACAAGATGCCTGTCGACATTCATAATTAACCGACCGGCCTTCAATTCGGACGATGCATTAGCCTGGCCTGCCCTTCGTAATACTGCCCTGATGCGGGACAATAGCTCCATGATACCAAAAGGCTTGGTAATATAATCATCCGCTCCGGAATCCAGTCCCAGAACCTTGTCATACTCAGCGCTTTTGGCTGTTAGCATAATTACCGGAATATGCTTTGTCTTTGCCGATGCCTTCAGCTGCCTGAGTATCTCTATTCCATCCTCTCCCGGCAGCATGATATCCAGCAGGACCAAATCTGGCAGCCTTTCATCCAGTGCCGCAAAAAAGGGCTTGCCCTCACCGAAGCCAATAGCATCAAAGCCATTGGATTTTAAAGCATATATGATAAGTTCCCGAATACTTCTGTCATCCTCCACACAATAGATCATTTTCAACCTCACCTTTATGCCTGCCGGTGATGGAAAACTCCACCCATTCGGCTATATTTGTGGCATGATCCCCAATTCGCTCAAAATATTTGGCAATCATCATCATGTCAATGGCATATTCACCATTGTCTGCGTCCTCATTAATCAGTCTGATCATATCAAGCTTAACCATATCAAACAAATTATCTACATGATCATCATATTCAATTACCGCCCTGGCAAGCCTCAGATCCTGTCTTACATAGGCGTCTATACTGTCGGTAACCATTTTGATAGTAGCCTTTGCCATCTCTGTAATATGGTTGGTATTATTTGTTGTCTTTATATTGGCCAGCATAGTTATCTCGGCAATGTCTGCAGCCTGATCTCCTATCCGCTCCATATCCGTAATCATCTTAAGGGCAGATGATATCTGGCGCAAATCTCCCGCAACAGGCTGCTGCTGAAGCAAAAGTCTTAAACAGATATTTTCAATATCCTTCTCCTTCTGGTCAATGTCCTCATCTGCCGCTATTGCCCTTTTCGCCAGCTCCATATCTCCGTCTGTCAGAGCTTTTGTCGCATTTGATATAGCAGTCTCACACAAGGCTCCCATCTGTATCATCTGAGTTTTCAGCAGCTTCAGCTGCTCATCAAATCTGCTTCTCATCAACCAAACCTCCCTGTTATATAATCCTCAGTGCGCTTATCCTTTGGTATGGAAAACAGCTCCTGAGCACCGGAATACTCAATCAGTTCACCGTTCAGGAAGAAGGCGGCCGAATCCGCAATACGAACAGCCTGCTGCATATTATGGGTTACTATAATAATAGTATAATCTTTTTTCAGGTCCACAGCAAGTTCTTCAATTCTTAATGTGGAGATAGGATCAAGAGCCGATGTCGGTTCATCCATCAGCAGCACCTCCGGCTGTACGGCCAGGGCTCTGGCTATACAAAGCCTCTGCTGCTGCCCTCCAGACAGCTCAAGTGCGCTCTTTTTCAGGCGATCCTTTAATTCATCCCATATGGCGGCCTGCCGTAAGGCTTTTTCCACCAAATCATCCAGCTTAAGCTTACTACGTATTCCGTGGGTGCGGGGGCCAAATGCCACATTATCATAGACACTCATGGGGAAAGGATTGGGCTTTTGAAAAACCATACCTACCCGTTTGCGCAGCAGATTAATGTCAACATCTCTATAGATGCTTTCGCCGTCCAGTAAAATTCTGCCGTTTATTATGCAGCCCTCAATCAAATCATTCATCCTGTTAATGCTTTTTAAAAGAGATGTTTTACCACAGCCTGATGGTCCGATAAAGGCTGTTATTTCATTTGCCCTGATAGTCATATTAATCCCTTTCAGAGCGCAAAAATCACCATAAAACAAGTTCAGATTCTCTATAATAATTTTATCCATACATATCCTTTCTACCATATGGCTCTATTGTTAAGTGATCCAATCATTTACCTGTACTGATTAGCTTTTTGTCAGTCTTTTTGCCAAATAAGCCGATAAGCTGTTAATTGCAAGAACAGTCAACAGCAATATTACGGCTGTTGCATAAGCCTGGTTTAAATACAGACCTTCGCTGCTTAAAGCATACATATGAACCGACAAAGTTCGGGTTGAATCCAGCAAAAAATCCTTGCCTTCAGGTATTTTTGCCACAGTACCTGCCGTATAAATAAGTGCCGCACTCTCCCCCACAATCCTTCCGATAGCCAGAATGATCCCTGCAATTATACCTGGCATTGCAGATGGCAGAACTATTTTAAATATGGTCCTCAGCTTACCTGCCCCCAGTCCATAGCTGCCCTCACGATAAGAAGCAGGTACGGCCTTCAGCGCTTCCTCTGCAGTACGCATAATAAGGGGTAGTATCATTATTGATAAGGTGCAGGCTCCCGCCAAAAGCGACATCCCCCATCCCAGAGTGGTTACAAAAAACAACATTCCAAACAGGCCATATACAATTGATGGAATCCCCGACAGGGTCTCGGCTGTAATTCTAATTATCCTTACCAGCCTGCTATTGCTTTTTGCATATTCCACCAGATATACGGCCGATAAAGCTCCTACAGGAACCGAAATCAGCAGAGAAATAGCAATCATTAATACGGTATTAATCAAAGCCGGCATAAGGGATACATTTGCTGTACTGTATTCCCACGAAAACAGGTCAGGCTTAATATTAGGTATCCCCTTAACTATGATATAACCGGTCAAAAGCAGTAAAATACCCATGGTAATCGCAGCGGATATCATAACCGGAAGAAACAGAAGCAATGATACCGGTCTTTTTCTGTAGGATTTAAGCCTTTCCTTTAATGCTTTGTTGACATACTGCATCAGTCGGCCCTCCTTTTAAGCAATGACAGCAGCAGGTTAATAATCAATATAAATACAAACAAAACTACAGCAGTAGCAATCAGGGCCTCCCTGTGTAGCTGGGCAGCATAACCCATTTCTATGATAATGTTGGCTGTAAGGGTTCTTACACCCTTCAGCAATCCGTCAGGCATTCTTGCCTGATTTCCTGCAACCATAATAACTGCCATGGTTTCTCCTATAGCTCTTCCTGTTCCCAAAACAATTGAAGTCATTATCCCTGATTTTGCTGCCGGAAGCATAAGGTAAAAAATAGTCCTTTCATGGCTGGCCCCAAGGGCAAGCCCGCCCTCATAAAAGCTGGCGGGTACGGCCCTCAGTGCGGCTTCGCTTACCGATATGATCGTAGGAAGGATCATAATACCAAGAAGTATGGAGGCTGTAAGCATGCTGCTGCCTGTACCTCCGAAGCAGTCACGGATAAACGGTACGATTATAACAAGTCCGAAAAAGCCATATACAACTGAAGGAATCCCTGCCAGCAGGTTTATAGCCGGCTTGAAGATGCGGTAAAGCCATTTTGGACAATAGAAGGTCATAAAGACTGCTGTCAGCACACCAATGGGTACACCAATAACTACAGCTCCGGCAGTTATATATAAACTACCCAGGATCATAGGAAAAATTCCGTATACAGCTGGAATATTATTTGGCTTCCAACTTGTCCCCATCAAAAAGTCAAAGACTCCTATTTTAGCCATGGCAGGAACACCGTTTATAAATAAGAACAAGCATATCAGGGCAACAGCCAGAACAGATGTGCAGGCTGCCGTAAAAAAGACAGCCTTCATAATATTTTCTTTATATTTGGTCATAGATATATCACCTCATAATCATCCGTACAGGCATCTGTGCAGCTCTTCATTTTCTTTAGCAGCCATCAGCCTATATAGGTCATCAGTCTTTTACCGGCCATCAGCCGCTTATTTCTTCCCAGGATTTGATTTCTCCTTTGAAAATGCTCTTTATCTGCTCGCTTGAAAGCTCGTTCACCGGATTATCCCTATTAACTATTATAGCAAGCCCATCCAGAGCAATAACCGTTGCCTCCAGCTTCTCCAACTCGCTATCCTTCAAAGTTCTTGAAGCCATAGCAATATCACAATTTCCCTCAATAGCCATATTAAGGCCTGTTGTAGAATCACTTAGCTGTATTTCAATTTCTGCATCGCTGTTTTGCTCTAAATAAGCCTCCTTAAGCTTTTCCATAACAGGTGTTACGGATGAGGAGCCTGCCACCACTATTTTGCCTAACGGCTTTACACCTTCATAAGGCCCGGCTTCCGACACGGGAATATAACCATTGTCCTCTACCACCCCTTGCCCGTCGCTGCTAAGGATAAAGCTGATAAAATCCTTGGTAAGCTCGCTTATATTATTTCCAGTGGCGATGATAAAGGGTCTGAATACCTTATAGCTGTTGCTTTTGATATTTTTAACACTGGCTTCCGTTCCATCCACCCGGACTGCCTTAACGCTGTCGTTTAATGAACCAAGGGATATATAACCTATTGCATTCCTGTTGCCGGCTACAGTATTCACAACAATGGAGGTACTGTTGACAACAATAGCCTCATCTGTAGTAGTATCAATCTTGTTGCCATCAGCATCCTTTTCCTCAATACCGAGCAACTCAATGAAGGCCCCTCTGGTTCCTGAACCATCCTCCCTGGAAACCACCACAATAGCATCGCTGCCTTTACCCTTACATCCGATGAACCAAACTGCAAAAATGACAATGAACAAGATAAAGCCTATACTCTTTTTCATAATTTTGTGTCTCCCCTTTTTCTAATTCCATATACTTACCTTTGACAATTTAAATATTACGGGACTGAGGTTAAAGGCAAATACTGCTTTGCGTAAAAATTATGTAAATTTATCGATTTCAGTAATAGCATAAAAAACCGGCCCCTGATATGCCAGATAAAGCCTGACATAAAAGGCCGGTTAATTGCTTAGCAGCTATATTTAAATGGAATTAACAAATTCAGTCACAGTATGTATATATAGCTCTATTCTTAACAGCAAAGCAAGATGACCACCGCTAATTTTAGTGTTAACAACGGGATTTGGCATCAGTCGGATAAGAGACTGCTTAATCGCATCACTGAATGTATCATCATCCTCTGAAAGCAATAATAAAACCCTTCCATCAAGATAAGAATAGCTTTCCTTAGTGCTGTCCAACTCATTTATCAGATCAATCATAAGAGAGCACATATGCCGTTCATGCCTGTTGGTAAGCATACCGATAACATACCTGAAAAGCTCACTCATATACTTCTTCTCTTCAGGCGTGCATTGCACCAGATGCCCTTCCAGCTTTTTAATAAATTCTCCTCTCAGTAAGGCTATTGGCACCAGTCTTGTTAACAGGGCAGCCTTTTTCAGCCTCTTTATCATGTCCAGCATGGGTCCTTTAGTTTCCTCATCCATATCCGCAGCCAGGCAACCGGTATTTGATAAAATTAAGCCTGATACGATTTCCGGATGTCTCTTTGCAATTACCTGGGCAATAAAGCCGCCATATGATTGACCCACCAGGAATACATTATGTAGCTTCAGGCTCTTTATTAATTCAGCAATAGCATCCGCCAGCACAGAATTACTATTAGTCTCCATAGGATAATCAAAGGTCAGCACTTTAAAGGATTTTACAAAGCCTCTGAAATGATTAAAGAAAGCATCTGAAATTCCCAGTCCTCCAACCAGCAATACAAGCGCTTTATCACCGTTTCCACCAAACCTGTAATTAAATGTAAGTTCGTTAATCCTTACGCTTTGGACAGGATAATCCTTGCAAAATTTCTCTAAATCAGCCCGAAAATCCATAGAAAAGGCCTCCTTTCCCACGCAATAATCCTACACAATAAGGCCTGCTATTGAAAGCAGGCTTGATTTTTAGTATAATTAATATGATAAAAATGATGTTTAGGAGGGGTGTAAATGGCTTGCAGCAATACAATAACCTGCACTTGTACATACAGCTCATGCTCTCGACGAGGTAAATGCTGTGAATGTGTTGCATATCACCGCAGAAGCGGGGAGGTACCGGGTTGCTTCTTTTCCAAAGCAGGTGAAAAGACCTACGACAGATCCATTGAAAATCTCTACAGGGACTATAAAAAGAATAGCTAATTAATGGCATTATTTTAATGCCATTTTATTTTTTAGCCTTGTAAGTATAATATAATACTCAATGCCCCTAACCATTACGCCTGCAAAACTCGATATAAAAGGCCTCCAGTTCTTCAGGCATCAAAGGCTTGCTGTAGTAAAAGCCCTGTACTTCGTCGCAGCCCAGACTTTTTAATACATTTAGCTGCTCCTCGGTTTCAACTCCTTCAGCAACAACAGTCTTGTTAAATGTATGGGCATATTCTATAAAATGCTTTACCAGCTCCGCAATTTCTCTTCTGTCTATCTGATGAGTAAAATATTTATCTATCTTAAGCTTGTCAAATGGTATTTCCCCTACACTTAACAGTGAATTATAGCCGGTTCCAAAATCATCAATAGATATCTGATATCCTTCACCCTTCAGGCGGCACATTTTTTCAATTAATATTTTATCATTGTAAGCTATGGCTCTTTCTGTTATTTCTATCTCAAACCCGGTTTTATCCACCTTTTTTCTATCTATAATGTCCTTTGCCCATAGGGTATAAATTTCTTCATGCAGCTCATTTACAGAACTATTAATGGAACAATTAATGTCAATGCCTTTGCTTTTCCAGATATTAATCTGGGTTGTTACACTGTCAAAAACAAATTTCGCTATTCTGTTAATAAAGCCAATCTCTTCTGCAATGGGAATAAAGATGTTTGGTTCAATAATTTCTGTACCGTTTCTCTTCCATCTGACCAATGCCTCAACACCGGTCATTCTGTTGTTCATAATATTGATCTTTGGCTGATACATAACGAACAGTTCATTTTTTTCTATGGACTCCAGCAGCTCACCGGTTAAATTGTGAATCCTTCTTCGTTTGCTTTCCAAATTTTCGTCATAATTATAAATTCCCGATTCCTTTGCGTCACCCTGTTCGTACGCAATACGGGCTTTATTGTATATTTCTATCGGTGTCTTTTCCTCTCCCTGATAAACATAAATCCCCACCTTAAGGGATACTCTGATTTTATATCCGCTCATAGTTACAGGGAAGGTAAAATAATAATCCAGGACATTCCTTAGATACTCTTCATAGTCATGCGCACAATGTTCACACACCAAAACAATCAGTTCATCCTTTTCATATGAATAAACCGCATTCTGACCGCAATTATGCGAGAGCTTTTTGGCCAGATTATCAACTATGTCATAGACCAGCTTATTATCAATATATTTTTCAATTTCATAAAGATTGGTCATCTTTATTGCAATAAGCCTGAAATACTCCATTGAGCGTATTCTTTTTTCTATATCATTAAAAAGCTTTTGGGCGTTGGGAAGATTATAAAAAGGACTTTTCAAATTTCTTTCATGCTTTTCAGTATATAATTTATTAATTCTGTCAATCATGTATCCGGTTAAAAAACCTATCAATGAGAATATTAGAGAACGGGAGATCCAATTAACAGGATCCTGCATAATACCAAGAGAAACATCAAGAGGAATAAAGGGACCGGCCAAAACACCGCAAAGCAATCCTACTACCAGAGCGCCATATGCGCCCCAGAATAGCGCAGCCATAATGATGGGAATATACATTAGCTGAACAAAAACCTTTTTGGTTCCACCTGTTACATAGACCAGATATATTATCAGGCCAACCAAAATAATTAGCAGAAGAATTCTAAGCAAGTTATCTCGGGCATTTTTATCGGCTCGTCCAAAAAATGAGTTCACTCTATATAACTCCTCCCATAGCCAGTTAAAGCAGCTTGTATTGATGTCAATATCCTTGTTGTATCTGCCTTATTCCGGCAAACAGTTATTTCAAACATTCAAGCAGATCAGAATAAATTGCAAACAAACCTTTTCTATATCAACTATACCATAATTTGCACTTTTCTCAATATAAAATTGCATAATAATACATTTATTGTATTATATGTCTACATTTACACAGCATAAAAATGAATAATAGCAAGGTGTTTGATTGCAAAGACCGTGTCAATCGACTGCTGGGCCGGCAAACCCAATATTCTTGTTGTCACTCCAAAAAATATTGAAAGGGAATACGAAAACACTGCAGTAGGCTCTACTATGGGAAAAGGCTGTGCCCAAAAATCCGAGCAGCTTGGAGAGGAATATAAAAAAATAGCTGAAATGATGGGAGTTTATTATTTCGACGCCAACACAGTGGTGAAGGACTACAATAAAATCGACTATATGCATCGGGATGAAGAAGGCCATAAGGCCCTGGCCGCTGCACTTGCCCAGCTTATACCGACGATAGTGTAAATATAACCTTAATCCTGAATTATTCATGAGGGTAAAAAATCATAGATTTATCCATGGAATTATTACGACAGTTCATTTTCAAGGATAAATTTTTATGAAAGTTATTCACAAAAGGGTATAATATCCCCTTGG
>Ga0134101_1000701_pt1 | contig 34580 bp, 34 predicted proteins | sample 12_3_2metaG_FD_94446 | JGI IMG/M metagenome (GOLD analysis project Ga0134101, IMG submission 94446) | Switchgrass degrading microbial communities from high solid loading bioreactors in New Hampshire, USA - 12_48_3.3_201_A2 metaG | ecosystem: Engineered > Bioreactor > Semi-continuous > Anaerobic...
CGGGTACAACGCAATGTTAGCAAAACTTTTGAATCTGGTATATAGTTTTAAGCCGGGTATTTACAATTATGCCTATATAAGTACCAGACTCCCTTATTTAATATAGATTTTATAAAAGGCATAACTTTGCTTATAAAATGCTGGATTTAAGGTATTTGACATTGAATTAAAAATAGAGAAAACATACTTATTTTACAGAAGTATAAAAAATTTTTGAATATATATGATAATTGATGTATAATTGAATTTGTGTTGTACCAGGTATTTGATAATATTAAAAATTTTATGGGGATATCATATTAAATATAATATGAGAAATTTTTTAATTGGATTTATAATTATTGTTTTTGCGATTGCATTTATAGCTTCTTCGTATTTTCTTGGCGTATATAGGAAAGAAAAAAGATTAATGAAATATATACCTGCCGGGACAGCAGCTGTTTTAGCTCTTTTTGCATTTATTAAAGCATTGCATTTCCCTAAAGGCCTTGATGATTTATTCTATTTACCCTTTGGGATAATTATGTTAATTATATTTGCCATATCCATTACAGTTGCTATAATAATGGAACTGGTGAATATTAAAAAATATAAATAAAGCTGTATGTAATCCGGTATCAGGGTGTGTACATGCTTTATTTTACAAATCTGTCTGTAACAATTTGTTTTATGCTTGTACATTTATTCAAGTAGCATGTTATCTAATGCTTGATAAACTGTATAAGGGGTGTGGAGCTATTAATGCGAAAAAAAATATGTAAAATATATGAATGCTCGGAAGGAGATATTATAGCATCCGATGTATATACCAGTTCGGGTGTGTTTATCGTGCCTGCAAGAACAGCCTTTAATGAATACATAAGGATGAAGCTTGAAAGTTTAAATGTAAGGCAAATAGAGATATACGACTGGGCAGGTTCCTCAAAGGTATCTTCAGGGTCCGATGATGAGAATTTAAAGCGTGATTACTGCGAAAAGGTTAATATTATCAAGTCGGTTTTTCTGGATATAGCAGCAGGAAGGGAACTGAATCTGGCAATTATAGCTTCTATAGCAGAGTCTATCTATTCAGAAATTTATTCCAATTATGATCTGGCAAAATGCATAAGCTTTGTGAAAGACGCTGACAAATATACATATACCCATTGCCTAAATGTTTCAATCTATTGCATGTTTATAGCAAAATGGCTTAAGATGAATGACAATGAAATCAAAGATGTTATAAAAAGCGGTTTGCTTCATGACATAGGCAAAGCAAAAATACCTCAGTACATACTAAATAAATGCGGACCTTTGGATGATGACGAGTTTGAAATAATGAAAAAGCATCCTGAGCTTGGTTATGAACTGATATATCCTATAAGCAGTATAGGAGATAAGATAAAGAAAGCAGTGTTAATGCATCACGAAAGAGAAAACGGTTCAGGTTATCCAATGGGCCTTCATTCAGAAGAAATCGAGCAATATGCAAAAATTGTAGCTATAGCTGATATTTATGACGCTCTTACGACAAAGCGTGTATATAGGCCAAAACTAACACCTTTTGATACTTTTAAAGAGATAGAAAGCATAGCTATGGGAGAAAATTTATATGATTTAAAAATTTTGCTTTCTTTCCTGACAAACATATCTACATATTATATAGGTGCGAAGATAAAATTGAATGATAATCGCTACGGTGAGATAGTTTATATACCTCCCTATGACATATCAAATCCTATTATTAAAATTGATAATAAGTATATTAATATAAAAAATGAACCTGAACTTAAGATTACTGAAGTTTTATAATTAACTTGCACAACTTTGGAAACATATGAAAACACACCCCATATAAATTTAAACATATATTGTTTGCACATCCATATATAAATTTGCATATAAACATAATTAATGATAAAACTTATATACATATGCTTATCGTATTGACAGGAACTTAATTTCCAGGACAGGAATAATTAATTCCATTATGAATATATAAGCAAAACTATTGTTGAAATTTTCATGCATATATGATATGATAGTGAAAAAATTAACTAAGTGTCTTGCATGATTATTATACAGCTAAAATAAGTTAAGAACTTAGAAACATTGATATTGTAAATGTGCAATAGCATAAATAAATCGCATGGAGGGAGAAAATTGATGACATCAAACAAAAAATTGCAAGAATGGGTAAAAGAAATGGCAGAAATGTGCCAACCAGATAAAATTTACTGGTGTGACGGTTCACAGGAAGAAAACGACCGTCTGTTAAAAGAAATGGTAGACTCAGGATTGGCAAGGCCGTTAAATCCTGAAAAACGTCCGGGATGTTATGCCTTCAACAGTGACCCGTCCGACGTGGCTCGTGTTGAAGACAGAACTTATATAGCTTCAAAAACACAGGAAGATGCAGGTCCAACAAATAACTGGATTGATCCTGTTGAACTGAAAGCAACAATGAAAGAATTATATAAAGGCTGCATGAAGGGCAGGACTATGTATGTAATTCCGTTCTCTATGGGACCTATAGGCTCACCTATATCAAAAATCGGTGTTGAGCTTACAGATAGCCCTTATGTTGTAGTTAACATGCGTATAATGACCCGTATGGGAAAAGAAGTTCTTGATGCTCTTGGTGAGAACGATGAATTTGTTCCTTGTTTGCATTCAGTAGGTGCACCTTTGAAAGAAGGAGAAAAAGATACAAAATGGCCTTGCGCACCTATGGAAAAGAAATATATCAGCCATTTCCCGGAAGAAAGGACTATCTGGTCATATGGTTCAGGCTACGGCGGAAACGCTCTTCTTGGGAAAAAATGTTTTGCACTTCGTATCGCTTCTGTTTTAGCACGCGACGAAGGATGGCTTGCTGAACATATGCTCATACTTAAAATCACTGATCCTAAGGGTAATGTGAAATATATATGCGGTGCTTTCCCAAGTGCTTGCGGAAAGACAAACCTTGCGATGCTAGTTCCGACTATACCTGGATGGAAGGTTGAAACAATCGGTGATGATATAGCATGGATGAAGTTCGGAAAAGACGGACGTCTTTATGCTATCAATCCTGAAGCAGGATTCTTCGGTGTTGCACCTGGTACTTCCATGGATTCAAATCCTAATGCAATGCGCACTATACAAAAGAATACAATATTTACTAACTGCGCTATTACTGATGATGGAGATGTATGGTGGGAAGGTATCGGTTATGATGCTCCAAGCCATCTTATAGATTGGAGAAAGAATGACTGGACTCCTGAATCAGGAACTCCGGCTGCACATCCAAACGCACGTTTTACAGCACCTGCAAAACAGTGCCCTGTAATTGCTCCTGAATGGGAAGATCCTAACGGTGTGCCGATTTCCGCAATATTGGTCGGAGGACGTCGTCCTACAACTGTTCCATTGGTACATGAAAGCTTTGATTGGAAACATGGTGTATTCATGGGTTCAATTATGGGTTCAGAAATCACAGCAGCAGCTATTTCAGATAAAATCGGCCAGGTACGTCGTGATCCGTTCGCTATGCTGCCGTTCATAGGATATAATGCAGGCGATTATCTGCAGCATTGGCTTGATATCGGTACTAAGACTGAAGCTGATAAGCTTCCTAAGATATTCTATGTAAACTGGTTCCGCAAAGATAAGGACGGCAAATGGTTATGGCCTGGATACGGTGAAAACAGCCGTGTACTCAAATGGATAGTTGAAAGAGTTTCAGGCGAAGGAAAAGCGGTTAAAACTCCTATCGGATATATGCCTACAATTGATGCAATCGACAGAACAAATCTTGATGTAAGCGACGAAGCTATGAAAGAACTGTTGAGTGTTAATAAAGAAGATTGGCTCAAGGAAGTAGATTCAATAAGAGAATACTACAAAATGTACGGAAACAAACTCCCGAAGGAATTGGTTGCACAGCTTGATGCTCTTGAAAAACGCTTAAAAGAGGCATAATACAAAATATGTTATAAATATAAAACTGGTTGGCAAATGCCAACCAGTTTTTGTATTATAGAGATAATATGACGGTTTTATAATAAATTAACTTATTTGTGCTTGCTGATTTTGTTCCAGAAAATCGAGTTACGATGCCAAGACTCTGTAAATTCGGCTGCTACGAATTCAAACTCGCAGAATAATACTGATTTATATATAGGAAATTATTCTGCTCAAACAGTGAATTCGCTTAACTTAGGCTCGGATTAACATGCTCTAAGGCCTCTTCACAGGGTTTCTTCCACATAACAGCCAGCACTATGGGTTAAGCTAACAAAATAAAAGGTTGAATTTGTTGAGAAAGGTTGTGTACTATGAGGACATTTATAGGTATAGATTTTGATGATGAGCTAAAAAAAAATATCTTTGAATTACAGCAAAGATTAAGGGAACTTGCGGTCAAAGGAAGGTGGAAACATTCTGATAATTTTCACCTGACTCTTAAATTCTTAGATGAAATCGATGAAAAACAGAAAATGGAAATCGATAATGCTCTAAGACAGATAAGCTGTGAAACAAAGCCTTTTGAATTATCTCTCTCAGGACTGGGCATCTTTCCTGGAGGGGATTCTGTACGGGTTCTCTGGCTTGGGGTCACAGGGGATATGCCGGAACTGAAATATTTGCAGGGAAGCATAGATCAAGCTTTAGAGCCCATTGGCTTCCCAAAGGACAAAAGGGCATACAGGCCGCATATAACAATCGGTCAGGATGTGGTGTTTAAACTTGATTTTGATGAAATTAAAAAGATAATCGGAGAGGTAAAGCTTACTGCGTTTAAAGTAAACAGATTGTTTTTGTTTAAAAGCGAACAGATAGGGTACAAGCGTGTATACACAAAAATAGAAGAATATAAGCTTGGGGGAGAAAGGAAATAAGGTACTGGATTATGGCAAAGGAAATTGATTTATCAAAGACCGTATATGAATTATGCAAGGAAAACCCTGAGATCATTAATGTTATGAAGGCGCTTGGTTTTGAAAGCATAACAAATCCTGCCATGTTAAATACCGCCGGACGTTTTATGACTATACCCAAAGGTGCTGTAATGAAAGGTATAGATTTGGGTAAAATAAAAGAAGAGTTTACTAAAAGGGGATACAGTATAAAGGAATAAAAAGGTGGTATTTATGAGCGAGATAATTAATAATCGTGAATACAGGCAAAAGGTGTTAAAAGAGCTTATTACCGAGCTGCATAATGGCAAAAGCATAGAGGAGGTAAAAGGTCGTTTTGAAAAGCTTATTGAAGGTATTGCGCCTTCTGAGATATCAGAAATGGAACAGGCCCTTATCATGGAAGGTATGCCTGTAGAGGAGATCCAGAGACTATGCGATGTGCATGCTGCGGTATTTAAAGGTTCCATAGAGGAGATACACAGGCCTCAGAAGCCTGAAGATGTGCCGGGACATCCTGTTCATACCTTCAAGCTGGAAAACAGGGAAATTGAAAAACTTATAAATGATAAAATAAAACCCCATATTGAAGCTTTGAGGAAATCTGATACTCCTGAAAATATAAATGTACTTCTTAAAGATTTCAAATTGTTGCAGGAGGTAGATAAGCATTACTTAAGAAAAGAAAACCTCGTATTTCCTTATATGGAAAAGTACGGCATAACAGCTCCGCCCAAAGTTATGTGGGGAGTGGATGACGAAATCAGGGATCAAATCATAGAAGTTATAAATCTGCTGCAAAGCTATAACGGAAACAGGGATGCGGTGGCTGAAAAAGCAAGTGACGCAGCAAACAGGGTTATAGAAATGATTTTTAAGGAAGAAAATATACTGTTTCCTATGATACTTGATACCCTGGCTGAAGATGAATGGCTTAAAATCGAAGAAGAAAGCGCTGAAATAGGATATTGCCTTACAGAGCCAAAAGGCAGATGGAAGCCGGTACGCACAAATGTGGAGGATAAGGCAAGGAATAGCGGGGAAGTGCCTTCGAATAACGGTTATGTTAAATTCGAAACGGGTATTCTTACTCCTGAAGAGATAAATGCCATATTTAATACCTTGCCCGTTGATATAACATTTGTGGATAAGGAGGGCGCAGTTAAATACTTTACGCAGGGAAAGGAACGTATTTTCCCAAGAACCAAGACTGTTATCGGCAGGCACGTGACCAACTGCCATCCTCCAGCAAGCGTGCATATCGTGGAGAAAATAGTTGAAGATTTAAAGAGCGGCAAAAAAGATAATGAAGATTTCTGGATTAGAATGGGTGACAAATTTGTATTCATTCGTTATTTTGCAGTAAGAAATGAAAAAGGTGAATTTCTTGGCATTATGGAATTCACACAGAATATAAAGCCAATTCAGGATATCACTGGTGAAAAGAGGCTTCTGTCTGAGTAAAAGCTTGTACAAATTTGTAAAAAATGAATAAACTAATTGACAATATATCATATAGTTGCTAAAATAATATCAGGGAAATGAGAATGATTATCAATTTCAAAATTAACATAATAAACAAGGAGTGAAGAAGATGCCTTTAACAATGTTGCCATTAGGCAAAGAAGCTTTTATAAATGCATGTAAGGCAAAAGATGCGACTAAAAAATTCCTTGAAGGTTTGGGTATCATCCCCGGGGCATCAATATCTGTTGTATCAGAAATGAGAGGGGACCTTATAGTATGCGTTAAGGGCTCAAGATTAGCTTTAAATAAAGGAATTGCACAGCAGTTAATGGTAATGGTATAAAGAAAGTGAGGAGATTTTGTGAGGACTTTAAGAGATTTAAAACCCGGAGAAAAAGCAGTAATTACTAAAATATCCGGTACCGGAGCGGTCAAGAGAAGGCTCATGGACATGGGCGTCACCCGCGGTACGGAAATAATGGTGCGTAAAGTAGCGCCGTTAGGGGATCCCATTGAGGTCAATGTAAGAGGATATGAGCTTACTTTTAGAAAAGCTGAAGCTGAAAACATAATAATTGATTAAGCATACTAAAGAATGTGGATAACATCTGTTTAGAAATATAAATCTAATACAAATGAAACTAAAACTACTGGCAAAAGTAGTATTTTTTTAAGATATATATTGATAATGATTATCAATATCAAATGGAAAGGGGCAAAAGAATGCATTACAGGTTTGCGCTGGTGGGAAATCCTAATTGCGGGAAGACTACCATGTTTAATGAAATGACCGGAAGCACGCAGTATGTTGGAAACTGGCCGGGAGTCACCATAGAAAAAAAGGAAGGTAAAGCCAGAAAAATCACTGAGGACGTCAGAATTATTGACTTACCGGGTATATACTCTTTGTCTCCCTATTCAAAAGAGGAGATTATAGCAAGGGATTATATCATAGATGAAAAACCGGATCTGATTATTAACATAGTAGATGCGACAAATATTGAAAGAAACCTCTATCTTACCACTCAGGTAATTGAATTTGGTGTACCTGTTGTTGTTGCACTTAATATGATGGATGCTGTGGAAGCAAAAGGTGATAAAATTGATATCAGCGTAATAGAAAAGTATCTTGGGGTTCCAGTTGTGCCAACTGCAGCAAGCAAAGGGCGAGGTATTAAGGAACTGATGCAAAGGGCACTGGAGGTTGTGAAAGAATCAGCAGGGAAAACAGGATTACCTGAACGTAAAGTGTATGATAATCATGTTGAAGAAGCTTTATCTGAGGTAGAAAAAATCGTAGGTGAGAATAATTTACATAAAGGTATTTACAATCGAAGATGGATTTCATTAAAGCTTCTGGAGGGCGATGAAAAGGTGAAGGAAAAGCTGAATGTTTCTGAAGCTTTGATGGAAAAAATTAAGCCATATCAGGATAAACTGGAAAAAGAGTATGACAACGATATGGAAACCATAATAGCAGACAACAGATATAATTTTATTTCGAAAATCGTGGATAAAGGAGTAAAAAAGAACTCAAAAGGTTCAGAATTAACTCTGTCAGATAAGATTGACAAGGTTGTAACCAACAGGGTTCTTGCTATTCCTCTGTTTCTTGCAGTCATGTTCGCAGTATTTCAGATTACTTTTGGCATTATAGGTTCCTTTACTGTTGACTGGGTTGACGGATTAATCAACGGCACGGTTGCAGAAGCTGTTGCCGGTTGGCTTGAATCAGCGGGATCGGCAGATTGGCTGAATGCCCTTATCGTAAACGGTATTATCGGTGGAATGGGAAGCATGCTGGTATTTGTGCCGCAGATTATGATTTTGTTCCTTTTCCTGTCCTTGCTTGAAGACAGCGGATATATGGCAAGGGCTGCCTTTGTAATGGACCGCCTGCTCAGAAAGCTCGGATTGTCAGGTAAATCCTTCATACCTATGCTGATGGGTTTTGGGTGTTCTGTTCCGGCAGTTATGAGTACAAGGACATTGGAAAATGAAAAAGACAGACGCCTTACTATAATGCTCACGCCGTTTATGTCTTGCGGAGCAAGGCTGCCGATATACGCATTATTTGCAGGAGCCTTTTTTGCTCAAAATCAAGGGCTTGTAATATTCTCGATTTATATTCTCGGCATTGTCGTTGCTATAATTTCAGGTATCATACTTAAAAATACGGTGTTGAAAGGCGAAGCTGCTCCATTTGTTATGGAACTTCCGCCATACAGGATTCCTACTGTTAAAGGCCTACTTATTCATATGTGGGACCGTGCAAAAGGTTTTGTTAAAAAAGCTGGTACAATTATTTTCTCTGCATCAGTTATTATTTGGTTCTTACAAACCTTTAGTTTCTCATTGAGAATGGTTGAAGATCCTGCTAACAGTATTATGGGCGTAATCGGTAAAGCTATTGCTCCAATTTTTGCACCTCTTGGTTTCGGAGACTGGAAGTCTTCAGTTGCGCTTCTTACAGGACTTGTTGCAAAAGAAGTAGTTGTAGCTACTTTGGGTATATTAAATGGAATAGGAGAGATAGGGGAAGACACCACACAACTTGCAACAATACTTCAAACCACATTTACTCCTTTAACAGCATATTCATTCATGGCATTCTCACTCCTTTATGTACCTTGTATAGCTGCTTTTGCAACAATAAGGAGAGAAATGAATTCATGGAAATGGACACTCTTTTCAGTGGTATATCAGACCGGAGTAGCATGGATTGTAGCATTTCTTATATATCAGATCGGAAGGCTTGCAGGTGTGAGCTGATATAAACATCTTAAAAAGGCAAGTATAAATTAAATTTATATAAGGCAATTTTACAAAGGCACTTTTACGAGTGAACAAATACAGAATCAGATTTTGTAACTGTAGATTATATATGAGGAAGCAGGTGATTATATGATAAATTGGATATTGGGAAGTATAATTTTCGGAGCAGCAATTTTTATTATTGTGCGGACTGTCATAAAAATGCGAAAAGGACAAAGTTGCTGTTGTGAGGGCTGTGGCCAGGCTTCATGCTGTTCTAAAGCTAAAGGCAAATAAAATTTTACACTAAGGAATAAACAGGACGTAAAGGAAGGATGGACAGGGCAATAGATTAAAAGATAAAAACTGCTTGATAATACAGGACAAAGTATAAATTATATCAGCCGGGTTTCAGTAATCTTAACCTGTAAGCATAAACAGCAGTCTCTCCCAGCTTATCAAGCAGTTTATAATTGGCATAAGCGCCCACTACAGCACCTATACCCGGCACCATTTGCAGCATTTTTGCGAGATCTATATAATCTCTGTATTGCTGTTGAAATGTTCTCCAGTCAAAGGAATTAATATCTTCCGGCAGTTCCTTCACATAGCTTTGCCAATTTGCTATTTGATTATAAATTACCCTGCTTCTCATTTTATCTGAAAAAGCTAATTGAAAAATATAAAGAATATATAATCGTTCCCTGTAGTCAGAAGTATCAAATCCGTATATTGATGCTGTATCAAAGAGAAATTTAAATTTCAGCCCGATAAGTATAGGAAAGTCTGCCATGCCCAGCAGAAATCCTCCTGCTCCGGTCCATGCCCCGCTGGCAGCGGCAGCTTTTTTATAGAAGTTTTTCTTATCGTTTACCAATTTTTCACGTTCTTCAAGGGTAGCACTATACAGAGGTGGGCTTGATACAATTTCAGAGCCGAATAATATGGCCTTAACCATATTTTTAATTATGGCGGTTATAGCTGTATGAACTTTCTCAGGTATCAGTTTATTTGCCCTGGCCTGTAAGCCGCTTATAATTTTACCTGAAAAAAGCGGTTTTTTTGACATTCTATTTTGCCAGTTTTCTAGTTCATTCAGAGCTTTCTCTTCATAACAAGTCATATTGAAACCTCATAAAATATATTCATTGGTAGAATAACCATAGTGAGTTTTATTATACAGCGCTAAGCAAGTATTATTCAAATTCTTTAAAGCCCATGGCGTGATAATCTTCCTTGGTAATAGTATCTTTTACTTCAAGGTTATTATCGGATTGGAATTTATGCAAAGCTTCTTTCAAATCATCTTCATAAATACCTGTTTCATAGCCTTTAAAATATCCAAGCAATTTTAATTTTTGCTGGACAGCCATAACATCCGCCCCTCTGTCACCAGGCTTTAATTCTTTAAAACCTGAACCGAATGGTCCAAAAGGGCCGTTTCTTATTATCACGGGAGTACCTATCGGCACGATATCATATAATTCCCTTATATCTTTGTTATACATGCGGATGCAGCCATGGCTTGCCGCCCTCCCTATGGAACTTTCATTTGTCGTTCCATGGATTCCATATTTACCCCATTTGACGTCCAACCCCATCCAGCGGCCGCCAAATCCTTCCCCCCAGTCGCTCTTTTCGATAATTTTCCATTCGCCTATGGGAGACGGCCACCCGGGTTTGCCTGATGCAATAGGATATTTGCGAATGCATTTATCATTTTGAAAAAGATATAGCCTTTTCTCATCAATATGAATTAGTATGAAATAGTTATATGCAGATTTGGCAGTTTGTTTGGAATTATTGTCTATATTATAAAAGAGATTTGAATATACAAACAGGCATATTATTATCAGAGTAATAACTGCGAAAAATAATAGTACATGCTTCTTTTTTACTACCAGAAACAATACTTCTACTCACCTCCGATAATAAATATATATGAAGGAAAAGGACAGCTTACTACACCCAAACAACAGTGCTATAATTTATATATAATTATAATATGTATAATTGGGAGGGATATTATGGATGCTAATAAAAAAGCAATTATCAAAAAGAAAATAGAGAAAACAATCAAAAACCTTGAAAGCAACAAAATGCAGGCATTTTATGTAGAAAGCAAAGAACAGGCGGTAGATAAAGTAAAAGAGCTTATTGACGAAGGGGCAGTTGTAACCTGTGGAGGTTCTATGACTTTATTTGAAGCAGGTATTATTGATCATTTGCGTTCAGGCAGATATAATTTCCTGGATCGTTATAAACCTGGACTTACGCCCGAACAAATTAAGGAAATATATATAAAGGCTTTTTCATCAGATGTCTATTTATGCAGCACAAATGCAATTACCGAAAACGGAGAACTATACAATGTGGATGGAAATAGCAACAGAGTTGCTGCAATGATTTACGGCCCCAAAAGCGTTATTGTTGTGGCAGGGTACAATAAAATTGTAAAGAATATAGATGAGGCAGTAGAAAGGGTAAAAAGCATTGCCGCCCCAGCCAATGCAACCCGTTTAAGCTGCAAAACGCCATGCGTCCATACAGGACAGTGTGAAAACTGTAAAAGCGATGACAGGATTTGCTGCAATTATGTTGTAATGGCTCAGCAAAGGCATAAAGGCAGGGTAAAAGTAATAATAGTGGGAGAAGAACTTGGATATTGATAATATGAAAATCCCTTCTCAAAATATATAAATTTCTTATTGACATTAACGTTACGTAAAGGTGTATATTAGCTCTGAAAGGAGTTATGCGTATGGAATATACAGTGCAGAAGCTGAGCAGTATTGCAGGTGTCAGTCCGAGAACCCTCAGATACTATGATGAAATCGGGATTCTCAAGCCGGCAAGAATCAATTCATCCGGGTATCGTGTATATGGACAGAAAGAAGTAGACAGGCTGCAGCAGATACTATTTTACAGGGAACTTGGTGTCAACCTGGACAGAATAAAAGAAATAATTGATGAACCGTCATTTGACGAGTTGGCTGCACTGAAAGAGCATCGCAAAAAGCTCATTGAAAAGAAAAATCAACTGGATTTGCTGATTGCTAATGTCGATAAGACAATAGCAATGAGAGAAGGGAGGATTAATATGACGGACAGAGAAAAATTTGAAGGTTTTAAACAGAAAATGATAGATGAAAATGAAAAAAAATATAGTGAAGAAGTGCGCAAAAGGTATGGAAATGAAGCAGTTGAAAAGTCATATGCGAAATTCAAAAATATGACCATGAAGGAATATGAAGAGCTTAAAAGCCTTGAACAGGATATATTTGATGCACTTGCAGAAGGAATGAAAACAGGAGATCCGTCCGGTGAAAAAGCGCAAAAAGCTGCCGATTTGCATAAACGATGGCTCACATATTACTGGGACGAATACAGCAAAGAGGCACATGCCGGTCTCGCACAAATGTATGTTGCTGATGAGAGATTCAAGGCATATTACGATAAGAAACAGCCCGGAACTGCAGAATTTCTGAGAGATGCGATTCTTATCTACACAGGAATGAAGGATTGAATATAGGAATACAAAACGGCAAGGCAGATGGTGAAATGCTTGCATTTCATCATCTGCCTTTTTTGTATGTGTGTTAAGTTTTAGATAATGGCAAAATAAAAATGCACAATTTTAATAAGGAAAGATTGTCTTGATTTTTAATAATCCTTTTTAAAGCAAGAATTAATATTTCAAAGGCTATAAAATAAGGGAATTTATTACGGGGACTTTAAAAAAATTATTAAAATCTGAATTTGCATATTGACAAAAATTAATAAGATGATATAATAACTATAAAACATATCGGAATAGTAGGATATAAAATTAAATAAGTAGCGAATTTGCCGAATAAAACCTGCTATACATATAGGAAAAATAGTAAAATAAAAGAGTTCGGTATTGAATAATAAAAAATTGAAAGGAATGATATTATGGCTAAAATTAATGAAAACATACTGAATTTAATAGGAAAAACACCACTGGTAAGATTAAACAGAGTAAATAAGGGCGATGCAGAGGTACTGGTTAAGGTTGAATATTTTAATCCGGGAGGAAGCGTTAAAGACAGAATAGCCTTTGCAATGATTGAAAAAGCTGAAAAGGACGGTATCATAAACAGCGACACGGTTATCATAGAACCAACTAGCGGAAATACAGGTATAGGCCTTGCGTTGGTATCCGCTGTTAAAGGTTACAGACTTATACTTACAATGCCTGAAACAATGAGTCTTGAAAGAAGGACACTGCTTAAGGCATATGGTGCAGAACTTGTACTTACTCCAGGCAGTGAAGGTATGAAGGGCGCCATAAAGAAGGCAGAAGAACTGAAAGAACAGTATGGCAACGCTTTCATACCCCAGCAGTTCAAAAACTTGGCAAATCCGCAAATTCACCGTATTACAACAGCTCAGGAAGTAATAAACGATACCGACTGCAAGATTGATATCTTTGTAGCAGGTGTTGGTACCGGAGGAACATTAACCGGTGTGGGCGAGGAATTGAAAAAGATTAATCCCGATGTCAAAATAGTTGCTGTTGAACCGGAAGCATCAGCGGTGCTGTCAGGAGAAGCACCGGGACCTCATAGAATTCAGGGTATAGGTGCAGGATTTGTACCGGATGTATTAAATGTAAATATCATAGATGAAATAATCAAAGTATCAAATGAGGATGCAATAAATACATCAAGAAGCCTTGCAAAGAATGAGGGACTTTTAGTTGGTATATCTTCAGGAGCGGCTGCCTATGCGGCATTAAAGATCGCTGAAAGAGCGGAAAACAAAGGTAAGCGTATAGTAGCGGTATTACCAGATACGGGTGAAAGATATTTGTCAGCCGGGCTTTACGATTTATAATGCAATGGGTCGACATGCAGGGACGCTTCCGGCGTTTTTCAGATGAAACACCGGGATCGTCCCTGTGTTTTAAGAAAATATTAAGAAGCAGGTCAAATGGGTGATTTTATGTCAAAGGAATGTTTAAAAATATCTACCCGAGTTGTGCATGGAAGCAAAGGTTTTGATCCTCATACAGGAGCGGTCAGTTTTCCGATCTATCAAAGCGCAACATTCAGGCATCCGGGGCTTAATCAGACGACAGGATATGATTACTCCAGGCTGCAGAATCCCACAAGGGAGGAGCTTGAAAATACTATGGCCTCTCTTGAGGGAGGAAGCTCAGGGTTTGCATTTTCAAGCGGTATGTCTGCAGTTTCGGCAGTAATGGATTTGTTTAAGACAGGTGATCATATTATTGTGTCAGATGATCTGTACGGAGGCACTTACAGGTTATTTGACTGCGTATGTAAAGACAGAGGGATCGAGTTTTCATACACTGATACAAGTAATATTAAGGAGATTTCAAGCCTGATAAAAAGAAATACAAAGGCAATATTTATTGAAACACCGTCAAATCCGATGATGAAGGTTGCTGATATAAAGGCAGTATCGGGTATTGCTAAAAGTAAAAATATCCTGACAATAGTTGATAATACTTTTCTGACACCGTATTTTCAAAGACCCCTTGAACTTGGAGCCGATATTGTGGTACACAGCGGCACGAAGTATCTTGGAGGACATAATGACACCCTTGCCGGTTTTGTTATAGTTAAAAGTGAAGACATTGCGGAAAGATTAAAATTAATACAGAAAACTACCGGCGCAGTTCTCGCTCCTTTTGACAGCTGGCTGATTTTAAGAGGAATAAAGACACTTGGAATCAGGCTTGAAAAGCAGCAGCAAAATGCTATTCAAGTTGTAAAATGGCTCAAAGAAAATAAAAATGTCGAAAAGGTTTATTATGTCGGTGATACGGAGCATAAAGACTATGAAATATCAAAAAGGCAAGCTTCAGGTTTTGGAGCTATGATTTCATTCACAGTAAAGGATGCGGCAATAATTGAACAAATTTTAAGTAAAGTTAGAATTATAACTTTTGCTGAAAGCCTTGGAGGAGTTGAATCACTTATAACATATCCCCTGGTTCAGACCCATTCGGCAATACCGGAGGAAATAAGGAACAGGCTTGGCATTAATGAAAGGCTTTTAAGGCTCTCGATAGGAATAGAGGCAGCAGAGGATATAATTAAAGATTTAGAACAGGCGATGGGGTGAAAATATGAAATTCGGAACGAAATTAATCCATAACGGAAATGAAATAGATAAACATACAGGAGCTTTGAGTATTCCTATTTATCAGGCGTCTACCTATCATCAGGAGGATATAGACAAGCCCCAGGAATATGACTATTCACGTTCAGGCAATCCTACCAGAAAAGCTCTTGAGGATACTATAGCATTGCTGGAAGGAGGAGTCAGGGGATTTGCATTTTCAAGCGGTATGGCTGCTACTTCATCAGTGCTTTCGATATTCTCATCAGGGGATCACCTGATTGTATGCGAAGATGTCTATGGCGGGACTTACAGAGTCTCTACAAGTCTTTTTAACCGTTTCAATATTGATGTTACTTTTGCTGATGCCGGCAATCCGGATTGCATTAAAGAGAATATAAGAAGCAATACAAAGGCAGTCTTTCTAGAAACGCCTTCTAATCCGTTGTTGAAAATAACTGATCTGAAGAGCATAATAAAGATTGCTAAAGAGAAGGATTTACTTGTTATTGTTGACAACACCTTTATGACCCCCTACCTGCAAAGGCCGATTGAACTTGGCGCAGATATCATCATACACAGCGCTACAAAATTTCTCGGAGGACATAGCGATGTTGTTGCAGGGCTGGTAGTAGTAAAAGATGAAAAACTGGCACGCAGGATATATGGTATCCAAAACGGTTTTGGAGCGATTCTCGGTCCGCAGGACAGCTGGCTTTTACTCAGAGGCATAAAGACATTAAAGGTTCGTCTTGACTATCAGCAGAAGAATGCGATGACCCTTGCAACGTGGCTTGAGAAGCAGCCTCAGGTTAGCGCGGTGTACTATCCAGGTCTGGAGGCGCATGAAGGAAGGGATATACATATGTCTCAGGCGGATGGAGCAGGAGCGGTACTTTCTTTTAAAACCGCCAGTGATGAACTTGCCCGCACATTTATGAAAAACGTAAAAATGGCTGCGGTTGCTGTAAGCCTTGGGGGCGTTGAAACCATAGTATCATACCCTGTGAAAATGTCCCATGCGGCAATGCCAAAAGCAGAAAGGGAACAAAGAGGAATTACCGATAACCTTATCAGAGTATCAGTAGGCCTGGAAGACATTGAAGACTTGATAAACGACTTTGCGGACGCATTAGCAGTATAGCCAAATTATGACTAAAAAGGTGCTTTCGGTATAAAACAGAAGCATCTTTTTTATTTGGATTGCTTTTGTTTAAATATATGTAATTAAATTATTTTCTTATCTTAAAATATCATGCATATACAGTTTATTATAAAATATTAAACAAAATCTGCATAAAGCTTGAATATAAGGTTCAGTATTTGAGTTCTGCTATCTTTTTATATAGAATTGTTTTGATTATACGAGTATAAACAGTAGTAAAAATGCTTGGGCAAATGTTAAGTAAAGGACTTCTGATTTATTTTGTTGATATAGATATACAGATTTGTTATGATAAGCATAGTATATTATAGTAAATTAATTCGTTGTGCTGGTTGTTATGTGGATGAAATCTTTAGCATAATGGATTAAATTAATTATATTATTAAATTCGGAGGTAGGGATGCTTGAAAAGTACTATCCATGTCTTTATGCGGAAGGCATAGAGTATATAGATATGAAATTGCTTGCGGAAAAAGGTATTAAAGGCTTAATACTTGATATAGACAATACTCTTGTTCCCAATCATGTTAAAGATGCTGACGAAAGAGCCGTTAATTGGGTTGAAAAAGCCAAGAAAGAAGGATTTAAGCTTTGCATAGTATCAAATGCTTCAAAAAAGCGAGTTGTACGCTTTAATGAAAAATTGAAAATTTACGCTATACACAGAGCTTTAAAACCCGCAAAACGAGCTTTGCTAAAAGCGGCTAAACTGATGGAAATTCAACCATCAGAGGCTGCAATGATAGGAGATCAGATATTTACTGATGTCCGGGGAGGAAATAAACTTGGCATGTTTACCGTTCTTGTAAAACCAATAGACGAAAAAGAGCAGTTTTTTGTCAGATTAAAGAGAATGCCGGAAAAATTTATATTATCTAAGTATATGAGCAGTATAAGTAATAACAACACTAAATAATATTAGAATTAGGGGGCAATATATGCAAATTGATGACAGAATAACAGGCACAACACGATTCGCAGGACTATTGGGGAATCCGGTCGAACATTCGGTTTCTCCTCAATTACACAATACAATAAGTTCTTATTTGAATGTTGATTTTGTATATATTCCGTTCAAGGTTGAAAAAGAAGATCTTGAAAGTGCAGTAAAAGGATTGCGTGCGCTTAATGTAGTAGGTTTCAATGTAACAATACCATTTAAGAAGGATATAATAAAATATCTTGATGAAAACACGAAACAGGCTCTTTTAATGGGTGCGGTCAATACAGTTAAGAACATAGACGGCCGGTTATATGGCTACAATACCGATGCTGAAGGTTTTGCCAGGTCTTTCAGGGAGGAAACCGGCACAGGCCTTAAGGGAAAAAGGATTTTCATTATCGGTGCAGGCGGAGCAGCACGTGCTATTGCCGTAAAGGCTGCTATTGACGGAGCAGACAGTATATATATCGCTGCGAGAACAAAATCGAAAGCAGATGATATTGCAGGTATTTTGAATGATAATTTCGGATGCAATTCTGAAACATATGCTTTAGCTGATGAACAAGCAGCCGATGCTTTTAATGAATGCGATGTTGTTATAAATACAACATCTGCGGGAATGAGCCCGCAACAGGGCGTAAGTCCTCTTGATGGCACACAGTGCCGTTTTTCCAGCGGACAGATAGTTTATGACGTTATTTATAATCCGCCGGTAACCAAATTTTTAAATGACGCTGCCATGGCAGGCTGTAAAACCGTTAATGGGATAGGAATGCTGTTTTATCAGGGGATAAGCGCATATGAGATCTGGACTGGTATAAAACTTTCTCCTGAAATGCTGAAGGAGCTTTATCAGTCATTCAAAGGTATTTTGAAAGTGTAAAAGCCGCTGTTCCTTTGTTTTTATATATATAAAGGATGACAGCAGAAGAAGTAGATATGGGAGGTGTATTATTATTACTATAGCATTATACATATATGTATTTATACTGGGTATGGTGCTCGGGTCATTTTTAAATGTTTGTATTTACCGTATACCAAAGGGTGAATCAATAATAACACCTCCTTCTCATTGTACGAATTGCAACAAGAGATTAAAATTGACGGATATTATACCTGTTTTCAGTTGGTTATTCCTGAAAGGAAGATGCAGATACTGTGGAACGAAGATTTCAATAAAGTATACCATAGTTGAACTGTTAACAGGTGTAATATATGTTTTTGCATTATATAAATTTGGCTTGTCGGTAGAATTTCTGGCGGCAGTATATATCATGTCTATTCTCATAGCAGTGTTTTTTATAGATGCAGAGCATAAAATAATACCAAACAGTTTAGTGGCGGCAGGAATCATAGGAGGAGCCGTACTGTTTGTTTACAATTTATTTAATTATGTTTCTTTTTATATGGACAGGCATTGGTGGAATCCCCTTGCAGGTATGCTGGCCGGTTCAGGCATACTGTTGCTTATGGCTTTCCTGGGTAGATTGTTATTCAGGACTGATGAAGCTATGGGTATGGGGGATGTTAAAATATTAGCCCCTATTGGGCTTTTTCTCGGGTGGAGACTGACAATTCTCACTTTATTCTTATCGGTATTTGCAGGAGGCATAATTAGTCTTATCTTAATAATTTTGCGCATAAAAAAGAGGACAGACACAATACCTTTTGGCCCTTATATAGTAATAGCTGTTTTGGTTTCATTATTTTGGGGACAATATTTATTGAATTGGTATTTCAATATTTATGCGTGAAATTTAAAAGTATACATAAAGTGTCAACAAGTGTAGGATTATCAAATTAATTTTTGAAAATTAGCTGTTTTGCAGGTTATTTGCCGAAAAAAATCAAAGCTTCAGGTACAGGAAATACAAAATAATATAAAACGTGCATAAAGTTGTTTTATTTGTCGAAGTTTATAAAAATATGATATATAAAAACGATAATAAAAATTTTTATCATAAATATTAAAATAAGATAAAAACCTATTGACTATTCCTAAATTTACATATATACTTTGTATATAGAGAAAAATATACATAAAAAAGTAATATTATATATTTTATTACATTATTTTATTTATATAAATACTAATGTTTATGTACAGGCCTTTCCAAAAAATCATTATATTTTCTCTTTTTTGCCCGTACTAAACATATAAAGTCAATATTTTATCTTATATTATAATATTGCCCTGGGAAATATTAACAAATTATTTTATTAATAATGCATTTCATTGGGAGCATTTTTATTCCTGAGATGATGTATTTATATTTATCATTTATGGGAGGTTGTGGAAGTATGTTTAAATTTTTCATGAAAAACATGAAAAAAAATCAGAAAGGTTTCACCCTTACCGAGTTAATGGTTGTTGTTGTAATCATAGGAATACTTGCGGCAATTGCGGTACCGGTATATAGGGTGTCAACACAAAAAGCAAACAGAAGCGCAGTTGAAGCAAATTTAAGGACTATTGACGGCGCAATCACTCAATTTATGGCAAATGAAGAAAGTGGTGCCCCAAGTGAGAGTACTCTGACGGGAAAATATATAAAATCCTGGCCTATGGGCCCTGACGGAGTGACTTATACTGTGACTGGGGACGGTTCAGATTCTAATCCTTATACAGCTGCGGCTGTAAAAGGCGCTGATACTGGCAGTTGGTATACCGGTGATGCTACGAAAACCTTGCCTATTAGTTGGCAATAACAGTATAAATTATTTGCATTAATGATATTAAAGTTTTGTAAAATACATGAACGTACAGTTGTTAAACAGAAGAATTTTACGAATTTGTAGCAGAAGGTAAGCAGCATGCTGCTTATCTTCTCTCAATATTGGCGTGATTTTATTTAATATTATGTTAAATGATTGCTGAAATTATTTTATAACAAAGAAATACAGTTACATAATGAGTTTGTACATATATATATTTGTTTACATAATATATAAAGTATAAATATATAATGCACGTTATAGAAGCAAGCAGTATGTTTACATAAATCAATAAAGAGTAAATAAATAAATTAAACGGAATATTCATATAACAGGCCAAATACAGGAAGAGGTATTTAAAATTATGTCTGATGAAAAAAAACAGCTGTTGAATAAGTTTAAAAAATATGCTGAAGAAAACCGGTTCCTTGTTACCGGCGGTGTAGTGTTAATTATTTTATTAATAGTATTAGTAATCGTGTATTGGAAAATATACTTTAGCTCTGACAGTAATAAATCAAATCTAGCTACATCACAAAACGGCACGAAGATACAAGCAGAGGTGCTGCCTCAGTCAAAAAGGCTGAATACCAAGACAACTGCAAAAAGTTCAACAAGTACAGTTACAAAAATTTCCGACATGATTTCAATAGGTGACCCGTTTGCAGCCCAGCTTACATTAAAGGGCGTAGTAATAAGCGGAAACGGTAGAAATGTTGCGATAATTGAGGGTAATGGGAGCACTTATGTGGCAGGTATTGGTGAAACTATTGACGGAAATTGGAAAGTAGAAAAAATTGATCGAATCAGTGTTACTTTAACCGCTGATAACCGTGAGCGTGTGTTGAATCTGGAAAATGTAAGCGGAGATTAGCAGGCAATTTAATATTAATTTTTTATCTCAGTGCAGGATTGCAGAGGTGAACAAATGAGAAATGCTTATTATAAACACCGAAAACTAAAAAAAGCAACAGCGGCTATATTTATTGCCGCTGGCATATTAATATCCAAAGGATTTATAAATCAGTCATATGCAGCATCCGGCGGAGATGTTTCAGGTAAAACTTTAGGTTATTCAGAAATTACAATAGATGTTGTGGATGCGGACATTCGGGATGTACTTTCTGCTTTATCCGTCAATATTGGCAAAAGCATAATATATTTGGACCAACCTATGACTGTAACATTCAGAGCGGAAAATACAGAACGCATGCAAGCCCTGGATTTATTATTGAAGTCTGTGGACATGGTTTACAGTGATATCGGCAATGTGATTATTGCAGGCAAACACGAAAAGATGCCTGCAGCTGAAGTTATACAGGAGCAGCCGTTAATAGCAAAGCTGCGGCTTAATTATGTGAATGCTAAGGTGCTGGCGGAACAATTCGATAAGATGGGACTGACCCTTCCTAAGATTGCATTGGATACAAATCCGAATATGTTATGGATAAGTGCTACTCCTTCCCAGCTTGCAAAAGCTAATGAAATTAAGCAGGCCATAGATATTCCGGAAAATGCCGAAATTACTGAACCTGTTGAATTTGAACGCATAGACCTTAAATATATCAGTTCTGACACTGCGTTATCATTAATCAATGGTATGTTTGACGGCATAAAAATAATAAGCGGCGGACAGGACGGAGATGATAAAAGCAGGGAGTCTATTAAGCATTTTTACATTAGAGCCAATAAGAGCACAATGGATGAGGTTAAGAAAATAATAAAAGAAATTGACGTAAAAGACAATGTAAAAAATACAATAATTCATCCAATCAGGCTAGCCTATGTAGATTCCGGCAGTATCAAAAGTATGGCTGAACAAGCTGAAATAGATGTTAAAATCCTTACATCCGAAGCAAATAGTCAAATCTTTTGGGCGATAGGCGATGAAAAACAGATTGACAGGCTGTACAATCTGATTTCACAAGTAGATATTATACAGAATAAAGCTCAGGAAGTAATATTGGAAAAAATCCAGCTGACATATTTAAGTGCCGATAAGCTCAGCAAAATGGCAGAACAATTCTCAATACCGGTTAAAATGTACTGGGTTGATGAAAACCCCATGATGTTAATGGTTATGGGAAATGAAAGCGATATCGCGACTTTTAAAAAAGTACTGACTCAGATCGATATACCTGAAAATAAATCTGCGGAAACGCAAATAGCTTCATATGAGCTCAAATATATAACTGCTGATATAGCGAAAAAAACTTCGGAACAACTTGGTATGTCTGTCTCCGTAATATCTGTTGAAACCAATCCTTCTGTAATTTGGTTAAAGGGTTCACAGAAAGATATCGAAGAGCTCATCGAATTATTAAAAAAATTGGATATACAGGATAATGTGGCTGCTAAAGATGATTTGATGATAAAGGTATTCCAGTTAGTGAATATTACGGCGAAAACCGCTGCCGAAAGGATAGAAAAACTCAATCTTAATAATGTAAAAATTGTAGTGCCTAATTATCATCAGTATGAGAAATACTTAATAGCAGTATACAACGACAGCATGGATAATATGATTACAAACGCAATCAGTTCAGTTGATGTTGCTGTTGGTAAAATCAAAGCGCCTATAGACTCTGCAGAAGGCCCGAACGCCAGGTATGAGATTGAAGCCCGGAGAGATTTGCTGTCTGTGCTTACTGACATACCAGTTGAGAATTTTAAAATATCTAACAATATATCCGGTGATGCTTCAAATCCTCGCTATGTATTATGGCTTGAAGATACTTCTGATAACATACAGAAGGCAAGAGATATGGTAGATTCCATTAATAATCCGTAAAATACTTTCAGCAATGCTTATGTCTGTTTAGAAAAGCAATATCACGAAATGACGGAGATGATACCGGAAAAACATGGGGGGTTAGTGATGATAAACGTTAATTTCAAGGAGAAGATGGATAATTTTCTGAAAATTACTGTTGAATCAAGTGCCTCAGATTTACATCTGGTGGCAGGAGCCCCTCCTGGAATTAGAATTAACGGAGAAATAAAATACCTTGATTGTCCCGCCCTTTCTCCTGAAGATGTAGATTTACTGATATCATCCATAATCAGTGACCGTCAGAAAGAAAAACTTGATAAAGAGTGGGAGCTCGATTTTTCTTATTCGGTATATGGACTGGCGCGTTTCAGAGGAAATGTAATGAGGCAGAGAGGCAGCCTGTCTGCAGTTTTCAGAGCGGTTCCATATATAATTCCGAATATTGACGAATTGGGGCTTCCTCCTATTATAAAGGAATTGTGTAATCTTACAAGGGGTCTTGTGCTTATTACCGGCCCGACAGGAAGCGGTAAATCCACTACTCTTGCTTCTATGATTGATATCATTAATTCTACGAGAAAAATGAACATAGTAACGGTTGAGGATCCTATAGAATTTTTACATAAACATAAAATGTCCACAGTCAGGCAAAGGGAAATAGGAACGGATACACATTCATATGCCAATGCATTGCGTAATGTGTTGAGGCATGACCCCGATGTTATATTAATAGGTGAAATGCGCGATCTTGAAAGCATTTCTATAGCCCTTACAGCAGCTGAAACAGGACATCTTGTCCTTTCCACATTACACACTCAAACTGCTCCGCTAACCATTACAAGAATTATTAATGTATTTCAGGATGATAAAAGGCAGATGATACGCCAACAGCTTGCGAATTCGATAAGGGCTGTTGTATCGCAGCAGCTGCTGCCTTGCACAAAGGGAGATAAAATGGTGTGCGCGGTGGAAATAATGACGGATACACCTGCAGTAAGAACGATGATAAGAGAGGGAAAAGAGCACCAGCTGTATGGTGTAATTCAGACGGCTGCGTCAGATGGAATGCAGACTATGGATCAATCAATAGCAAAGTTGTTTATTGCAGGTAAAATAACAAAAGAGACCGCATTTGAGTATTGCATAGATAAGAAGGAACTGGAGAGGATGCTAAAAAATCAGGGGTTTTATTAAGCTGCTGACTGCAATCAAATAAGAAGTTATGATTGATAACAGTTTGGAGAGAAAATATGTCTATATACACATACCAATGTATTAATAAAAACGGTGAAACGGTCAATGGACGTATCGATGCCGTTCATGAAGCAGAAGCATATGAAAAGCTCAAAGGCATGGGCCTGATGCTGGTAGATCTCAGGGAAGAAAAGATCGGCTCTGCCCAAAAAAAGTTAAGCTTTCTGGAGAAAAAGGTGGGACTTACGGAGCTCAGCCTTTTCAGCAGGCAGCTTGCCGCAATGCTGGAAGCCGGTATACCTGTGACAAGGGCAATTTTTACACTCAGCAGACAGGAACCTAACCGAGTTTTGCGTCAGGCACTGGAAAATATAGCATCCAGTGTTGAATCGGGCATGAACTTAACAGAATCCATGAGCCAATATCCAAAAATATTCAACAATCTGTATTTGAATATGATACATGCGGGCGAGATCAGCGGTACTCTTGAAGTTACCTTAAACAGACTGGCTGATCAGCTAAAGAAGGAAAAATTGTTAAAAGAGAATATAAAGTCGGCCACATCATATCCCAAAATGATAGGCGCTTTTTCAGTAATCATTTTTTTTGGTATGCTAATATTTCTGGTACCTGTATTTAAAAATATGATTACGGCAGATACGGAAGTACCCTATATAACAAAAATAGTTTTCTCAATATCGGATTCTTTGAGAAATAGTTTTCTGATGTGGCTTGGTGTGGCCGTAATATTTATAACATTAATATTTCTGATTACCAAAAGTTCCGCAGGCAATTATGTCTGGGAAAGGTTCAAATTTAAAGTGCCTGTGATCGGGAAGTTTATACACAAAATAGTAATAGCGCGATTCCTCAGAACCCTGTCCACTCTGCTTGAGGGAGGAATACCGGTTATACAGGCTCTTGAAAGCGCCGGGCCGACTTCCGGCAGCACTTTGGTTTCTAAGGCTGTTGAAGACGCGATAATTCAGATACAGGAAGGGAAAAGTATAGCAGCAACTCTCGAAGAAAGCGGTTTATTTCCTCCTATGGTGACCCATATCATATCTGTTGGTGAAGAAACTGGATCTTTGCCTGCCTTGCTTGCCAAAATGGCGGAATTTTATGAGGATGAGGTAGAGATAATGTCCAGAAACTTAACTGCAATGATACAGCCGGTCATGCTCATACTAATCGGTATTATAATAGGAGGTATGCTTATTGCAATGTATCTGCCTATGTTCTCTGCAATTGTATCATCAGAAATCATATAAACCTGTTTTTACAATGCACATAGGATTACAGTTTTGACATAAAGGCAGTATTATGTATTGTTGAGAGGATGATAACTGTTGTTCAATGTATTTGGCAAAATCTCAGTTGGCATAGATATGGATTCAAAAGAAATCAGAATTGTAGCTCTTAAGCTAAAAAAAGGGAAAATAAGTATTGTCTCATGCGATAAAATTAACATAAGCGAAGGCATTATAAGGGATGGAATAGTTGTAGATCCCATAAAGGCAGGAAATGTATTATATGAAAGAATATCAAATACCAGACTGAAAAGGGACAAAATAATACTTGGGATTAATAATACGGATATACTAGTAAGATTTGCAAACTTGCCCAAAGTGCCGGAGGAAAAGCTTAAAGGGTTAGTAAAATATCAGGTTCAGGATTATTTTCCCATACCCATCAATAATGTAGAGCTTGATTATATGATAGCGGGGGAAGTTACAAATAAGGAAGGAACTTTTTATAAGGTGATGCTGGTTGCTGCCAGAAAAGATATGATTGAAGGTTTCCTGAAAATGATGGATGAAGCGGATATTGAATTGTCTGACATTGATGTTTCTATGCTTTCAATAATCAGGCTATTGCCTGTAAGGAAATATGAGGGAACTTCACTGATTATAAATATGGATAATGATATTACCGGAATATTGCTGGTTGAAAAAGGATTACCGGTCTTGGCGCGCATAAGCGCTATTGGCTATGTCAAAATGAAGGAGTATCTGTCAAGGAGTGAGAAAATAGTGGCAGTAAGCAGTACCGGAGCCTTTATTGACAGATCAGGTCCTGTAGATTCACTTATGTCTGAAATAAGATCTTCTATAAGTTATTACAACAGCAGAAATGATTCGGCAGATGTGGAAAAGATTTTGCTTACTGGGAAAATAGGTTCCCTTGACGGATTTATTAAAGATATGGAAGATGCTTTTTCCATTCCTGTTGAAATAGTAAATCCCTTTGAAGAGATAAGCGGATTTACCGGAAATCTGGAATATGATGCAGCAGGAATTTCCAGTTATTCTGTAGCAGCAAGCCTTGCTTTGCGAGGATTGGAGGAGTACAAATGACAAATATGATAAGTTTGCTTCCTGATAGTGTGAAACAAAAGCAAAGAGAGAAGCAAAAAAAAGCTTTTTATATAACCTGCTGCTCTGCAGTTTTAGTTTTTATGCTGATGGTATTTTTTGTAATGAGCTTAGCTGTTGCAAATATACATGGAGATTATAATGAGGCAATGTCAGACAGACAGGTATTTAAAATGAAGTTATCCAAATTAAAAGTATATGAAGAAAAGAACAAAGAAGTTGAAAAACTTGAAAAATCCGCTGCGGAAATATACGGAAAAGCAATCGATTGGGAAGGGTTACTGGTAGGTATCAGCAATTCAATACCAGGAGGGGTATGGATTGACGAATTAACGGTATCTGACGAAGAGGACGGGAAAACCGTCAGAATAGCAGGTGGTGCAGAAAGCTATTCGCTGGTAAGTGAATGGATTGATTTATTGAGACAGGTGCAGGGTATAACTGACTTAAGGCTGACACAGGCAAATCAGGGAGGAAGCGATGTCAAGAACGCATTCCTGTTTGAAATGAGTGCAAGCCTGGAGACCTTAAAGACTTTCAGCGTCCAATCGGAGGTGAACAGCCCATGAGAAGTGAGCGCCTGGACCAAAAAACGGTTCTTATTATAGTATTGATATTGCTGATATGCGTCATGAGCTTTATTAACTACATGAAAATATCTGAATTTGTTGATATAAAAACGAATATAAAACTTGTTGAAAATGAAATAAAGGAATATAAAGAGAACATAGAAGCTTACAGCGATATTAATAAAGATATTGAGCAGCTTCAGCAGCAAAGTGACAAGCTGAAAAAGCTTATACCGGATCAGAGGGAAGAAGACGGGATTTTAGAATGTATAGCGGTTGCAGGTGAATATGCAGGTGTAAATGTTAAAGGTGTAAGTTTCGGACAGGATGAAAAATCATGGAAATATATGCAAACAAACATTATAGTTAATGTTGACGGCAGTTATAAAAGCCTGGTTGATTATATTCATTTGCTGGAGAAATCGGACAGGATGATAAAAGTAGAAAGTATTGATATTACAAGGGGCGAAAGCGGATATCTGAAAGGAGAAATGAGCCTTAAGGCATATTACAGCACATCTGCGCAATGAGTTTTAGGTTAGGGAGAGTGGGGCATGAAAAGTAAAGTTTACAGTAATTTTCTCGGCGATGAGTTGGTGAAAAGAGGTATTATAACTGAACAGCAACTGAAGGAAGCTCTTGAATTTCAGAAGCAGAATATATCAGGATCAAAAAAAGGTCTGCTGGGGCAGACTCTGGTAACGTTAGGGTATTGCACTGAGGAAGACATTGCAAAAGTTATGGCATCTAGAACAGGGCTTTCATATTTGTCCTTAAGTTCAATGCCTATAAATATGAGAGCTGCAAATACCATAACACCTGAAATAGCAGACAGATATAAACTGCTGCCGGTGGGATTTAATGAAAATAAATTGCTTGTTGCCATGATGAATCCTGCAGATATAATAGCCATCGATGATTTAAAGCTGATAACAGGATACGATATCCAGCCGGTAGTTGTTCCTGACAGCGAGTTAAAGGCTGCTATAGAGCAGTTTTGCAATACTAACATCAATTTTGATAAAGAGGATGAAGAACAGGAACAAGATGTAGAAATAGATGAGTATATAGAAAAACCGGCGGTACAGTTGGCAAATCAGATTTTAAGCCAATCTGTCAAAGCAGGAGCAAGTGATATTCACATTGAACCGCAGGAAAAAAAGCTGAGAATAAGATATAGAATAGACGGAGTGCTTCATGAGATAATGCAGCAGCCTTTGTCTATACATCCGGCTCTTGTTTCCAGAATAAAGGTAATGGCAAATATGGATATTGCAGAAAGGCGAATACCTCAGGACGGAAGAATAACTATGAAACTGGACGGACGAGTTATTGATGTGCGTGTGGCATCTATGCCTTCCGTTTATGGCGAAAAAATAACCATGAGGGTTCTGGACAGGAGCAGCAAGATGATAACACTTCCTGAACTCGGATTTACGCCGGATCAGCTTCAGAGGTTTTACAATATTGTTAACAAACCCTATGGTTTTATACTTATTACAGGGCCAACAGGAAGCGGAAAAAGCACTACCCTTTATGCTACGTTGGCAGAACTGAATTCCGTCGATAAAAACATAATAACCCTTGAGGACCCAATAGAATGCAGAATGGAAGGGCTGACTCAGGTGCAGGTCAATGTAAAAGCCGGGATGACTTTTGCATCAGGATTGAGAGCTATTTTAAGGAGTGACCCTGATATAATAATGGTAGGAGAGATACGTGACCATGAAACGGCAAGAATATCTGTAGAATCAGCCATGACCGGTCACCTTGTACTGTCGACACTTCATACCAATGATTCTGCCGGAGCTGTTACAAGGCTTGCTGATATGGAGATAGAGCCATATCTGACGGTATCTTCACTGATTGGTGTTGTCGCTCAGCGACTGGCACGGGTTTTATGCCCCAATTGCAAGATAAAATACAGAATAGGCGTTAATGAGTTAAAATCAAGCTTACCGGATTTTCCTATAGATGAAAATGAAACCAGTGTAGAGTTGTACAAGCCGGGTGAATGCATGGAATGTAATGGTACCGGGTATAAGGGAAGGATAGGTATATTCGAAATACTGGAGGTAACCGACAATATTAGAAAAATGATATTAAACAGAGCTTCTACGGCAGACATAATGAAGGCTGCCGTAAGCGAAGGCATGATAACTATGAGACAGGACGGACTCATGAAGGTAAAAAAAGGTATTACATCTGTTGAGGAATTTCTAAGGATAATTGCTTAGCTTAATATTGTTGCAGGGTAATTGGAAACGATCAGAAAAGGACACATTATTAAGGAAGGGGCCGGTATATTGCTAAAAAGTGAAAAAGGTATGGCAATGCCTTTGGCTATATGTTTATCTGCAATAGCAATGCTCCTATGCACTGTAATAATAACATATGCAGTCAGCGCTGTTACTTCCGCAGCAAAACAGGAAGATGCGGCAAAAGCTGAATACATAGCAAGGTCAGGCCTGGAAGCCGTAATTAAAGCATGGAAAGATGCGGACGGAATCAATGAAAAGCCAGGCGGAACTGTTGACAGGATATATCTGATGAAGGACGGAACATATAAAAATGAAAATAGTCTTTCACAGCATCAGATAGATACACAGACAGAAGCTTATATTGATGTTACGGTAACAAAGAAAGATGACGGAACTACTGAATTTGTGGCAATAGGAAATAAGAACGGTGTAAAAAGAAAAATAGTTGTCAATTCTTCAAGCTACGTTTCCGGTCATGATGCAGGATGGTATAATTATCAGACCGGAATTATCAATACGAGCAAAAACAATTCCAATACCGGCACGGTAATGGTGAACGGCAGGGAATATAAATATAGTTATCATGACCCTCAAGGGATTGTGGATTGCTATACGGATAAAAATATAAGCTTAAAGCTCCAGTCCGACAATACAAAAAACAAAATAGCATATCTAGCTCAGATGGTAAGGTTTAACTGCCCTGTGGACCTGTCTTTGACAGGGGATATAGGACCTGAAGGAGCACTTGTCGTTTCAGCCCAATGTATAGTATTCAAGGAGAATGTTTACTTAAGGGACGGGGCTTATACTTATGGAACGCTTGGGCTTGATGTGCCGGATGATATGGGAATTAAACTTGTAAACAAGGCAGGGGTATATGGCAGAGTATACTTCGAAAAGGATGTAATTTTGCATTATAAATTATTATTTGGCTGGTATGAAAAAACTTTAATAAACGGTCCTGCAGCTTATTATTTCAGAAAAAGAGTTGATTCAAAGAATGAGCCGGAAGGATTTGATTTAATACAATGGGGAAACGGAGAATATGATGATGACGATTTCATACCAATCCCCGATACGGACAGTAATGCCTCCACTCCGATACCTGAGAATTTTATAAAATTTACCTGGAATTAAGCGTTGAAATACAACCGTAAAGGGGAATTATTATGAAAATGCGGCGCATATGGTTGTTCAAATTGAATAAGGAATACCTCATAAATAATAAGGGATTTACATTAACAGAAGTATTGGTGGCACTATTTATTATTGGTCTGCTTATTTTCACATTTTCGCCAATATTAGGGTATGGATTAAAGAACATTAATTCTGCATCTGAAAAAAGGCATGACCTTTATGAAGATAATGGGAATCTGCAGATTTCCTTAGCAAAAAGAGATATCTCGGAAGGTTCAAGCATACCAGTTGTATTCGAAGATGATAAAACCAATACTTATATAGTAAACGGGGGCATAGTAAAATCCGGAGATATGGAGGCTTTTATGGCAGGTGCTGCTTCAATGGCAATTACTCCGGTTACTGTAAATGAAGGCTATGCACCTTCGTCACAGGGAGCATCGACGATGGATATTAAGATTTCCGGAAAGGAAACACATTTTGGCACGAAATCAGTTCTTACTGTAAGAGATGCAAAAGGGAATACGGTTTCAGGATGCAGGCTTTCGATAACTAATAAAGAAAACGCAATTCTTCGAATTCCTTTAACTTTAAAAAATTCAGGCAGTCCATATGAAATAAGCATTACTACTCCTGTATATAATGGGTTGCAGACGGGCAGATCTGATGAAACAGTTAAAGCCGAACTGGAAGTAAACCTTCCCCGGTTTATATGTGCAGGCAATTCAGGCGCGGTCATGGTGTCTGGGGACGGTTCATACTGGACTCAGGGAACGGGAGTCAGTGATACGGTAAATGACATTATAACAGGCATCGATTTAACTTCGGACAATAACAGGGCAGAAGGAAAGGAAATATTTATAGCGGTTGGGCAGAATGGTACAATACTTTACCTGAAAGATAAAAACCCATGGATAAAAAAGACACCTGTTTCAGCAAATTTAAAAAGCGTTGTATACGGTAACGGAAGATATATAGCGGTTGGTGATAATGGAAAGATAATAATTTCTGATGACCTTTTGGCATGGCATGAAATTTCTTCGGGTGTGACGAGCAATTTGAATAAAATAGCATGGAACGGCAGTGTTTATGTTGTTGTGGGAGATTTGGGAACAATTCTGTGCTCGCAGGATGGTGCAAGCTGGAGTAAGATTTCAGCAAGCGCGGTTACAAGGGAAAATCTTTATTCTGTGGCCTGGCTTGGGTCAAGATTCACAGCCGTTGGAGAAAAAGGAATTATAATATCTTCATCTGACGGACAAATTTGGAATAAGGTCAATACGAGTTTTCAGGATAATCTTAATGATATATGCGCAAATGACAACTTGAATTTAATTGTGGCGGTGGGAGACAAAGGAACTATTGTTTCATCCGGCAATGGCGGTGTTACATGGTCAAAACTTGCTAAAAAACCTACAACAAAGGATTTGTTAAGCATAGCCTGGGGCAATGGTGTATTTGCTGCGGTTGGAAAAAACGGAGCCATTTATACTTCAGAAAACGGGGCTTCATGGACATCACATGAAACATCCGGAAGTGTGGTGTTCAATGCTGTTGCGGCCCGCTAAAATCGTAAATAATATTGAAGTAAATATAACTGAGGTGGTTATTTGCGGAATTTATTAAAGAATACTAAAGGATTCACATTAATGGAAATGCTAGTTGCTGTTGCGTTAATGGCTGTAGTTATAGGCCTGGGATATAACTTGTATTTTCAGCTTAATTCAGCACATAAACAGGCTGAATTAAAGTGGAACGCTCAGACTAAAGCGACGCAGGCAGCCGAATTTATATCCAAAGAACTTTCCGGTGCTTATTCGCTGGATATAAATAAAAAAAGTACCCTTGGTAAAAATGAAAAAAGTATATATCTGAAAAACGGATATTTAATTTATAAAGATAAAGAAACCAATACGGAGAAGAATATATCTGACTGGAAATTTAACATTACCTTTGACAGGGCAAAGGATGACGACGGTAAAGAGCTTAATAATGTGCTTTATTACAGCATACAGGCTCTTGATGAAGAAAATAATGAGATATATGAGGTAAATTCAAATATCTATCTAGCCAATATGCCGGAAAATGCCGGAATTACCGGTACGAAAGGCAGTTCTGTCGTTTACAGCAAAGATGCTTCGGTAACAGGAGTATCTATACCGGATATAGACACATATTGTTTTATCGCAACCGCAGCATATGGTTCGGAATTTGAGCCATCTGTGGTGTTATTGAGGGAGTTTCGGGATAAATGTCTTATGACAAATACTCCGGGAAGGGCATTAGTTAATGTATATTATAAATATTCACCCTCTGTGGCGGAATTAATAGAGGACAAGCCTGTTCTCAAAGCCATTACAGTTATTCTTTTGATACCGTTTGTTGGTATAGCCTTTATTCTCACATCGATGAATCCTGTATTTTCAATTATTATGATAATTGTTTTGACATATCTCATTCAAAAAATTAGAATGAGAGTAAGAGCATAATTGATTTATACATATTTTCACAATATACACCATAATACGTATTTTTTTACATATAAGAACAAATAGTTATATATAGTGAAATGTTAATTACCCAATAAAGCTTATTATTAATAGAAAGTGAATAAAGAATTAAGATATCATAAAGATGTATTAAATACAGCGGTAAATAGAAATATAAGAAAGAACTTAATTCATCAGGGAGATGTGTGAGTACAAATGATCAGATTTGGACCTTCGGGAAATTCAGAAACATTTTATGAGCAAGGTTTCAAGTCATCGGTTCAGATGCCTGCATGGCTTGCGGGAATGGGACTGGATGCTTATGAATATCAGTGCAGCAAAGGAGTCAACATAAGTGAAAAGACAGCTGTTGAAATAGGCAGAGAAGCTGAGAAAAATAATATTTTAATCAGCATACATGCACCCTATTATATTAACATGGCAAGCGAAGATGCCGAAAAGCGCAATAATTCGAAAAGATATATATTGGAATCTATGAAAGTAGCGAAATGGATGGGTGCAAAAAGGGTTGTGGTGCATACGGGTTCATGCAGCAAAATATCCAGGGAACAGGCTCTCAACACAGCAATAGAAGTATTGAAAGAAACTGTTTCAGAGGCTGACAGCCTGGGATATGGGGATATAACTATATGCCCGGAAGTTCTCGGAAAGATTAATCAGCTTGGAACACTGGAAGAGATACTTGAAATGTGCAAAGTTGATGAGCGAATACTGCCGACTATAGACTTTGGACATCTGCATGCCAGAGGCCTTGGATGCCTTAATACGGTGGATGATTTTCTGGATGTTTTAAATAAAATCGAAGATGCCATCGGCACCGAGAGAATGCGCAGGATGCATATTCACTTCAGCAGGATTGAGTTTATTTCGGGAGGAGAGAAAAGACACTGGTCCATAGATGATGTGCAGTATGGGCCTGAATTTGAGTTTCTTGCGGAAGCGCTGATAAAAAAGAACGGGGAACCCGTGATAATATGCGAATCAAGGCAGTATATGGCAGAAGATGCCTTAAAATTGAAGAAAATTTATTTGGAATGCAGGGGGAGGATGGTTAATGATTAAAGTTTTGGTTATTAACGGGCCAAATCTGAATATGCTGGGAATCAGAGAAAAGGAGCATTACGGGACTGAAACCCTGGAGGATATAGAGGCAAAGATTGCTAACAAGGCAAAAGAAATGGGCATTGAAACCGATTTTATGCAGTCTAATCATGAAGGGGCTATAATAGACAAAATACATGAAGCCAGAGGAAAGTATGATTATATTATAATCAACCCCGGAGCATATACACATTACAGCATAGCAATAAGAGATGCGATTAAAGCAGCGGAGGTTCCGGCTATTGAGGTGCATCTTTCAAACATACATGCAAGAGAAGAGTTCAGAAGCAAATCGATTACGGCACCTGTATGCATTGGGCAGATTAGCGGTTTTGGGAGTATGGGATACATAATGGCGCTTCATGCGGTGAAGGGGCTGGAAGCGGAAGCGAAATAGCCCCGGTTTTTCCGCTTTTGACCGGCCAAAATCGGAGGAAAAGCCGCCGCTCAAACGCCGCGGAGGCTGCTTGGGTCAGTGAAAAGCTTCGAATACACTGGACGATAGAAAAACATTCCTTTGGCGGTCGGCGCAAAGTCACCATCCGTGGTTCCGTTGCGCCTAAAAATGACATCGTGTCATTTTTCCCGCGTCGTCTGTTTTTCTATCGAGTGTATTGACGAA
>Ga0134101_1000710_pt1 | contig 34268 bp, 26 predicted proteins | sample 12_3_2metaG_FD_94446 | JGI IMG/M metagenome (GOLD analysis project Ga0134101, IMG submission 94446) | Switchgrass degrading microbial communities from high solid loading bioreactors in New Hampshire, USA - 12_48_3.3_201_A2 metaG | ecosystem: Engineered > Bioreactor > Semi-continuous > Anaerobic...
GCCGAGATAGCCTTTGCCAAATACATACGTATCCTGGTAAACCATGATGTAATTTGTCCTTTCAACCCCCGTGCTAACGTCTGTATAACGACTACCGTTAACCTTTATGCCCGGCGTAATGCCTTTGCAGGCAGCTATGAAATCCTCGATGGTCAATTTAGCCTTTCCCTCCACTACTCTCTTTCCCAATTCACCTAAGCCGGCCGTGACAACATAGGGATGGGAGTAAACCCATGTACCAAGTCGTTCGCTGGCTCCCTTTTGCTTTATAACTTCTTCTATCTTTTTGACTATCTCCGGGAAGTTGCCCTTCTCAGCCGTCAGATCCAATCCCAGCGCTCCGGGATATCCCATTAAAGGAGAAGCGTAATCGGGTTCGACAAAATAACCTCCGTAATTTACAATTTGCCTGATCAACGGCTCAGTCTGAGCGTCGTTCGTGCAGAAGAAGGCAGTTTCCTTGCCATATTTCTCGAGCCATGCGGGCACCTTTTCCAATATGAACTGCTGAGCTCCAGCCACTCCAACGTCGCTCACCGGGTCCGGTGCAGTTTCGAAGTGAAAATTAACGCCGATATCCTTGCATGTAGCCTCCATTATATTTCGCCTTCTGGAAAGAAGCTCATAGCTCATGTGCCTAGGGAAGGAAATATGAACGAAGTTCTTTGCGCCCATCTTTTTGGCAGCGACGGGAAGGAGGTAACCCCTATATATGTCATTCGCATTCACAGTCAGATCAGCTATAGAAGATATGACGCCGGGGTCCTCTTGCGAGTTTCCAGCTAAACACAATATATCAGGCCTTTTTTCCTTGACCCTTCTAAATGCTTCGGTGGTACCCGGTACGGCCGTACTGGCGATGATCACTTTCATCTTCGGATCATCCGCGAGGCCTACAATCTGGCTTATCGTCGTTTCCATCTCTTGCATGAAGTTATCGGGATAGGTGACGTGCTTTACCATACCTCCGTGGGCCTCATCCCCATATATCTCCATCAGTTTCTCGGCACCGCGAAGTTCGTCTTCCTGCTGCGATACAGTACCAGTCATAACGCCAATGTGAAACGGCGCTGCCGCATACGACACACCGCACCCGCATAAAACAACTAAAGCCACAGCCGCGAGCATCAGAACAAAACTGCCTGCCTTCTTCATCTAATTTCCCTCCCCTTAATAAAATACACAAAACATAATGTTGCAACAATTCCACAATGAATTATTGCACCAAAAAAGGATGGGGTCAACGCTTTAAATACTTATGACAGATCATTGTCAGGCCTTTGCGTCTATCTCGCACTCAATCCCTTAACTGCATCTACGAGCCGATCTACCTCTTCCTTCGTGTTGTATAAAGAAATGCCGATCCTCGTAAGGCCACCACTCTCAAGCAATCCCAATATTTCTACAGGTCGTATCGCATAAAAGTGACCATCCCATGCAAGTATCCCCTCTTCGTTCAAATGCTTGCACACCTGGATGGGATCATGCCCCTCAAGGGCGAAGGATATGGTAGGAGCGCGGCGACTTCCATCAAAAGGAGGTCCGTAAATTGTTACGCCAGGAATGGCCCCTAAGTTCTTGTAGGCGTACAAAGCAAGTTCGTGCTCGTAAGAAGATATCTTTTCCATAGCGGAGACAAGTTTTTCTCTCAAAGTATTGCCCTTCCCGTAAGTCGAGATATATTCGATGGCCGCCTTGACTCCAGCTATGCCCTCGTGATTTAGGGTGCCGGTCTCAATACGGTAGGGAGCTTTATGGTCTTGAGTGCAAACCCTTTCGCAGTCTAGCTGTTCGAGCAAACCTTCCCTAGCGTATAAGATCCCAATGTGAGGGCCATAAAACTTATATGCAGAACATAGCAGGAAGTCCACTCCCAGGGATTTGACATCTATGGGAAAATGAGGGGCGTAATGGACCGCATCGACCGAAAGGTAAGCCCCAACATCATAGGTCCAACGCCTTACTGTGGCAACGTCGTTAACAGTCCCTAATGCATTAGAAGAAAAACCCATTGCGACGAGGCGTGTGTTTTCCGTGATCTTCTTGCGAAAATCGTCCATATTAAGCGTACCGTTTGGAAGAAGCTTCACCTCGCGAACGATAACTCCACGCTCCCTTAGTCGCAACCATGGACCGCGATTTGCCTCGTGATCCAATTGGGTGATGAGAACTTCGTCACCCGGTCGCAAGGACCTTTCCATGGCTCTGCTAAGAGCATAGTTCAACGTAGTCATATTTTGACCAAAGGAGATGGTATTACCGCCTTCCGCTCCCAAGAAAGCTGCGACGGCATTTCTTGCCTCTGCTATTAACCTGTCGGATTCCATCGTGGTTACAAAATAACCATGGGAGTTAGCGTTACAATTCGTAAAATAAGTCGTGACAGCATCCATCACTGCCTTCGGTATCTGAGTTCCACCCGGACCGTCAAAATAGGCTAAAACATGACCGTTATAGGTCCGATCAAGGGAGGGGAAATCTTTCCTGCGCAACTCAAATTCTCGATATAAGTCATCCATCAGTTTGTCCTCCCGTCATCAATATGGATAGACATAAAACTTATTATACTCAAAAAAGGACAGCAACTCCCCATATGGTCATAAGATTTAAAAAATTTTTCTCCTTGCCCTTTACACCATCACCACAAAAAGCTCCATGGGAATATCTGCGGTAAGCCTTTGTGCTCCCTTGTCCGTAACGAGGTAATCGTCTTCCACCCTCATGCCGCCATAACCTTCCACATATACCCCCGGCTCGATGGTCACAACGTCTCCCTCTTCAAGTACATCTGTTGAATTGGATGCCAATCTCGGCATTTCGTGAACTTCAAGACCGATTCCGTGCCCCAGACTATGAATGAAAAAGTTAGCCATATCACCGTCGGCCAGGACCTTTCTCGCAACCATGTCCACTTCCCTGCCCATAACACCTGCTTTTAATCTTGATGCAGCTTCGACATGGGCTTTACATAATAAATCATGTATCTCAACCGCTTTGCTGGGGGGTGTTCCAAAAATAATATTTCTCGTGATATCCGAGACATAACCGGTATACCTGGCACCAAAATCCAATGTCGCCCATTCTCCAGATTGCCAGACTCTTGAAGTAGGCCTGCCATGCGGTAATGCCGACCTAACTCCAGAAGCCACAATAAAATCGACATCACCCCATCCGCCCTCCGCTCCGAGCATTTTCATTTCATACTCTAGCCTAGCAGCAACTTCGGTCTCTTTAATGCCCGGCTTTAAATTGTCCAGGAGCTTTAAAAAAGCCTTGCCGGCAAGTTGGGCTGCAACTTTAATAAGCTCAATTTCCTCCTTGCATTTCTTGCGCCTGCAGGAAGCAAAAACATTGCATATATCGACCATCTCGAAGGCTGGTTTTTCAAATTTTAGATACAAACAAGTCGGAAGAGTTTTTGCGTTAAAACCGACTACTCTTGCCCCTAAATCTGCAAGTAGGGATTTCACAACTGAGACTAAATCCTGATCTTTTCTGTCCACGACTTTAAAGGGGGTTTGCTCCTTAGCCTGCAGAATATATCTCCCATCGGTGATCAACGCACACTCACTGCGACTTACCACCAGAGCTCCGCTGGTTCCGCGAAACCCGGAAAAATAGTAAAGATCTTCCCATCCCAACCCTTCAATATTAAACAAGACTGAGGCATCGATACCTTTGCTAAGCAGCTTTCTCCTCAAAACATTACAACGTTCCAGTAAAATCTTGTGGTTCATCGATTAATGACCTCTTTTCTAAGAATTTTGCAATTAATGTCACAAAATGCCTTTCAAAGGATAACAAGGGGTTGGATTATAGGCAAGAAAAACTTTATACTAATTAGAGAATAGAGAGCAGCCTCAAGTGCTTATTGATAATCAGCAGGCAACAAAATCTTTTATCATTTGTTGAGGTGAAATGGCTCATGGCAATCGGAAAGATATGGTTAGAAAGCGTCAAAGGATGCTTTAGCTTGTAATCTAAACATGCCGGAGGAAATAATAGCTACAGGACATTATCTTGCATTTTAATTATATTAACTATATAACACCAGCTGGGCTCTGTCGTTAAAAAAGGTCTTACTGCCCCAAACGACTAATATAAATACGGTAAAAGCAACGCTTGCCAGTATGGCAAACATGATTGCCATTTGATATTTAATCGCAGTAACGGCGGGAACACCTGATAGGATTTGTCCCGACATCATTCCCGGCAAAAAGACGATGCCCATTCCAACCATAGAATTGATAGTGGGCAGTATGGCCGCTGTGAAGGATTCGTTAATAATTTCTCTAGAGGCTCTTTCGGGAGTTGCTCCAAGCATGAGCGCTCCCTCTATTAGTTCCTTTTTATCATGAAACCCCCTAAGCAGGCGCTCTGCTCCCAAGGTAATGCCCGTCATAGAATTGCCAATCAGCATTCCAGACAGCGGTATTACATATCGGGGCGAATACCAGGGCTTTACGGATAGAAGAACAAAAAAGAAAAATATCATAGTAATAATAGTGCCAAAAGCCATACTACAAGCCACTATACTGCGAAAACGCGGCGTCATATCAATTTTGATCCTTTGGTAGATGTTTTGTACAGCAAAAACCTCCATGATAGCCACTGCTGCCAGAGTCATCCACATCCTCTGAGAACCCAATATATAATCCAAAATGTAGCCCACAAGCACTAATTGGATGCTCATCCTCACAACAGCAATTAAAAGCTCAGTTTCTTTTTTTATGTTGCGTTGTCTGAGTATTACAAGGACAACAAGAATCAAAACATATCCTGCCAATAAATTAAAAAACCCTATATCGACTACTCCCATCATCATTTTATAAGCCCTCCTCTGCCACAACTCCGCCACCTTGTATTGTAACTGCAACATCGGCAAAACGTTGGGCAATACTTTTAGAATGCACAACCATTATCAAAGTTCTTGTCTTCTCCTTTGCGAACTCCACAACGCTTTCGATGACCCTTTCCTCCGTCCCCTCATCAAGAGCGGATGTGGGTTCGTCCAGCAATACGACCTCTGGTTCTAGAAGCACTATTCTAGCCAATGCCAAGCGCTGTTTTTCTCCGCCAGAAAGAGTTGAAGCAATAGTCGAAAGAGGTTTATCCAGCTGTGCCAACCTCAGAATTTCGGATAAAACTTCGTCTCTTACTTTGTCTTTTTCTGCAAATTCAAGCCCTATTAAAAGATTATCCTTCACGCTTCCGGAAAAAACGGTAGGATTTTGAGGAAGCATTACCACTTCCCTGCGAAGCTGGATTGGATCTATGTCTTCAATGTTACGACCTTTATAAAATATCGAACCTTCATCAGGAGAAATCAGATTATTAAGAAGACGCAACAGCGTTGTCTTTCCGCTTCCGCTTTCACCTATTATGCAAGTTATTTTTGCCTCGGGTATTTGTAATTTATCGATTTTTAAAATGTCTTTATATTTGACTTGTTCCAATTGAAAGGCCATTTAAATTTTCCCTTTTCGTTTTTAAAATTAAAGCACTTCTTCGACCAATTCACGAAGTTTACCTATTGCTTGATTCAACGCATCTGATCCTTTCTCGGTTATCGTATAGTATTTTCTCACCTTGCCGTTCACCACTTTAGATTCGCATCTTAAATATCCATCCCTTGTCATTAAGTGTAACGTTGGATAAATCGTGCCAGGACTAAGACGATACCCGTGCCGTTGGAGCTCCTCGATTACCCATAACCCATAGATCGGTCCCCTGCTAGCGTGATGAAGAATGTGAATTTTTACAAACCCCAAAAAAAGGCTACGAAGCATAAATATCGGCCTCCAATATCGATAATTAATATTGAAATCATTTTACATAAATGCTCAGCTTTACGCAACATCTAAAGTTAAAAGGCATACCTGCAAAAGTTATTCCCTATCATTTTTCACGACATTTTTAGGCACACAAAAGGCGCGCTTCTTAAAAGCGCGCCTTTTCAACTTTATCCTTCTGGATTTCACCAGCATAAGTCATTAAGCATTTTTTCCTGGTCATCTTTTCTTCTGTCGTTCACGAAACATCGCTACAAACCATTAAGCTTATTATGTGCTCATTAAACAAACAAGTGAAGCTCGCAATGAGCCGAATGCACAGCGAAATTTTTCTGCATCTTATAGGAAGATTGCTAATCCATCTACTGCTTAATTAATATTAATATTAATAGAAATAAACTCACTCCAATCCCTCATAGGTAGGCTACAAACACACTTTTTCGCGGACACCATGGCCATCTTCAATCCCGTTTCAATCCCTCATAGGTAGGCTACAAACAAGCCGCGAGGTTATACCATTTTTAGTTGAAACTTGGAGTGTGGCTCCTTCCGTGGCATAATCCACGGGACACACATACTACTTATAAGAAAGGAGCCACACAATGAAAGTAAACACGAAGCAGAGGAAAAAGGCAAGGGCAGGATTTGAGCAGGCAGTCGGGAAAGAGGAAATGGTGAATGCGATGTTTCATATCATTCGGGTTGGGAAACAAGCTTTAGATACTTTCGTCTGTGAACTGGGAACTATAGTCCTCGAAGCTATCATGGATATGGAGCGGGAGGAGATATCGGGTCCTGAATATAAGCCTACCTCATCGGGCGTATACAAGTGGGCATATCAAGGCGGCTCGGTTTACATAGGGGATCAGAAGGTCTCCGTGATGCATCCCCGCATCCGTGGGCCTCAGGGAGAGATCTCCCTTGAGAGTTATGTGGCATTGAAAAAACCAGGGGCATTCTCAAAAGGAACTGCTGCAGAAGGTATTGAGGGGCATCTCGTTGCAGAGATATAAAGAAACGGTCATCGATTCAGCTCACGCCTTCGGCGTCTCCCCCACATCCCTCTCCCGACACATCGTCGAGGTAACCGCTAAGAAGCTCGCAGAGTTTAAGGAGAGAGACCTCTCTTCCATAACTCCCTTTGCCATCTTCATGGACACGATCAATAGGGCAGGCGAAGCCTTTGTAGTCGCCCTGTGTATCGACAGAGAAGGCCGTAAGCATGCCTTAGGCTTCTGGCAGGGTGCAACAGAGAACCACGAGATCTGCGAGTCCCTCCTGTCGGATATGGACATGAGGGGGCTCGTCCTCTCCAAGGGGATCATATGGATCACAGACGGAGGTAAGGTCATAATCAAGGCCTTGAAAGACCGCTTCGGCAAGAAGCTCCTACACCAGAGGTGCACGATCCATAAAGACAGGAACATCCAAAGCCATCTGGCCAAGAAATACAGGAAGGAAGCCCACAGGCGCTTCAAGACAGCCCTCGAGTAGAACTCATACGAGGACGCATACCAGATGCTCAAAGAGTTCGAGAGATGGCTAAGAGGCATCAACGAATCAGCCGCCGACTCCCTCCTCGAGGCCTTTGAGGATATCCTCACTCTACACAGGCTCAAGGTGCCTGCGCTTTTAAGAAAATCGCTCACCTCCACTAATCCTATAGAGAGTATGTTTTCTACGGTGAGGGAGTGCGAAGGAAACATCAAGCGCTATCGGAGCAGCACCATGTCCCAAAGGTGGCAAGTCTTTAGTGCTCCTCCACTGCGAGAAGGGATTTAGAAGGGTCAAGGGGTATGGAAACATTGCCGAAGTCATAGCTAATATCGAAAAGGAAGAGGGTGATCAAAAAGCATTGGAGACAGCAGCGTAAGGAGGTTAAAAACATGATACAGGAGCCACATGAAATTTCAACTAAAAACTTGACAAGCTCCAAGCCGCAAGCTGCCTGAGCTTATCTTGAATGATTAAGTTTCAATCCCTCATAGGTAGGCTACAAACAAATCGCTTTTTAGCGGCTTTCACATTCCGTTTGCGGTTTCAATCCCTCATAGGTAGGCTACAAACATACAAAGAAGTGTGGATGGATATTGACTACGAGCTGTTTCAATCCCTCATAGGTAGGCTACAAACTGGGCACCCCAGCATCGTTTCCCGTGCTTTCCCGAGTTTCAATCCCTCATAGGTAGGCTACAAACTAGATGAACGGTAGAATAATCCAACCTAGCCCATAAATGTTTCAATCCCTCATAGGTAGGCTACAAACGGAATACGTCATTCTAGATATAGGATGGGATGAGTTGTTTCAATCCCTCATAGGTAGGCTACAAACCCATTGATCCAGTGAGAACTGTACGTCCCCACTCCCAGTTTCAATCCCTCATAGGTAGGCTACAAACAGGATATGGAGGATCAGTTAAAATTAGGTCGATGCTATTGTTTCAATCCCTCATAGGTAGGCTACAAACCTTGCATTTTTGCTCACCCTCCTTTTTCTTTTCTAAGTTTCAATCCCTCATAGGTAGGCTACAAACGGAATGAATACCATCCTTACGTTAAAGATATCGTTTCGTTTCAATCCCTCATAGGTAGGCTACAAACGATATCAGTTGCCTGGAGAGCATCACGGAATGCCCCGTTTCAATCCCTCATAGGTAGGCTACAAACTAATTTCTTGTACCTCAGCTTGTGGAGTTTCTGTAGTGTTTCAATCCCTCATAGGTAGGCTACAAACGCCTCTGCCCGCGCTGTGCCGCTTCACGCAGAGCGCAGTTTCAATCCCTCATAGGTAGGCTACAAACAAAGAACGGCGTGGAATATTTTAACGCATATAATCTAAGTTTCAATCCCTCATAGGTAGGCTACAAACCATCCCGCCTATGCCTGACTTTAAGTGCTTAGAATGCGTTTCAATCCCTCATAGGTAGGCTACAAACTTGGTCATCGCTACGCTTCTTAAGCGCCCACCTCGTTTCAATCCCTCATAGGTAGGCTACAAACCAACGCTCACGCTTTCAGATTTGGGAGATATTAAGGTGTTTCAATCCCTCATAGGTAGGCTACAAACCGCAAATGACGCTTTATTGTATGCGCTAAATGTTTTAGTTTCAATCCCTCATAGGTAGGCTACAAACGGTTTCTTTATGGACTGTATTGTTGCTTTTACAGTACCGTTTCAATCCCTCATAGGTAGGCTACAAACTCATTATCGGTTACTTCGGTAAGTCAGCATATGAGCAGTTTCAATCCCTCATAGGTAGGCTACAAACTGCGGTGAGTCCGTGCTTCGCAAACGTTTGAACGAGTTTCAATCCCTCATAGGTAGGCTACAAACTGCGGTGAGTCCGTGCTTCGCAAACGTTTGAACGAGTTTCAATCCCTCATAGGTAGGCTACAAACACGAAGAACAACACCCTACGAGTATGGGAGGACGACTAGTTTCAATCCCTCATAGGTAGGCTACAAACCTTAATGATCGTTCCAGGACGGCTTCTTTGTTCAGCTAGTTTCAATCCCTCATAGGTAGGCTACAAACTAATTCTCTATGACGTCGACAATTACATTCTCGCCAGTTTCAATCCCTCATAGGTAGGCTACAAACTTTCTACGAGAGTTGAACCATCGACATCAACCTTCGTTTCAATCCCTCATAGGTAGGCTACAAACTTAAATCCCATTAGAAGGTTTTCAAAGGAAACAACCTGGTTTCAATCCCTCATAGGTAGGCTACAAACGCATGCGTGCAGGACAGGATATGGTACGAGGTCTCCAGTTTCAATCCCTCATAGGTAGGCTACAAACTGGCCCGCTCCCTTGATCTGGGTGACTCGGTCACGGGTTTCAATCCCTCATAGGTAGGCTACAAACTCATTCTAAGATTAACTTCAGGGGCATCTGCGACTAGTTTCAATCCCTCATAGGTAGGCTACAAACTGATCAAAGATAATAGATGTTATGGATCTTAGTAGGTTTCAATCCCTCATAGGTAGGCTACAAACTGTCAGTAAGGTTTATTGGCGCAGTCCCCACTACAAAGTTTCAATCCCTCATAGGTAGGCTACAAACTAACGGCATAAGCCGACGGTTGTTTATTTGGTATGCGTTTCAATCCCTCATAGGTAGGCTACAAACGCTGCCCCTCGTCTTGTCTTCACGACACTACAAACTAGTTTCAATCCCTCATAGGTAGGCTACAAACTATAAACCCGCATGGTTACTGGGTTCTTCGAAAGTGTTTCAATCCCTCATAGGTAGGCTACAAACTGTGCATGCTTCCATTTTTTAACTTCCCAGTCTTCACGTTTCAATCCCTCATAGGTAGGCTACAAACGAGATAAAATGTCTTCCCCCATTTCTTTAAACTGCTGGTTTCAATCCCTCATAGGTAGGCTACAAACAAGTCAAAAGACGTCAGAAGAAAGAATATAAACCACGAGGTTTCAATCCCTCATAGGTAGGCTACAAACGTATATGTACATTTGTTATCTACTATAATTTCCACGTTTCAATCCCTCATAGGTAGGCTACAAACGAAGACGCAAAAAGAAAAATAACAATAGCAAGAATGGTTTCAATCCCTCATAGGTAGGCTACAAACACTCAAGCCAGGCGCTGAGAAAATCACTGTTCTACTGTTTCAATCCCTCATAGGTAGGCTACAAACCCTGACTATCTTAAAGAGCTTCCCTGCGTCAGCTAGTTTCAATCCCTCATAGGTAGGCTACAAACAAACGCAGGGAATACCGGTGGTCGACCGAGCGAAACGCGTTTCAATCCCTCATAGGTAGGCTACAAACTCGAAGCTAACGACCGGATACCACCGTTACCAGAAAAGTTTCAATCCCTCATAGGTAGGCTACAAACATGCGCGTACATGCGCACATAATAAGGAAACACGCGTTTCAATCCCTCATAGGTAGGCTACAAACAGGTCTCATTGCTGGCGAGAATGTCATTTTATCGAAATCGTTTCAATCCCTCATAGGTAGGCTACAAACTTCAACCCACTTACCCGTGACCATCCAGTTGCCAACGGTTTCAATCCCTCATAGGTAGGCTACAAACGGGCATCGCTGTCACTTTCGTATAACAATATAGATATAAGTTTCAATCCCTCATAGGTAGGCTACAAACCCTGCAGCCAGGATAGAATACCAACCTAGTCTTAGTGGTTTCAATCCCTCATAGGTAGGCTACAAACCCAAATGATGAAAAAGTTGTTATTTGGACGAAGTATGTTTCAATCCCTCATAGGTAGGCTACAAACCTAAAAAAGAATAGAATCCAAAGCAAACATAATCTAAGTTTCAATCCCTCATAGGTAGGCTACAAACCAGGGATTGCCTGGCGTGACCAGTTCGATCCGTCCAGTTTCAATCCCTCATAGGTAGGCTACAAACGGGGTTAGGTTTCGTCGTTAGCCAGCCAGGCGGCTCGTGTTTCAATCCCTCATAGGTAGGCTACAAACCATGAGCCTCTTTAAGGCCATTAGGACCGACAGCTCCGTTTCAATCCCTCATAGGTAGGCTACAAACTGTCTGTATTCTATTTCCTGTTTGACAAGTTATTCTTTCGTTTCAATCCCTCATAGGTAGGCTACAAACGCTAAGTCTATCGCTTCAATGTTGTGACCAAAGTTGTGTTTCAATCCCTCATAGGTAGGCTACAAACCTTTGTCTTTATTTTATATATATCATTATAGCTTAATGTTTCAATCCCTCATAGGTAGGCTACAAACGGTGCACTGCAACCGCAGGCGCAGTGTGATGTACTGGTTTCAATCCCTCATAGGTAGGCTACAAACTTCTTGTATGGCACGCTGACCGAGAGCTTTCATCCGTTTCAATCCCTCATAGGTAGGCTACAAACACGCAAAACTAAAGAATGTTTGCTTTGATGAAGCAAAGTTTCAATCCCTCATAGGTAGGCTACAAACTTGATGACCAGAGTGAAGCTCCTCTCACAAAAGCCGTTTCAATCCCTCATAGGTAGGCTACAAACGTCGATGTCTTCTATGATGTATGCGTTAGATTCGTAGGTTTCAATCCCTCATAGGTAGGCTACAAACTGCGATCTTATCAAATTCTACGTTTCATAAAAAGAGTTTCAATCCCTCATAGGTAGGCTACAAACTGCGATCTTATCAAATTCTACGTTTCATAAAAAGAGTTTCAATCCCTCATAGGTAGGCTACAAACAAAATCTGAGTAAGCGTACCACTCCCGGGACTTGCCGGTTTCAATCCCTCATAGGTAGGCTACAAACTACAGCCCTTGTAAGAATGCCTGAAATTCGTTATACAGTTTCAATCCCTCATAGGTAGGCTACAAACGACGGTACAATGCCCGAGCCACTTAGCGATCCCTTCGTTTCAATCCCTCATAGGTAGGCTACAAACTCTATACAACGTGCCATTTACCTCACCGCCTTAAGCTGTTTCAATCCCTCATAGGTAGGCTACAAACTTTAACTCCTAAGTCCCCGCTCGAGGTTCGCCTCAAGTTTCAATCCCTCATAGGTAGGCTACAAACAAGTTATACCATAATTTGTCTCACCGCCTCGATCGGCGTTTCAATCCCTCATAGGTAGGCTACAAACCATCGTCCGACTCGGAGACACCACAGCCGGAGTGAGTTTCAATCCCTCATAGGTAGGCTACAAACTTCACTTCGGTTTGTAGAGGCCAGAGAACTGATTATTGTTTCAATCCCTCATAGGTAGGCTACAAACACTTGACCTTATCATGTTCGACTCAGCGATCAACCAGTTTCAATCCCTCATAGGTAGGCTACAAACCAGGTAGATAAGGAAAGTCTCGTGGCCAGAACATGGTTTCAATCCCTCATAGGTAGGCTACAAACGGAACGGTATGAGCCTTATCGAAAGGATATTGTTACGTTTCAATCCCTCATAGGTAGGCTACAAACCTCGTGTTTCTTTTCAAAGTAACATTGTGCTTCATAGTTTCAATCCCTCATAGGTAGGCTACAAACTTTGCCTTTCTCATCCTCAAAACCAAGTGCTTTGCCAGTTTCAATCCCTCATAGGTAGGCTACAAACTTTGATTTTATCCGCAAAAGTAGCCTCTCTAAATTCGTTTCAATCCCTCATAGGTAGGCTACAAACAATTTACCAGTAGAAGAGTTGTCAGCATTTGAAATAGTTTCAATCCCTCATAGGTAGGCTACAAACGTTCTAGCAGTTCTCGTGCTAACCGTTCAGCGTATCTGTTTCAATCCCTCATAGGTAGGCTACAAACTGTCCACTGACGGAGAGGTCAGCTGACTTGCTTAAGGTTTCAATCCCTCATAGGTAGGCTACAAACCTGAAGCCACTAATGTTCCAATGGCAGGATCATAACCGTTTCAATCCCTCATAGGTAGGCTACAAACAGTTTCTTGATAGGCTTAATAGTTACTCCTCCATTGGTTTCAATCCCTCATAGGTAGGCTACAAACTTGTTTATTAGAATTAATTTATCTTAGGCATGAGTTCCGTTTCAATCCCTCATAGGTAGGCTACAAACACTTCTCTGATACTTCAACAAGCGTTTCGTTAACTAGTTTCAATCCCTCATAGGTAGGCTACAAACTACAAACCCCTCCTAAATATTTTAATTTTCCCCTGAAGTTTCAATCCCTCATAGGTAGGCTACAAACTACAAACTGATTTCCCAGTAGGTGTAACTCTTAGTTGTTTCAATCCCTCATAGGTAGGCTACAAACAACCGTACCGGCCGAGTCTGGCCAGGCCGGTTAATGGTTTCAATCCCTCATAGGTAGGCTACAAACCGGTTTTGGCGGTGACAGATTTATTGCTGGGGGACATGTTTCAATCCCTCATAGGTAGGCTACAAACACGTAGCCACCAAAGCTGTAGCACTTGGGACAAAGCTGGTTTCAATCCCTCATAGGTAGGCTACAAACTCAGGATCATGGGACCAGCCAGGGGCAAGAATCATCCGTTTCAATCCCTCATAGGTAGGCTACAAACAACGCTTACGGGATCAAAGGCAAGGGTGGCGGGAAGGTTTCAATCCCTCATAGGTAGGCTACAAACTCACCAGCAGGGTCAAAGTCTGATATGTAGAAAATGTTTCAATCCCTCATAGGTAGGCTACAAACGCATACTTCCAGAAGCTGGAGACATATTTTGCTTTATGGTTTCAATCCCTCATAGGTAGGCTACAAACACGGATATCAAACAGCTTCTGTATTGACTCATCGTTCGTTTCAATCCCTCATAGGTAGGCTACAAACCAGTTATTAGACCGCTTTTCCACTATGGGTTACTTGTTTCAATCCCTCATAGGTAGGCTACAAACGGTATCCGCTCATGCGGTTGTTGATCTCATGATGCCCGTTTCAATCCCTCATAGGTAGGCTACAAACCCAATTTCAGAGAGGCTACACTAACATATACAAACTTCGTTTCAATCCCTCATAGGTAGGCTACAAACGTTTTATATGCTCATGCAAGCTCAAAAATACTATCCAGTTTCAATCCCTCATAGGTAGGCTACAAACCCGGCAGACGACATCACTAAATATACCGACGTTTCCCAAGTTTCAATCCCTCATAGGTAGGCTACAAACCAGACAGCAGCTTACCGCTTAAGCCTAAGACAACGTTTGTTTCAATCCCTCATAGGTAGGCTACAAACTTCATTCTCTCAGCACTGAGGGGATAACCCCATAAGGTTTCAATCCCTCATAGGTAGGCTACAAACGATTGCCTCTATCATCTGCCCATCTATATCGTGCATGTGTTTCAATCCCTCATAGGTAGGCTACAAACTCTGCAGTGTCGATCCCGCCGAACACCAGAGCATTGGTTTCAATCCCTCATAGGTAGGCTACAAACAGGTTTGTTCACGTTGGTCTCATCTGCAAGATTTATGTTTCAATCCCTCATAGGTAGGCTACAAACTTGATGGCTCTTGGAATGTCGGTGATTCTGGCCCAGTTTCAATCCCTCATAGGTAGGCTACAAACGTAAGTTATTGATATCTTCAACGTTTATACCGCTTGCCTGTTTCAATCCCTCATAGGTAGGCTACAAACAGGGCCCAAGCACACCAATAAGCTTAGTCTTGAGAAAGTTTCAATCCCTCATAGGTAGGCTACAAACGGATTGAGGCTCCTGCAGCTGCCCCAACGCCAGTGCCGTTTCAATCCCTCATAGGTAGGCTACAAACTGGCCCCTGCATTTACGATTCTCCTCGTCAGTTCAGAGTTTCAATCCCTCATAGGTAGGCTACAAACCAATTTCATATTCTATGGTTGTCATGATTATAGGTTGTTAGCAATGAGGAGTCAAATCGCTTTTTCGTAATAAAGGAATCTGATCATCACTAAGAAGAACATCAATTTTAGGCTGTGTCGATCCCTTGGTGTTTTTGCACTATCGGGGGTCGACAAAATTTATATCATCATATTTATATTTTATATCATTATTGTCTGGCCACCTTTTTCTAAGCCCAAAATTTGTTTGTCGAGATATTCTTGTCTCCGTAAGACGTAAAAAACAACTGAATCTTCCTCCTCGTTAATTATTTTATGTAAGTCAGCTTTGAGTCTTGCAAACTGCGCGTTAGTGAGCTCGCCCTCAAGCAAAGAATTTTGAACCCAGTTAAGATACCGTCTCCCAACGTGAAGTACCTTAGTTACACGTTCTACGTTGACGTCATAAGCCATAATTACAAACATTTTTACCACCTTGAAGCATAGGGCTCATAGGGATGGTCTCCTAAAAGATGTTTTTCAATTTTATATAAATCGAGCCTGATCAATCTTCGATAAGATACCTTTCGTCTTAACGTTGGATGATCTATGGTCGTCCTTAACCTCTTCTCCCATTCCTCTATAAACTTTTGTCGTCCAGTTTCAGATAGATAAACTCCCTCAACACCGGAGGAAAAGTCCTTTGCCTTCAATTGATTTTTATTTATTAAAGAAAATATTAACCTATCAACAAAAATGGGTTTAAAAATTTCTGCAACGTCCAAATTTAAGCTAAAACGCCTGAAGTTGGTAGCATGCAAAAATCCTATCCTTGGATCGAGGTGAGTTCTGTAAATCTCGCTTAAAACCGTGACGTAAAGCAAGGAGTTTCCAAAGCTAATTAATGCGTTCAGACGATTCTGCGGCGGCCTCCGTGATCTCTTTGCGAAAGCAAAATCCTCATTATCGACAATGATGTCAAAAGCACTGTAATAAATCTCACGGGCATTACCTTCGACTGCCATTAATGCTTCAGGGGAGTTTTGTATTTCCACCGCAGGGTTAATTTGATTTAATTCTTCCAACGTATCCAAAAGGTCATCGATTCCTCTTCTTGCATAATATTCTAAAACTTTTTTCATATTGTTAATTGCACCAAAGACGAATCGCCTTGCAAGGTCCATCCTTTTGTGTGAATCCAAATAATGTTCTGATTGTTTTAAAATTAAGTAACCAGAGTTATAGTATTCTCGAGGATAAAACGAACCTATATAATAACCATAATGGTTAAAGAAATGCATCGTGATTTCATTTTGCGTCAAAAACTCAAGAAATCGTTTATTAAAGTCCAATTCACCAAATATCTGTATATCAGCTATCGTTTCTACCGGCATGTAGCGTTTTTTGCCATCGCCGTCCTTGAAAACTATCGTGTTTTGTTGTCTTTCTAGGGTTCCGCTTGAAAGTATATACATCGTCTGTTTCATATTTTTTCTACCCCCAACAGAACTCCACATAAGCGCAAGAGCGACACATACCAGACCATTCAACAACAGGCGGGCTAGGAAGTCCTATTAGTTGCGTTATATGTTGTAAGGCTGCCTCAACTTCCATTTCCTTTTCTTTGGTCAGTATCACGTCTTCTTTTCTTTTCTGCCGTGGAAAACGTAATTCACCGACAAGTCCATCAAACCCTTTATGCTTCAAGTAGTAAAGATAATAAAGCACTTGCAATCTTGAAGCTTCTATCATCTTATTAGAATACTTTACTTCGAGAACTTTGCCGCTTTCTTCCAGAATATCAACTTTGATTAAAGAATCAATCAACACCTCATGTTTCTTTAAACGCGTGTAACTTGTCTCGTGAAGAAGAGCTCCCAAAGCAACCTTCTCACTCGACTTTTCCATTTCTAAGTGGTGCGAGTAAAGCCAAAGTTTTCTCTGGCACACTATATAATAGTAAACTTGTGTACCTGTGTAGATCAATTTTTCCTCACTATATATATTACCTTCATTATTTTGATATGATTCATTATGCTGTTCCATCGTTATTTTATTATATTGCTTAAATCCTGGTCTTTATAAGTATCATCTTGATCTTCCTCTAAATAAGGTGGCAGTAATCCAATCTCATTATCATATCTAAGGTTTGTAATAAGATATCGGATATCTTTGCATGGTGGAAACTCTTCAGGAAAACGATTTATCCACCAAATCGGTATAGGCGTCAGATATTCTACTATGCGCCATGTTTCGCCTCTTTCATAAAGACCGTAAACGTCTTGTAAAAATGTTTTAGGTATTACGTCAATGGAGATCTGACCCCGGCGAGTGGTAAATTTGCTGCGCATATTTTCGTCCGACAAATCTATCGTATAGCAACCTAATGTCTTTTGAATTTCTTCTAATGTTTGAGCTCCTTCGCTAAATTCCTTGTTCCAGCTATCCAAAGCCATGATATGTGTATAAAGGCGATCAGTAGCACTAGCTAAATCGTAATCAGTCGGCAATTCAGGTAACTCTCTTAAAATTTCAAGGCTATAATCAAGTATCTCTTGTCCGTAAACGCGCCTGGAATTTTCTGAGTATCTGCCGCATATGATAACAGGAGCTGGAGGTTGATCGCCAAATCGGTTAACCCGACCCATGCGTTGAACTAGAGCATCAATTGGGGCTGTTTCGGTCAAAAGAACATCATATGATATATCCAGGCTAACTTCAACTATTTGAGTAGCGATAAAAATATCACCTGGTTTGGGATCTTTTACTTTTTGTTCTTTTTCTTGTCTGTCCCTAAAGGCGAAACGAGCATGCAGTAAATGACATCTATCCCATTTTAACTCATTCTTCAATGTTTGATAAAGCATTTGGGCTTCACGAATAGTATTAGCCACTATGAGTACCCTTTTGCCGCTAACAGCAAAAGACAAAGCTTTTTCTAAAACATTTTGCAACAAATCATCTTCAAGGTGTAATCGATGACGAGTTCGTCGCCACAAGTTATATTCAGCCTCTATTAACGTTCCTTCGGGGAATAACCTCAATAATGACGGCGGGAGCGTAGCACTGGCTATTGCAAAATGAGCAGGTGGATCTTTCTCAAGCGCTTTCAAAAGAAGTCCTAAGGTATAAGGTTCATAGGTGTGAATTTCATCTAATACTATCTTAGATTGCTTGGCAAAACATCTACGTTCTTCCCAGTGACGCCCGTTAAGATGTGAGATTAAATATTGGTCTAAGGTAGCAACTGTGATTGGTTTTGCAAAAACAGATCCGAATAGCCGCTCCTCCAAAGGGTCTTCCTCTGACTCCATATGCAACATATAGCTTGCTCGTCCATGAGCCAAAGACACATTATCATCACCATAAATTTCTCGTAATCGTTTCCACATGGCGTTAACAGTTGCTTGGGTAGGAAGCAGGTATATTAAGCGATCCGCGTCATTAGCCCATAGCAAAAGTGCTTCAGTTTTACCTGTACCCGTGGGCGCTCGAAGTTGAATATTCTCGTTACAGCTACCTTCTGCTTGTCGCTGGAAGTTTCGTAATGGGAATTGACTTGTATAGGATTTGACTGCCTGCTTGCCACTATTTAAAAACAATATAGCAGCATCATGCTTACCTGCCGAAGCTAACCAATCCGCGAGGTGCAACACTGACTTTACTTGGGCAAAATCGCGCGTTGGAAGGCTTTGAAACAAGCCACGTAGTGTGCTCCCAATTCTTAATTGAGTATCATCAAGCATCGCGGCAGGCGAGTTATCTAACAGCGACCGTATGGAATCCAGAAAATTATTTGGTTGTGGCAATTTGTCTACTTTAAACTGATATAACAATTCCCAGGCTGCTTCTATAATTTTGTCCAGATCTGGATGAAAGCTCGGCTTTCCGTAACCCATGTATAACCTAGGAGACAATGGAGAATGATGCGTCAAAACAGCTGAAGTAGCAATAAGATCATTGGTATTCCAACCATAACTACGATTCAAACAAATCTCTGCTACAAGGACAAATGGCATAGATGCCAGTGCGTGAGGATACGCCTTGTTGCGTTTCCCACGAATATGTTGTTGAAAATCAACTGTGGCTTTGCCAATATCATGTAATGCACAAGACAGTGCTATTTTCATCAACATGCGTTGGTCTAAATTAAAGTAGTTCGAAATATCATTTCCTAACCGCAAAACATCTCTTAGATGATCGATGAGGAATAAATTGGGCTTTGCTAAGAGTTTATCCATACAAAATTTCTCCCTTGACATTGATAGGCTGGTAAGTCTGGTATCTCAATTTCCAGCTCTAGCGGTAAGAAACTTAGTGTGACAGAGTTCTTTGGTTGGCGTAGCCTTTTTTTATCCACCTCAAAGCCTAGCGGTAAAGTCTCCACTAGCGGTGGTTCAAAGCAAATTCCCGACTTTAACACAGGACGAATTTGCATCTGCCTAATGTCACCCGGTAATACTGTGCCACGAAAATATGATTCACCGATATTCATTGCCTCTATGGCGACCTCTTCGATCGCTAACAACTCATCTTCTCGTCCAAGCGAAAGCGTGTAAACTGGATCTTTAAAAGCTCGCTCTAATTGTTTAAGTAGCACTTCATTTCCACTATAAATTAAAGTATAAGATGTACTAAATAAAAGCTCTCTCATGTAAGGTGATCGGACCATCTTATTACCTTTAATTTTAAGTAAAGTCCACATATCACGGGCATGCCCAGGCGCGACATTCATAAGAACAGAAACTTTCGCATTTCGTAGAGGGCTGTCATGCGCCCAAAGTTTTTGGTCCGATAACCCTAACGCGGCTCCTGCAATACCAAGAAGCGTCGTTGGAGGGGGCATGGGAAAGGTACGTTGATAATTATGATCCAAAGGCCGCCTAAACGATGCAACGGGAGCTTTAACTGTCACGCAAAGTATCCGTTCCATAATTCACTCACATCTGACTTGGCTTTTTCAATGGTCTCATGAACGGCAAAAACATCACCGTAGCCCTGTAGGGTTGCCCTGAGGTCGGCCTCGTTATCGAAAATACTAGGTTCTAAGCCAAAAAATATACTTTCACTGTAATCTTTAAACTTATTCAATGCATTTTTAAGAGGCTCTATTTCAAGACAATACTTATTATTTTCGTAGCTGGCAGTGAAGGCTTCCAAAAATACTGGATGTTTAACCGTAAGTCGACAATAAGCTATAAATCTTGGAGAGAGATCTGCCAGCATTCGCGCAGTGCGCCCACCGCCCCAGAGGAGTTTCAAGGCTTCAAGGAGAGTTTGCAAACGCTTTCTGCGTTCGTCAGCGGCGAGCTCTCTTTTGTCTTTTTCGCCTGTTTCCAGAGGGGTAAATATGCCCACTCGATCTAACTCTACGAGTATTGTGCCTTTAAAGAGGTTGGCATAGAGCTCGGTTTCAAATACGTTACCTCCTGCTGCCATCGTTTGCCCAAAACGCTCAAATGATCGGGTTCCAAGGTCACGGTCGCCTTGGAATGGAAACAAGCCGACTGCAGCTGAGACTCGCACAGGAGAAGTCCGCCGCCGCCCACCCGAAGGGTCAAGAAAGCCAAAGAGGTCTTCATCCACAAACTCCCATGGACGAACTGGGGGCGTTACTTCTTGTCCGCTTACCTTTGCAAAAGGCTCAGATAATGAATAACCAAGTTCTTCCAGCCGGTCACGGAGCATTCGACGAATAGCCTGACCAGAGATGTAAGGGATTGTGCTGCCATCAGGCAAAGTGATTTTCTTGGCAACGACCACGTTGCCCTCTGTGTGAGAGGCATTCACATTTGCTGCTGTTACCTTTATTAGATAACCGATAGCGATTGCTTTGCTCATAGCTTTAATCCTCCTCTGTTATTTGAGATTGCACTGCTTGAGGGGCGCTCTTGCGTAAGAATCTGTTCATGGCATAAATAGAAAGCAGTGTTTTAACCCGCACCCATGTAACTCCAGCTATACGCTCGCCCTTTTCGATCCTGAGTAGTGCCTCTGGGATTGTAACATCCAAGCGAAATTGGGCATCGTTTAACACGCGGTAAAATTCCTCGGGGTTTTTGGCATTGCGCAGGGCATAAAGGATGCCCATTTCGTTGTGCTCCTGCGCTTTCTCTCCAATGTTATGCCCAAAGCCTGCCAGGGTTCGTTGGAATTGTTCGTCCATACCTAGCACCTCCTGAAGATATAAGTCTAAAACGTCTAACGTGCCCCAAACCAAGGGTCTAGGGTTTTGCTCTTTTGCGCGTACCTCAAAGAGGAACTGTTCTATAAACGGGAATGGGTCACTAAACTCTAACACAGCCCAAGCGATTTTATCTCGCCAAACAGTCTCTCTTTTAGCCCCTTGATATGCCTCAAACTGCTGCAATATCCTCACAATTTGCTGATGTGGATTATCGACTCTGGGTTTTTGAGACATTATGTTTACCCAACTATCATAGAGGTGGTATAGCGCTTGAAATTTATTGAACTCCCTTAATGCCTTCATGTCAAAAGCTTGCCCAGGTACGCCTGTTACTGCATAAAGAGTAAAAGGCGACGGTGGCGTGCTATCTATATCAACCCCAAAAAGAGCCGCTAAATAGCGGCGTCCTTCTTCAGAAAGTTGGTCTGACTGGCGGATATGGGCGAAAAGAGCTAAAAGTAACCCTAAAGTGGTCTCGTGAATGTAAGGGCCAAAGAAATCAACAGGTGCGTTGCCACCTTTTCCACCTTTTACGCGTAATGGTTGGAGAACTTCACGATGTAGGCGTTCCATTTCTTTAAGGTTGGAGTGAAAAACGAAAAAGTGAAAAACATCACGCCCCTGAGCCTTCCACAGCCAGCCTAGATATCCGGCCAATCCAGCAAGTGCACAACGAGCACATAGCCTCAGACCCCTTTTAGCACCGGAATAGAAATTGCCAAATTTATTAGGGTCTACAATGAGCGGAAACATCCACATTTTAGCGTCGATAAGGGGGGCTTTGTCCCCACAGAGGTCGCAAACGTCGAGTTTTTTTCTGAGTTCAATCTTAAGCTCAAATTTTGGGGGTTGTGTAGGGTATTCTTTATCGTTTAACTTGACCTTTTTGCCAGGATTACCGGCAACCTTAATAAATAAGTTCGTGGGATAAACCCAGTTCGTTTTTTCGTATTCACGGAGTTGTCCTGTGGCTTCATCGTAATAGTTATCCTTATTGCCGGTTTTTTGCACCAGTTTATCGACTAGACACTGAAGCACATCGTCTGCCTCATATTTTCCTTCTCCGAATTCTCTTATTAGGACAATTAAACCATTGTCTATCCAAAAGTTTCCAGTGGGGTGGCTTAAGTCAATTATTACAAAGTGACTCATAGCACATCACTCCCTTGTACAGATATCATTATGTAGAATAGTCGAAAATAAGAACTTCCCCAGTCGTTGGCGAAGAATAAAGCAACCTGCGGGCCTTTCCATGTATAGCATGAGCGACAGAAAGATATAACCAGATTGGCGCTTGACCTGTCAGGACAACCTCGTTGCCTTCTCCCGCCATCTCTTTTGCTCTCTCAAGGTAATTTGACAGTTCGTCCAGTTTAGCAACGCCACCATATAGATCTTTAAAATCAATTACAATACGCCCTCCGTAAATTGTTCGGCCAGGAGTATTATTTAGCAATCCACTCAAGTGCTTTAGGATTTCTCTTGTCCTTTCCTCAATATTCTGGATATTTGCGACATCACGGCGCATGCCACAGTGAGCCAAATCGTTACGAAGGTTCGTCAATTTGTCCCATAATCTAGCTACTTCATTACTATTTGTTAGCTTATTGAACCATTCAGGTACATTAGAATGTGAATCCCAACATTCTTTGGCTGCCACTCCGAGAGTTTTTTCGAGTATCTGTTCGCGATAATTTCTATCAAGCCAATCTCCATCTCCATGCTGTAGCGCGGTCCAATTGACAAGCCACTCCCGAGCCAAAAGAATAGCCTGTATAAGTAAACCTTTTTCTAAAAAGTGTTCTATAATCGCCAATTGCTTATTAAGATTATCTTTGTCTAAGTGCTCGGGTATGTCGCAAGCGAACTTTGTTGCTTCAGAACGAATTTGCTCGAGTATTACGGCAAAAGGTCTCGCCCACCGCTTAACTTCAGTAGTATTATTTAATAGTTGTAGCAAGTCATGAGCATATTGCATCGCATCACGTGGACGAGCCAATTGTAAGGCTTGAGAAAACGATTGTAATTTATTTGCGACTTTTTGCATGCACCTTGGCAGGTCATCGTTAGAGGATCGACTTTGCCATGCTCGTTGTTGAGTATTCCTCAAACGCTCTGCCAACAGAGTAGCGTCGCTACGCTTAAACAGAAACTCTGCTCCGCTGAGCCAATCAAGTAGATCAAGAAGTTGCGTCAGGTCAAAGATAGGTGCCCTATCTTCAGGGTTAGGGGGATTATTAAACGGCTTCCGGGCTTCATAAGCGCCGTATACTATGTACTCTACGATCACTCCCTTCGTCCGTCGCAAGTATGCAGCGATGGTTAGGACAAGCATCGGGATGGACCGGAAAGCATGTGTAATGTCTAATACGATTTTATCGCCCTCGTTGACCGTTGAAACAACTCGATCAAATATTTCCCAAAGTTCAGCTTCCGAGCGCCCTTCTGGGATTTCTACTGGCTCAACAATCTCACCTAGGCGATCTTGAAGAACTTCTAAATAGGTTTTCTCCTTTTTAGACACAGGGGTTGTCTGGTTGAATCCAGAGCTCTGATCGCCGCACGACAGTTTTTTCCTAGCTGTTTCCGTTACAAAAACCAGCAGCTTTTCCGGCTTAAATACGCTAGCGATAGCCTCAGGGAAAAGATAAGTCTGTACCGCTTCCTTGTCCTGCCAAACATAGGTAACCTCTTCATACTTACCAGTCCCAAGGAATGTTAAAACTTTCATAGATCAATCTCCTTTGTAATCCATCGTTCAACTTCTTGGGTAGCCCGCCTTAATTGTCCATCCGTTTGAGACGTTGTGGTAAGTCGAAATCCAATTCCAGAGATTTGACGACCCGGGAGATAAACTATCAACCGGTTTGGTAACTCTTGTCGGACTTTTGGCTTTCCCTGACTCCACCCAATGTCTTCTATACGCTCCACAAAAAGAAAACGGCGGCAGATCTTGTCCGCCCAATCGCGGGTAGCTTTAAATTCTTTTGGTTCCTTATGTGCAAGACTTTTCTCGCATTCTTCATTCTGTCGAGGGGGTGGAAGAGTTTCTACATTCTCCAGGATCGCGAGTACACGGCGACCGAGGAAATGACTCAGATTCTGCGTAAACAAAACCAACTTATACTTGAGCGCGGTAGCTGCAATAAACATGTCACAAATTAGAGCCTCCATTCGATCACGCCTTGGAGTGGGAGTATATTTCAAGCAATATTGCTCTAGAAGGCTATGTGCCAGTTCGGAAATACACTGAGTAATGGGTAAAATGCGGCGTATTTTCTTATCTTTTAACATTAGGTGAATACGATACTGGAACTCCTGTAAAACAAGTTGCCTCCTATACTGTAACCCCGAAACACCTTTTAATCTCTCCATGCAAGTGATAAGTGAGATATTTATCTCCCAACCTTCTTCTAACCTGGTTTCCTACCAGTCAATCGCCGATGAATAACCGTTGTCATAATGCATGAGAATGAGGCTATCTGCGATGCCCTTCTTCATCGGCTAGTCTCCTACGGGCTACAATCCATCGCCCTGTGTAACCAAACACTTCAGCAAGTTCAGTTGGAGGGAGATGTTCCAACTGCTGGCGAAATTTTCCCAAAACTTGTGTAATGGCTCGATAAGACTGTTTGGGTCTTGGTCTTACAGAAGGCGAGTTCTGCATAACCTGTGCGAATTGAAGAGCCTTTCTAAGGCCAAACCTCTGAGCATAAGCACACCACTTAGACCATTCAGAGTAAACGATTCCAACGAGTAACCCTTCTATCTTATGGGCTAATTCCACCTTCTCGTCTGTCGTCATCAGTAAATCCCCCTCGGGCAGAGTTCGTTTTTAAACTCAAGCCCTCGTATTAGCGCATCCCAGGATTGAGAGTGAAGCAAATTGCTCTTTTTACATTCTTGTATACACTCTATAAAAAAGCAAAGCATCTTTTCTGACTGAAAAATTAACGGCTCAAGATCTCTTATCATAGCTCTACTTTGCCATAATCGCAGATGGACAGGATTTAACTTCACCGAGCCAAAACATCTTGGCTTAGCCCCTCCAAGTTTGGGTTTAAATGCACATATTAAGTTCCCATCCTTTATATCCCATCCTAAAGCATGACATACAAGACCCAATTCTGCTTTATTTAAATTTTCAAATTGCAAAGAAACACGAAACTTGCTTTCTTTGAGAACAGCTTCTATGAACCTAAAATTCCTCTCTGGCCGCGTATTTATTATTGGTTGGAATATTTTTACTTCATAAAAACGACGAGCGTTCTCGTTACGCCTGGGCTCCCAGAGTTCGCTTATCTTCACAATTTCCATTTGTACATTGTCACGTGGCGTTGAATCGCTAAAATACACTCTTCCTCGGAATCCTGTGGTTCCAAATAAACGACAAGCAGGGCAGAGAAGACTTTCTTCATCTTTATATTTGCAAGGTTCGTGAGCAGAATCAATTTTGCATTGTTCTCGTATGTGCCTCTGTGAGACGCAGGAATTTGAAATTGACTCAACAATCGCTCGGATAGAACCCTTTATACTGGTGCCCGGAATACAGACTTGCCCGTTTCGACGATAGAACGTATACCACACGTCTGGACGATTGCTTCTTATACTGGGATCAAATTCGTATTGTCCTGAACCAACGAATAAGTACTCAGATTGTACTGTAAGATCTAATTCTATTTGCCCGGTTATCCCGCGAAACTGCTCGTGCGTAACAACCCTTTCCCGCACAGGTTCTTCCCTTGGAATAGATACATTGAAGAAGGGTTTAGGTTCAGCTTCAGGTTGTCTGGGCCTCATCGTCAAACACCTCTCTTGGGCTTACTAACATCGCAACATTATTTCGATAAAACACTTTATAATTCAAACGAGCGCTAGCGGTGTCTACCGTTGGGTATTTCTCAAACTGCGGCGAATAATGATGATCGTTCATGGAAATTGTTGTAGTTTTGCCATCCTGTATCCTCCAATCGCCTTGGACCAACTCAAAACCGATTTCTGGTCTTTCATCGTCACTCAGAACTAGCACCCGGAAGATGTCTCCTACCCGTTGCCAGCGAATTTCAGTCTTGGAGTCGAAAGCACAGCCCGCATCGCGTAGGTCCCCTGAGAAATCAAGGTGGGATAAGTCCCAACTTAGGAGAATTTTATTATGAAGGTTTTTAACCAGCTCCTTTAGTGTTTCAGAATCTACTCGACTAGCGTAAACATATCCCTTTTTCATTGGATTATCTCCGTAAGCCCAGCAAGAGTCTCAATAGCTTTATTGGCAATGGACTTCCACTGATCTTCATTATATATTCGGCGAAGGAACATAGCAAAATCTTTTTCTTCAATTGGTTCAACGATTTCGCATAAGCGATCGTTGGAATGCAAGCCGTATCTGGCACTTTCTTCATCCGAGACAAATGAGCCAATTCCCCAAATCTCTCTCTTGCTGATTTCAGGCCGTCTCGCCAGCTCAACGATTGCGCTCGTAACTTTTACTGAAACATCGCCAAATCCTCGGCTCTTCCCAAAACCGATTTTTATGAGTCCCTCGCTGAGGGCTTGCAATGTGAGCGAGATAAGCCCTAAATGCCATGTTTCAAAGTTTTCGAGAACCAGTGACGTTTTAAAGCTCCCCTGCACTAATACCTCCATATCAAAAGGACCGGCTGCTACAGCATTAGTCAAACGGGAGATCGCTACTCCATAGCGAGTTTCAGTTTTCACGTCTTTGTCGGGGAATGAATCGGTAAAAGAAAGGCGCCCTTTTAAGCGAGTGTTACCGTAAATTTTACAGGCAAGACACGACTTCTGATAAACCTTGGCCGTGTCTTTTTCGTCCTTTATTTCGTCCTTTTTAGCGCAGTAGTCCTTACTCGAGGGGAACGGTTCACATGCTGAGCCAGGGCTAATCGTTCGAAGCACTTTTTCGCTGAAACCTCGAAACACCCCTTTGAGGGAAGAACCTGGGATAAAAACCTTTTCGCCATCTGAAGTCATGGTGCGGACGAACTGCATGTCAGGTAAGGATGGGTTAGGTGAGAGCATTCCAGATTTGATGAGGATGGGAGACCTAGGCTCTATTTCTACCTCCAGTTTTACCGCATTCCATAGTTGTTTATGCATGGTTATCACCTCATGATTTCAAGTCAGTCACTAGTGTTTCAAGAATATCCTGAGAAGACTTTTCAGTTGGTTGCTCTTTGCCGGCAAGATAACCAAGTAAAATATCTTGGCTGATAAGCTGGACCTTGAGTTCATTCAATTTCCCCCAACCTAACCCACGTGTAGTTTTGCCGCCGATGGGCAGTTCGCCCTTCTCCACCATCTCGAGAGCAAGGACCAAAAGTCCTATTTCCCATTCGTCAGCGTTTTCAGCAATGATGTGGATGCCAAACTCTGCCCCTTGCGGCACGGTCTCAAAATCGTATTTGAGCCCCGGTTTTGCAGAACCCAAGTCGCGGTCTATGCCAACGCCATCCCGCACCTCTGTTAAGCGGAGTAGACAATCGCGGTTTTTTAGCATCGCATCTTGAAATGAGAGCCGAGAGGCCAGCCACTGAGAGCCGAAAAGGCGACATGCAGTACATGAATTTTGCCAAATAAGTTGAGAAAACCTTTCATCGTCGTTCCCAGCTTCTTCAAGTAACGTCTTTTTTTTGTCAGCCGTTATACAGCATTTTCCCTTATCCAGTGGATCGCAAGCCCAAAGTCTTTCGCCTCGATGCTGTTTGTTCACTGCGTCCATTGTCCTCAGAATTCGCTCTGTGTATGTCCGTACAACGCCTTTGAGCGAGGAACCCGGTATAAAGGGGATACCTTCGGGGGTCTTAATAACGGGAAGATCGGAGCCTGCTGGTAGAAGTGAGGCTCGACTTCCCACTGAAAGGGCTGTCTCCATCTGCAAACTGGCTGTAATTACCCATCGATTTTCAAACTGAAAAAAGGACTTCATTGTGCTACCCCCCTCATATTGGGTATTTAACCAATCTTCTTAGGTAGGCTCTGTAGCGCAGCTTATTTTCCTCGAACGCTCATCGCTATTCATCTTTGTTGTGTTCAGCAACGAATTTGCGAACGAGGAAACCCAGATACATCTGTATCATTTCGATCAATAACTTGCGCTTGAATTGCTCATCGACCCTTTCGGTAGCAACAATTTCTTTCGCTTTTTCTCTAAGATTGCCGAAATCTTCTATTATCTGATTTCCCACCTTTCTGGGAATTCTTCCGCCTTCGCGTCCCATTTGGTATTCTAAAAAGTTCTCTAAAACACTCAATGATGTTGTGGCAGCTGCTATGTTTTGGAGATTTCGCAGCTGGGACTCTGTTAACTTTGTCTGCGTTGCATTAGTCTTCGTTACGCACTTTTCAGCTAGTTGGACAATGTCGTCCAAATGATCCTCAATACTTCGAAGAAGCTTAACCTGCGATATCATATGGGCATTACCTCCTTATGAAACGGATGACACACTAAAATTTCACCCAGCCCTTCATCAGTTCGGTCACCTACCCCTTTAGCTTCCAAGTCTTCCAGCCAGGAAACAACAGCGTCCTGAGGCTCATCAGTCCGAAAAACATATACGCTCCCTATAGCTGCCCCTAAATGGGTGGGCTTGGGTAGTCCCCAAGCAGTGGAAAACCCTCCAATAAAATCTGGCCGCGTAGCCCAAAAGACGGGTTCTAACCATTTCCCATTGATCTCTAAAAAAAGCTTGAGCGTTGGCATTCCATAGGGGTTCGATAATACTGCTGGAGACAGAAGGTTCACACTGAAATAGGTTCCTTCAGGCCTATTAGGGGCCGTGCTGTTTACTTGATAGGCTAAATCGACAAGATCACACCAAACTTCCGACAACTTTTCATTGAACACCTTGAGGCGTTCTGAAACTAATTCCCACGTTGGCTTTACCACTTTAGCATGGACAGTGCCAAAGCCCCGGCCTGTGAGAGCGCCTACCCCGACTGTTTCTACAGCCACTTTAGTTTCTTGAACGATCGCCTCGGAATCTGACCAAACTCGCCCGACAAAGGTGCATTTTGGGCGAATTCCCACTACTCGGTAGAGCATGGCTTCTTGTGTTGCCCGCCTATGCCGGCTAAGGGCCACTTTGGTCTGGAGCACCTTTGAGATTTCAATTTTCTTCCAACCTTCTGGCATATGCGCGTAAAACCCGTTTACCCGCTCCATACGGCCTCCACATTTTGAGCCTCTTTCCGCGCAAGCACATCGCAGGAGCATTGGAACGGGAAACTGAGCTCCTCTTTTTTCGAGTTCAGTATAGGCGAGGGCGACAAGTAAACTATCCCTGATGCCATGGCCACGCTCATCATTTCGTGGCACTTTTTGAAACCCGCCATGTAATTTACACTCAAGCGCGGTCATCGGAAAAGGTAGAGCAGGGGTACGTTCTGAAGGAGACGGGAAAAAGTTTCCAAAACGTATTTTCCGCACCATCGGTATAATTTGGCTTTCTTTGCCTTGGAGTTTAAGCCATTCAGCAAGGGCTCCTCGCAAAATACTTCCTGGCAGATAGTTTTTGGTATCCAAGTAATCTCCCTTGGGCTTGATTGAACCTGTGCGGATGGGAGCTTCAGGGGTTAAGCTAAGAAAATATTCCGTCATTTGTTAACCCCCTTTTGAAGGGCCGATTTCGCAATCATATCGGTCATCTCGTCGTAAGAAAGCATAGTGTTATTCAATTGAACCTGGAATTTTGCTAACTCCAACCAACCCAGTCCGCGCGAGCGTACTGCTCCAATGGCAAATCCTGCCTTTGCGGCAAGCCACAAAAGTGCCGCTGCCTTCTTGACATCTATTTCAGAGGTAAAAAAGCCCAGAACTTTGGCGTTAAGAGCGTTATGCCAAGCAATTTCAGTCGAAAAAAGGCGTTCCTCGTACGTTGTTTTTCGGTATCGGCTAAGCGAAGCATTCATCCTAACATCGGTCAAAGCATCCGATAGTACAGCATCCTGAAAACTAAGAGGAGAACGCTTCTTCGGAGATCCAAACAGGTCACAAACTGCGCAAGTTCCACATATCGTCATCGCATTGGACCCGTCGCATGCATGTATGCCTAATCCTCGTAAAAGTCGCTCCGCGCTCTCTCTCAGCCAGCCTTTGAGAGTCGTTGCTGGGACTATTGGGTATTCACCATTATGCCAATCCACCACGAGAGCTTTGTCCACCCAGAGTTTCCCCTGTTCTCCGGTAATGTGCACCCCAGACAGTAAATGGAATTGCATATCAATCCGCAATCTGCAAATCATGATTTTCCTCCATAATCCACTTTAGTAGCACCGAGTTCGATCAGTTCCAGGGCATCTAAAAGGGCAGTTTGCCACCCTTTATCTTTGTCATCCTCCTGCCAAAACCAGAACTTTTTCAAGCTTTCCGTCTTAGAGTTTTTGCTCATAAAAGTGCCAAGTTTTTCAAACGTTCCGATAATTTTCTCTTGCTCGTCTTTGCTAATACGCGCTGTTTGATAAAACGCATAGTTCAATGATACATGGATGCCTTTTTCAACTGACTCAGAAAGGGACTTACGCTGAGAAGTGGCAAGGGTTGATAGTTCCCGTGCGATTCCGATGAGCTCTTTTGCCTGATCTTTTGTATAAGGACGAGCTGTGAGATATCGTCCCTCTCGCTTGTATAGTTCGTCCATAAGGACCTTGACACTTTCTGAGGTGACAGGTGCGCGAAGCCAAAGATGGCAAAGGGTGCCACTTTGTGTTGTCCGAGCCAGGTGCTTTGCTTCTTTAAGGAGCCCCTCTGCCAAATCAAAGAGGAAGCTCACGGGGTACTTGACATCGGCGATTGCGAGCCCCGCCGAGAGACTTAAATGAGCAGTTTTCAAGAGTGCGTCCTTAAAGCGCTCGTTTAATTCGCATTCCAGCTTCTGGACGCTTAAGTTGTTTTCAAACTCTTCAAGGACTTGTACGGCAAGTGTCCATCCATAAGAAGCTGGTACGATCACTACAAGATCGTCACCTCCGAGTGCTATGATCTCAAAAGGCAAAGATAAGTTTCTGAGACAGGCCTCGCCAAAAACTTTCCAGAATGCCGAAAAAAGTGCATCGCCTATGGCACTATGCAGTACTTGCGAGAAGTGGCGGTACGAAGCTGGAGAAGGCATGAGTTGTAGTAAATCTCCCATGTTATTTCCGTCAGCGTACAAGAAAGCGATTCTACCTTCATCGCCGGCAAGGGCGTCAAGATCTTCTGGGAAACGCAATCTTCCCTCATGGTTTTTTTGAGGGATTTCTACGTCTTTGTTCCTCTTTGCCCATTCAATGAAACGGTTGGTAAAAACACGTCGTCCTTCTCGGCCGTAGTGCCTCTTTTCGTTACATATCTCACAGAGCCATTCTGCTTTTACTCTGTCCTGTTTTACTGATGCCCGTTTACCACAGGAATGACATCGCTTATAAATGGGCAAGGTCTCAAAGAAGGGAGCTTCTTCTTTTTGTCGTTTTGCTTGCTGAAGTTGGCTTGTCAGTTTTGCCACCACTTCACCAAAGTTTTTGCGCTTTACTCGGCCTTGCAAGAGTGCCTCAAAGTGGCTGAAGAGCAAGTCAGCGGCAACACCGTTCCCGACGAGCTTTCTGACTTGCTCTTCATCGTAGGGCATGAGCCCTCTCGCAATATCCAAGTAGCCAACAGGCTTAGAAAACACAACCGTAATGGTAGCCGTACATGTCTCTTTGAGGTACAAAGCCTCAATACGCTTCTTCCATTCTTCAACTTCGCTGGCAGGTACAATAGCCAGAAACCCACCTCCACCGCAGTAGATTAAAGATTCTGCCGCTAAATACTCTTGAAAAAGCTCTCGCACTTTATCTTCTAAGTACTGAAGGATTTCACTAGCTCCCCGGATGTCGGGCAGCGAGTTTGTTTCGTATACATATTCTTTAACAGCATCAACATCGCCTAGAAGAAAACAGAGTGGTTTATTGTCACCAAATAATGAATGCTCCAGATCTAAACTTTCGCTAGTTAACTGCACTAGTTCTGAAATATTACCAGCTTTGAAAAGTTCTGGACGATCTCCAGCTGAGGCATAACTATCAGCCAGACAGATAACTTGTTCAAGAATTGTTTGAGGCCCATCGCGAAGATGGTGACGTCCTATAGCGTTGAGGATAACGGATCGTAGATGATTCTGAATATTCTTACTCTCAAGCCATTCTTGAGCATATTTGATGCCTTCTTGCACATGATTGCGATATTTTGTCTCACCCATGCGGGCCTTTCCAATGTCGTGAATAAACCCACAGAGACAAGCCAGTGCCCTTAGTTCATTTTCTGGAAGATCTATACCACAAATGTTATTAGGGCTCTGCCCGCGAGACAGAAGTTCCTTTGTCATCGTTACTGCGATGCCAGCAGTAAGGCTTAGATGGTCATAAAGGGAGACCCAAGGGATGCGGGTATCAGCAAGTATGTAATCCGCTTGGCTAAGTCGGTTAGAAAATTCTTGCTGAAAATCAGTAAAAATACGATATACGCTCATATTCCCTTTTACCTCCATGCCAATCTTAGAACGATAAATCTTCATTTGTCGCTTCAGGATCATACATAACGATCCCATCGCCAGACCAACCGTATTAATTTAATAATATCTATCCTTCAAAAATCACCTCTTTTTTATATTACATACCCATTTAGGTTGGTATATATTGGTATATATTGAAATTCACCTCTAACGACTACTTTTCTATCTACCCCATTAGATCTAATCACCTTAAATCCTTTACTATATCCGAGACTCGTGCTCCCAAGTCGACTCTCAATTTTTCTTTAATTTGCTGCACATAAGATTCGTTCTTGCATTTTTCATATCTTTCATCTTTGGGAATCCGTCACTTCAATCATCCCAAACCCCTGACTGTTCTTCGCCCCCAAACCGGCGTCATAGGCAAGGTAGAAAAATTCCTCCGGCAGGTCTAATTCGTAAATCCCAGTCCATCCCTTGATTACAGTATCGCGATATTTCATTATCCTGAGGTCTTGTTTGCCAACCCTAATTGGCTTTATCCTTGCCCCTACTAAATACGCAGGATCGCTGGGCCCCAGACCTAGGGCCTGGCTTTTTCTCCATAAGTTTGTGAAAACCTGAATTTCCCAATCCCGCTCTGTAGGACTGTAGTAATATGTTTTTTTTCGTCCATCTCCTGCAGTTAGCGTACTATAAACGGTAATTGGAGAAAGGGTTTTGACATGTAATGGTCGAGTAAACTTTGGTTTTTCTTCGACATCTATTCGAAGCAGCTCGCACTGTTGCGACCCTAATTGTATTTTGCCTTTTATTAAAAGATGTTTTACAAAGGATTCGAGCACATCTTCGTGAATGGAACTCATATGTAATTTTAGTGGGCCGGTGAATTCGATAGTTTCGCTATTAATCAAGTATCTTCCATATATACGACTAAAGGTAAAGAAACGAAACTGCCTTTTCCCAAAAGCAACTCCTTCATTATGTAAACTATCTGAGATTAGATTGTCCAAATTGGCATATATAAATCCCTGAATCAAACTGTTATAGTGAATAGGAAGAATCAACCTATCCACAAGCGGCGAAAATTCGATCAGTATCCTCATGAATTATTCGATTCATCTCCCGCTACTGAAAGTCATCATATATATTGATCATAGACTCATAGATTTACCTTTGCCGTGCTTGCCTATAAAGTTTATGTCATTTACAAATATCCTTTATTTATATCGAACATAAATTACCCTATTATCGAGTAGACAGTAATTGCAAAGACATAAAAATTATTTGTAATATCATTAATTATCAGTTCGAACCAGCCGCAGACATCAGCAATTTGTTATAATATACTAAAATATTACCTCACGGTCAAGCAAAAAGTAACCATTTAGCTGTAAAAATATTTTTGAGGTTGTGTTGCTTCCATCTGGTGACATATAATTTAACAATTCAAATTATCCACCTATTATAGCGCTGTTATTGACGCCACTGGGATTGAATTCCGCCACAAAGTTGGCAATGATCTCTTCCTCGGCTAATACCGGCACCGCAATAGAGACATCTCTGCTCTTCTCCGGAAGGTTGA
>Ga0134101_1000734_pt1 | contig 33531 bp, 26 predicted proteins | sample 12_3_2metaG_FD_94446 | JGI IMG/M metagenome (GOLD analysis project Ga0134101, IMG submission 94446) | Switchgrass degrading microbial communities from high solid loading bioreactors in New Hampshire, USA - 12_48_3.3_201_A2 metaG | ecosystem: Engineered > Bioreactor > Semi-continuous > Anaerobic...
ACCTCCCGGGGCGGCCCGTCCATCAGAATGTTCCCGCGCGCCATGACGATGAGGCGGTCGGCGTCGATGGTCTCGTCCATGTGGTGCGTGATGAGCACGACCGTCACCTTGCCCGTCCGGCGCAGCTTGCGGATAATTTCCACGACGCTCTCGCGCCCGGCGGGGTCGAGCATCGCCGTCGGCTCGTCGAAGACGATGCACTCCGGCTCCATGGCGAGGACGCCGGCGATGGCCACGCGCTGCTTCTGCCCGCCGGACAGCAGGTGCGGCGCATGCTCGCGGAATTCGTACATGCCCACCGTTTTGAGTGCCTCGTCCACGCGGCGGCGGATTTCCTCCGGCGGCACGCCGAGGTTTTCCGGCGCGAAGGCCACGTCCTCCTCCACCACGTTGGCGACGATCTGGTTGTCCGGGTTCTGGAACACCATGCCGACGGTCTTGCGGATGTCGAGGAGCTTGTCCTCGTCCAGAGTGTCCATGCCTTTTATATAGACGCGCCCGCCCATGGGCAGCAGTATGGCGTTAAAGTGCTTGGCCAGCGTCGTCTTGCCCGAGCCGTTGTGCCCGAGTATGGCGACGAAGGTGCCTTTTTCGACCTGGAGGTTTATCCCGTCGAGAACGACGGGCGCCTCGCCCTCGTCGGCTGACCTGTAGGCGTAGTGCAGGTCCTCCGTCCTGATGATCTCTTTCTGGTTTTCTGTGTTCATCGTCCGTCCCATCCGTCCTGCCGCTTCGGCTTTATGTCGCGCGGCGCTGCCAGCGGCACGTCGCCCCGCAGGGGAGAAAAAGGCCGCTTTCCGTAACCGGCAGCCCGAGTTCCGCGCTTTCCGAAAAGCCGCCGAACCGTTTCGTGAAAATCGTCTCCGCAATATAGGTGAGCGTCGAGGCGGAAAGCCCCGTCGTGTAGGCGTTGATGAGGACAAATTCCGGCTCGTCGCTTAAGACGTCGGCGCACAGGGAGACGAAGCGGAACAGGTCGTCCTCCAGCTTCCAGACCTCGCCGGAAGGGCCGCGTCCGTAGGATGGCGGGTCCATAATCAGCGCGTCGTACCGCCGCCCGCGGCGGATTTCCCGCTCGACGAACTTGGCGCAGTCGTCCACAATCCAGCGGACCGGCCTTGCCTCCAGCCCGGAGCTCTTCGCGTTTTCACGCGCCCACGCGACCATGCCGCGCGCCGCGTCGACGTGGCACACCCGCGCCCCCGCCGCGGCGGCGGCGACCGTCGCCCCGCCCGTATAGGCAAAGAGGTTGAGGACATTGAGCTCCCTTCCCGCGCCCGATATCTTTCGCCGCAGGAATTCCCAGTTGACGGCCTGTTCGGGGAACAGCCCCGTGTGCTTAAAGTTCATCGGTTTGACGTTAAACCGCAGATCGCCGTAAGAGACGCTCCAGCTGTCCGGCACATCGCGGCGCTCCCAGCGCCCGCCGCCTGTGGAGGAGCGTTTATAGACGGCGTCCGGCTTTTCCCAGCCGGGGTGCCGCCGCGGCGTGTCCCAGATGACCTGCGGGTCCGGCCTGACAAGCAGGAACTTGCCCCAGCGCTCGAGTTTTTCCCCGCCGGAACAGTCGATCAGCTCGTAATCCGTCCATTTGTCCGAAACCCACATCGCGTCGTATCTCCCGTTATTCCAAGTGATCCCATAAGTAAATATAAGTATTATACCCCCAGGCGGGCATGAAGTCAATTAAAGCCATAATGTCCTCCTTCTTCCCTCCATTATGCCCGGCACGGCCTTTTTCCAGTTATTTTGACTGGAATGCGCGGGGACAAAGCAGTATCATATCACTATCAGCCTTCACTAACTTCGGGAGGTCTTACATGATGGAAGTGCAACAGCTCGGGTGCGGAAAACTTCTCATCCTGCTCAAAGGGGATGACCTGCGCGCCCTGCCCGTCCCCCCGTCCGACATGACGACGCAGGATGCCTCGACCCTTCTCCGCCGGGCTCTCGGCAATACATACGACCCCAGCTGGGACAGCGTATATTTCGAAATGTTTCCCGGGCACGATTCGCTCCTTCTTTTCGCGCTGCAGCACAACGGCGCCCCTTCGTTCTTCACGTTTGACTCCATCGAACCGGTCATCGACGTGGCGCACGCGTGCCCGTCCGGCCTGATTACCTATCTGACGCACGACGGGGAGGCGTACACCCTCATCGTCTACCCGTGGCACGGGGAAAACCCGCCTTCCGTCATCGGCGAGTACGGCCGGCAGGTGGACTACCACGCGTACTTCGCGCTGCACCTGTCCGAACACGGCACCGTCATCGCCGGGCCGCACGCGCTGGACGTCCTCCGGCACTATTTTAGCAAAAAATAATCGAGCCCTATCGTATTATAGACAAGTTGTTGAGAAGCGAGAAACCAGCCTGCGCCCGGTTTCTCGCTTTTTGCCGTCTGATGGCGCACTCCCCTGTAAGGCCGCGCCTGCTAAATCCTGTTTATTTTTCCTGCCGGACATGGTATAATGAAAGCGGATGGGCGAGATGCCTTATCCCGATTTGGCAGCGAGAGGAGGCCGGCCATGTCCCCGAAAACGCCCGGCATCAAGCAGATTGCGCAAAACCGGAAAGCGTTTCACGACTATTTCATCCTTGAGCGGTATGAAGCCGGCATCGAGCTGTTCGGGACGGAAGTCAAGTCCATCCGCGCCGGCAACGTCAATCTGAAGGATTCGTACTGCACGGTGAAAGACGGCGAGTTGTTTGCCCGGAACCTGCACATAAGCCCATACGAAAAGGGGAATATTTTCAACCGGGACCCGCTCCGCCCGAAGCGCCTTCTCATGCACAAACGCGAAATCAACCGCCTTTACGGGCGGCTCAAGCAGGAAGGCCTGACGCTCGTCCCCCTTTCGATTTACCTGAAGAATTCTCTCGTGAAAGTCGAGCTGGGGCTGTGCAAGGGCAAAAAGCTGCACGACAAGCGCGAAGCCGCCGCGCGGCGCGACGCCGGCCGCGAAATGCAAAAGAGCCTGAAAGAAAGGAGCTAAAGGATGCAAAACCCTGTCGTCACCATCACCATGGAAAACGGCGGCGTCATCACCGCGGAACTGTTCCCGAAGGCGGCGCCGAACACCGTGCGCAACTTTATCTCTCTCGCGAAAAAAGGCTTTTACGACGGCCTGATTTTCCACCGCGTCATCTCCGGCTTCATGATTCAGGGCGGCTGCCCTCTGGGCAAGGGCACGGGCGGCCCGGGCTACGCCATCCGCGGCGAGTTCCGCGCAAACCGTTTCGACAACCCCATCAAGCACACGCGCGGCGTTTTGTCGATGGCGCGCGCCGCCGACTTCGACTCCGCCGGGAGCCAGTTCTTCATCATGCAGGAGGACGCCCCGCACCTTGACGGGCAGTACGCCGCGTTCGGCCGCGTCACAGAGGGCATGGACGTCGTCGACGCCATCGCAAACACGGAGACGGATCGGCGCGACCGTCCTATCACGCCGCAGGTCATCAAAAGCATCACGGTGGAGACGTTTGACGTCGAGTACTCCGAGCCGGAGAAGCTCAGGGTATAACTGGACGGCATAGAATCATTTCACCCCGTGACAAACTGCCTCATACCGTGTATAATAGCATATTGCCGGCCGGGGCGGGGAAAAGCGCTTCGCCCCGGCGGATAAATCCCGGCTTTGCCTTCCGAAAACGGGGCTGTACCGGTTTCGACGGGGGCGTGGAGGCGGGGATAGCGGGCGGAGGTTTCCGTCACCTCCTTAAACAGCGGAAACTATAAATTAAACAACAACAGCAAAGCTGTACCGGTAGCCGCCTAAGGCTGCCCGTCCTCGCCGGAAGGTCCACGAGCCGGATGAGGGCGTCGCTTAGTGGAGAACGTGCGTGCGCAAAGCTTTGAGCGCACCATGAACAATGAAGCTACCAAACTGTGACGCGTGACGGTTTGCGTCACAGGGCGGGAATGGGGCTCGTCCCGAAATAACCGTCTGCGCCCGGAGAAGTCCGCGTCAAAGCGCTTTCGGACGGGGGTTCAACTCCCCCCAGCTCCACTCAAAATCCGCACAGAAAAGGGAGTGATTTTTCACTCCCTTTTGCTCTATGCAAGGCGGTTTTCATGGGAAAGCCATATACCAGCCTGACCGGATTCTCAGTCAGTTTGAGGACAATGGCTGCTTGACAAAATGGCTGAAACGGCTCAGTCATATCCAGGAACAGTAAACCCCGCGGCTCCTTGAGGCCGCGGAGGTTTTCTTTTTGGCATGACACGAGGCCGGGGAACGTCTCCTCTTGGCCTCAAACGAAAACGAGGGTTTGCCGATGGTATACCCTCGTTTCAAATTCTTGGCTTGAGTCTTACGCGCCAGCTTTCCTTTTTCTCCAGCAGGTGTTTCCACCCCGCCCGTTCCGGGCGTTTCAAATGCAAAATGTCGCTGCGGCGGCAGCGTTTATGGGATGATTCTTCGCGTTGTCACATAGCGGCTTGTCCAGTAATCTGTGGTGACGTCGGCAATTCTTACGACATCCCCTGTCTTCGGGCTGTGAATCATCTTGCCGTCTCCGAGGTATATGCCCACATGGTCAATGACCCCGTTCTGCGCATGGGAGTAAAAAACCAAGTCGCCGGGCTGCGTAGACCCCCGCGGCACGTAGGTCCCGTTCAAAGCCTGATCCTTGGAGACGCGGTTGAGATTATACCCGCTTTGCGCGAAAACATATTGCGTAAACCCTGAGCAGTCAAATCCCCCGTCGCTTGGCGACGCGCCGCCCCAGACATAGGGTGTTCCCAGAAAGGACTTGGCTCTGTTGAGAACAGCGTCAACTTTTGCCTGCCTTGCTACTGACTGGCTGTTCAGGTTCAGATACTGGCCGCTTGACCACCCCACCCGTCCGTCTTTCAGCCTTATCTGATACCAGCCGCCCGACTCGCCTATAACCTCAACGGTCTCCCCCTGCCGCAGCACGTGCACGATTGAATATGCCGTTGACGGCCCGCTTCGCACGTTGAGCTGGCTTGCCGTGACTGTCGCCTGCCTTGCTACTGACTGGCTGTTCAGGTTCAGATACTGGCCGCTTGACCACCCCACCCGTCCGTCTTTCAGCCTTATCTGATACCAGCCGTCCGACTCGCCTATAACCTCAACGGTCTCCCCCTGCCGCAGCACGTGCACGATTGAATAGGCCGTCGACGGCCCGCTTCGCACATTGAGCTGGCTTGCCGTGACTGTCGCCCGCCTTGCCGCTGATTGGCTGTTCAGGTTCAGATACTGGCCGCTTGACCACCCTGCCCGTCCGTCTTTCAGCCTTATCTGATACCAGCCGTCCGATTCGCCTATAACCTCAACCGTATCCCCCTGCCGCAGCACGTGCACGATTGAATAAGCCGTTGACGGCCCGCTTCGCACGTTGAGCTGGCTTGCCGTGACTGTGGCGGTTTTTTGATTTGCCATCTGGACTGCTGATGCCTGAGGCGCTGCCGCGGATGCGGTCATATTTGGATGAGCAGAAAGGCCTCCAAGCGCCAGGCTCCCAACCACCATGCTTCCAATCAGAAATTTAACTGCATTGATTTTGATATTCGGGAATTTCTCCGCAATAAGTTTTTTGACGCTCTCTTCAAGGCCGAGCGCGTTTTCCTTTATCTTTGCGAGAAATTCCGCGGAAAACTCTTCGTCGTCTTTATTCAGATAAATCTCGAGGGCAAAGCCCTGAGAATCCTCAACTAACCTGTAGTTTCTAAAAAGCTCCATACCCATCCCCGCAGTGTCTTAATGAAAACAGCTTTACTCAATAGGATTAACATCTCCCCGGATAAAATAAGTTTTGGCGTATAATATTTTGTGGCATTTCATTGCGCTCATCTGCGGAAAGCGCTGACAGGTTGCCGGCGCAAAAAAACGAGGGTTTGCCAATTGGCAAACCCTCGTTATTAATATGCAGTCTTAATCTTAGGCCTGAGCCTTCTTTCTTTTCTTTTCTTCGTAGTAACGGCGCTCGAGAACGTCGTCGACGGGCAGGCCGGCTTCCGCTCTCAGCTTGTTGTCATACTTTGCAAGGCGCAGCGGGTTGAACAGAGCGAGGCAAATCATGCCGATAATCGCGCAGATAGCGATAAAGGTGAACGCACCGTTGTACGTATAACGGGCCGCGATGGAAGAGACGATGAACGGGAACGCCGCGCCAACGATCGTGCTGAGCGGGGGCGCGCCGGAGAAGACGGACGGGAAGTCCTCCTGACGCCAGTAGCGGACAACGCCGGACAGGCCGAAGTTGGAGGCGGCGCCCATGAAGATACCGAGCAGCCAGCACGCGGCGACAACGCACCAGACGTTGTCAATCGAGCCGAGGATACCGGCAAGGAGCATGAAGACGGTCGTAATGGCAACAGCGAATCTCGTGCCGTACTTGGTGTCAATAAGGCCGAGGATATAGCTGCCGGCGGTTGCGAAGATGGCAAGGCCGAAGAGAACGGCGGAGTAGCCCTCGCTCATCAGGGCAAATCCGGGAACGGCCAGAACCTTAAGCTGCTCGTTGTAACCCATCAGGACGGGGACGATCTGAACCATCAGGGCGATGGCGCTGGAAAGCAGCAGGGAGTTGGGAATGGCGAAGAGCCACCAGTCGAGGCAGCCCCAGATCTTGGAGCGCTTCCACACGGACTTTTTGCGGGCTTCAAGCTCGGCGAGCATCATCTGCTGCGCCATTTCGGGCGTGAAGCTCTTATCGTTGTCGCGGTAGGCGCCAACCTGCTCGGGGAAGTCCTTCAGCCAGATGATGCAGATGAGCATGCCGACGATGGACGCAATCCAGTAGGGGGCGAAAGCAGAAACGGTCGCCTTAATCAGAGACCCGCTCATCCCCAGAACCGTATAGAAGTGGGTCATAAACAGGCTCAGGCAGATGCCGGTGACGATGGGGAACGCGATGGTCACGATGCCCATAACGGTGCCCTTGCGGCGCGGGAACCAGTTGCCGATCAGCATCGTCACGAAGAAGCAGCCCCACAGCTGCGTGGTGATCAGAACGAGCACGAAGCAGATGCACCACAGAACGGACATTGTGGGCGGAATCACGCAGATGAGCGCACAGAAGACCATCGAGATGGCGCCGATGATGAGGCCGACGCGCTTCATGTTTTTAATGCGGCCGATGCGGGGAGCAATGATTAAGTAGGTGATGAGATAGCCGACAATACCGCCGATGAGGTTCATCGCGGTTGTCGTCTGGGTACCGCCGTAGTACTGGCTCATCACGTTCTGCGGGAAGTTCGTGAACGCGGTGTAGCCGACGTACGCCAGTATCTGATAGATCATCAGGAGCGTGCCGCGGGTGCCAAACCCAATACTTTTTTTCTGTTGCATAAACTCTCTCCTCTTTGTTTGAAAATGGATTGCTGCAATTTCAATTTCACACAAACTGCCCGAAACCCCGGCAGATCTGAGTGAAATTTTTGCCGAACAGAACAAACGGGAACCCGAAACCCTTAAGCTCTATGGTTCAAAATTTAAACCCTATACCCTCTCGAATTCGTATAATATCACCATGCGAATTCCGTAGGAAATACAAAATATCTATGAGCTCATAACAAAAGTGTAAACGATGTATGCGTTTAATGATTAAGTGCTGATATTCGGTGCAATCCGGCCCCCTGGCGTTCCATAATTTATGGCGATATCCAACACTTACCTGCCCGCGGCAGGCATCAGCGCCGCATAAGCCGGCCCACTGTTTTCAGGCATAATAGCCAAGTGTTTAAGGCACAAGAAACGAGGGTTTGCCGATTCGGCAAACCCTCGTTTTTGAGCTTGTGAAATTTGTACCCTGCTTCTTACGCGGAGACTTTTTGTTTCCTGCGCTGCTTTTCCTCCAGGAGGCGCCGCTCGAGCAGGTCGTCGGTCGGCAGCCCGGCCTCCGCTCTGAGCTTGTTGTCATACTTGGCAAGGCGGATGGGGTTGAACAGAGCAAGGCAGACCATACCGATTACGGCGCAAATCGCGATAAAGGTAAACGCGCCGTTGTATGTAAAGCGGGCCGCGATGGTGGCGACGAAGAACGGATACGCCGCGCCAATGACCGTGCCAAGCGGGGGCGCGCCGGACATGACGGCCTGGAAGTCCTCCTGACGCCAGTAGCGCACGATGCCGCTCAGGCCGAAGTTGGAGGCGGCGCCCATGTAGATGCCCAGCAGCCAGCACGCGGCAATGACGCAATAGACGTTGTTGATCGAGCCGACAATGCCGGCGGCGAGCATGAAGCAAAGCGTTATGCCGACAGCGAACCTCGTGCCGTACCGGGTGTCAATAAGGCCCAGAATATAGCTGCCGGCGATCGCGAAGATGGCAAGGCCGAAGAGAACGGCGGAGTAGCCTTCGCTCATCAGGACAAAGCCGGGAACGGCCAGAGCTTTCAGCTGTTCATTGTAGCTCATCAGGACGGGGATGATCTGGACCATCAGAGCGATCGCGCTGGACAGCAGCATGGAGTTGGGAATGGAGAACAGCCACCAGTCGAGGCAGCCCCAGATCTTGGAGCGTTTCCACACGGACCGTTTGCGGGCTTCAATCTCGGCGAGCATCATCTGCTGCGCCATCTCGGGCGTAAAGCTCTTATCATTGTCGCGGAATTCGCCAACCATCTCGGGGTAGTCCTTCAGCCAGATGGCGCAGATGCCCATGCCGATCAGAGACAGGACCCAGTAGGGCGCGAAGGAGGACAGGCAAGCCTTAAGCAGAGACCCCGTTCTGCCCAGCACGGAATAGAACTGGATCATGAACAGGTTCAGCAGGATGCCTGTGGTAACCGGGAACGCGATGGTCACGATGCCCATGACGGTGCCCTTGCGGCGCGGGAACCAGTTGCCGATCAGCATCGTCACGAAGAAGCAGCCCCACAGCTGCGTGGTGATCAGGACGATGATGAAGTTGATGCACCACAGCGTGCGCATTGTGGGCGGAATCACGCAGACGAGCGCACAGAAGACCATGGAAATGAGGCCGATGATCAGGCCGACACGCTTCATGTTCTTAATGCGGCCGATGCGGGGAGCAATAATAAAGTAGGTGATGAGGTAGCCAAGAATACCGCCGATGTAGTTCATCAGGCTTGTCACTTGAGTGCCGCCGTAGAACTCATACAACACGTTCTGGGGGAAGTTCGTGAATACGGTGTAGCCGACGTACGCCAGCGCTTGGTAGATACACAGGAGTGTTCCTCGTGGGCCAAAGCCGATGCTCTTTTTTTGTTGCATAAACCTCTCTCCTCATAAATCTTAATGGATTCCTGCAAATTAAATTCCGCTCCGGCCCAGCCTGGAAATCATCTTGAATTATATCAGGCCGAAGGCGAAATCATTGCCAGATCATATAAGCGGGGAAGAGCAACTATGCAATATTGGGTTATGATGGAATTCGCATCGGATATGTGAGTTTGCAACACCAGACTTCAAAAAATGTAGCAATATGACCAAAATGGACGTTCTCCATTAAAGCATTTTATATCATATCACCAAGTGTTTATAATTGGAAATAGATTTTTTCTATGAGCTCATTACAAATGCGGCAGCAAAATCTGCGAATGCACAGGCCGCAAAACTGTTATTTTCAGGCGCAATAAAACGAGGGTTTGCTTTAGCGGCAAACCCTCGCTTTTGGCATGCGAAACTAGCGGCTCTTATGCGGTAACCTTTGATTTTCTGCGCTGCTTTTCTTCCTGGAGGCGCCGCTCGAGAAGGTCGTCGGTCGGCAGGCCGGCCTCCGCTCTGAGCTTGTTGTCATATTTGGCAAGGCGTCTCGGGTTGAACAGGCCGAGGCAGACGAACGCGAGAATGGCGCAGATTCCGACGAATGTGAACGCGCCGTTGTATGTAAAGCGGGCCGCGATGTTCGCCACAATGTAGGGGAACGTCGCGCCAATGAACGTGCCAAGCGGGGGCGCGCCGGAGAAGACGGCCTGGAAGTCCTCCTGACGCCAGTAGCGCACGACGAAGCTCAGGTTGTAGTTGGAGGCGGCGCCCATGAAGATGCCCAGCAGCCAGCACGCGGCGACGACGCATCCGACGTTGTCGATCGAGCCGAGGATCCCGGAAGCGAGCATGAAGGCGGCCGTCAGCGCCATGGCAAATCTCGTGCCGAACTTGGTGTCAAGAACGCCCAGGAGCCAGCTTCCCAGGGAGGCGAAGATGGTCAGGCCGAAGAGAACGGCGGAGTAGCCCTCACTCATCAGGACAAAGCCGGGAACGGCCAGAGCTTTCAGCTGCTCGTTGTACCCCATCAGGACGGGGACGATCTGAACCATCATGGCGATTGCGCAGTACAGCAGCAGGGAGTTGGGGATGGCCAGCAGCCACCAGTCGAGGCAGCTCCAGATCTTCGTGCGCTTCCACACGGACTTCTCACGGGCCTCAATCTCGGCGAGCATCATCTGCTGGGCCATCTCGGGCGTAAAGCTCTTGTCATTGTCGCGGTACGCGCCGACCTGCTCGGGGTAGTCCTTCAGCCAGATGGCGCAGATGCCCATGCCGATCAGGGACAGCGCCCAGTAAGGAGCGAAGGATGCGAAGACGGCCTTCATGAGGGTCGCGCCCGAGCCCAGCAGCGAGAAGAACTGAAGCATAAACAGGTTCAGCAGGACGCCGGTGACGAGGGGGAACGCGATGGTCACGATGCCCATGACGGTGCCCTTGCGGCGCGGGAACCAGTTGCCGATCAGCAGCGTCACGAAGAACAGGCCCCACTGCTGCGTGGCGACGAAAAGAATCACGAAGTTGATGCACCACAGCGTGAGCATCGAGGGAGGAATCACGCACATGAATACGGATAAGACCATCGAGACGAGGCCCATGATGAGGCCGACACGTTTGATGTTCTTAATCTTGCCGATGCGCGGCGCGACAATGACATAGGTGACGAGGTAACCAAACACCGTACCGAAGAGGTTGCACAGGGTCATTGTTTTCGTGCCGCCGTAGAACTCATACATCACGTTCTGGGGGTAGTTCGTGAAGACGGTGGCGCCGATGTAGGCCAGGAACTGGTAGATCATCAGGAGTGTTCCGCGGGTGCCGAAACCGATGCTCTTTTTTTGCTGCATAAACCTCTCTCCTCTTGAAATTTATTGCATGCTTCTGCAACAGATTTCTCCCAGGCTGCCAGAAAACCATTATTAATTCCCGGCAGACCTGAGCCTAAATCTCTTCCAATCGGTGATACGTACGGGATACTCCGGGTTTACGCTATGGCAAAATTGTGACCTGCAATTCGGCCAATTGTACAAATATTTTCCTAAATCCCCTTTTTCTGTTGGCCCTATTATATCATTTAATGGTTTTGATTGGAAATATAAAATTACTTATGGTCTTCATAACAAAATCATCACTTCTTGTGCCGTAAGGCCGTTTTCTCAGTGAGAAAGCGCGCTTTCCGCCGGCTGTAAGCGGCGGGAGGTGGATTTTTTTAGCATATATGGTACAATGCATCTGTATGGCATTTCGCGGACCTGACGCGATACATAAATATAATTAATTGGGGGTTTACACATGTCAAAGCTGCTGGATTTCCTAAAAGAAAAGCACATCTTCGAGCTTTCTCCCATTACGCCCTCGCCGTTTCCCCAGCTGACCGCGCCGTGCCTGATGCACATCAGCAAGGAGCAGAACATTGACTTAAGCTGGTGGGCCGTCACAGAGCCGCTGGTCTGGGAGAAGGAACCGTTTATGCATGACTTCGACCAGTTCATGTTCTTCGCCGGCAGCGGTACGAGCATGGACGAGCTCGGCGGCGTCGTGGAATTCCACTTAGGCGACGAAAAAGCCAACATGGAAAAGCTCATCATCACAAAGCCGACGCTCATTTACGTCAAAGCCGGCATGTACCACTGCCCGCTCATCTTCCGGGAAGTTTACGACCCCAAGAAGCCCATTCTGTTCAACGACATTTCCCTCGCCGGCGTCTACAGGAAGTACAAGCCCGGCAGCGACCAGCCCCTGGGCGTTTTCGACAGGCCGATTGAAAAGACGTGGTAGAAGAGGGATACAGCTCAGATGAAAACAGGCTCAGCCTTTCGGCTGAGCCTGTTTTAGTTTACATTAGTTTAAAAAGTAACTCTCTGCCCGGAGAACGCATTTCGCAGGTTAATCTCCTCCGCTCCCCGCATACCCTCCCCCTCCCCATTCTTCACAAACACACAGCCCGCGCTCTGGCGCGGGCTGTTCATTTTGTCGAAATTGCCCTCCTGCCTCTTATCGCTTCCTCCCAAACGGCCGATAAACTATTTTGTCTGCAAAACCAAACCACGCGACAGGAGGAAGAAATGAAAGCAAAACGTCGTATTGCGCTCATCGCTCTTACACTGATTGTTGCTATCCTCGCCGGGTGCGGCTCCAAAACACCCGAAGCGGCTCCCGGTGAGGCTAAGACTTCCGCGCCGTCCGCGTCGCCTTCCGCTCCCGCATCCTCCGGCCCGGAGAATACGCTCGAACCGGCCGTCGGGCAGCCCGAAGACGTTATCGCGGAAATATACAACGGCCTCGTCCGGAAATCCCTCACATGGGAGAACATTTGGGACAGCTACGTCTCCGACCTCTCCAAAAGCCTCGGCTTTATGACCCGTGACCAGTTCGTCGACGCCGGGCGCGCCCAGGAACAGAACAGCATCGTCTACACCGGCTACTCCTTCGTCTCGAAGGAAGACTTGGGCGGCGGCATCTATAAAATCAACTGCGTCATCTCCTTCACCAGCAGCGCCTCGGACTCCGAAGCGCAGCAGACGCTCGTCGAGTACGTCACCGAAGAAAACGGCGCGTACAAGTATTTAATCAGCGGCGTCACTGACTACAAAGAGTACAGCAATTTAAGCGACGAGGCCGTCCGGCTCGAAAACGTCGCCGTTTACACGATGGCGGAAAGCATCTACATCACCTTTGACGTCGTCAACAAATCGCCGGCTTCCTACTCCCTGGGATGGGTCTCCGGCGCCAACGTCACCCTTTCCACCGGCGAGGGCGAATACCACCTCACAATGAACGAGCCCCTGAAAGTCCCGGCCGGGGCGACGCAGTCATGCGTTTGCAACTTTGCCGGCGCGAAGGGCGCGGTGAGGGCGCTGACCATGTTCAACGTCCTCGAGCTAAGCTCCAGCGGCCTGCCCCTGGACGCTTCCGCCACCGGCACGAGCCTCACGGCCTCCTTCGAGTAAGCGCCGCGCGCTCCGATGTACGAGACCTCTCTCCTCGGCGGCGTTTAAGCTACCGCAGTATCTGCCAGATAAAGAAGAAGCTCAGAAACCGAGCTTCTTCTTTATGGCGGCTGCCCGGCGTCTCGCTTAGTGCTTTAAGCTTTGCGTTTTTGACTGGCGCATTGAAAAAACGCGGTGGAAAAGCTCCATATTGATTGCGCAGACAGGCTCAGCCGCATGGCTGAGCCTTTACACTATTCATTTGAATTATCACGGTTTCCTTGAATTTAAGCCGTTTTTCTTGACAATTCCGCGAAATATCGCTAACCTAAAAAAGTCACGCCACTATATGAGAAGGAGGAAACGTAATGGACGCCGGCAGCAGTCGCGGCACAACTGAAGGCCAAAGTAGCATAGACGCTGCCAGTACATGCGTCTGTGCGTTTTCATCTCAATAACTGCATAAGAACTTTGGCCTGTGTGTCGTAACTTCCGCCTTATCTTAATGCAAAGGAGGATTTTACGATGGCAGGACACAACGTTACTGTCGAGCGCACCATAAAGGCGCTGCTTGACGACAAAAAATACTCCGCCCTCAAAGACATTCTGGTCACCATGAACGGCGCGGATATAGCGGCGATTTTTGAAGAAATCCCAAAGGATAAAACGCCCCTGCTGTTTCGGCTTTTGCCGAAGAAGCTCGCCGCGGAGACTTTCGTCGAGATGAGCTCCGATTTGCAGGAGCTCCTTATAAAAAGGTTTTCTGACAAAGAGCTGCGCGACGTCATCAACGAGTTATATGTGGACGACGCGGCCGACCTCATTGACGAGATGCCGGCTAACGTCGTCAAGAGGATTCTTGCGCACGCCGACCCGCAGATGCGCCGGGAAATCAACGAGATACTCAAATATCCCGAAAACTCCGCCGGCTCCATTATGACGACGGAGTACATCTCCCTCAAGCCCGAGATGACGATCGACGAGGCCCTCAAACGCATAAGGGCAACCGCGGTAGACAGAGAAACCATTTACACCTGTTACGTCATTGAAAGCAGAAGACTTCTCGGCGTCGTCACTCTGAAGGACATCTTGCTGGTCAAAGACGACGAAGCGCGGATTTCAGACATCATGAAAACCAACGTCATCGCGGTCCACACGTACGATGACCGGGAGGATATCGCCAAGCTCCTGTCGAAGTACAACTTTATAGCACTGCCCGTTCTCGACAACGAAGACCTCATGGTCGGAATTATCACATTCGACGACGCGATGGACGTCCTTGAAGAAGAGGCAACGGAAGACATCGAACGCATGGCGGCGATGCTGCCTTCGGAAAAAGAGTATCTCCGCTCCAGTGTCTTTGCGATATTCAGGCAGCGAATCCCCTGGCTTCTCCTTCTCATGGTCTCCGCCACCTTCACGGGCCTTATCATCACAAAATTTGAAAACGCGCTCGCGGCGCAGGTCGTTCTGACAGCCTTCATCCCCATGCTCATGGACACGGGGGGCAACTCGGGCTCGCAGGCTTCCGCAACCATCATCCGCGCGATCTCTTTAGGCGACGTTGGATTTGCCAGCCTGCCGAAGGTTATCTGGAAAGAGATTCGCGTCGCCACCCTGAGCGGGATGACCCTCGCGGCCGCCTGCTTCGTGAAGATTTCCCTGATTGACAAACTGCTCCTGGGCAATTCTGAAGTGACTTTCCTCGTGGCGTTTGTCGTCTGTGCCGCCCTGGCCGTCACGGTGCTAGTTTCAAAGCTTATTGGCAGCACCCTTCCGATATTCGCGGACAAGCTGGGCTTTGACCCGGCGGTCATGTCCAGCCCGTTCATTACGACAATCGTCGACGCCATCTCTCTGTGCGTTTACTTCGGATTTGCCAGCGCGCTGCTGCTCCATTGAGCAGGCGCCCGATACCTTTCGAATTAAACACCCCTTGCAGCCCAAGCGGCTTCAGGGGGTGTTTTTTATGCTTTGCCTATTAAAATCCGCTCCACCCATAAAAAAATCCTCCATCTAAACCTCAACTCAAGCTTCCAAACAATGTGAAAATATGATATTATCGGAAAAGTGCAATAATCGATTTAACCCTATTGGAGGTCTTTTTTATGCGCAAAGCCTTGCTGCTTCTCGCTGCTCTTGCCCTGCTTCTGACCGCGTCAGGATGCGGCCAGACCGCCGCCACGCCGCCCGCCGAAAACACGAAAGCGCCCGCCGAAGATATATCTTCCCCCGGAGGCGATACCGGCGGGGATGCACCGGCTCCCGGCAATCCCGCCCCGTCCGAAAATGCAACCGCGTCCCCCGCGTCGCAGCTGGCCGACGCGCTTGCGGCTTACAAGGCCGTGCTCCAGAACAACGCCGCGCTGGAGGACTTCCTGCATGAAACGGCTGAAAGCGGCAAGGAGCTCACCCCCTCCCGCTTTGCCGTCCTGGACTTAAACGGGGACGAGACGCCCGAAGTCGTCATCGAGCTTTCGGACGAGTACCCCTATTTCTACGAAGTGCTCCACTACGAAGACGGCAACGTGTACGAGCGGGTTTTCGCCCTGCGGGAGTTTAACGATCTCAAGGAAGACGGCACCTTCTCCTGGGCCGCCAGCGCCGGCAACAGCGGCTACGCCCGCCTCCGCTTTAACGGGCCGGAATTTGACTTAGACAGCTTCGCCTACACCACCGCCGAAATCGACGGGGACACCGTCACGCAGTCTTATTTCCTGTACAACGAACCCGTCTCGCAGGAGGAGTACGAGGCTTTCGTCATGAGTGAGCTCGAAAAGCCCGCCGCCCCGTGGCTCGAGTACACGCAGGAGAACATCGAAAAGGCGCTGTCCGCTCAAGAGTGATTTCCCGCCTCGGCTGCATGATACTAAATTTCAGGCAAAACGAACTCCCCTTGCGCCAGCGCAAGGGGAGTTTTGCTTTCTTCACGCTTTGCGCGCTGTTTTCCGCGCGGGCGGCGCTAAGGCGCATATCAATTTCGCGCGGGCTCCCGCCCGCGCCGGATTCCCTCACTCAATCCTCTCGGCGAGCTTCGTCCATGTCTCTTTTGTGAGGAAGCTCTCCTCCACCTGCGCCTCCAGCTCCAGAAAACGCCGGTAGGGGATGCTAAACGACAAAACGTTTTTGTCCACGAACCGCCGCGCGGAGGGGTCGGTCAGCCCAATCACGCATCTGGGGTTTTCCGACTGCGCCTCGGCAAGGGCGTAGAGCACCGCCTGCGCGCAGCCGGACGCAAACTCGACACGGACGTTGTCCTGCGTCGGCCTGTCGTAATTGGCAAACTGGACGAGAGCCGAAATCTGGTCGGGATTGACGAGGAAAATCACGGCCTCCGGCTCCTCCCCCTCGCCCATCTCGCTTAAGGGGCGAAACACCACAAACGCCTTCGCCTCCACCTCCGGCAGGCTCTCAACGAAGGCCCGCGCCAGCTCCGGGTTCTTTTTGTAATACTCGCCCTCCTTTTGGGGCGTGCCCGTCGAAAGAAAATGCTCGATGAACCCCAGTTCAAACTTTTTCAGTCCAAGCCCGGCCTTGCCACCCATGCAGGGCGTTGTGGCAAGGCTGAAGGCGGCCGTTTTCCCTTTTGAAGCGGCATTCAGCATGGAGACGACGCATCCCCATCTCTCGCCCGTAAACTCGGCCGCCCCTTTAGGCTTTTGATCCGCCCTGTACACGGCGACGGGATGGCCTTTCAGCTTAATAGCCTTTGCGATTTTGCTTTCCATTCGCCTCGTCCTCTCTTTTTGGCAGATTTAAGCAGAGCTTTTCATACCGGCGGCGCCCCGGGCTTCCGCCTTTCCATCGCGCCGCCGCGCGCGTTTTGTGCGATGGGATTTTATCGTAACCCGCCCTTGCACCGCCGTCAAGAGAGCGGCGTGCGGCGCAGGCATGACTTTCCATTTCGAAAGGCGTGGGATTTCTATGGGAAGATATTGACGCTGAAGATTTTGTCCCGTATAATCGATATTTATGAAGTGAACATTTCTTTTTTTGTCTAAATGCAACAACCGGCTGGTAAACCGGATTTTCTTTTGCGCTAATAGAAGGGGTGAGAAACATGAGTGCCGCTTTCGAGCAGATAAGTCAGGCCGAACAGGAGGCCGAACGCATCTTATCGGCCGCCCGCGAAAACGCCGCGGCGATCAAAAAAGAGTCTGCCGAGGCCGTCGCCGCCATAGAGAGCGCCTTCCAGGCAGAACTCAAAGCCTTTCAGGCCGCTCTTGGCGAAAGCGAAAAAGCTGCCATCGAGCAAAAATGCGGCGAGCTGGACGCGGCTTGGGATAAGGAAAGAGCCGAGATGGACGCCCGCTTTGCCGCCGAAAAGGCCGGGTTAGTGAGCTATCTCGTCGGAAAGGTGATGCAGACTTATGATAGCGCCGCTGAATAAAGTCTCCATCGCCGTCCCGGCATCCGAGCGGGAGCGCCTCCTCAGGCTTTTGCAGGCCTTCCAGAACGTTGAAATCATTCCCCATGACGACGACGAAGACGCGGCGGCCGGATTTGAACCGGACGACAATGAGCGCGAGCGCATTGGCGACACGCTCTCGGAAATCGTCCGCGCGCAGTCTGTCCTCGCCGCGTGGCACTCGGAGAACATGATTCAAAAGCTCCGCACCGGCCGTCCGGAGATGACGCTGTCGGACCTTGAGGAAACCGTCGGGCAGAGCCACTGGCAGGACGTCTGCCAGACGGCCCTGCGTCTGGGGCAGGAGCTTGAAAACGTCCGGGCGCGGCAAAACGAGCTGCGCCGCCTGATTGAGTCGTGGGGTCCGTGGAGCGCCCTGTCTTTCTCGCCGAAAGATTTATCGAAGGCGTTTCGCTACACGCGCGCCATAGCGGGCAGCTTCCCCCTCCGGGTCTTTGCGGATTTTGAAAAAGCGTTTGCGGAGGAGACGGACGGCCTTGGCGTCGTCGCGCAGCTTTTTACGACAAGCGACCGCGCCGGCGTCGTGCTGTTCTTCCCGGCGGAATTGGCGGAGAAAGCGGATAACGCCGCCCGCCGGCACGACTTTTCCGAGCTCGACTTCCCGTACGGCGACGTCCCGCGGGACGTCCTCAAGGCGTGGCGGAGCGAGGAAAAATCGCTTGCCGAGACGGAAAAAGACCTCGTCGGCCGGCTCGAAGCCCTCGGGGAAAAGAAGCCGGTTTTAGACCTCGCGGAGGAGTTTTACCGCACGCTCCTTATCAGAAACGACGCGCAGCGCCTCGCGTACCAGTCGAAGTCCGTCTTTTTCCTTGAAGGCTGGGTCGAGGCCGAGCGCGCCGAGGACCTCCGCGCCCTGCTGAAACGGGAAATTACGTCGCCCTACTACTTAAACTTCTCCGAAGTGGAGGAAAAAGACATCCCGAGGGCGCCGACGAAGCTGAAGAACAACAAGCTCTTCAGCGCCTTCGAGACGCTCACGGAGATGTACAGCCTGCCCACGTATGACGATATCGACCCCACCCCCGTCACCAGCATCTTTTACCTCGTCTTTTTCGGCATGATGGTGGCGGACATCGGGTACGGCCTTATCGTTTTGCTGGGGACATTTCTGGCGAAAAAGTTCCTCAAGCTCGAGCGGGGGCTCGCGAAAAGCGTTGACTTTTTCTTCTACCTCTCCTTCCCCACGATCGCCTGGGGCATCGTCTACGGCTCCCTGTTCGGGCGGGATATGCCCTTCGCGCTTCTTTCCATATCAAACGACATCATAACCGTCCTCATCCTCGCCGTCGTTTTCGGATGGCTGCATATCATAACGGGCCTTTTGATGAGCGTGTACATGAGCCTGAGGAAAAAGGACGTATTCGGCGCTCTTTCTGGCGGCGGCGTGTGGGCGCTGCTGCTTGTGGGCCTCGCGGTGGTCGTCATCTCGCAGCTTGTCGTGAAAAGCCAGGCGCTGTTTATCGCCGGCGTGGCCCTTTGCGTCCTGGCCGCCCTCGGCATTGTGTTCCTGCCCGTCATCGAGAGCAAGGGGCACCGCGTCAAGGGCCTGCTCAAGGGCCTTTACGCCCTCTACGGCGCGACGGGATATATCGGCGACCTCGTCAGCTATTCGCGCCTGATGGCGCTCGGCATCGCCGGCGCGAGCATCGCCGTCGCGTTCAACACGATTATCGGCTCCATCCCGCTCATCGCCCGCGTCACTCTCGGCGCGCTGCTGGCCGTCGCGCTGCACGCCCTGAACCTGTTCCTTTCCATGCTCGGCGCGTATGTCCACGGCATCCGCCTGCAGTATGTCGAGTTTTTCGGCAAGTTTTACAGCGGAGGAGGGCGGAAATTCTCCCCGTTTAAGACGGCGGAAAAACACATCTATCTTATTGAAGAACACGCACAGCCGCAGAAATCACAAACTCGTTAGAGCATTCAGAACGGAGGAATTTATATGACAATCATCGCAATGATCAGAGAGAACATCGGCACGATTCTGGCCATCATCGGAATGGCTCTGGCTACCGTCCTGCCCGGCATCGGCTCGGCCAAGGGCGTCGGCTCGACGGGCGAAGCCGCCGCGGCGCTCACGTCGGAAAAGCCGGAGACGTTCGGCAGAGCCCTCATTCTCCAGCTCCTGCCGGGTACGCAGGGCCTTTACGGCTTTATTATCGCCTTCTTCATCTTCCTGAACATGCGCAACATCAGCACCTTCTCCGAAGGCCTGCGCCTGCTCGGCGCCTCCCTGCCCATCGCCTTTGTGGGCTACTCCTCCGCCATTTTCCAGGGCCGCGTGGCGACGGCCGGCCTCCAGATTCTCGCGAAGAAGCCCGAACAGTCCACGAAGGGCATCCTCTACGCCGCCATGGTTGAGACGTACGCCATCCTCGGCTTTGTCATCTCCATCCTGTTCATCCTGATGGGTTAAGGTGCCGGCCATGGAGACGTCTCTTGAAAACCTGACGCAGTACATCCTCTCGCAAGCCCGGTCCGAAGCCGACTCCATCGTCAGCCGCGCCAGGGAAGAGGCCGACAAGGCCGTAGCGGAAGCCAAAGCGCGCGCGGGCGAGCGCCTTGCCCGTGAAAAAGAGCAGCTTAAGGCGCTCAGCGCCCAGCGCGTCGAGGACGCCGTCCGCCAGAAGACATCGGCTCTGCGCCGCGCGCGCACGCAGCACGCCGGCGAGCTCGTCGAACAGCTCTTTTCCGAGGCGGCGGAAGCGCTCGGCGCTATGTCCGGCGGCGACTTCCTTGTCTTTTATAAAAACGCGCTCTCTTCCCTTCCCCTCAAGGGCGCCTACACCGTCAAGCTCGGCGAAAAAAGCGCCCGGCGCCTGACGGATAAGGAGCTTAAGGCGCTGAATATCGCCGCCGGGGACTACACCGTGTCGGTCAGCGGCGAGACGGTTCCCGGCGAGGGCGGCTTTATTCTCGACCAGCCGCCGGTGGAGCTGAGCTTCCTGTTTTCCGATTTGCTGAAAGAGCTTAAAAGTCAGGAGTCTGCCGGGCTTATCAAGCGGCTGCTGGAATAAGGGGGTGGAGTCGTGCAAGAAGTCTTTCCGCGCATGAACACCCTCGTGAAGCTGCGGGAGAACACTTTCCTCAAATCGTCGGAGCGCGGCGAGCTCATGCGCGCCGCATCGGCCGACGCGCTTTACAAAAGCCTGATGTCGACCGAGTTTTTCTGCTTTGCCCAGCCCAAAGCCGCCGAAGATCTCCCCGCCGCGCTCGACGTGGAGAAAAAAGGCTGGCTCGACTGGGCGCGGGAGATTTCCCCCGATCCGCGCGTCGTGGAGATTTTTAAGCTGCAGGACGTGGCGCACAACATCCGCGTGTTTGTCAAGGAGCGCGCTACAGGGCGCGACCTTGCCGCCCTGTACGAGCCGTCCGAATACGCCAAAGACGCCCTTACGGCCCTTTTGGAAGATGAGGGCGATAAAGAGCGAAGCGATTTTGAGCGCGCCGTTAAGGCGACCTTGCAGGACGCGCTCGGCGATTTCGCCACGTACCGGTCCTTCCTGCGGACCGACCTGATTGTTAAGTTTTTCTACCACGGGCAGCTGCTCCGCCTTACACGGGAGATTGGCGACCAGCAGATCGAGGAAATTGTCACGGCGATGGCCGACCTTGACCTCCTCTCCGTTGTCGCCCAGCAGCCGGACATGGGCGATATAACGCCCTCTCTGCTGGAAAAGGCGCAGGGAGGCCTGATTGCCCCGAGGCTCGGCGCGCTCCTTAAGGCTTCCCCCGCGGAGCAAACCGAAATTTTGCGCGCGACGCCGTACGACAAGCTTTGGGAAAATCTCGCCCGCCAAAGCAGCTGGGAGCTTTTCGACGCGGCGGCCGACAATTTCCTGATGGAAAAATGCCGCGCGGGGAGGCTCACGCCCTTCGGGCTGCTGCCGCTTTTTACGCTCCTTTTAGCCAAGCTCCTTGAAATCCGGAGCGTGCGGCTTATCCTGGAGTCGAAGCGGACGGGCGCGGAACCGGGCGAAATTGCAAAGAGGGTGCGTGACGAGTATGCGGTATAAAATCGCGGCGCTGGGGCAGCCCGACGAGGTTTTCCCCTTCCTTCAGATTGGGATAGACACATATACTCCCGAAAGCGGCAACGCCCTGTCCCGTCAGGTGGCGTCGCTTGTGAAAGACGGGTACGCCCTGTTTTTCGTCAGCCAGAGCTGCCTTAGTGAAAACCCCGCGCTCCTTTCTTCTTACGACCATCACCCCTCCGTAACGATTGTTCCGATTCCAGGGCTGGATTCGGAGCCGAGCTTAGGGCTTGAGCGCATCCAGAGCATGGTGGAAAAGGCGCTCGGCCAAAACATACTTTAATCATAGGCGGTGATCGGATGAAATCCGGTGTTATAGTCAAAGTCTCCGGCCCGCTTGTCGTGGCAAGCGGGATGGAAGACGCCAAGATACAGGACGTCTGTCTCGTCGGGCATAAGAAGCTCGTCGGCGAGATTATCGAAATGCGCGGCGACATGGCGTCCGTGCAGGTTTACGAAGAAACCTCCGGCATCGGCCCCGGCGAGCCTCTCATCTCCACGGGGGAGGCGCTGTCCGTTGAACTCGGGCCGGGCCTTATCTCGAATATTTTCGACGGCATCCAGCGCCCGCTCGACCGTTTCATGCAGGCGGCGGAAAGCCCCTTCATGAAAAAGGGCATCTCCATCCCCGCCCTCGACCGCACGAAAAAGTGGGCGTTCCGCCCGGCGGTGGCCGCCGGCGACTTCGTCTCCCACGGCGATATTATCGGCACGGTGCAGGAGACGTCGGCAATTGTCCACAAAATCATGGTGCCGCAGGGCGTCTCCGGCACCATCGTGCGCATCGAAGAGGGCGAGTTTACGGTTGAGGAGACCGTCGCCGTCGTGAAGACGGAAACGGGCGAGAAGAACCTGACGATGATGCAGAAGTGGCCCGTCCGCTACCCGCGCCCCGTCGCGGAAAAGCTCGTCCCCTCGGAGCCGATGACGACCGGCCAGCGCGTCATTGACACGCTGTTCCCCGTCCTCAAGGGCGGCACGGCCGCCATCCCCGGCCCCTTCGGCGCGGGCAAAACGGTCATGCAGCACCAGATCGCCAAGTGGAGCGACGTCGACGTCGTCGTCTACGTCGGCTGCGGCGAGCGCGGCAACGAGATGACGGACGTCGTCATGGAGTTCCCCGAGCTTGTCGACCCGCGCACGGGCGCGTCCCTCATGGAGCGCACGATTCTCGTCGCCAACACGTCGAACATGCCCGTCGCGGCCCGCGAGGCGTCGATTTACACGGGCATCACCATCGCCGAGTACTTCCGCGACATGGGCTACAACGTCGCCATCATGGCCGACTCGACCTCCCGCTGGGCGGAAGCCCTGCGCGAGATGTCCGGCCGCCTGCAGGAGATGCCGGGCGACGAAGGCTACCCCGCCTACCTCGGCAGCCGCATCTCCAGCTACTACGAGCGCGCCGGCCGCGTCACGGCGCTTGGAAAGGACGGGCGCGTCGGCAGCATTACGGCCATCAGCGCCGTCTCCCCGCCGGGCGGCGACATTTCCGAGCCCGTCACACAGAACACGCTGCGCGTCGTCAAAGTCTTCTGGGCGCTTGACGCGACGCTCGCCCGCCGCAGGCACTTCCCCGCCATCAGCTGGCTGACGTCCTACTCGCTCTACTCCGACCAGGTGCGCAAGGTCGTCGACCGCTACCTCTCCGCCGACTGGAGCGGCCTTGTTCAGTGGGCGGTGGACGTGCTGCAGGAGGAGGCGCACCTGGAGGAAATCGTGCGCCTGATTGGCGTCGACTCCCTTTCGGCCAAAGACCGCATCACGCTCGAAGTGGCCAAGTCCCTGCGCGAGGACTACCTGCAGCAAAACTCGTTTGACAGCACGGACTCTTACACGTCGCTGAGCAAGCAGTACAAGATGCTCTCGCTCATCCGCCGCTTCGCGGACGGCGCCTACCGCGCCGAAAAGGCGGGGCTTCCCTTCGCGGAAATTTACCGCTCCACGGCTGTGCTGCGCGAGAGGCTGGCGCGCATGAAATACATCCCGGAAGATAAAGCAGAAGCGTTTGACGAAATCGCGCGGGAAATTGACGCCGTCTTCGCGCAGCTGCTTGACGAGGGGGTGGCTCAGGAATGATTAAGTCCTACAAGAGCATTCAGAACATCGTCGGCCCGCTCATGCTCGTCGACCAGGTCGAGGGCGTCAAGTACGACGAAGTCGTGGAAGTCCACCTGCAAAACGGCGAGGTGCGCCGCGGGCAGGTTCTGGAAGTCAACGGCCCCCGCGCCCTCGTGCAGATTTTCGAAGGGACGGGCGGCATCAACCTGCGCGACTCGAAGGTGCGTTTTATCGGCAAGCCCTTCATGTTCGACGTCTCCGAGGAGATGATCGGCCGCGTGTTCGACGGCCTCGGCCGCCCGAGGGACGGGCTGTCCCCCATCATCCCGGAAAAATCGCTCGACGTCAACGGCGAGCCGATCAACCCCATCGCGCGCGACTACCCCAACGAGTTTATCCAGACGGGCATCTCCGCCATCGACCACCTCAACACGCTCGTGCGCGGCCAGAAGCTGCCGATTTTCTCCGTCGCCGGCCTGCCGCACCAGGAGCTGGCGGCGCAGATTGCCCGCCAGGCCCGCGTGCTGGGGGACGAGGAGCGGTTTGCCGTCGTGTTCGCCGCCATCGGCATCACGTTCGAGGAGGCAAACGGCTTTATTGAGGACTTCCGCCGGTCCGGCACGCTCGACCACACCGTCGTGTTCTTAAACCTTGCCAGCGACCCGGCCATGGAGCGCATCGCCACGCCGAAGATGGCGCTGACCGCCGCGGAATATCTCGCGTTTGAGAAGGATATGCATGTCCTCGTCATCATGAGCGACATGACCAACTACTGCGAGGCGCTGCGCGAAATCTCCGCCGCCCGCCGCGAAGTCCCCGGCCGCCGCGGCTACCCGGGCTACCTGTACACGAACCTGTCGACCATTTACGAGCGCGCCGGGCGCATCAAGGGCAAGAAAGGGTCTGTTACGCAGATTCCCATCCTCACCATGCCGGAAGGGGACATCACCCACCCCATCCCGGACCTGACGGGGTATATCACGGAAGGCCAGATTATCCTCTCCCGCGCCCTGCACGACAAGGGCATCGCCCCGCCCATCGACGTGCTCCCCTCCCTGTCGCGCCTGAAGGACAAGGGAACGGGCGAAGGCAAAACGCGGGAGGACCACGCCTCCACGATGAACCAGATCTACAGCGCCTACGCGCAGGGCAAAAACGCCAAGGAGCTGGCCATGGTCCTCGGCGAGTCGGCCCTGTCGGAGCTTGACCAGCAGTACGCCAGGTTCTCCGACCGCTTCGAGCAGGAGTATCTCAATCAGGGCTTCTACACCAACCGGAGCATTTTTGAAACGCTGGAAATCGGCTGGCGGCTCCTTGCCGACCTGCCGAGGGAGGAACTCAAGCGCATCCCGACCGAGTTTATCGAGAAATACATGCCGGAGGTGTAAGCCGTGGCTATTCTCGCAGTCAGCCCGACGCGCATGGAGCTGTCGCGGCTGAAAAAACAACTCCAGCTGTCCGTGCGCGGCCACAAGCTGCTCAAAGACAAGCAGGACGAGCTGATGCGCCAGTTTCTCGACATTATCCGCGAAACGCGCGCTCTCCGGGACGAGGTGGAGCGGAAATTCCACGCAATCCGGCACGCCGCGCTCCTCGCGAAAGCGCCCTTCCCGGACAAGGCGGTGCTGGAGAGCAGCCTATCCAGCGTCCCCCAGATCGACTTTACCATGCAGACGAAAAACCAGATGGGCGTGTATGTGCCCGTCATGACGTTTTCAGAGAGAAAGCCGGCCCCAACCCTTTCGCTCTCGCCGGCTTTGCAAAAGTCGAAGGAGGATTTCGAAACGCTCCTGCCGGACCTTCTGAAGCTTGCGCAGATGGAAAAAAAGTGCGTGATACTGGCCGCGGAAATCGAGAAAACGCGCCGGCGCGTCAACGCCCTCGAGTACATGACGATTCCGCAGCTGAAGGAGACAATCCGCTTCATCACCATGCGGCTGGAGGACGCCGAGCGCGACCGCATCACGCGCATCATCAAGATGCAGGACTTCGACATCGCGCCCGAACAGTAAAATATTGCGCCAAAGCAACAACCCCGCCGCGCGGCTAATTCGCGCGGCGGGGTTTTCTTCAGTATGGGATAAAGGCGCGCCTTGCCATAAGCCCGGCCTGTGCCTGAACGCGGCGCGCTCCCCCTTTGTTTCCTGTTTCTCCCGGCGCGCGCACCGCGCGCATTACGACATGTATTTTTAAAAACAAAAACCACCCCAGTGGGGTGGTTTTTGTCCGAACCAGCGTTGGCCCACTGATCCGGTTGTCAGGAATGAGGCCACATCCATGACAAACGAAAACCGTCCACGTCAATGTCCGGGTTTCAAGTTTTCTTTAACATATTTTCCTTATTTTGTCAACAGTCTTTTCGCACCCGTGCCTTTGTTTTCGCTTCACTTCTGGAAAAAGCGCGGCGGGAAATTCCCGCTTTGCCTTATGCCCACGGGAGCACATCATTTTACTTAAATGCCGAGAGGTAATGGGCGCAAAACGGGACGAACCTGCCGTCAACAAACACGTGGAGGCTGCAGCGGCGCAGGCGCTCTAAGTCGAGGTTGCCGGCGTCCTGAAACGCCATGGCGGTGAGGGTAAAGCTGTGCGTCTTGATGCGGCGCAGAAAGCCGTCGAGCGTGCCGATGTCGTCGTCTTTGCCGTCCTGCACGTCCTTCGGGCGCTCCCATTTGCGCGCCACGAACGCGCGGTTTTGCGCCGCCGTCGTCGTTTTCGGCGTACAGCAGCAGGACTGCTTGTTTGTGCGCAGCGCTTTGAGCTGCCCGCCGGGCAGGACGATGTAGTCCCCGTGGAAGCCGCAGAGCGGATGGTCGCAGCGCGAGGGCGAGATGGACCCCTCCGGCACGATGTCCCCCGCCTGCTCCTCGACGGCGTCAATGAGCTCCCCGAGTGTAAAGCGCGCGCTGTCCTCCGGCGGCTTCGGAATCCGCCCGAAGTAGCTGACCGGCTGGAAATGCACCCCGCGCACCGCCGGCGACTGCGATACGGCAAAGCGGATGATCTCCCCAATCTCATGGGTGTTCACCCTGGGCACAAGGGTGGGCACGAGCGTCACGCCGAGGTTGTACTTCGCGCAGTTTTCAATGGCGCGTTTCTTCACGTCGATAAGTTTCCGGCCCCGCAGCGCCTCGTAAATCCTGTCGTCGAGCCCGTCAAACTGCATGAAGACGAACGAGAGCCCCGCGTCGGCAAGCTGCCTGACATACCCCTCGTCCTCGCCGAGGCGGATGCCGTTTGTGTTGAGCTGCACGTAGCGGCAGCCCGCCTCCTTCGCGGCGGCGATAATCTCCGGCAGGTCAGAACGCACAGTCGGCTCCCCGCCGGACAGCTGCACGAGCGTCTGACCGGGCACGGCGAGGGCCTTAAGGTCTGCGCGCACCTTCTCAAAGGGCACGTCCTCCCCGCCCCCCGCGCCGGCAAAGCAAAACTTGCAGCGCAGGTTGCACCGGCTTGTGACCTCCAGCAGCACGCAGCACGTCCCCTGCTGATGCTCCGGGCACAATCCGCAGGCGGCGGGGCAATTTAAGTTTTCGCCCTCTCTGATCGGCTCTGTATCGCCGCGCCACGCCGCCATGTCGCGCTTTCCGCGCCAGATGACGGTGGAAAACTTCCCGTGTTCGGGGCACGTTTTTTCCATGTACACGGCGCCGCCGCTTTGAACGTGCCGCGCCGCAATCCTCTTAAGGCACACCGGGCAGACGCTGTACGTCTCCCGCAAAATCTTTCTGACCTTGACTTTCATTTTCCAGGCCGCGTCTTCACGGCGCGCGCCTCCTTTCGCTTTATATCGCCCTTTTCATCTTACCGCACGTTTTGACATCTATCAATCCGAGGGCGCCTATTATTCTATCGGCGCGCTGGTAAGGTCAAACTCCATATAGACCTCCCCGTCGAGGGTCTTCCACCTGAAAAGGCTCCCTTCCAGCGTCATGTACCCGCGGGGAGAGTCCTCTTTCGGAATGGAGACAGACCCGGGGTTCATATAGATAAACTGCGGCAGCACCTTGAGGGTCGGCACGTGCGTGTGCCCGCACAGCAGAATGTCGCCCTCACGCAGCGGCGGCGGGTTGTCGCTGTTGCGGATATGCCCGTGCGTGAAGTACAGCGCGCGGCCGCCGATGAAGAGCACCCCCATCTCCGCCATGACGGGAAAGTCCAGCACCATCTGGTCGACTTCCGCCTCGCAGTTGCCCCGCACGCAAAGAAGCCGCTCCCGTACGGCATTGAGCATTGTTATAACGGCCTTCGGCGCGTACCCGTCGGGAAGGTCGTTGCGCGGCCCGTGGTAGAGAAGGTCCCCGAGCAGGAGAAGGCGCTCAGCGCCCTCGCGCCGGAAAGCGTCAAGGAGCTTTTCGCAGTACGTGGCGGAGCCGTGAATGTCGGAGGCGATCATGATTTTCCCGCCGCAAAACGGCTGTTGCATCAAATCCGTCCTTTCCAAAGTCTCTTTTTTACCCATTATGCCCGATGCAAGCCCCGCTTGCAATCATAAGATTTAATAGGCGGCGCTTTTCCGATACGCCGGCGCGGCATGATAAACGAGCCGCTGCCGCGCGGATTGGTGCAGATTTTGCTCCAATTTCGGCGTTCTTGGACAAAAACCGCCGTCTTTCGCGCCGGATTCCGGAAATATCCTGAACGGCGCTTCAGCCGCGCTTTTTCTGGTTTAATGATTTTTGAGCGGGCTTATCCTGTTTTCTGAACGGCCGTTCGAGTGCGGCCGCCCCGCGTATCTTAAAACGCGGGCAAAGATGAGCGAAATTTCACGGGAGGCTGATGGCATGAGCCATGATTTCGGGCGTCCTGGCGCGCCGCTTAAAAGCCCGAACGCCGTGCGCTCCGCGGCGTTTTACGCGCGGATGCTCGGCTGGTCGTTTTCCGTAAGAGACGGCGGCGACGAGGCCGCCCTGTTTGACCCTGAGGGCGGCCTGTACGCGGTGTTTCAGACCGATCCCGGCTATAAGCCCCCTCCCCCGCCGGACGGCGGGGACGACGTCCCCTGTGCGCTGTGCTTTGTCCCCGAAGACCTCTGCAAGGCCGCCTATTTTACCCTGCTGTGCGGCGGCGAGATTGTCTCCGGCGACTTAAAGGGCGGCGAGATTGTCCTGCGCGACTTTGACGGACGTCTATTCCGCCTGAGCCGTCATATACTGTAGTGTACCACGCCCGACCCCTCCGCGCGGACCGGCGCGACCCCCGGAGCGCGGCAGCGACGGGGCGGGTCGGGCGTGTCACGAGCGCGGGAAGACGCATAAAATAGACTGCGAGAAGCCATCGAGCGGCCTTCCCGGCTTTTCAGCAATTATTCTCCTTTCATAAAAATCAATTGGTCATTTTGGTCTTCTTCCATAAAAACTGCCCGCCGCGTAATGCGGCGGGCATCTTTTCGTTTGGGCTCTTTATAATTCGTACATCTTCTGCTGGCGCAGGAGCCGGTCATAGCGCTCCTTCGCGTTTTTCTCGGCTTCCATAAAGAGCGTTTCGGCGCGCTCGGGGAAGGCCAGCTGGAGCGAGCTGTAGCGCACTTCGCCCATGATGAAGTCTCTGAAGCTGCCCGTCGGCTCCTTGCTGTCGATAATCAGCGGGTTTTTGCCCTCGGCGGCAAGGCGCGGGTCATAGCGCAGCAGGTGCCAGTAGCCGGCGTCGACGGCCTTTTTCATCTCGGCGATGGACTTGCCCATGCCGGCGCGGATGCCGTGGTTGATGCACGGCGCGTAGGCGATGATGAGGGACGGGCCGTCATAGCTCTCGGCCTCGATGATGGCCTTGAGCGTCTGCTGGTAGTTGGCGCCCATGGCGACCTGCGCGACGTAGACGTAGCCGTACGTCATGGCAATCTGGGCAAGGTCCTTCTTCTTGACGGACTTGCCCGCCGCGGCAAACTGCGCCACGGCGCCCGTCGGCGTCGCCTTCGAGGCCTGGCCGCCCGTGTTGGAGTAGACCTCCGTGTCGAACACGAGGACGTTGACGTTCTGGCCGGAGGCGAGGACGTGGTCAAGTCCGCCGTAGCCGATGTCGTAAGCCCAGCCGTCGCCGCCGAAGATCCAGATGGACGGCTTGATGAAGTGGTCGCGCAGGGAGTAGAGCTCCCTGATATCCGCCATCGCTTTCGCGTCGGCGTTCTTTTCGATAGCCGCTTTCAGCGCCGCTTCCAGAGCCGGGCCCGTCTTCTTGGTGGCCTCGCCGTCCTTGAAGGAGGCAATCCACGCTTCGGCCGCCGCTTTCAGGGCCGCGTCGCTCGTCTCCGCCGCAACCTTTTCCGCGAGGAGCTTCGCGCGATCGCGCAGCTGCTCGGAGGCGGTGGCCATGCCGAAGCCGAACTCGGCGTTGTCTTCAAACAGGGAGTTGACCCAGGCGGGGCCTTTGCCGTCGCGGCCGACGGTATACGGCGTCGTCGGCGCGCTGCCGCCCCAGATGGAGGTGCAGCCCGTGGCGTTGGCGATGAACATCCTGTCGCCGAAAAGCTGCGTGACGAGGCGCGCGTAGGGCGATTCGCCGCAGCCGGCGCACGCGCCGGGGAATTCCAAGCGCGGCTCGAGGAACTGCGAGCCCTTGACGGTGTTCGGCGCAAAGCCGGTGTCCGTCTTGTAGGAGACGTGCCCCACGGCGTAGTCGAAGTACTTCTGCTGGTCAAGCTCCTCTTCGATGGGCTTCATGACGAGCGCCTTGTTCTTCGCCGGGCAGACGTTGGCGCAGGAGGAGCAGCCGGTGCAGTCGGCGACGGACGGCAAAATCGCGAACTTGCGGTTTTCGTTGCCCTTGCCGACCATCGGCAGCATCTTCATGCCCTCGGGGGCGTTTTTGACCTCCTCCTCGTCCATCGCGAACGGGCGGATGACGGAGTGCGGGCAGACAAAGGCGCACTGGTTGCACTGGATGCAGTTTTCCGGAATCCAGCTCGGCACGAACGCGGCGATCTTGCGCTTTTCGTACTTGGCCGTGCCGGCGGGGACGACGGCGCCGCACTCCCAGTCCACGAAGGCGGAGACGGGGAGATTGTCGCCGCGCATGAGGTTCATTTCCTCCATGACGTAGGTGACGTATTCCTTGATCTCCGGGCGCTCGACTTCGATTTCGGCCTTCGGCGGGTCGGCCTCCGGATTCTTCCACGACTCGGGCACCTCGATTTTCACAAGGTTTTCAAGGCCGGCGTCGATGGCGCGGAGGTTCATGGCCACGACGTCTTCGCCCTTGTGGCCGTAGGTCTCGCGCACGGCGTCCTTCATGTATTTCACGGCGTCCTCAATGGGGAGGATTCCGGACAGCTTGAAGAAAGCGGCCTGAAGGATGGCGTTCGTCTTGTTGCCAAGCCCGATGTCCGCGGCGATTTTGATCGCGTCGATGGTGTAAAGCTGGACGTTGTTTTCCGCGATGTATTTCTTCGCGGCGGCCGGCAATCTCCGCGTAAACTCCTCGACGTCCCAGTTGCAGTTGGCGAGGAACACGCCGCCGGGCTTGACGTCCTGCGCCATGTCGAATTTCTCAAGATAGGACGGGTTGTGGCAGGCGACGAAGTTGGCCTTGGAGACGAAGTAGGTGGACTTGATCGGGCTCTTGCCGAAGCGCAGGTGGCTGATGGTCACGCCGCCCGACTTGCGGGAGTCGTACTGGAAGTAGGCCTGGACCTTGAGGTCCGTGTGGTCGCCGATAATCTTGATGGAGTTCTTGTTGGCGCCGACGGTGCCGTCGGAGCCGAGGCCCCAGAACTTGCAGGAGATGATGTCGGGGGGCGTCGTGTCCGGGTCGTCCTTCATCGGCAGGGACAGGTGCGTCACGTCGTCCTCGATGCCGACGGTAAAGTTGTTCTTCGGATTGTCCGACGCGAGGTTGTCGTACACGGCGACGATGCAGCGCGGTGGGGTGTCCTTGCTGCCCAGGCCGTACCGCCCGCCGACAATCTGGATGCCGCGGCCGGACAGCGCCGCGACGACGTCGAGATAGAGCGGCTCGCCCAGGCCGCCGGGCTCCTTCGTCCGGTCGAGGACGGCGATTTTCTCCACCGTCTCCGGCAGGACCTTCAGCAGGTGCTTTACGCTAAACGGCCTGTACAGGTGGACTTTGATAAGGCCCACTTTTCTGCCCTTGGCGTTGAGGTAATCGACGACTTCCTCCGCCGTCTCGCACACGGAGCCCATCGCCACGATGACGTGCTTCGCGTCGGGCGCGCCGTAGTAGTTGAAGGGCTTGTAGTCCGTGCCGATTTTGGCGTTGACGGCGTCCATATAGCGCTCGACGATATCCGGCAGCCCAGCGTAGATGGTGTTGAGGGACTCCCTGGCCTGGAAGAAGATGTCGGGGTTTTGCGCCGAGCCGCGCAGGACGGGGTGGTTGGGGTTGTGAGCGCGGCGGCGGTATTTCTCGAGCGCGTCATAATCGACCATGCCGGCGAGCGTGTCGTAGTCCCAGACTTCGATTTTCTGCATTTCGTGCGACGTGCGGAACCCGTCGAAGAAGTGGATAAACGGCATGTTCGCGGCGATGGCGGACAGGTGCGCCACGGCGCCGAGGTCCATGGCCTCCTGCGGGCTGTTCGAGGCGAGCATGGCAAGTCCCGTCTGGCGGCACGCCATCACGTCGCTCTGGTCGCCGAAAATGGACAGCGCGTGCGTGGCGACGGCGCGCGCCGAGACGTGCACGACGGCGGGCATCTGCTCGGCGGCCCATTTGTACATATTCGGAATCATCAGCAGAAGGCCCTGGGAGGCGGTAAACGTGCTCGTGAGAGCGCCGGTGAGAATCGAGCCGTGCACGGCGCCCGCGGCGCCCGCCTCGGACTGCATCTCGACGACCTTTACCGTCTGCCCGAAGATGTTCTTGCGGCCTTCAGCCGACCATTTGTCGACATATTCGGCCATGGGAGACGACGGCGTGATCGGGTAAATTGCCGCAACGTCCGTAAAGGCGTAGGCGACGTGCGCGGCCGCTGTGTTGCCGTCCATGGTCTTGAGCTTACGAGCCATAGCGATAACGTCCATCCTTTCTATTCTTGAATCTCTTTTCTGTTCCAAGAGCGTAAAACATCCCCATTTTTATAGTTTATTCATTATAACATCATGATTTCTACCTGTAAATTGTATTATTCCATAAGAAAGAACGCGGGGCCGCGCCCCATGTTGCAATCTTTAGCCAATTGATGGTATACTTTCCGTAATAGCGCGCGTTTTCGCCTGTTTTTGCGCATTTGGCAGGAGGTTTGCGCGAAAAACCCCTTCGATAATTCCCCCTTCCGCGGCGAATACTTTGTCATGAAAGTGGGCTTTTCCATGGTTTCGAAAATCCGCTCCCTCGGCCTCGGCGGGATTTCGGGATATGAAGTGTCCGTCGAGTGCTCCCTCTCCAACGGGCTGCCCGCGTTCGACATCGTCGGCCTGCCGGATACGGCCGTCAAGGAGGCGCGCGAGCGCGTGCGCGCCGCCGTGAAAAACTGCGGGCTGAAGTTCCCCGTCAGCCGCATCACCGTCAACCTCGCCCCGGCCGACACGAAAAAGGCCGGAACGGTCTACGACCTGCCCGTCCTGCTCGGCATCCTCGCCGCCGCGGGGCTCATCGGGCCGGTCCCGGACGACTGCGCGTTTTTCGGCGAGCTGTCGCTGACCGGGCAGGTGCGGGGCGTCGCCGGCGCGCTGCCGATGGCGCTGGCGGCCCAGCGGGCCGGCATCCGCCATCTTTTCGTCCCGGCGGACAACGCCGCGGAGGCGTCCTACGCCTCATGCGTCGCCGTCCACCCCGTCGAGCACTTAGAGCAGCTGCTCCGCCACCTGCGCGGGGAGGAGACGATCGCCCCCGCCGAGCCGCGCGAGCCTATTCCGGAGTACCCGAAAGCGCTCGATTTTTCCGAGGTCAGGGGGCAGGAGAACGTCAAGCGCGCGCTTGAAGTGGCCG
>Ga0134101_1000741_pt1 | contig 33367 bp, 29 predicted proteins | sample 12_3_2metaG_FD_94446 | JGI IMG/M metagenome (GOLD analysis project Ga0134101, IMG submission 94446) | Switchgrass degrading microbial communities from high solid loading bioreactors in New Hampshire, USA - 12_48_3.3_201_A2 metaG | ecosystem: Engineered > Bioreactor > Semi-continuous > Anaerobic...
AGGTTTGACGTCAAGCCTGCCAGACGCCAGCATGTCGAGGGTCTTGCGGAACTGATAAATGCTTGAACGTGTGGTCCCCGTGACCAAGAGCTGCTTGTAATGTATCAGGTTCGTGTTCAGGGTTACCTTCTCTTTACCCCTTGGCAGCCCACCGAAGAAGTTGACGCGGCCCCCGGTCGCGGCCACCTCCAACGCCTGTTGCTGCGCCTCACCCGACGAACACGCAACTATCACGACGTCAGCCCCGCGGCCTCGGGTTCTATCCTTCACCGCGCCCACGAGGTCACGCTTCGCAGCGTTGACAGTCAGGTCCGCGCCGAGCGACTCCATGCTCGCCAAGCGTTCCTCCACGACGTCGCTCACAATCACGTCTTGGGCGCCGGCGAGCTTCGATAGCAGGAGATGGAAGGCTCCGATCGGGCCCGCTCCGATGATCACGACCGTGTCTCCCGGCCCCGTCCGACAGGCCTGAAAGCCGTTGTAGCAACACGCAAGCGCCTCGTTCACAGCGGCCTCTTCGTAAGAGACACCTTCGGGTACCCTGCAGACGTTTCCGTGCGCCACGGCCTCCCGAGGAAACAATACGTACTCCGCGAAGCCCCCGTCCAAGGAAACGCCTATCGCCTTGTAATCAGGGCAGAGATGATCGAGCCCCCGGACGCACTGCGCGCACGTCCCGCACCCGATATTGGGCGCGACCGTGACCCTGTCACCCGGACTGAAGCCCGTCACCTCGCTCCCGACCTCTTCGACATCGCCGGCAAGTTCGTGCCCGAGTATACGCCCTCTCCCGGAATCGCCGGCCCCAGACCCGGTGAAGCCTGACGCGAATATCCGCAGGTCTGTCCCGCAGACAGCGGCCGCCCTGACCCGGACGAGCACATCACCGGGTCCCACCTCGGGTGTTGGTACAGTCTCTATTCGAATGTCCCCGGGTCCATGGAAGACAGCAGCGATCATGCGTCCATCCCCTTTTCTCTCTCTTCTACACTCACACTGAGGTCTCCAGGTCTCGCAGGCGCTGCAGGCTTTCGCGCGCGTACACGTCCCAAAGAGAGACGTAGCGCGCCGTCCTCATGGCTATGAACGGATCCGGAACCGGAGGGAGGGGTTCGAGCGTCAGGAGACCGTCATAACCCATTTCCTTCAGAGCCCTCATCAGTGCCGCGAAATCGAAGTGGCCGCGCCCCACTGCCTGGCGGTTGCTGTCGGAAATGTGGACGTTCACGAGGGAGTCGCCGGCGGATCGCACGGCGCGTATGGGATCGCTTTCCTCGATATTCATGTGGAACGTATCAAGGTGGAGCTTGACAAACTCCGAGCCGACTTCCGAGATGAACTGCATCCCTTGCTCGGCGGTGTTCACGAGGTACGACTCGTACCTGTTGATCGGCTCTATCGCGAGTAGGACTCCGTGTTCCCCTGCGTACGTCGCGGCCTTTCGAACGGACTCGACAGCGTACCTCCACTCATTTCGATAAGCATTCTCCCACGCTTCGCCGTCGCGATGCTCTCCGACCGGACCCGTCTTCCCGGCGGCAGAGGGCACGACTATGATGACGCGCGCGCCGACATCGGACGCAAAGTCAACGCACCTGCGCAGGTACGCGACGGCCTTCTCCCTGACCTCAGCATCCGGATTCGCCAGGTCTCGCTCGCGCGTGGGCCAGGGATACATCCCGGCGATGGACACGACCTTGAGATTGTACTGGCCGCACAGTCGCTTCACGTCCGCAGGGCAGTATCGGTCCGGCTCCCCCACCAGCTCGATTCCGTCGAATCCGCACCGGGAAAGCCGCTGGAACGTGGTCTCGAGAGCCTCATCCCCGTATATCCAGTTGCTGACAGCGTACTTCATCACTGTCGCCCTCCCTACTCAGGTTCTCTCCTTCGCCTTGGCAGCACGGATGACCTCAAACGAAGGCCGCAGTGCCTCAAAGAGCCCTTTGTATACACGCACATACGGCTCGTAGCATCTGTGAACGTCCTCATTCGGCTGCACACGGTTTACGGGATGAGTGAAGGCTTTCGCAGCGGCAACCAGGTCCTCGAAGACCCCCACAGCGCGCCCGGCGATGAGTGCCGATCCCCACACCGCAACCTCGCTGCGGTCTAGTTGGACGTACGGTATCCCTAGAACGTCCGCCTTGATTTGGTTCCATACGGGACTCTTGGCGCCGCCGCCTATGACTCGAGCCTCTTTCAGTTCCAGGTCCGGCAAGAGCTCGGCCAGAATGTCAGCGTAGCACCGATATTCGTAAGCTATACCCTCGAGGATGGCTCTGTAGAGATGTCCCAGGCCGTGGCCCCATGTAAGCCCGACCCAAGCACCGCGCACGTTGGGGTCACTCGGGGTAACGCGGCCCCCGAAATGAGGTAGGAAGACGAGGCCGTCCGAGCCGGGCGAGACCTTTGCCGCCCGCTCATCGAGAAGCGCGTATACGCTCCCGCCCGAACTGGCCGGACTGGCCTCTCTCAGCGCCGCCGTTCCAAGCGCCATTTCGTCGCGGAACCACTTCAGACAGAGCCCGCCGCCGTTTATGTACGCGATGGGCACCCACAGGTCGCGGATAACCGATCTCGCGCACAGGAACGTCCGGTGCTCAGTATCTACGACGCGTCGATCCACACAGGCGGAAAAGACAGACGCTGTGCCAGCCACGTCGAAAACTTGGCCAGGCTCGACGATCCCAGCGCCGAGCGACGTCGCGGCTTGGTCACCGGCGCCGGCCGCCACGGGAATCCCCGGCACCAGCCCGGCGCAGTCCGCAGCTTCGGGAGTGAGCTTGCCTACGATGTCGTACGGTGCGACTATCCTAGGCAGTTTCTCGACCGGAACCCCGAAGGCCGCACATATCTCCTCCGACCAAGCGAGGTTCTGGGTGTCCCCGAACCCTGAGAAGTGCAGTTGAGTGTAATCGATGAACGCGTCCGCGGCGGTGAGCCCCGACATCCGCATCGCAGCATAGGCCGAAGGAACCACGAACTTCGCAGTGCGCCTGAACGCCTCGGGTTCCTCGTGCATCCACCACAGTATTTTCGGGCCGTGGTCATACGTGGGTGGGCTTCCGGACGCGGTGAGCACCGCTGCCCCGGCCTCCCTCTCCATGAGGTCTATGTACGGCTCGCACCGGGTATCAAGCCACGAATCGTACCGGATCGAAGCCATCCCGTTCTCGGCCACGCCGCCGATGCCCGCCATCTGGCCGTCCACCGCTATTGAGGCCACTTGCCGGGGCTCGATTCCGGCCTTCTCAACAGCCGCCTTGATGGTCCGGAGGCATGAGCCGTACATGTCCTCCATGTCCTGCTCGACCCATCCCGCGCGCGGGTAGATGAGCCTCGACTCCTCGAACGCGTCCCCGAGGAGCCTGCCCGACTCATCGAACACCGCCGCCTTCGTTCCCATCGTGCCGATGTCGACGCCGACTAGATAGATCCCCTTGCTCATGTAGACAAACCTCGCTCTCTGGAGAAACCTCCGTTGTCAAGAAGCTCGGTTGTCACGAAGCCTGAGGGCGGATTCGGGTCAGCCCCGATTGGCACTTCATCACGCTGTGGAACGAACACCTCACGGAACACCTGTCAGGCCCAAAGCCGGTCCAAAGCCGCTCTACCACGACGGACGCAGGGTCAGGTTAGGCGCAAGGTGCTTCGGAAACAAGGACGACCGGGGCCCCTTCGCGGAGCGAGCGGTTCGCAGCCAGCACGCCCTCCAGGGCCTTTCTGCCGTCCAGCCCGGACACCGCAGGTTCAGTGCTGTTCAGAATGCACTCGACAAAGTGTCTCATCTCGTCGATGTACGCCTCCTTGAAACGCCGCTGCCACGACGGAACGACCGGCCTAACGCAGCCGCTCTTGCGACACACGACCGACGAATTCTCCTCGACCTGGCCTACCAAGATAACTCCATTCGTGCCGAGGATCTCGGCTCGCGCATCGTACCCGTAGTTGTCGGGACACGTTCCCTCGATGGTTCCCATCACCCCGTTCGTAAGCCTGACGTTCACGACGGCGCTGTCGAAGAAGCCAGGGTGTTTCTCAGCGAGGTCGCGTCTGGCAAACGCACCTGCCTCCGCGTAGACCCTCGATAACTCACCGCGGCCGAGCCACCTCACGGTATCGAAGTCGTGGCTGTTGACCTCGGCCAGGAGCCCATTGCTCCTTTCGAACGACAGGTACCAGTCCCCGGGAAGGCCCGGCCCACGTCCGACGGACCTGACGAGTATCACGTCGCCGATTTCACCCTCGTCGATGAGCCGCTTCGCTTCCCGAAAGCCCGCATCGAATCTCCTCATGAACCCTATCTGCAGTTTCACTCCGGCCCGCCTAGCGGCGTCTATCATAGAGTCCGCTTCGTCGAGAGTGAGGGCCATCGGCTTCTCACAGAACACGTGCTTGCCCGCATCAGCGGCCGCCACCGCAACCTGCGCATGAGTGAACACCGGGGAGGCTATGCATACCGCGTCAACCGCTTCATCCGCAACAGCCGCCATATAGTCGGTGTGCACACGTTCCAGATCGAGCTCCTGAGCGGCACGTGCCGCGGAAGCGGGGTCAACATCGGCCACTGCTACGAGTCTGGCGCCTGGAACCTCTGTCTTCAGATTCCTCGCGTGCACCATCCCCGCGCGACCGACGCCTATCACACAGAACCTCACGTCTCGGGACAACCGCAGGACCTCCTCTCCTCTCCCCAATCCAGCCGCTTGAGCGGCGCTCATCCCCGGCCTCTCAAACGGCGTGCCTCACGCAACCCTCGTGCTACCATCGGCTGCTATTGGGCTGTGTATCCTCCGTCTATGGATAGCACGGAGCCTGTGGCGTAAGCGGCCTCGTCTGATGCAAGGAACAGAATGGCTTGCGCTATCTCCTCCGGACGCCCCAGCCTGTTCGCGGGTCGACAGCTCTCCAGGGCGCGTCGCGCGGCCTCTGGGTCGGCATCGGAGCTTATCGATTTCGCGACGAGCGGCGTCTCCGTGGTCCCCGGGCAGACGCAGTTCACCCTGATGTTCATCGGCGCGAGGTCGACCGCCGCGCTTCTGCTGAGGGCGATCACGCCGCCTTTCGAGACATTGTAGGCGACTTGTCCCTTTATGCCCACCAGCCCGGCCTCTGACGCCACGTTGACGATGACGCCTCCACCGTGCCTGGCCATCCTCTCCACACAGTGCTTGGAACACAGGAAAACACCGGTGAGGTTGGTGGCCAGAAGCCTGTTCCAGTCGTCGAGGGAAGTGTCGAGCAAGTCGCCCTTCCTGTAAATGCCCGCGTTGTTGACCAGGATGTCTATCTTGCCGAATGCCTTCTCGATTTCATCCATCGCCCTCTCCACGTCTGCCGCGCGACTCACATCTGCCTTGAAGAAGCGAGCCTCGCCTCCGGAGTCTCTGATGAGCCGAACCGTCTCCTCCCCGTTTCTCTCATCGAAGTCCAACACAGCGACTTTCGCGCCTCGCTCGGCGAACAACAGTGCAGTCGCCCTGCCTATCCCGAGACCTGCACCGGTTACCACGGCCACCTTCCCATCGAATCCCATGGATCATCCCCCCGGCAAGAAGTGAAATCACGGCCACCCGGTTTGCAAGACCACGCCCGCTTTTCCGAGTTTCCCGGACGACTCACACACCTTACCAAGCGACAGCCTCCGGAAGCTCGCCGTTAAGCACCGCCATGAGATTCTTCACCGCGTTCCGCCCCATCTCAAGGATGGCTTCGTCGGTATGAGCTCCTATGTGAGGCGTCAGGATGACGTTGTCCAGGCCCAGCAAGCGGGAACCGGTGGGCGGCTCGTTCCGGAATACATCCAGCGCCGCCCCGGCTATGCGTCCTTCCGCAAGCGCCTGGTACAACGCGTCCTCGTCCACTACCTCCCCGCGAGCGGTGTTGATCAGAATAGCCGTCCGCTTCATCTGAGACAGTTCTCTTTCCCCGATGAGGCCCCTAGTTTCGTCGGTCAACGGCACATGAAGCGTGACGAAATCAGACTCTCGAAGCAATAGGTCGAGCGGCACGTACTCGGCCCCGTACCTGGCAGCGAAATCGTTATCGATCACCTTGTCGCAACATAGGATCCTCATATTGAACCCCGAGGCTCGCCGCACGACCCCTCTCCCGATTCGTCCAACCCCTACGATGCCTATGGTCTTCTTCCAAACGGCGAGCCCGACGACCTTACGCCAATCGCCGCTGCGGACAGCCCTGTCGGCAGACGGAATCCTTCGCGCTGCGGCGAGCATCAATCCTATCGTGAGGTCAGCAACCGCTTCGCTGTTGCCTCCTGGCGTATATGTCACGACGATGCCTCTCGCCCGTGCGGCCTGCAAATCGATGTTATCCACGCCGACCCCATACTTAGAGATCACCTTGAGCTTCTCGGCTGCGGCGATCACATCCCTGGAGATGGAATCCAGCCCGACGATTATCCCGTCCACGTCGCGGATCAGGTCTCTGAGCTCTTGCTCTGTGAACGGCCGGCCGTGCGGGTTTCTTATCACCTCGTGGCCGGAATCCTCAAGCGTTTTCAGCGGCTCGCTGAAGGCCTCGGCAAGCGATCTTGGCGTCACGAGCACTTTGTACCCCACTGTCGTCTCCCCTTACGGCGGCGCGCCCTCTGCATCAAGGATCGGTCAGGCACGCCAGGCTGCACCAGGCATCCGCCCCCTCAACGCAAACCTCCCGGCATTGGAACAGGACCCTCCGCCGAAAAGCGGCGCGAGGTTGGCGACATACCTAAGTGACGGTGCATTGATCCTGGCCCTTCTTCCAGTAGTTGCCCGACTGCCGGTGTTGCGCTCGGGGACGGCGCCCCAAGCGGGGCGCGCTTCGCCAAAATCCGGCCCGTTCGGCTAGGCAGCCGGATTTTGACACCCCTCGTGCAATCACCGGCAACCCCTCCCAAGAGTCGGGAGCACTCTTGCACCCCACTTAGATGGTGAAATTCCTATCCCTAGCTTCACCCTCCACCCCAGTACCCTACGTGAGGGCGTCTCTAGCCTGGATGACCCCGTCGTCCATCTGCAACCGCACGAGGCGCTCCCGCGTGGGCACGCCTTCTTTGTCCCAACCCCTCGCGGCGTAATACTCATCCAGCATGGTGGCATACATCTCGTCTGTCAGGACGCGGCCCTTGGCCATGCCCTCAGGAAGGGGTTCCTTCCTGGTTCTCTCAGGCAGCATATCGTCTTTGCGACGGATACCCTCTCTTGCGAGTATCACCCGTTCCAACGTGTAGATGCGCTCGCCTATTTCAAGTAGCTCAGGGGTGAAGTCCACGCCGGTCACGCACTCCAGGACCTTACCCTTGGGCTTGTCAGTGAAACCAAGCCCGCTTCTCACGACGGTGCATATCACGAGAGAGTCCACATAGGCGCGGACGTCCTGTATCCTCTTGACAAGTTCCCCTTTCCCATGGATGGCGAACCTATCATACTCGCCACTCAGAAGCTCGTCGCGGATGGTCCAACCGCCCACGTTATGGCAAGCTCCCCGGCTGGACGTGCCGAACGAAAGGCCGATTCCGTGAAAGGCGCGCGGCTCGTAGGCGGCAAACGGCATCCATTTCGCCTGCATCATGAAGGATCGAGTATCCGGGAACCGTTCCGCGAGTCCGCGAAATCCCTGGGCCAATGTATCGCCAAACCCCTGCCTGCAGGCGATGTTGCGGATGGTTTCGACCAGCGCGTCCCCGTTTCCGAACCGAAGCTCAATACCGCCGGTGTCCTCAGATGTGATGAAACCCTTTTCGAAAAGCTCCATGGCATACGCGATGATAGTCCCCGTGGACATCGTATCCAGGCCGTATTCGTCGCACAGCGCGTTCGCGGCGATGATCGCAGCGAAATCGGACACGCCGCATTGGCCCCCGAAAGACCCGATGGTCTCATACTCCGGGTCGCTCCGCATGCCGGCGTACTTGCCCTCCTTCACCTCGCACAGCTGGGCGCACGCCACCGGGCAGCGGAAACATGCCACACTCCTGACCTTGTAGTGCTTCGCCATGTAGTCCGCTGAAATCGTTGATATGCCGTCGAACACGGCGGTCTGAAAGTTACGCGTGGGATAGCAGCCCAGAGTGTTCAGTACCTCCGTATACTGGGCTGTGCCGAACTTTGTATGCAGGGCCTTCGTTTCGCGAGCGTGCTTTATGGCCTCCTTGACCGCCTCCGAGAGCGATCCCGGGTCGGCCACTTTCACGGGGGCGCTGCCGTGTGCCACGACCGCCTTCACGTTCTTGCTGGCCATCACCGCCCCTGCCCCACCGCGGCCGAAGCTACGTCCATCCACCTGAATGGAGCTGAATCTTACACCGCGCTCCGCGGCGGGTCCGGCGACCATGGTGCTGATCTTCCCGTCCCCGGTCATCTCCCTGAGGCGCTCCACGGTCTCGCTTACCTTCAGCCCCCACAGCGGCGCGGCGTCCCTTATCTCCACCTGTCCATCGGAGATCCAGATGTACACCGGGCTGCTCGCCCTGCCCTCGATGATGAGACCGTCGTATCCCGAAAACTTCAGGTTGGGACCGAAGTTCCCGCTAGAATTCGAACAAAGGTAACGGCCGGTCTCCGGGGACACGGTGGCGCACTGGAACTTGCCGCTCGCGGGAACCTGGGTGCCGGTGAGCGGGCCAGTGAAGAAGAAGAGCTTGTTCGCCGGGTCACCAGGATCGATCCTACCGGGGATCTCTCCGAGGTAGTACCGGGCCGCGACGCCCCGGCCTCCGAGATACTTGCGCTGAATGCAGGGATCGATGGGCTCAGACCGCCACGTTCGTGAGGAAAGGTCGACCCGCAGTACCTTTCCGAGGTATCCCCCGCTAAACACCTGGAACACCTCCCGCAGGGCCCGTTCCGCCGGACCGTTGAGCTTGAACAAGGAGAAGAATCGCACGCCCGACGGTCGTACCTTCACCGACGGTCGTCGTATCTCGGATTGTCCACAATCGCAGGCCTGCCACCTCGCGCCAGGACGATCTTGGCGAACCCTTTGTCCTCGATCGCGCCGTAGTTGTGACCGGCGTCCCCAGGATATACGGCGAAGAACACGAGGGGCTCGTCACCCACGTTGATGGACCTGTGCGCCCAGTAGGGCGGGATGTACGACACCGAACCCGGAAACATATCCAGGGTGGCCGTGGCCCCATCTTCCGTCTGCATGAGGAGGACGCCCTTGCCCCGGAGCGTGAGGTAGATCTCGGCGGTGCCGGCCTTCGAATGGAAATGCCCTTTGGTCATGAAGAACTCGTCGCCTACGTGCCCGGGGTAGACTATGCTCGTGCAGTGCTGGAGCTCACCAGCTTCTTCCGGAACGTCTACGTTGTACACGACATAGATCAGCGGGTCACCCTCATCCAGGAGGCGCCGGACTGCGTCCTGGTCTTGGTACATCCCTCTCATGTCGCTGAGCCGGCGGACCACCTTTACGCTTTCCGGGGCCAGCGCTCCGTCGATGTCGATCAAGTTGAGACAAGTGTTAAACGGCTGGCGTCGAGCGGCCACAAACTCTCCCTTCTTTCCCTTCTTTCATTACGGGCCGGTGTGAGGCCCCGTCACCCACCTGCGCTTCGCATGGCACCTGGGCGTCACGGCTCTGCCCCGCGCCCCGGCCGCGCCGTCCGGCCTCGCGGTCCAGCCGCGCGGCTGAGCCCCACCGTTCGGCCCTCCCTCGACGTTCTATCTGCCTTCAATGCCGTTGGCGGATCAAACGTTGCTGCCGGATCAGTAGTGCTTGATGACCACTGCCCTCCGCGTTTTCTGGATGTTCTCCACGATGTCGCCGGTGCGCTTCAGCCCAACCCCGACGAACAGCGCGTCGATTATACACAGTTGAGCGATGCGGGATGCCGTGCCCTCTGTTCTGTAACTCGTCTCCTTAGACGCGGTCGCCAGCTTGATATCAGACACTTTGTCTATGGGCGACTTGGCGTAGTTCGATATGGAGATAGTTGTCGCGCCGGCCGCCTTTGCTACGCTGAGCGCCTCCACGATGTCTTTGCTGCTACCGGAGTGAGAGATCCCGATGGCGACACATCCCGGCCCGAGCAAGCTGGCGGACATTATCTGCATGTGGGGATCGTCATAGGCCACACACGGAATGCCCGTTTTCATGAGCTTGTGGGCAGCGTCCCTCGCCACCGGACCAGACCCGCCGACCCCGTAGATCTCGATCTTGCGGGCGTTCGCCAAGGCGTCGACAGCCTTCTTCATTTCCCCCATGGAGAGCACCCTCAGGGTATTCTCTATCGCGAACATGTTCCCCCGGAACACCTTCTCCACGGCTTGGTCTACCTCGTCATCCTCGTGAATCTCCTCGTGAATCGCCTGGACAGGTTTGACGAGTTCCAAGGCAAGCGCGATCTTAAGCTCCTGAAACCCCTTGTACCCTAGTTTCTGGCACATTCGGACGACCGTCGCCTCGCTGACCCCGGCCTGCTCAGCGAGTTCCGTGATGGTGAGGTTGATGATCTCTCCATGATGCAGCAGGATATAGTTGGCGACCTGCTCCTCGGCATTTCTCAGCGACGCCTTCATCTCACGGAGTCGGGCTGTGCAGCCCAGCAAATTCGCGGAATCCTTGTTGACGCCTTCCATTACCGTTCTTCGCCACCCATCATGCGTGGAACCAGTTGTTCCCCGGATCCTCTCGTGAATGATAGTTTCAGCCGCCCGCCACTCATCGTTGCGGTGTGCGTTGGCTGGCCTCTACGAAACTCTCCTACATGCTCGGTCCAGCGGTCAGATATCATGTCATCACGGCCTCTTTGCTCTCGCTGACAACTATTCCACGCCTGCGCGCAAACTCCTTCTGTTCATGCGAAGAAAATTTTCTTCTGCCTTAGGGACAAATGCCTCACCCCTGGGCGTCCTGCGAGGAGCAAGTGTGCCAACGCATGCCGGTGCAGGGGCATGGCATCTCGAGCCAGTGCGATTCGCGGGGGATGTCACTCACGAGGCCAATCGGTGCAACAGTGGGGAAGGTCCGCATGAGGTGCTTTCTGGGGTGAGCATGCAGGTGACGGGCGCTGGACCTCACCAGCGGCTGTCGGCTTCGGCGACACGGGCGACGCGGCTACCGTCCACCCGCTTCTTCCCGGTCTTCGGACCGAGTAACGAAGCCGGCGCCGCAAGTGAGAGGGCCGTTGTCAGAGCCCCAAAGCCCTCCGGTATATGGCTTCGATGTCATCACGCGTGAGAAGTCGAGGGTTGTTCTTGAGCAAGCGGGTCTGCCGTGACGCGACTTCGACAAGGTGCGGGATGTCCGACGGACCTATCCCCACCTCCGCAAGAGTCTCGGGAAGCCTCACGTCTCGAATGATTGCCTTCACACCGTTCACGAAGGAGAGCGCCGCGTCGCGAATGGAGAGTCCTTCGACTCTCTCGCCGAGGGCCTTTGCAAGGATGGCGAATTTGGTGAGATTCGATACCACATTGTACTCCGCAACGTAAGGGAACATCAGCGAGTTAGATACGCCGTGGGCGACCCGGTACTTCCCACCGAGAGGATATGCAAGGGCGTGGACAGCTCCTGTCCCGGCATTTGTGATGGCGACTCCAGCAAGAAAGCTTCCCAGCGCCATATCGGTACGGGCCTTCAAGTCCGAGCCGTGCCACACCGCCGTCCTGATCGAGCTCGCAATGAGTTCCACCGCGCGGAGCGAGTACATCTCTGACAGCGGCGTGGATCCAAGCGATGTGTACGTCTCACATGCGTGAACCAAGGCATCCACACCAGCCGAAGCCGTGATCGACGGCGGCGCGCTCAGCGTAAGGGCGGGATCAATGATGGCGGCCTCAGGCAGAAGGTGCCTGCTGACCACGGCCTGCTTTTCCCCGTCAACGACGAACAGTGCATTGGGCGTCGATTCAGACCCCGTTCCGGCGGTTGTTGGAATCAGTACCATGGGTAAGCCCCGTCCCTGCACTTGGTTCTCGCCGAGGTAATCACGAAGATTCCCGCCGAACCTTAGCAGGATCGAAGCCATCTTCGCAGCGTCCAGGGAGCTCCCCCCGCCCAGACCGACGATTCCGTCTATCACCCCACTGCGTCCCCGCTCCACAACGCGTTCGACAACTTCGATCCCCGGTTCGGGCTGGGTGTCGTCAAAGACGACGGCATCTATGGCATTGTCCGCGGGGAATCCCGAGGAACACGACAGGCTATTAACCGTGTGCGTTGAAGACTTGGCCAAAGACGTGGACGTGATCGTGCTTGCCCAGGTATCCATGGCTCGGTTTGCGCCGAAGCTCGCCGGGCGGGTGAGGGTCCCGGTGATGACGAGCCCGAAGCTAGCCGTGGAGGCCGTCAAGAGGGTCATTGATGCCTTACCATAGGCATTGTTGGTTGCTTCGTTGGTCGCTTCGAGACGCACGAGCCCCGAGTCACGTTCATGCGGGCAGGGACAGCGGCCGCCCCCTCCGGCATCCCGCCGCCCGGGAGCCGTCCAGCGCCACCAATCCCGCCCTGTCCGCAGCGCACTGCACCGCCGGCCGGCCCACCCCGGGCTCGGGCTGGCCCAACCCGCCCCCGCGCGACTCACATTGCGCGGGCTCGCGTCTGATGAGGGTCTCCTAGCCTCCCGGCACGGCGGGCGGCATGCGAGCCGCCTCGCGTCCCCGCGGAGCTCGCCGGCTGCCGCCGGCACGTTCCCACGGTCATTTCGTGCCAGCCATGCAATCCCTTGTGACTACCAGAATCATCGCAAAGAGCAGAGCAGTAACAGCGGACGGATATCTCGTTTGGAACGCGCAAGAATGCTTGCTTCGGGGAGCTCCGCCTTGATGAAACGTGTCGCTTCAAGCCCGCTACATCGGGGCATGAGGACGTCCGTCAAACGGGACCCAACATGAGGCTAGAGATCGCCACGGCGATCTCCGCCGCCACCCTGGCGTTGTTCTTAAGCAGGGAGCGATTCGTCTCGACCGAGCGGCCGCCGGTGATCTCCGCGAGGCGGGCCAACAGAAACGGCGTCAGCTCTTTGCCGCGGATCCCGCGTTCATCGGCCTCAGCAAGCGCCCTTTCTATGGCACGGTCCACGACCGCGCGCGGCAGCTCGTCCTCTGCGGGCACGGGCACCACCACGAGCAGCCCTCCGGGCAGGCCGAGGTCCCGCCTCACAACGAAGGCGCGCGCCACATCCTCTGCCGTCTCCGCCGTGTGGTTCAAAGCCAGGCCTGAATCGCGATAATAGAAAGCAGGGAAAGTGGCGGTTTGGTACCCGACCACGCAGACTCCCGTGGTCTCGAGGTATTCAAGGGTCCGCGGGAGATCCAGGATCGCTTTTGCCCCTGCGCTCACCGTAACCACGTTTGAGCGTGCGAGCGCGTGAATGTCGTGGGATACATCGTGCAGCTCGGCAAAACCCCTGTGGACACCGCCGATCCCGCCGGTCGCGAACACACGGATGCCCGCACGCTCCGCTATCGCCAGCGTCGCCGACACCGTCGTGCCCGCCGACCGCCGCCTTGCGACCACCATGGCTACATCAAAGGCCGCAGCCTTGCACGCGGTCCTGTCGCCGGACAGGCGGTCGATCTCGACCTCGGTCATTCCGACGTGGATCACGCCATCAATAATGCCTATCGTCGCAGGCACACACCCTCGAAGGCGAACGATCTTCTCGACATCGAGGGCCAGCTCCCTGCTCTGGGGATAGGGCAACCCGTGGGTAAGCACCGTCGACTCGAACGCGACCACCGGCTCCCCCCGCGCTATGCTCTCAGCAACCTCATCCTTCACAACCCACATGCAACATCACCGCGCCCTTTTCTTCCACACTTCTGGATTCACGAGATTCGGCGGGATCTCGCCACGAATCACAGCGACGGCGTTCTGGGCCGCCATAGTCGCCATCTTGGTCCTGGTTTCCACGGACGCGCTCGCGATATGCGGCACCATGACCACGTTATCCAGCTCTCTCAACTCCGGCTCGCACTCCGGCTCACGCTCGTACACGTCGAGCCCCGCACCCGCGATCTTCCCAGCCTTGAGCGCGCGCACGAGCGCCTTCTCGTCCACGACAGGGCCGCGCGACGTATTGACAAGTATCGCCGTCCTCTTCATGAGGTCGAATTCCTCGTCGCTAATGAGGTGATACGTAGACTCCGTAAGCGGCACGTGGAGGGAGATAAAGTCCGACTCCCTGAGCAGGTCCGCTAGCTCGCGGTGCTCGGCGTTGCACCTCCTCTCGACCTCCTTGGGCGCACGCGCTCGGCCGGAACTGGTGTAGAGTATCCTCATGTGAAACCCGGCCGCTCTCTCAGCCACAGCTTGACCGATCCTCCCGAGCCCGACTATGCCCAGGGTCTTATGATGGATATCCTGGCCCAGGAAGAGCATGGGGCCCCAGCCCTTGTACTCGCCCGCCCTCATGAATCTGTCCGCCTCGACCACGCGCCTCGCGGTCGCCATGAGCAACGCAAACGCCAGGTCGGCGGTGGTATCTGTGAGCACGCCGGGTGTGTTCGTCACAGAGATCCCGCGCACCGTGGCCGCACCCACATCCACGTTGTCGAACCCAACTGCGTAGTTCGCGATGACTTTGAGGCGCGGGCCGGCAGCGTCCATGACAGCAGCGTCGACCTTGTCGGTCAGCAGGCAAAGGAGAGCGTCCTTCCCCTTCACTCCCGCAATGAGTTCCTCTCTGGTCGCAACCCTATCGTGCGGGTTTACTTCGATCTCGAACGCCGTCGCGAGGAGGTCCAGCCCTGCTTGGGGGATCCTCCGGGTAACGTAGATCGTCGGTTTCACGCTTTTCATCTCCTGGCAAACATGGATTTCTCATAGCCGGGGCTTAGTGGCCGCGTGGCACGGGGGAAGCCGCACTACAGTGCCGAAGGGCCTCCGCTCACACCTCGTCCTACGCCCCCTGATCCGCGCCCGGGCGCACTTCCTCGCGAACCTCGAACCTGTAATGGCACGCCAACCTCCCCATAACGTGCACTTCTATCGCAACCTCTCTCCCAACGGGCGTCACCACAACCTCGGCGAACGACCCAGACGGCCTTCCCGCGCACTCCCACGCCTCAACGAGCGAGCCCACAGTAATGTGGGTCGATGCTCGCCCCACGAGCACGTGGTTCCAATGAAGATGCCCATTGACGCAGAAGGGGGTCCAGCCCAGTTCGACGAGCTCGTCCACAAGAGCCGGACCCCAGGGAGGATTCTGGGGCTCACCAGGAGGGAATAGCGGGTTACGAGCCAAAGGTACTGGCACAAGCGGGCGGTGGCTGAACACCACAAGCACACTGCGACTGGTGTGTGGGACTTCCGTCAGCAGGCCCTCTACGTCAGGCTCCGCCGCCTCGGTGTTGAGAAAGAGCACGGGCCACCCTTGCCACACCTCGAGCCGGTTCCTCTGAGATTGCAAAGTGATCTCTTCGTTATCCTCCAGGCTAAGATGGACCAAGTCGTGATTACCGGGCACGTACCTCACATGACTTACGCGACGCTGGGCATGACGCAGCGAACGCGTCTTCTCAACCAGTTCGCGGAGGACAAGCGCATCCTCAACAGGGCCCACGTTGTTGACCCGGTCTCCGAGATCCACGACCAGGTCCGGCCCGAATTCCTCCATCTCGCGCATAAAGCCCTCTAGGAGCACGAACGCGTAGCTTCCAAGCTGCGAGCCGTGGTCGGGCCCAGCATGAATGTCCGTGATCACGCCTATGCGCAACTCGGACCGACTCATCCTGGACGCGTCACTCGTGTTCGACCGACACTGGTGCACTCGCGTGATCCTCCAATCCTTCTGCAGGCACGGTCGAGCAGGAGAACGCCCGGGGCGGCGCTCTCCTGCCCCATTCACACGAAGCCTGGGTAGACAAGTAGACTGTCCTATTTGTTGAAGAGTGAACGTGTCTGCTCGTCGATAGCCGCAACTGCCTCTTCCACCGACCGCTGACCCGCCCACACCTGGTCCAGCTCACGCCTCATGACGGTGAAGTACTGGTCGCTCTCCGGGAATAGCGGGAACGGTTTTGCATTCTCCATGACGTCCAGGAATACCTGCCGGTGCTCAGGCGCCCCGGGAAGACCGAGGAACGCAGGGCCGTACGCGACGCTCTGGATGGCGGGAATGCCCATGCGCGTTTCGCCGACGATCTTCTGACCCTCCGGCCCCGCGAAGAACGCCATCACCTTGAAGGCTTCCTTCGGGTGCGTGGAGCCCTTCGGCAGCGTCCAGAAGTTCACCCACAACCGGCATGCCGGCTCCATGCCTGCGGCCCAGACCGGCATCGGGGCCACATCCCAGTTGAGGTTCGGGTCCTTGGCAAAGGAGTTGGCCCATCCGACCGTGGCCACGTACATGGCGGTCTTCTGAATCGCGAACGCGCTCGAGGCGTACTTGAAGGCCTCAGCTTGGCTCGGAGAAGGAGCTATGCCTTCCTTGACCATGCCCTGGAGGAACTTCAGGACCTCCACCGCCTTGGGCTCGTGCAGCGCGTCGCGATTAGCCTCGGCGTTGATGAAGTTCGCCCCGTTCGTGAAGAGCCAGTCGACGAAGCCGTCGGCGAAGGTGTCAAAGGCATACCCGAATACCGTGGTGCGGCCGCCTTCCACTTTCGTCAAAGCCCTCGCTGTACGCAGGAAGTCTTGTCGCGTCCAGCCGGCCTTCGGATAGGCGACACCAGCCTGGTCGAAGAGGGTCTTGTTGTACGCCACGACGCTCGTGGTCACGTCCCGCGGCAGGGCGTAGATGCCGCCCCGGAACTCGATAGCCTTGCGCACCGCAGGAAACAGCGCGTTCAGGTCGTACCCTGCCTCTTTGATATAGGGGGTGAGCTCCTGTAGCGCGCCGCGGGGGACCCACGAGCCAAGCTTATCCATGCCCAGCATGGCGACATCCGGCGGCGTGCCCCCGGCGATCATCGTTAGGACCTTCGTATAGTATTCCGAGGAGGGGATTTGCAGGTACTCGATCTCGATATCAGGATGCGCCGCTTCAAAGGCCGCCTTGAGTGCGTCTAGAGGACTCCCTGTCTCGAAGCTCCACCACGTCGAGACCCGTACTTTCGTCTTGGCAGCAGCGCACGGCGTCACTGCGATGCCCAGCAGCAGCACAAGGGCCATGACCCCAACGAGAAACCTCCTGACTCGCATAAATCGTGCCCTCCTTCTGAGTGGAATTCAGACTCTCCCGCCCTGAGAACGCTGTAGACGACAGTCGCACATTCGTACGGCCCTCTCATAGCCTCGTCAGCCCCGTGGAATAGGCCCGTGCAGCGGACCCGACGGTCTGACGCCTGCCCTGCCTGGCACATCCCCCCTCTCGTTCTTCCCGCGCTCTCAGCTTCGTAGCAGTACTCTCCCCCTCCCGCGGCCGGACCCGGCCGCGCTGGGCACCCACCTTGCAACACCCGGCAGCGGCGCGCCCGCCATCACCTAACGGCCTCCCAAGCCGGAAAGGGCGATCCCCTTCGTGAAGTAGCGCTGGCCGGCGGCAAACACAATCAACGTCGGGATGAGAGCGATCAAAGTGCCTGCCAGCATGATCTCCCACTCGGTGGAGTACATTCCTCTGAAAAAGGCGAGCCCCACCTGAACGGGCATCTTCAGAGGGTTGTTCGCCACGATGAGCGGCCACAGGAATGAGTTCCACTCGCCCTCGAACGTGAAAATCCCGAGAGCGACAAGGGCCGGCCGGGAAAGCGGCAGAATGATGTGCCAGTACACCCCAAGGCGGCTGCATCCGTCGATTCGCGCTGCGTCCTCAAGTTCGTACGGAAGGGTCAGGAAGAACTGGCGCAGCAGGAAGGTCCCGAAGGCCGAAAAAGCCCCTGGCAGGATCATCGCGGTGTACGTGTCGAGCCAATGGAGGTAGCGAATAAGGATGAACCTGGGGATGATAGTCACCTGCCCCGGGATCATCAACGTTCCGAGATAGAGCATGAACATGGCATCCCGCCCCGGGAAGCGCATCCGCGCGAAGGCGTATGCCGCGAGGGACGAGGTCAGAAGACGCAAGAACACAACAGAACAGGCGATGAAAGTGGAGTTGAGAAGGAAGCGCCCAAAGGGCACGCGGTTCCAGGCCGTCGTGAAGTTCTCCCAGTGCGCGGGATGGGGAATCCACCGGGGTGGGTAGTCGAACACCTCCCCGGGTCCTTTCAACGATGAGGAGATCGTCCACAGGAACGGCAGGACGGTGGCGACGCACAAGACGCTCAAGATAAGGTAGGTCGCCGCCTTCCCCAGCCGTTCCCGGGTGGCCTTACGCATGGCTGTACGCCTCACCGTTGGAGCCGTTGAGATGCTGCCGGTCCGGGTAGCGTCAGTCATACGTCACCCACCTCCCCTGATAGCGGAACTGCACGTACGTCACGGCGAATATGATGAGGAAAAGAACCCAAGCTATAGCCGCGGCATAGCCCATCTGGAACCACTCGAACGCGTTCTTGTAAATGTAGAACACCATGCTCTCCGTTGACCCTGCCGGCCCGCCCCGGGTCATGATGTACGGAAGCTCAAACATGTTGAAGACGCCGATGATGCGCATGACGAGCACGAAGAAGATCGTCGGAGAAAGCAGGGGGAGCGTGATGCTCCAGAACTTCCTCCATGGAGTGGCACCGTCGATGAGCGCGGCCTCGTAAAGCTGTTCCGGAATGCCCTGCAGGCCCGCTAGGAAGATCACCATGTAGTAGCCGGCTGACTTCCACACATCCATCAGGATTAGCGCTGGCTTAGCCCATGTGGTGGAGTTGAGCCAGTCCGGAGGGTGGGCTATGCCGATAGTCCTGAGAAACCAGTTGACGAGTCCGAACTGGGGGTCGAGAAGCCACACCCAGACTATGCCGATGGCGATGGTCGAGCTTACCGACGGGAGGTAGAGGGCGGTGCGGAAAAAGGTCATTCCTTTCACAGCCCTGTTTACCAAGAGCGCCAGCACGAGAGAGACTGCCGTGCCTAGGGGAACGATGCCTAACGTGAAGTAAACCGTGTTCCGGAGGGCGCGCCTAAAGCTCTCATCCTGGGTGAGGAGCTTCGCGTAGTTGGCAAGCCCGACGAACACGGGAGGGTTGAATAGGTCCCACTCGTGAAGGCTGATCCACAGGGAGAAGACCACCGCAAACACAGTGAACACGAGAAATCCCGCGAGGTTCGGGGCGAGAAACAGCCACGCCTCCCATTGCTCGCGCCACCGCAACGAACGCCGCTTGCGCTGCACTGCAGGCACGATCACTCCTCCCCCTTTCCGTCCACATCCCAACGAAACACCGAGTATTCTGCCGCCGGGACGGGGAACAGCCATCCGTAATCGCCCGCTCGAATGACTTCGCGCTGCCAGCCGCAGGCCCCCGAATCGGTCCGGTATACCTCTACCTTCGGGCTGGGCGCCCGCGCGCCCGGCTCTGGCTCATCCGTCTCCACCTCAGCTTTAGTTGGCGCTGTAACGGTGACAACAAGATCCGCCCGCTTGCCCCGGTTCACGACGAGGACGAGGTCGTCGTGCGTCCCCTTCCACCTGCTCGCCTTGAGCCCGGCTGGGATTCGCAACCCGAGGTCGTCCATGAACCTCGCGCCCGCCAAGTACGGTGCCGCGGCCTCTCTCACGCGGATCGCGTCCTTTAGAGAACGAAGCATGCGCGAGCGCACCCTCGCATCGCGGACGCGGGTTTCAAAGTGATCGGCCTCGACCCAGAAGATGCTGCCCAGGACGAACGCACGGTCCAAATCGCGGTAGAACAGCTCTTCCTGCAGGGCGGGGTCTTCAACGTTGCGGGGATTGACCATATTGATGAGGGTGTGCTCCGGGAAGGTGAACTTGTAGAGATTGAAGAATTCGTCGTACCGCTCGCCGTTCCAGGCCACGTTGGCGAATACGCGGCTGCTGTATATGTCGCCGCAGTTCTCGATCATGAGGAACGCGTCCGGACGAAGTTCCCGCAGCCTTCGCGTCGTCCGCTCGATCAGGTCTACATAGGCCATGTTGAATCCTGAGGAGCCCTGCACTGGACTATGAGCATGAGAGGCGTAGCACGGCAGAGGCGTGGCTGAGCCCAACTGGTCGAAGTAGATCCCCCTAGCCCCGTATGCCTGGCACATCCAGACGGCGAATTCCTCCAGATAAGAGCGCCACTCCGGGCACGACGGGCACAACACCACCGTCTCCGCCGGGCCGTATCTTTCGGGGATCGGCTCCCCCTTCTCGTCGCGCAAAAGCCAGCGTTCACCCAGGGACGGCAGGTACTCGGAGTGCTGGTCCATGATGCGGCTGTTGATGTAGAACGTGGTGAAGCCGCCCGACTCCTGGACGTAACGGACCCCTTCGTAGAGCTTGAGCGGCGTCCCGAGCTCCAGGTCGGGATTGTAGTCAGGATAGTGACTGTCGAACCCCAAGTGATTCCAGCCTGCGATGAAGAAGTGACGGCTCCGGAACTCGGCCCTGTCGCGGTCAAACAGAGCGGGGATGTCCGCGAACCGGTGCGTTATGCCCTCGTGGCGCCGGAACTGGTAGTGGGTGGTGATCACCACTTCCCTCGCGAGGTCGGCCGGTTGTTCCTCCTGCTCGACCACACGGTCGAACCAGCCACGGTACTCCATCGCCGCCTCGTGCCAGTCCCCCGAATGGACGCGCCACACGACAGGGTTCGCCTCATACGCGCCTCCGGGCTCGATATCCACGTACTTCCGGAAGGCCAGCGCAACCCACGGATCGCGCGGTCCGCCGGTCTCCACGCGCAGCCCGGTGACGGGGAACGACGGGTCGTATGAGGCGACGTACAGCCCGATGTCACCGTCCGTGAGGTCCATCCACGTCATTGAAGCAAGGCCGCAGTAGTTGATCTCCCGGGCGTACCCGTAGGAGGTCGGGACGCTCTGAGCGCGCCCGAATCCGAGGTAGCGGTCGCTAGAAAGACTGGCGGGAACGTCATGGACCTTCTCGCCCGCATGATGCGGATAGAGCAGATCCGGCGTGCCTGGCAACCGGACGGGACCCAGGCGCGGGTAAAGGATCTCACGGACCGCGGCGCCGGCCCCGTTCGCAAGGACGAGCCCCCAGCTGAACGTGCCGTCGTCGCTGAGATCCAGCCAGTAGCGCCCGCTCACAGGCCAGGTCTGGAGGCCCGCCTGCCTGCCGGAAGCAGCCCCGGAAAGATCAACATCGCGATGAGCCGGGGAAGCTGTAGGAACCCCGGGAACTGCACAAACCCCGGAAGCTGGGGAAGCCGAGGGCACCGTCACGCACTCGTTGAACTCCACCTCCACCGCGTGTACCCTCTCCTGCGAGCACCGGCACGAGCCTCGGGGGTGGCCTGTCGATGTTGGCGATGGTGCGCCTTCCGCGGCCGGGTCCCACATCTCCGCCCCGTGCGCCTGCGGCTGCCCGACACGCGGGGAGCGAGGCCCGAGCCCGCTTGAGACAACGCGAACGCCATGCGGGCACAGGCGAATCTTCCGGCCCTCGGCTACGAGAACGACCTCAAGGAAAGGTATTTCCCCCGGCTTGAGAGCGGGCTTTGCCAGGAGTGGTCTCCCGTTCACCGAGAGCCGCGCAATGGACGCGGAACCCGACTCGAGTTCGAAGTCGATGGCATCTTTACCGTACCAGGCCATCTCGTCTCTCCCACCCAAATGGAAGCTTAGTACCCCTGCCTCAGGTACTGGCGACGCATGGTTGCATTGAACTCATCGGCCCCAGGGAGGTGATTGCTCCTGTATATGCTCGGGCGCAGGCCGCGCTCGACCAGCCGCTCGATCACCGTGGCCTGCAGCTCCCACATGAGGTACGAGGCTGCGATGCCCGACACGGGACAGATCCGCTCGCCCCCGAGCGCGTCCACTTCCACCACGGCATCCCCGTACGGAACGCACTGGTCTAGCACGAGGTCCACCACCTCGTAAAGACGGCGTCCGCTCTGGTGCTGCGGAGTCATGCGCGCGGACGCGCCCACCGAGGTGAGCCCTATGGTCTTGACGCCCATCAGCCGCGCCCTTAAGGCAAGCTCGACCGGCAACACGGCGACGCCCGATACGGAGCCGATCATTAGGACATCCCCCGCGTCCAACTGGGCCCGCGTGAGAATGTACTCGGGGAGGTCCCGGATCTGGTCGAGAAAGAGCCGTTTCGGGTTCGGGGGGATCGCACGCGGCCTGGACTCGTGGTCCACCCTCACCTCGACACGGATGGGGCTCACCATCATCAAGCCACCCGCGCGCCCAACAGCCTCCGTCATCAACATGTGCCCCGTATCGTAGAGGTTCCACGTGCCCCCGTTCACCACGGACTCCACGATTAGGGAGGCGGCCGCGTCTACGGCCGGACCCTGGGTTTCGTCGATCTTGCTCAGCACCTCTCTTAGGGCCGAGGAATACCGTTCCCGCAGCATAGGCTATGAGCTCCCCCTTTCCGGCCCCCACCTGGTCTTCGGCCACGCCCGATTCGGGAGGCCCTATGACCTCACGCAATGCCGCTCGCGCGACACACTCTCTCGCAGAACCTCGCAGAGCGCCACCAGACCACACGACGAGGTGTCACGGCGCAATGCCTTGTTTGAGAGGCGTCGCAGGCTGCAGCTCGACCGGGCAGACAATCGATTGTTCCAGCCTCGCGAGGTGGCCGTCGGTGATCTTCACCCCGTCAAGCTCGAGAGCGCGGAGGGCCGCGCCCACCCATGGCTGGAAGCGGGCTGGGACATACCGTGCCAGGGGCATCATGCGTTCGACTTCGGAGCGAAATGCCTCCAACACGACTGAGCCGGGCCTCATCACTCCACCCGTGGCCGAGATCGCACAAGGCTCCTTCTCCGCTCGCAAGCACGCGACCAGGCTGCACCCGAGGACAGCCAGCTCTTTTCCGGCACGTTCCAAGATGTCGCGAGCGACCTGGTCGCCATCCTTCGCGGCCTGGGTCACAAGGAGAGTCAGGCCGGCGATGCGTTGCCTGTTCAGCTCGTTGCTGTATATGAAGTGGCGCAGCTCCTTGTCGAACGAATAGTGTAAAGCGCGCCGGAAGATATCCCGCAGCTGAGTCGCGGGCCCGCGGCCATCCACTGCACGCGCGACCGCCTTCAAGGCCTCAACGCCGATCCAGTAACCGCTGCCCTCATCGCCCACGAGCGGCCCCCAGCCTCCGGTCGTGACCCAGCGGCCACGCCACCGACCGCAGGCAAATGAACCGGTGCCAGATAGGACCACAACCCCGTCTCCCTGGGGCAAGGCCCCGCGGAATGCAGCATAGGCGTCGGATTCCACGACGATCTTCGCCTCCGGGACCACGGGCCTCAAGGCCCTCTCTGCGCTGTCGGCCGGAAAGCCAGGAGCCGAGAGATAGACCACCCGCACCTGCGGGAATGCTTCCTGGCTGCCGCCCCCGCCGGTCAGACCGCAGCGGCTAAGGGCGCCCAGGACCGCCTCCCTGACCGCATGCCTCGCATCACGGTCCGGGACAAAGAGCGTATTGGTCGGCCCGCCGTAGCCGAGGCCGAGGACCGCCCCGTCTGACGATATCACACAGCCGACAGTCTTCGTGCCGCCGCTGTCCACGCCGATGGATATCGATTGGCAAGGGTCGTTACTCAAGCAAGCTCGCCTCTTTCGTCGGAAGCTCCAGCAAACCGCCGCAACTGAAAGCGGAGGATGTACCTGTCGGCGCGGTACAGGGTCCGGACGTACTCCACCCTCTGCCGCCCGACACCTTCAACCGTCCTGTCTGCCACAAGAAGAACAAGCTGTTCACCCTGGGCACCGAGCAGGGTGGCCTCCTCCGGAGTCGCTAGGCGCGCCTGGATGTACTCAGAAGCCTTCAGGATCGCCAGGCGGTACCGGTCCTCAAGCAATCGTTCGATCGGGTAGACCTCGAGGTCTTGCTGAAGAAGGTCGGGACAAAAGGCGCACGGAACGTAAGCTTCCTCGAGCGCCACGGGCACGGATTCGGCCATTTTCAGGCTCCGAATGAAGTAGACCTCGCTGCTCTCCGGCAGGTCGAGTTGCCAGGCAAGCTCGCCGTGCGCCTGAATGACTTGCCAGGTCAGCAGCTTGGAGCCTGGCATGAGGCCGCGGGCCCTCGTTTCCTCCTGGAAGCTACGCAAAGGCACCTCCGTGCCAGCGCTCTGGGGTCTCGTGACGAAGGTGCCGCGGCCGGGCGTCCGGTCAAGGAGGTGGTCCGACACCAGAGCGGCGACGGCCCTCTTGATGGTGGATATGCTGACCCCGAACTCCTGGCTCAGCTCGGCCTCAGAGGGAAGACGCTCGCCCGGTGCGAGATCCCCGGACAGGATGCGGTTCTGCAGATCAGTTTTGATCCTCAGGTAATGCGGAAGCTTCACATCAGCTTTCAACGCGTCGTCATCACCTTAATGCCATTAATGCTACTAATATTCTATTCCTTGTTTTTCGATGTCGGCTCTGAAAATCCTTCTTTCCCCAAGAGTTTTCTGAAGCGGCTAAGAAGGCGTGGCTTGGAAAGCGGTGACCGGTAGAAGATATCGCCCCGGGAGCGGTACACGCCGCCGGGGCTACAACACATTATCAACCATAGGTCTGGCCTTCACAGACTGGCCTCCCAGCGCCCTCCGAGCAGGTCAGGATCGGGCGCTGCTGACGCAACCGCGCTGCCTACCCACTCAGTGCCACTCAGCGCCCAGCACCTGCTCACTCGCTCACTCCTTTAACCCTGCGCCCGTAACACCGCTCACGTAGTATTGCTGCAACGGGAGGATGAGGACCACAGGAACGACGACCGCCAGGACGGACGCTGCAAACATCTGGCTCCACATCATGAGGTTCTCCTGGTTTAGCTGTGCGATGGCCACCTGAATGACCGTGAGCCTTGGGTCGCGCGCTGCGATCAGCGGCCACAGAAACGACTCCCACTGGAAGAGAAAGAGGATCAAAGCCGCGCTGATCGTGACCGGCTTAGCCAGAGGCATGTAAATCTTGGCAAACACAGTCCACCAGGATGCGCCGTCGATTCGGCCGGCGTCAACGTAGTCCTTGGGAATGCCCATGAAGAATTGCCTGAAAAGGAATATGGCGAGGCCGTTTGAGACTGAGGGAAGAATGAGCGCCCAGTAGGTGTCCACCAGCCGCAACCTGTTGGCGACCTGGTAGAGAGGTATGGCTATGGCCTCGAAAGGTATCATGAATGACACCAATACCAGGAAAAAGAGAAGACTCTTGCCCCGGAAACCGAACACTGCAAACGCGAACCCACACATGCCGTTTATGAGGACCCCAGCGATGAGGGTCGCGAACGACACAACAAACGAATTCACCAGAACCCTGCCGAAGCCCTTTTCAACGAACAGGGCACGATAAGCACTGAGTGTGGGGCGCACGGGAACGAATGCTCTCCACGAGAATGGCATCAGATTCTCGAATATCTGCTGGTCGCTCTGGAGCGACGAGACTAAGGTCCAAATCAGGGGGACCAATGCGAATACGCTCAACAAGACGAGGACGACGTATAGCCCGATCCTGTGTTCCTTTCTCTCGACCACCGTGTCTCCACCCCTCACTGTTCAGAGCGCAGTAGCCTAAACTCCAGTCCGACGGTCAGCAGGACAAGGAGGAGTATTACGACGACGATCGCGCAGGCTTTGCCGCGGTCTCCGTATATGAAAGCATTTCGGAAGGCCTCGTACATCAGCACGTTAGTTGACATCGCCGGGCCGCCCTTTGTCAGTAGGTACATCGGGACGAAAAGCAGGAAGTTGGCGCTTGTGTCCGCCACCACGACGAATGTGAGCGTTCTTTTCAAAAGAGGAAATGTTATATACCTGAAGGTTTGCAGCCCGTTGGCACCATCTATGGTGGACGCCTCATACACGCTGGTCGGCACCTGTTGAAGCCCGGCAAGTATGAAGATCATCCAGTATCCGGCCGCTCGCCATGTCGTCAACGCAACTATCGACCACATGGCCTGACGAGAGCTGGTCAAGAACGGCTGGGGGCTTATCCCAACCATAGCCAGCATGGAGTTTATCAGACCCGAGTTCGGGTTCAGCATTAACCCCCAGAGCACACTCGCGACTGTCGTGGACACAGTCACGGGCATGAAGAATATTGTGCGAAATACGTTTATCGCCTTTCCGTCCCTGTTCACGAGCAACGCAAGGATGAGGGCAGCGCATATTTGCACGGGGTTTATTACGAGAGTAAAGAGAAGCGTGGCCTTGAACGATTGCCAGAACGTTGGATCCTGCACCAGGAACTTGTAGTTTTCAAGCCCCACCCAGCGTACGTTGCCTATCCCCGAGAAACCGGTGGTCTGAAAGCTACTGACAAGCGCATTCGCTATCGGAAACAGTCTGAAAACAAGCAGGCCTGCGAGTGCCGGCGCGAGGAACAAGTAGGGCGAAAATGCCTCAAGTTTCCTTGATATGTTCTGCAAGACTCATCACCTCTGGCGGACAAAGCCCCCTTATGGGAGCTTTGTCCGCTGTGTGTGTCCGGGGCTGAGGCTGTTGAACCTCCCCTAGCAGCTGTCAATTCGCGCCACCCCAGCAAGTGCTTTGCGGGCTTTGAATGAGCCGGGACGGCATAATGCGGGAACGTCCAACGGTCTCGGACCCTCCTATTTGTACTTCAACAGCATGCTATCGATCCTTGCAGCGGCCGAGCTTAACGTGCTCTTGACGTCCGCCCCGTTACGTATGTCCTCAATTGCCTGCGTGAGCACCTGTTCCCATTCCAGGTATCCGGGAGTGAGCGGGCGCGGAACAGCGGTGTTCTGCGCCTCGTAGGTGCCCAGCCTGTAGATGTCGTCCGGCCACTTGCTGAAGCGAGGATCTGAACCTATGTAGGCAAGAGAGTTCTTATTCGGCGGCAGATGGCCATCAAGTTTGAACCATTCCACGCACCCTGGCGCCGTGGTAAGGAACTTCACCCACTTGGCCGCTGCATCGGGAACCTTCGTATATTTGTTGATTCCCAGGTGCCAGCTTCCTGTAGGAGTCGCCGCGACCCCACCGGCAAAGTACGGGTGAGGCGCGTAGTCCCATTCAAGGCCGGGGGTATTCTGGAGCGTCTTGTAGTTGAACTCGCCCGCCACCAGCATCGCCAAGCGCCCACTCGTGAAGTAGTTGACCGTCTCTTCGGTGGTTATCCCCTTGGGGGCCACCTTGTACTTGTTGAACAGGTCTTGATAGAAGGTGAACGCCTTAACCCACTCCGGTGAGTCAATGTAGCCCCGTGATTTCAGACCGTCGTCGCTTATGCCCTTTCCTCCGAGGGAGTTCGGAAGGGCAAGGCACTGATATGGCCTATTGACTTGGTTCAAGCATATACCCCAAACTTCAGGGATACCGTCCTTGTTCTTGTCGATGGTGAGCTTCTTTGCTAGTTCTAGCACTTCCTCCCACGTGAGCCTGTCTTTCGGGTCCTTGGACAGCGGCGCAATGCCGTTTTCCCGGAAGATGCGCTTATTGTAGAAAAGAACTTGCGTTGAGTTGTTAAGCGGCGCGGTCATCAGCTTCCCACCGGCTTTCGCAGCCTTTAGGGAAGCGTCAACCCACTGGCTTTGTTCGCTTTGCGTGAAGTACTGGTCTAGAGGCAAGAGATAGCCGCGGGACGTGTAGGCAGCCACCAGCGGTCCATCCACGAATAGGACATCAGGCGTTGAGCTTTTTGACCCAAGCTTGACCTCGGTTATCTCCATCAATTGCGTGAACGGGTAGTACTCGACCTTGATCTTTATGTCCGGGTTCTGTTTCTCGAACATCTCAACTAGCTTGGGCAACGCTTCATTGTATGGAGCCGCCGCCATGCTGGTCATAGTAACGATGGTCTCGCCGTACGCGCCGCAGGTCACTCCAAGGAGCATAACGGACATGACAACCAGGATAAGCCATTTCACCGTTCTTCTCATGCCCATCGCCGGCTACCTCCTCGTCATTCTTCGTTATCCCTCGTCATTCCAGGCACTTGAAGAGAACCGTGTGACACACGACCTCCTAGAACCACCTCAGGGCCACCTCGGCAAACCGTCATAACTTCGCGCTGCCCCTAAGCACCGAGGGCCTGCCTAGCGCCATGGATGAGCCTTGCCATCGCGGGACCGGCGACCGACGACGCGGTGACAGCGCCTACGACGCGCCGCGTCTGAATCCGGCGCGGAGGAGCGCCGGAATTCTCCGGGTCCCCGTGATGCAAAGGATCGACCATCGGCGCCTTTAGCAGTCTCGTGAAAAGAAACGAAAGCCCCTAGCGCCCTACCGAGGTGATTCTTAGGAGTAGCAGACAACGAACCCGTGCGCTCTCGATCGTCCTCGTCCGCCAGGACCCTGTCTTCGCCTTAGCTGGACTGTCCGCGGAGAGTGCCTTCCCTCTAACAAATCAAACCACCAGTGTACGCTTTCACGACAGCTTCCAACGCGATCTTGATGGAGTTCCTGACCCCCCTCTCAATCACCTCCCTGTCAATGCGCGGAACCGATAGGTCGACCACATCTTGCTGCGACTGCAGGCCTCTGTTTGCGAAACACGTCCCGATGAGGCCACAATGAACCCCCCTCAGCGCCCCCACGACGAAAAGGGCTGCTCCTTCCATTTCCATGGACGTGACACGCTTTCTAGCCCACGCCTGAAAGTATTCAGGAGAACGACTGTAGAAACACGAGTGGCTCCAGTTGATTCCCACGTGCACCGGAATTGAAAGCTCCCGGGCAGATTGAACCAAAGCTTGGACTACATCTGGGGAAGCGACCGCGGGGTAGTTCTGCTGGACGTAGTACTGGGAGGCGCCGTCATCTCGGACGCATGCGTAAGCGATGACTACGTCGCCCTCATGAACCTCTGGCTGGAGGCCCGCCATGCTGCCGACGCGGATTAAGAGCTTCGCGCCGACGTTTATGAGCTCCTCGTAGGCGATCGCTGCGGAAGGCCCCCCCATGCCGGTCGATGTAACCGAGACAGGCCACCCCTTGTATGTGCCGGTATATGTAATCATCCCTCGGTTCTCCGCTTTCTTCTCGGCCCCATCCAGCATGGCCACGATTTTCCCGACGCGACCCTGGTCGCCCGGCACAAGCACTGCAGGAGCAACGTCTCCTGGCTTGCAACAGATGTGGTACTGGTCCCGGCCCTCAAGTCCGGTTGGAAGACGAAAATCAACCTTTTCCAAGTACGAAGTCACATGTCTCCACCTCAGCCTCTCATATTTTCCTACGCACGACGACACACCGGTATCGGGCCGTCTCTATGAAGTCTCGAGAGTAAATGACGGGCTTCCCCTGGCCGGAGTAGTGTACTTCTTTGAGCAGTAGAAGCGGATGGCCGCGCGGCACATCGAGGAGGTCGCTTATGGGCTCAGGCGCGGCAACCGCTTCTACATCGGAGACCGCGTATTTGACGAAGATCTTGTAACGCTCGAGCACCTCGAAGAGGCATAGGCTCTTTTCCGCCGCGTCTTTCAAACGCGCGCAAAAGGCAACCGGGTCCGAGAATAAACGACCCGGGACGAAGCTGTCACCTAGGATGATCGGGACATCATCACTCAGATACAACTGCCGGGCGTACACAACTTGCTGGGTCTCATCTCCAAGTCCGAGTGCAGAACGGATCTCGTCGCTAACGTCGTTGATCACAGCGATGGTAGTTGAGACGATCTTCGGTTTCTGTCCAGCCGCGCGAACTATCTTTGGAATACCCCGAAGGACCTCAAGCCCCCCGATGACCGGGCCGTGGTTTACTACAGTGAATGTACCGACCCCTTGGCGTCTGAACAATAAACCCTCTTTCTCAAGAGTTCTGATGACTTCGCGGATGGTGGACCGCCCCGCACCAGTCTCAGCGCACAGCTCTGACTCGCTGGGGAGACGTTGGTTCGGGCCCAGCTTCCGAATGAGGTCCCTGAGATACTCCTCCACCTCATCGCTCACAGAAACTCGTTGACGCATATCCTCCCCAGCCTTCCTCCGGTCGTATCAACACTTGTATGGATGACCAATGCCCGAGTCAAGACGATGTCCAGGCAATGCCCCAATAGTCTGACACATCAGTCACCTGACATCAGACTATTGTCAATATGAAGCTACCACAAAAGTGGCACTGGGTCAATAGATGGATGCAGGTCCATGCCCAAATGTGATATGGCCATCAAGTGCCCCTGCTACGTCAACCTGGCAGTTAGGCTGGAGGCTTTCGGGCCCGCGCAAGCGGGTCTGTCTCCCCGGGCCTGTCTCTAGAAGTCCATGACGTGGAGCGTAGGCAGGACGCAGGGTACGGGGACGTAGGCAACGTAGGCACATAGGCGAGACCTCGCGTTCGCGGTCGCGGTCGCCGTCCGACGCCCTGGCAACAGATGGGGAAAATGGTCACCACGCGATTTGCTGCCGTCATACATTATCGTGGGGGCCCAATCAGCGTCCGCCTCGTGGCGCGCGCCGCCCTCTCTTGAAACCAGCGCTTTTCGCTGCCTCTTGCCTCGCCCCACCTTGCCCACTCTCGTCCGGAGCCTCACTGGGTGCCTTCCGGCACGCGCGCTCTGGCGCTCCAGCGGCCGGAGGGCGTGATCCGAGAAGCTTCGCGAGGCCCTCGCGCAGCTCGAGCGGAATCACCGCGACTTTGCACCGACGCCCGTCGATGACAGCTCTCCCAACAAATAGCAAGGCCTTGAGTCGAAGCCTTCCGAGGGTGGACCTAGGTGGGGTTTCTTCCCACCAAAACCCGTCGCCCTCCATGGAGCCGAACCGCCGAGTGAGAGCCGAGATTTTGGCCCACCCCCCTTCATTGAGGACAAAGCGGAGGGCTGCTCTTTCGTCTTCCTCCAGATTCGACACGATTTCCTCCATGTGGCGCAGATCGACGAGGCGTCGCGTGAGTGCTTCCGCCCGCTCTTTCCTGTGTCTAGTAGACGCCGGATCGATACCGTGCGCTTCGCAAGCAGCGTTGACCCATCCCGCAGGCACTGTGCGCACGGCCTGGGATAGTTTTGTGTTTAGCGAGATAGGCTTGTCCTCCTGGTCTTCGCGCCAAGACTCTGCAACGACCGCCGCGACCTCGCTCGGCCTGACTGTTAAGAGCTCGAGGCGATCTATCTCGTCCTCGAGGAGCGGGAGCTTTTCGCGGATCTCGTCGGTCGCGCGGCGGCGATCTATCTGGTCGGCGTACTTCCTGGCGCGCATGGGGTCACCGCGTTGTATGTAGAGCCCAGCAAGGTTGAAAAGCACAGCGGGGTCGCTCGGCGCGACGTCCTTCAGAGTAAGGAGAAGACCCTCGGCCTCATCCAGCTGGTCCTTCCTCCTTAGAAGGTTGGCCAACATTAAGATGGCAGGCGGGTAAAAGCTGCCGCGTTCGAGTAATGGCCGCAGCTTCTCAATCGCCTCGTCGATTTTGCCTACGCTGCGGAGAAGGCTCGCCTCCTCTAGCAACACCTCGACAGTCTCGTCTGGCTCCTCAGCGATCTTGGAAGTCCGGATGACCAGGTACCTCGGCTTGCCGTCCACCACTGCCTCGATGGACTCACCCTCTTTATAAATACCCAGTTCCACGAGGGCATCTGCGGCGGCCACTTTCATCTCCTGGCCAATGTCAGCGGGCGCTGACAGAATGCGCTTCGCCAAGTCCAGCCCCCAGTCACCCCCATACCGAATAATGGTCCCCAGCTGCGCGGCTGCAAGCCGTTTTCCCTCGTAATCGCGAGATGCACCGAGGATGCTCCCAAGCGCGAGCATGCGAAACCAGCCCTGCTGCGCCAAACTTCGCAGGTCATCAGCGGTCTTGTGCCCCTTGATTTCATGCGGTTCCGGCACGTGGTACTCCAAGGGAAACGGCGGCACGGTGCCCGCGTCCACGGCACTCGCCACCGTGACGTACACGTCCGCGAACCCCCATCCGCGCGGGGCCACTGCCCTCCAAAACGACACAGCTTGCGAAAACCGGCCGAGATTGAAGGCGGCGACGCCGGCCAGGAACCGATCCTCAGGATTAACGTGATATCTCTCCCACTTGCGATACAGGTCGAGGACTTGGCGGTGATGACCGAGGTCTCCGGCGGCCCTCTTGATGATCACAGTATACTCGCGCCACGGCTCCTCGGCGGCCAAGCCCGCTGGCACCACAGTCTTCATTCCCGTTTCAAAATCAGATATGGCTCTGGCAAGGTGCCTCTCAGCCTCCCCCCGACGCCCTAACGCCGCAAAGACTTGCGCCGCCAGGGCGTGCGCGAAGGGATTCAACAACTCCGCTTCAAGGTTGGGCTCAAGCGCCCCCAAGGCCCCCTTGAGGTCTCCCTGCTTGAAGCGGCACGCCGCTAGATTATTGCGGGAAGAAGGGTCCGGATCGCTCTTCGCCAGCCTCTCGAATACCTTCTGTGCTTCCTCAAAGTCCCCTCTCCTCATGTGTTCGAGGCCCTTCGCCCTGAGCGCGTGTATTTCGTTGCGAGTGCCCATGTGCATCAGTCCTTGACGAGCGATTTCGTGTTTTAGCCTTCCCGTTTCCCGGCATTGCTACTGCATTGCTACTGCGGCTCTTGCCGGCGTCGTCCCACCCCTTTGACGCGGATGCGGCAAGAGGAGCCGGCAGGTTCGGCGGGTTCGAGAAGCGTGCCCAACCTAGATCGCATCATATCGCATCATCCGGGGCAGCGTCCGCCCACTCGAAGCCGAAGTCGCGCAGGGTTTGCAGAAACTCGCGGTTGCCTTGGGACATCTGATCGGCACGGTAGTGCAGGCCGAAATACCTCTGCGCCGCGTTTATGAACCCCTGAGCCTGAATGCGCGCGAGGCACTCCTCCGCCAATGCCTCACCCCCGACGGCGCGACAGACATCGCCGATCTCGCGGAGTCGCTCGGGAGTGGGGACCACCTTGAGGGTCGGATACTTGGCTCGAAACGCCTCTACCAGCCTCGCGTCGTCCATCTCACGGTAGGCCTCATCGTGAACCACTACGTCGACACCAAGGCGCCGCGAGGGGCGCGACTCCTTAGCGGGATAGCCCAAGCAGAGCAGCACAACGGGAAACACGCCGCAAGGAAGGCTGAACATCTCGCGTAGCTCTCGGAAGCACTCCAGCACGCTCCCCACATACACCGACCCAAGGCCGAGCGCGTCCGCGGCCGTGCACACGTTCTGGGCGCACATCACGGTGTCTTGGAAAGCGATCCAGAAATGCCTGAAGCTTTTTCTCGCCGCAAAAGGCGCAGCCTCAAGGGCTGCCCAGCGCTCCAATCGGTGCAGGTCGATGCAGAACAGGAGGTCCACGGGCGCGCGAGCGATGAAAGGCTGGTCCTCACAGAGCTTGGCCAGCCTGTCCTTGGTGGCCTGGTCTTCTATCTTGATTATGCTGTATGGTTGCAGGTTGCCCCCGGTGGGCGCCTGGATGCCTGCCTCGAGCACCTGTCGCAAGACATCGGGCGGGATCTTGTCGCTAGTGAAGTTGCGGCAGCTCGCACGCTCCATGAGGAGGCGCAAGGTTTCGCGCGCACCG